>WNFJ01632082.1_pt1 | contig 61778 bp, 66 predicted proteins | sample 5400461 | NCBI WGS metagenome assembly WNFJ01 (sample SAMN13153349, study PRJNA577476) | soil metagenome | isolation source: 115 cm saprolite on Douglas fir-dominated hillslope | place: USA:California | collected 2013-09-17
ATGAGCACCAGCGCTGAACGGGACGAGGCGGACCGTCACGTTCGGGCGCTGCCGTAGCAGCTCACCGATCTGCCCGCGCATCGCGGCAGCCCCGCCGACCGGCCGCCGCAGCGCCGCCTCGTCCATGAGCGCGGTCATCTCTGGCGCGCCGGGACGGCTGAGCATGGTGCGCCGGGCCATCCGCGCCATCACCCGCCGCTGCACGTCTTCCGGGTCGTCGGGACGCCCCGCGCTGATGACGGCCCGCGCGTAGTCCTCGGTTTGCAGGAGGCCGGGCACAAGGAGCGCCTCCCACGTCCGTATCCGGCTGGCGACCGCCTCGTCCGCCACGTACGAGCCGGTGAACACGTCGCCGTAGGCGGTCCACCAGCCGCGCTTGCCCGCATCGCTGGCGAGCTGCACGAGCAGCGCGCGTTCATCCGACGCGGCACCGTACAAGTCGCATATCGCGGCGACATCGGCCGGGCGCGGCACAGCCGTGCCGATCTCGAAGCGGACGAGCTTCGGCCTGCTCCAGCCGAGCCGCCCAGCGGCCTCGTCGGGTCCGAGCCCGGCTCGTTCCCGCAGGTCACGCAGCCGCTGCCCGAGACGCCGGGCGCGGATCGTCGGCCCGGTGCCTGGCATGCGCACAGCATGCCCGATCCCGTCCGGTGCGGCAAGGTCCACGGCGATCAACTCTCCCAACTTTAGAAACTGTTCCGGCAATTTATGAACAGTTCATTGTAACGGTGACCAGGATGGGGCATCATGCCGTCATGGCTGCCCCGCCACCGGACACAAAGCAGCAGACGAACGGGGGCCAGAACATGGCGCACGAACTGTCGCGGCTCAAGCGCGAGTTCCCCCTGTGGCGGATCTGGGAGAGCGACGGCGGCCACCTCTACGCCACCCGGCACGGGCTGTTCACCCCGAACCAGGGGCACACAGTGATGCGGTCACGGTGGACGGCCTGCGAAACGAGATCCAGGCCGCCGAGAACGACGCCGCGCGTGACGCTGAGGTGCAGGCGAGGCGGCGGGCCGCTCGCGGGATGCCGTCATGACGGCCAGCGGCGGGCAGGACAGCACCAGCCTGGCCGGGCTGCGAAAGGTCTACCCCGGCTGGCGGATCTGGCGCGGCGAGACCACCGGGGAGTACTGGGCGGCACCGCCCGCCGGGCACCCGCACCGGGCGCTGGTCAACGCGCCCGACATCGGCGGCCTGGCGGCCAGGCTGGGTGAGCTATCGCTGGGGCGGCGGCCGGTGAGCTGCCACCATGAATGACACGCCGCGCGTGAGCCCGCTGAACAGCGCGGGCACCGATGACCTGCGCCGGTTCGGTGACGCGGTGCGGGACGCCCGCGACGGTTTCCGCGACAACGTGAAGCTCTGCAATCAGCGTGCGGGCGAGCTGGCCGCCGACCCCATTCGCGCCGCCCTGTGCCGTGGGCAGGCGATGGCCTTCGAGGAAGCGGCCGGGCACATAGACGAGGCGCTGTCGATCGCCACCGGCAGATGGGGGCAGGGGCGGCGCACCTGAGATCCCGTGCGGCCGGGTGCTTTCCTCGCACGACGCCCGGCCGCGCGGTTCCACCCGAGCTGAGCGCCTGCGCGGTGCGCGCCCCCCATCGCATCCGCGCAGGTTTCCCCCCGGAACAGAACTGTTGACATCCTGGCTGCACCAGGTGATAGACAACGCCCCGGCCACCTGCGCCAACAGGTGACCGGAGCTGACACCCCGAGGTGAATGGAGCACCATCGAGATGCTGAACCAACCCTACGGCCAGGCCCCCGACGCGGATGAGATCACCGCGCAGGCCCGCCGCGACATGATCGAAACCGGCCGGCCGCCCGTGATCTCGCCGCAGACCAGGGCCAGACCTGGGACACCGCCGGGCTTCGGCGCGACTTCGAGGTGACCGGCTACGCCGCGCCGTTCGTCTTCGCCACGCGCCGGTCGGACGGCCAGAAGGGGTCGCTGGAGTTCACCTGCTCCCCACGGGCGTATTTCGGCTGGCAGGCGGTGGAGTCATGACCAAGATCGACATCCACGAGGCCATCACCGCGAGGATGATCGCCGCACTCGAACGCGGCACCGTACCCTGGCACAAGCCCTGGAGCGCAACCCGCGGACGGCCACGGTCGATGAGCACCGGCCGCCCATACAGCGGCGTCAACACCTTCCTGCTCGGCCTGACGGCTATGGAGCAGGGCTACGCCTCACCCTGGTGGGGCACCTACCGCCAAATCAAGGATCTGGGCGGCCAGGTCCGCAAGGACGAAGAATCCACCCTGGTGGTGTTCTACAAGACGGCGCAGGTCCGCAGCCGTGACGCTGACGCCGGGGACGAGATGAAGTCGATCCCCGTTCTGCGCTACTTCCGGGTGTTCAACGCCTCCCAGGCCGATGGGCTGCCAGCTCGTTTCTTCCCCGAGCCGGGCGAAGGTGATCAGGAGATCACCAGCTCCCAGGCCGTGCTCGGCGGCTACATCGCCACCGGGCCGCAGCTCCAGCACTCCGCTTCCAGCCGGGCCTGCTACAACCCGGCCGCCGACGTGATCGCGCTCCCGCTCCGGTCCCAGTTCAAGACCCCGGAGGGCTACTACTCGACTGCGTTCCACGAGTGCGGGCACAGCACCGGCCACCCGGCACGGCTCAACCGGCCGGGCATCGCCGAGTTTGACGAGTTCGGCAGCACCAAGTACGCCAAGGAAGAGCTGACCGCCGAGATGACCGCCGCGATCCTGTGCGCCGGGACAGGCATCGAGGGGCAGTTCGAGCAGTCCGCAGCCTACGTGGCCGACTGGCTCGGCGCGCTGAAGAACGATCACAAGCTGGTCGTCTTGGCCGCAGCCGCCGCGCAGAAGGCAGCCGACCTGATCACGGGGCACTCCGCCGCTGATGCTCGCGAGCTGGTGGCGGCATGACCCCGCAGGAGGCGGCCCGCTGGCTCACATTCGCCGCGCTGGAGGCGAGCCGGGAGGCTGACGGCTCCTGGCGAATGACAGGCGGCCGGTCCTCGCCGCTGACCTGACGGCGGGCATAGCGCGCGGGCTCGGCACCGAGATCGGCGCACGCGCCTTCACGCGGCTGCAAGACGCCATTGCTGCGTCCTCTTCCACACCTGCGTCAGACAGCGACTGGGATCTCCCTGCGGTATGACTCGTGTGCGATGCCGTCCGGGCGTGTCTCATTCGTAACGCTCACGCAGAATATGATCACGTTCTGCGCCTCCTCGCGCGCAAGCAGACGGAGGGCTGCCTCTCTCAGCACATCGCTAAGCGAGATGCCGCGCTGCTCTGCAAACTGCTTGAGGGCGGCTACAAGCACTGGGTCAAGCCGAGCAGAGATCATCTGATCCAGCCGCCGGGGCTCGCCGCGCCGCCCCGAACCCTCGACAAGACCCTGAGGGCGGTCAACGCTCATCGCTGCCCCTTCCATGTCTCACCAGTTGCCTGTTCCCACTGGCGGATCTCCGGACCCTCGGCGGGCCACCCCGTGATCGGCCGAAGCCAGTCGGGGCGCTTGTGCGAGTCTTTCAACAATAGAAGCCACATGCTCGACAGCGCCAGCCCCACCACCGTGTACTGGGCAGTCTGAGTCCTGAACTGAACCTCGGCCCATACTCCGCGAAACACCTCGTATACGATCAGCTCGGCCTGTGCACCGAGGTGATCGGCTTGCTGACAGTGCAGCAGATTGTTGGTGTCGGGATCGCAATCCATCTCCGGGTCGTCCCAGTCGATGACCTCATAGCGGTAGATGTCCAGCACCTCTACTCCAGTTGACGTGGTGTCATACAAACCTTACCATCACTGTATGACAGAGATGGTCTCAGCCCCGGACTCCCCGGAGGCAATCACTCGCACATCAGTCCTGGCCTTTTTCGCAGCAGAGCACATCGCGGTCGCGCCAGACGCCAAGATGTACGTGAACGGTGGCTTCTTCTCGCTTCTGCGATTCGCCGCCTTCCCCGCGACCCTGCCCACCCTAGGGATAGGTGCGGTACTGCAGCTTCCCTTCCAGGACACGATGGGGGAGCATATGATCCGGTTCGGGCTGCGGGGGCCAGACGGTCAGGAGCTAGCCGTACGCGTGGAAGCCCACTTCCGAACCGCGCTCAGTTTTGAGGCACAGTTCGGCGACCCCGGCCTTGTGCCGTTTGGCGTGACCGTTACGAATGTCGAGTTTCCGGCCCCAGGCGTCTACCACCTGGTGTTGTGGTTCGACAATGTGGAGCGATTGACCTACCGGCTACGGGCAATCCAGACGCCGATGGCGCCAAAACCGGGGCCGGGTCTATCCCCCGGAAGCCCCGCCGAATGAGTTGCTGGAGCCGATCGCGGTTTCCAGCGCGCTGCCCGGCGCGGCGTCCACCAGCGAGCCCGCCACCCACGTCATGGGCATCTGCGAGCCGGGCGGCCAGTTCCTGTGACTGTGGCGAGCACGACACGCGCGTGCGCGCTCATGATCAGTTGGAGATCCCGTCCCGGCCAGTCAGGTCGGTCGGTACGTAGGCGCGCAGGTTGGCCGTGCCGATCGCCTTCTCAAGATCGCTGCCTGCCGCCACGTCGAGCACCATGCCCTTGCGCCAGGTCGTCGCCCACGGTGTGTAGTTGGTGCCGGTGACGCCAGCCGCGCCGACCACGGTCGTGGTGGTCTTCCCGCCGTTGCCGACGCCAGCCACGATTCCGCCGCCTGGCCGAGCGCGAACGCCGCTCGGTCCATGCGCAGATCTTGCACCTGATTGAGGTCGCGCTGGCCGTCGAGGAGCGCAAGATAACCAAGGAAGGGAAGATCATGACCACCACCACCCAGCGCGGCCGGGGCGAGGGCAGCTTGTTCTACGACAAGGACCAGGGCCTGTGGACTGGCCAGCTCACCTACCGCGACCCGGCCACCAACCGGCGCGTCTACCGCCAGGCCAGTGCCAAGACCAAGAGCGCAGCGAGGGCCAAGCTCGCCACGCTCAAGGAGGCCATGGCCAAGGCTGGCTCCGTCGCCAGTAGTGTGCTGACCGTGCGGCATGCGGTCGAGAACCTGCTGGCCAGCCCCCCGGCCAGGTGGCACAGCCCGCAGACGGCGGCGGTCAACGCCACGCACGCCAGCCGGATCATCGCCGCGATCGGCCAGGTCAAGCTCACCGACCTGACTGCGCAGATGGTCGAGGTCCGGCTGCTGCACCCGATGGCAAAGCGGGGCATGGCCACCACGACGATGGTCAGGACGAGGGGCCTGTTGCGGGTCGCGCTCAACAAGGCGATGCGTGATCACGGTTTGTCGAGGAACGTTGCGGAGCTGGCCGAGGTGCCGAACGGCACCGTCCGGGTCTCCCAGTCGATGACCAAGGCACAGGCTTTGCAGCTCCTGGCCAGCGACATGACGCCGTTCTGGCGGGCCTAGGTCTACGTGGCGCTGACGTGCGGGCTGCGGCCAGGTGAGATGACCGGCCTGCGCTGGCAGGACGTGGACTTCGGCGCAGGCGTGATCCGCGTGCGCCAGTCGGCCAAGGAGGTGCCAGGCCCGGGCGGCAAGGGCACGGTGATCGTGCTGGAGGGCCTCAAGAACGAGCACTCACGCCGCACGCTTGACCTGGCCGAGGCCGTGGCCCCGGTCCTGCGGGCGCACCGGACGGCGCAGGCGGAGGCGCGGCTGGCGATGCCACCCGCCATCTACCACGACAACGACCTGGTGTTCGCCAGCACCACGGGGCAGCCGATGCGGCGCTGCACGGTGCGGTCCGGCTTCGGCCAGGTGCTCAAGAAGGCGGGCCTGCCACACTTCCAGTTGAGGGAGACGCGGCACTCGTTCGTGTCGGTGCTCAGCGACCAGGGCGAGTCGATCGAGGCGATAGCCGATATGGTCGGCCACCTCAACAGCAAGGTCACCCGCACGATTTACCGGCACCAGATCGCGGACACGGTAGCTGCTGGCGCGCGTGCCTGGGACAAGATCATGGGCGAGCAGACCGCGTAAGCGCGGGTGCGGCGTACAACGAGCGGGCGGCCTCCGGGCCGCCCGTTCTTCGTGCGCGGCAGTGCAGGATGGTGCAATACGGTTGACGCCCCAGTTGGACGCCCCGATCAAAGGATCCGCAGGTCATGGTGTGTGTGATACAAAACGGCCGCGCAGGATGGCGCCGGCAGGCGCAGCGGGGGTTCCGGGGGATTGCCCCCGGGGCAATACAGCCATAACCGCTGCGCAGGGTGGCGGAGGCCCGGCCGGGCGGTACCATGATCGCGATACATCTTGACTTTTGGCAAACGCGATATATCGTATCTCGGGTGGGCGCGTCCCGACGAGCGCGCCGCCATGTGAAGGGAGCATGCGATGGCGCGGTGGACGATCGACACGCCGACCAGCCTGACGTTCGACGGCGTGGTCGCGCTCAGGATACGGCTGGTGTCCGGCTCTGTCGCGGTCCTCGCCGGTGAGGACACGCCCCACCTCGACATCGAGGCCGTTTCCGGTCAGCCGCTGCTCGTCACCCATGAGGCGGGCATCCTGACCGTAACCTACGAGGACTTGACGTGGGACGGTCTGCTCGGCTGGCTCCGCCCGCAGCGGCACTCCGCGACGGTCGCGGTGACCGTGCCGAAGGACTGCCCGCTGCAGCTTGGCGTGGTCAACGCCACCGCCCTCGTCTCGGGGATGGCCGCGCGAGCGTCGATCAAGAGCGTGTCCGGCGGTATCACCATGGATGGTATGACCGGCAGCCTGGACGCCAACACCGTCTCTGGCGACCTCGAGGCCCAGGATGTCGGCGGCGACATGGCGTTCAAGACGGTGTCAGGCGGGCTGACCATCGCGGGCGGATCGCTCGGACGGCTGGATGCCAAGACCGTCAACGGCAAGATCACTGCCGACGTCGACCTGGCGCCGGCGGCTTCCGTGCGCGCCGCGACCGTATCCGGTGACGTGGCCGTGCGACTGCCCGCCACCGCGAGCACGACTGTCGACCTGCGCTCCACCTCGGGCCGCGTGGAATCCGCGTTCGACGGGCTCGAAAGCAGCCGCAAGCCAGGCGCGGCCGGCCTGGCTGGGACACTCGGCGCCGGTGACGGCCAGTTGTCCGTCAGCACGGTGTCCGGATCGGTGACACTGCTGCGGCGGAACCCTCCCGCGGGTCAGGAGCGGTCCCGTGTCGGCACGGAGGAGGCACGATGAGCCCGGTGTTCGGACATGGGCGGCTGCGGCTCTACCTGCTCAAGCTGCTCGACGAGGCACCCAGGCATGGGTACGAGGTAATCCGGCTCCTCCAGGACAGGTTCATGGGCGTTTACTCGCCGTCGCCAGGCACGATCTACCCCCGCCTCGCCCGGCTCGAGGAGGAGGGCCTGCTGACGCACGACGAGGAGGACGGCCGCAAGATCTACCGGATCACGGACAAGGGCCGCGAAGAGATCAACCGGCGGCTCGACGAGCTTGACGACCTGGAACGGGAGATCACCGAGTCGGTGAGCGGCATCGCCCGTGAGGTCAAGGAGGACGTCAGAGAGACCGTACGCAGCCTGCGCGAGGAGCTGACCTGGGCGACCCGTGAGGTGCACAAGGAGACCAAGCGGTCAGCGCAGGAGCAGGCGCGCCGGACGCGCGACGAGGCACGCGAGCGGGCCCGGCAGGTGCGGGAGGAACTGCGGCAGGCCCGCGGCGAGGCACACGGGCCCAGACGGGAGCGGGCCAGGCGCGAGGAGGAAGAACGGGCCGACCGTGAGTGGGGGCCCGGCTGGCAGGACTGGGCCAACTGGACGGAGTGGCCGGGCCTGCGGCGCCGGCCCGACGCTGGCGGCAGCCGTGACTTCGAGATCCTGGCCAGGGAGTTCAGGAACGAGGTACGCCGGGCCATCCGGCAGGCCGGTGCGCTGGGCGAGGGCGCCATGGATGATCTGCGGACCATCTTGGAGGACGCCCTCCAGCGGATCCGCAGCGAGATCTTCGGCCCGGCCAAGCAGCGCGAGCCGGGTCCCGGCGAACCTGCTGATGACGCGGGCCCCGCAGCCGCGCCGCCCCGCGCCAGCCCGGTCGACACCGCCCCCACCGACGCACCGCCCGACGCCGCGCCGCCCGACGCCAGCCATGTCGACACCGCCCCCACCGACGCACCGCCCGACGCCGCCCCCACCGAACGCACCACCTGACGCCGCGCCGTCCGACGCCGCCCCCGCTGACCCGCCCCACTGACCCCGCCCCCATCGCTGGCGCCCGATCGCTGGCGCCCGATCGCTGGCGCCCGATCGCTGGCGCCCGATCGCTGGCGCCGCCCTGCTGACGCCGCCCCGCGCTGGTGCACCGCTACAGGGTGAAGACGATCTTCCCGAAGTGCTCGCCGGCCAGCATCGCGGCGAATCCTTCCCTGGCACGGTCGAGCGGCAACTGGGTGTCGATCAGCGGCCGCACTCCCGTCTGCACACAGAACCGTGCCAGCCGGCCGAGCTGATCACGGGTGCCCATCGTGGATCCGACCACGGAGAGCTGGAGGAAGAACACGCGGTTCAGGTCGGCGGGCGGTGCGGCGCCGCTGGTGGCACCGCAGATCACGATACGGCCACCCGGTCGCAGTGACTTGAGCGAGTGCGCCCAGGTCGCCTCCCCGACCGTCTCCATCACCGCGTCGACGCGCTCAGGCAGCCGCGCGCCAGACGGGAAGACCTGCTCCGCGCCAAGGCCGAGTGCGCGCTGGCGCTTGTCCTCGCTGCGGCTGGCGGCCCAGACGCGAAAGCCGGCGGCCTTGCCCAGCAGGATGAGGGCCGTTGCCACACCGCCGCCGGCGCCCTGGACGAGCACGGTCGCGCCCGGCTCGAGGCCTGACTTGCTGAACAGCATCCGGTAGGCGGTCAGGTACGCGGTCGGCAGGCACGCCGCCTCGGCAAAGGACAGGGCGGCCGGTTTGGGCACCAGGTTGCGCCTCGGCACCGCGACGCGCTGCGCGAAGGTCCCGTCGTACCGCTCGGACAGCAGCGAGCGGCCAAGGTCGAGGGTCTCGTCTCCCCCGCCCGCGTCCGGATCGCCGATGACCGCGTGCACGACGACCTCGTTGCCCTCCTCGTCGATCCCGGCGGCGTCGCAGCCGAGGACGATGGGGAGCCGGCTCGCGGGGAGGCCGACGCCGCGCAGCGTCCACAGGTCATGGTGGTTGAGCGCGGTGGCCTTGACCGTGACCGTGGTCCAGCCCGGTTCTGGCCCCGGCTCCGGGTGTTCCCCGAGCTCAAGGCCGTTTAGCGGCTCATCAGGGTCGAACCGCGCCGCGGTGACAGCGAACATGCCCGAGACATTACCGGCCGGGCGGGCAAGTCCGGCCCGCAGTCACGGCCGGATGACCGCGGGCCGGAGCGCAGCGGCGTGGCTCGCTCCTGCCGGCGCCGGGATACGGCGGAGGCACGATGAGCCGCGACGAGCTCGCACGAGCGACGTGGACCAACATAGACGCATGCCCGGCCGCGGAGGTGAGCGGGCGGCCCCTGCGGGACCCGTTCGCCAGTCACGGCACGTGCCGCGCGCCGGCCCGCACGGCAAGGACCGCGCCACCCGATGGCCGCGAGCCCGCCGCGGGCCGGCCCGCACGGCAAGGACCGCGCCACCCGATGGCCGCGAGCCCGCCGCGCCGCCGCGCACCTATCGCTGGTGCCACGCCGCGTAGCCGTTAGGGATCGGGCTGGTCAGCAGCGGGCAACGCCGTCCGCCCGTGCCCCGGCGGCCACCGCGGCGGCCACGGCCGGGGCGACGCGCTCGTCGAACGGGCCAGGAATCACGTAGTCCGCCGCGAGTTCGTCCGCGACGAGGGCGGCGATCGCGTCGGCCGCGGCGAGCTTCATGCCCTCCGTGATCTCGGCCGCCCTCACGTCGAGCGCGCCACGGAACACGCCTGGGAAGGCGAGCACGTTGTTGATCTGATTCGGGTAGTCGCTGCGCCCGGTCGCGACCACGCGCGCGTGCCGGCCGGCCGCGACGGGATCGACGTCGGGGTCGGGATTCGACAGCGCGAACACGATGGCGTCCTTGTGCATCGCGGCGATCGCCTGCTCGGAGACGGTCGCACCGGACAGGCCGACGAACAGATCCGCGCCGCGCAGCGCCTCCTCGGTGGAGCCCGCGAGACCGGCCTTGTTCGTGTCGCGCGCGAGAGCCGCCTTGACCGGGTTGAGCCCGTCCCTGCCCTCGTAGATCAGGCCCTTACTGTCCGACACGGCGATGTCGCCGATGCCAGCGGACAGCAGGATCCTGGTGACGGCCACGCCCGAAGCGCCAGCGCCCGCCACCACCGCCCTGATCTCGCTGAGCGGCCGGCCCGTCAATGCCGCCGCGCCGCGCAGCGCGGCGAGCACGACGATCGCGGTCCCGTGCTGGTCGTCGTGGAACACCGGGATGTCGAGCCGCTCGCGCAACCGCGCCTCGATCTCGAAACAACGCGGGGCGCTGATGTCCTCGAGGTTGATCCCGCCGAACGAGGGCGCGAGCCTGGTCACGGTGTCGACGAGGTCGTCCACATCGGTGCAGGCGAGGCACAGCGGAACCGCGTCGACCCCGGCGAACTGCCTGAACAGCAGCGCCTTTCCCTCCATCACCGGCATGGCGGCGGCCGGACCGATGTCGCCGAGACCGAGCACGGCCGACCCATCGGTCACGACCGCGACGGTGCCCGCGATCCAGGTGTAGTCGTAGGCAAGCGCCGGATCGTCCGCGATCGCCGTGCACACACGTGCGACGCCGGGCGTGTAGGCGAGAGACAGCGCCGCCTCGTCGCGCACCTCGACGGTCGGGCTCACCTCGATCTTGCCGCCGCGGTGCAGCGCGAACGCCGGATCTGAGTCGTAGCGCGCCGATGGCGGAGAGGGCGCCGACGGTGGGCATGATTCATGAGTGGATTGACGTGACTGATTGGTTGAAGCCGGCTCTGAAGCCACAGAGACCCCTGACGTAAAGAGAACTGGCGGGTAGACGCCGCTGGCCTGGGGCCGGATCAGTGGTACCCGTCCGCTCGCCCGGCAGGACGCGGTCGTCTCTCGAGTGTACGGGGGTCACCCGTCACGTTATTATCTCATAACGTGCGGTGCGGGCCGCGACCGGCCCTCCGGCGTCCGGCGCCCGCGACGCAGCCGTACGTGGCCTACGGCCGGTGCGCGCGACACTCCGTTTCAGCCCTTCTTTGACCCCGATGTGTAATACTCAACGACTGGGTACGCGTCTTACCCAATGTCAAAAAAGAGACCCCCGCAGGTAAGGATCGGGAGTGGATCTCAGCTCTTACGCCGAACTGGCGGTACGACTGGTGAACACCTACGATCCCGCCCATCCGGATCGTGACGATCTGCGCGATCTGGACGCGCTGCACGTGCTCGTCGCCGACCGGCCGCACCTGAACGTGCGCGCGACCCGCAACGACCTCGACGCGCTGCGGCAGTTGCGCGCGGAGCTGCGGAAGATCTTCTCCGCGTCGGCCGAGGGTGACGGCGGTGAGTCGGTGGAAATGCTCAACGCCCTGCTGATCCAGCACCCGATCCATCCACAGATCTCCGGGCACGACGGCCAGCGCTGGCATCTGCACCTCACCGAGAGCGGCTCGGTCGCGGACAAGTACGCGGCCGGAGCGGTCATGGGCCTCGCGGTGCTCGTCACCGATCTCGGTACCGAGCGGCTCGGCCTCTGCCAGGCCGCGTCCTGCACTGCCGCATTCCTCTCGGACAGATGCGCGAGCCGGTCCAACGTGGCGGCCTACCGGGCGAGGCGGCAGCGCGGCGCCGAGGGCGGCACGGCCGCCGTCGCACCCGGCTAGCACACCCGTCTCACCAGCAGCCGTTCGGAAGTGTCCGTGGAACGGAGCGGTCCGCGGCATCAGCGGTCCGCGGCATCAGCGTTCCACGGTGCCAGTGCCCGGGGCGCCCGCGGTCACCTGCGCTTCGGTGTCGGCACGATCGTGACAGGGCACTCCGCGTGTTCCACGACCTGGCTGGTCACCGAGCCGAGCAGCAGTCGCCCGAATCCGCCCGCGCCGCGCTGGCCGAGGACCAGCAGGTCAGCGTCGCGTGACGCGTCGGCGAGCACCTCGGCGGGAATGCCGCTGACGGCCTTGACCCGCACCGACGGGGGGCGCTTTGCTCCGGCCTGCGCGACGGCCTTGTCCACCATCTGCTGCGCGCCGGCATGCACCTGCTCGCGTTCCTTCTCATCGGTTGGCAGCCGCATCGGAGCAAGGCCCCACGCGTCGACCGCTACCTGATGCACGGCGACCACCTCGAGCGGCGCGGCATGCAGCGCTGCCTCACCTATCGCCCATTCCAGCGCGCGTCGTGATTGATCCGACCCGTCGACACCGACAACGATTCCAGGCATGGCACACTCCCTATTCCGTCCATCACCTGGAACGCTAAGCCCATGTTGCCCCAAACACCAAGGGCCACAGTGCTTCGCGCCGAGGTGGTCGCGCCATTGGGACCAGCGCAGGACACGAACCGCGGGCCAGGCAGCGCGGACACGCACGTCATGCCGCCACGCCGGACACGATCAGAAAGGCGCGGCCCCCTACTAGCGCCGGGCCGGGAATCAGTTGTACACAACGCGTATAGCACCTCGGCTCACCTGCTGGTTTGTGACATGCGTTATCGAAATGACGCCAAGTGACCACTGTTCATGGGAAGACTCGATCCATACGATGACGTCACCTCGCGGAGGGCGGAGACCTTCGCGCGAGCACGCTACACGTGCACGATCGGGAGAAAGGCCTGGTCATGGCAACTGAATCTGTCGCTGCACCGACCGTCGCCGACAGAGGTCTGAAGCGCCACGTCGGGCCGATCGGCCTGGCCTGGGCGTCCGAGGGATCGATCATCGGATCCGGCTGGCTGTTCGGCGCGTTCCTCGCCGCGCAGTCGGCCGGAACCGCTGCGCTCCTGGCCTGGATCGGCACCGCCCTCGTATTCATGGTCCTCGCTCTCATCCACTCCGAACTGGGCGCGATGTACCCCGTCTCGGGCGGGACCGCGCGGTTTCCGCACTACGCGTTCGGCAGCCTCGCCGGGGCGTCGTTCGGCTGGTTCTCCTGGCTGCAGGCGGTCACGGTGGCGCCGATCGAAGTCCTCGCGACGATCTCGTACGGATCGGTGCACCTGACGTGGCTGACCCACACGGTCGGCACCGGGGCAAACGCGTCTCAGCAGCTCACCGCCGCCGGATATGGCGTCGCTGTCGCCCTGATGGCGATCTTCACCATCATCAACTTCCTCGGCATCCGCTGGCTGGCGCACACCAACAGCACCTTCACGTGGTGGAAGATCTTCGTCCCGGTGCTCCTGATCATCGTGTTCGCGTCGACGCACTTCCACGGCAGCAACTTCGGCTCCCATGGCGGATTCGCGCCGTACGGCGCGAAAGGCGTGTTCGCAGCCGTCAGCACCGCCGGGGTGGCGTTCGCGCTGCTCGGTTTCGAACAGGCTGACCAGCTTGCTGGAGAATCACGCAATCCGCAGCGGGATATCCCGCGGGCCATCATCGGCGCGATGATACTCGGCGCCCTCATCTACGTCCTGCTGCAGGTCGTCTTCATCGGCGCGCTGCCCGCGTCCGCGCTCACACACGGCTGGGCCGCCCTCGCCTTCAAAGGCGACGCAGGGCCGTTCGCCGGCCTGTCCACGCTGATCGGCCTCGGCTGGCTCGCCACGGTCCTGTACATCGACGCGATCGTCTCACCTGGCGGCACCGGCCTGATCTACGTCACCTCCACCTCCCGGATCTCCTACGGCCTGTCCCGCAACGGCTACGTGCCCGAAATCTTCGAGAGCACCGACCGGCGCGGCGTGCCGTGGTTCGGGCTGCTCTTCACCTTCATCATGAGCCTCATCCTTTTCCTGCCGTTCCCGAGCTGGCACCAGCTGGTCAGCTTCATCACCTCGGCCACCGTGCTGATGTACGCGGGAGCGCCGCTCGCCCTCGGCGCGCTGCGCAAACAGGTTCCGGACGCGCGGCGACCGTTCCGGCTGAGCGCCGCCGGTTTCTGGTCACCGCTCGCGTTCATCCTGGCGGGCCTGATCATCTACTGGAGTGGCTGGCCCACGATCTGGCGGCTTGGTGTCGCCCTCCTCATCGGTTACGTCCTGATTGGGATCAATGCCGCGTTCAAGCTCAACAAGCGGATGCCCAGGTTCGACCGGGCTCAGTGGAAGGCTGCATCGTGGCTGCCGGTCTACCTGGTCGGCCTTGGCGTCGCCTCCTGGCAGGGCACGTTCGGCTCGTACTCCGCTGGCCACCTGCACCTGTGGTGGGACATCCTGGCCATCGCGGTGTTCAGCCTGGTGATCTACTACTGGGCGCAGGCGGTCCGGCTTCCCGATGCGGAGGCCAGGGAACTGATCAGGATGCAAGCCGCACCGGTCGAGTCCGAGGGCTGACACCTCCTGCCCTGTTTTAGCCGCACGCGCTGTAAGCAAGGCCCCGTCCCGACAGGGGCGGGGCCTTGTGCTTGGCTTGCGCCGCAGCGGCCAAAAGACGTTTAGCTGGACTTGCGGCGCGGCGGCCAGTAGCGGATGAGCACACGGCCCTCGATCTGGTCAGCGGGCACCGCGCCGAAGGAGCGGCTGTCCACCGCGCCGCCGTTCGGGTTGTCGGAATCCAGCCACCAGCCGTCCGGGGTGCGCCGGCCCGCGCGCTTGACCAGCAGCATGCCCGGCCGGGCGGGATGCGTGGCCACCACGAGCTGGCCCGCACGGATCCGCGGCGGCCGGCCGGCGCGCACGCCGCGGCGGACCAGCAGCCAGTCGCCCGGCAGCAGCGCGGGCTCCATGGACCGTTCGGCCACGGCGACGCGCCACAGCGGCCAGCGCATGCCTCGCCTCCCGATGTCGTCTCCTGCCCCCGATCGCCGCCCGCGCTCACTTGACCACCCCGCCGCGCGGCGGCTCATACCTGCTCCGGTTCCCTCAACCGTAACGGGGTAGTGTCAGGTTCCTGGACCGATGCTCCGACACGAGGAAGGGAATCGATGAGGCTGCTCACACGTCTCCTCGAGCCGAAGGCCACGGCCTACGCGCACTGCGATCTGCCGTGCGGCGTTTACGACCCGGCACAAGCCCGGATCGAGGCCGAGTCCGTCAAGGCGATCTGCGAGAAGTACCAGCAGAACAGCGATCCGGACTTCCGGACCCGCGCGCTGCTGATCAAGGAACAGCGCTCCGAGCTGGTCAAGCATCACCTCTGGGTGCTGTGGACCGACTACTTCAAGCCGCCGCACTTCGAGAAGTACCCCCAGCTGCACCAGTTGTTCAACGAGGCGACCAAGCTGGCTGGAGCCGCCGGCACCAAGGGCAGCGCCGACGTGGCACAGGCCAACGATCTGCTCGCCAAGATCGACGAGATTTCCAAGATCTTTTGGGAGACCAAGGGCTGACCCGCGAAACGCGGCCATCCTGCCGCGGCGCGCGGGTAGCGTCCACCGCGCGCCGTGGCACGGTCCTCCCCGCCCGTGCCGCGATCGTCCGCGCCACGATCCTGCCCCGCCACGAACGTCCCGCGCCACGAAGCTCCGGCGCCCCTGGGCACGCACGAGCGCGGCGCCGTTGCTTGCGTGATGGCGCCCGTTCACACAATCGATCCCCGTTCGGTCCGTTTATGCCATTTGCGCAGGTGAGCGCGCACCTGCCGGACACCACTAGAATGGTGCTCCCGCGCAGTAACCGCGCGCGCCGTGTCTGCGCATTTCCGGTACGGCGGTAGGTTGCAACCAGACGCTGTGACTCAGGATGTCCAGAGGAGGGCCGTGACCGAGAAAACCGCCGACCGGCCAGCGGCCGCTGCCACGGCAGCACACGCAGCCGCGACCGGTGACCACGCGCCGAAAGACGTCGTGACTGTCCGCATGCCAGCCGAGGGCGCGTATCTGTCGGTCCTGCGGACCGCCACCGCCGGCCTGGCGGCGCGGCTGGATTTCACCCTCGACGAGATCGAGGACCTCCGTATCGCCGTCGACGAGGCGTGCGCGATGCTGCTCCCCCAGGCATTGCCAGGCGCCAGCCTCGAATGCGAATTCGAGCTTGACAAGTACGCCATGACCGTCGCGGTCTCCGTGCTGGCGGAAAAGGGACGGCCGCCGTCGCGTGACACGTTCGCCTGGACGGTGCTCACCGCGCTTGCGGGGAAGGTCGATGCCTACGTGGGAGCCGACGAGAAGGTCACCATCGTCTTGCAGAAAAGCCGCGACACCTCGCGGGACGGGTAAGGCACGAGAGCTACGCCGTGACTGCCAAAACCGAGCACGCGGTTCCCGACCGGGTGCGCGCCCGGGAACTGTTCGAGCAGCTCGCCGTGCTGCCCCCCGGCGATCCCGCGCGCCAGCAGGTGCGCGGCGAACTGGTGGAACTCCACCTGCCGCTCGTCGAGTACCTGGCCCGCAGGTTCCGTAACCGGGGCGAATGGCTGGACGACCTCACGCAGGTCGCGACGATCGGCCTGATCAAGTCCATCGACCGGTTCGACCTCGGGCGCGGCGTCGAGTTCTCGACCTACGCCACCCCCACGATCGTCGGCGAGATCAAGCGCCATTTCCGTGACAAGGGGTGGGCGGTCCGCGTGCCCCGCCGCCTGCAGGAGCTCAAACTCGCGCTGACCAAGGCCATCGGGGACCTGGCACAGCGTGAAGGGCGTGCGCCGACCGTGAGCGAACTCGCCGCCCACCTGCAGATGAGTGAAGAAGACGTGCTCGAAGGACTCGAGTCGGCCAACGCGTACTCGACGGTGTCGCTGGACGCACCGGACTCCGGCGACGAGGACGCACCCGCCGTCGCCGACTCGCTCGGCATCATGGACGACGCGCTCGAGGGTGTCGAATACCGCGAATCGCTCAAGCCGCTGCTCGAACGCCTGCCGCCCCGCGAGAAACGGATCTTGCTGCTCCGGTTCTTCGGCAACATGACCCAGTCCCAGATCGCGGCCGAGCTTGGCATCTCCCAGATGCACGTGTCCCGGCTGCTCGCGCGCACACTGGCCCAGCTTCGCGACGGCCTTACCGCGGAGGACTGAGCCCGGGCCCGCGCCGCGACCCACGCCCACCGAACCCAAAAATGATCCCGAACGGCTGCCGCGGATGCGGCTTTGTTATGCGGGGGACCCTGCCAGCCGCAGCGGGCTCCGCCTCACGGACCCCCGCATTGGGGGTCGTCCCCCCGGGCCAACACTGCCGGAACGGCTGGCATCACGCACCATGGCGGGCGGCCGGCCTGCGTGCGGGTGCCACTGGCGCAAGCGTGACCGCACGCGGCAGCCGTTCGGGATCTATGTCGACGCGTGCGCAGGAAACAGTCGCGCGGCTGGGCGCCGACCCGGCCATGGCTTGCCGCTAGCGGCGGCCGGCCCGCTCTCCGGTGAGCGCGCGCAGCGTCGGGGGCGCGAGCAGCGCGGCCAATCCGGCGACAGCGAGCACGAGCAACGGTACTCCCCAGCCGTAGCGGTGTCCTTGGATCAGGTAGATCGCCACGATTCCGCAGAACAACTGGGTCAGCAGCGCCGGGGTCCTGCTCCACCTGCGCACGCGCAGCAGGCCGGCGGCGACCGCGGCGAGCACGACCGTCGCGCCGAACCCGATGAGGGTCAGCGCCACGCCGCTGCTAACCTGGTATGACCGGCCGGAAATCGTGTCGGCAAGCGCGATCACGGTGGCCGCGAGCACCCCGAGTGACTCGGCCGCCTGCACGGCCGCCGCACCGGCCAAGGTCGCTGGACGTTCCCGCATGTTATGGAATCCTCCCGGCATAGCTACCCTAGGCGCGTGCGAGCGTTCCTGATCGTCAATCCGCGCGCCACCTCCACGACCGCGCCCCGCCGAGACGTGATCGTGCGGGCCCTGGCGTCCCTCGTCAAGCTGGAAGTGGTGCAGACACGCTATCGGGGTCACGCCGCCGAGCTTGCCCGGGAGGCTGCCGTCGAAGGCCACGACATGCTGTTCACGCTCGGCGGCGACGGAACGATCAACGAGGCGGTGAACGGCCTCCTCGGCGCGCCCACTGGGCCCGGAGCGAGCCCGGGCGGGCGGCCGGATGCGGGGCAGTTGCCCGCTCTGGTGCCCATTCCTGGTGGGAGCGCGAACGTGTTCGTCCGCGCCCTGGGGGTTCCAGCCGATCCGGTCGACGCGACGGGAGCGATCCTCGCGGCGATCCGGTCGGGCCGCCAGCGCCGCATCGGCCTCGGCCTGGCCGGCGGCAGGTATTTCACCTTCAGCGGCGGGCTCGGCCTCGATGCCGAGGTCGTCCGCGCCGTGGACGGACAGCGCGTGAACGGCCATCCGGCATCGCCGGCGCGCTACCTCTGGACAACGGTGCGGCAGTTCTACTCGGTGACCGATCGCCGCAAGCCGGCCCTCACCCTGGAGCGGGACGGCCAGCCACCCATCGGCCCACTGTTCATCGGCATCGTGTCCAACACGTCACCCTGGACCTACCTGGGCAGCCGCCCGGTGAACCCGAATCCCTGCGCCGGGTTCGACACCGGTCTCGACGTGTTCGCGCTGCGGCGGCTGCGGACCGTCGGGACCCTCAGCGCACTGCGCCAGATGATGGCCAGCCGTGCCCGGCCGCCGTCCGGGCGGCAGGTCGTGAGCCTGCACGACCAGGCGGAGATCACACTGCGCTCCGGCCGGCCCATCGCCTGCCAGGTCGATGGCGAATACGTCGGCGAGAGCGAGTGCGTGACATTCCGATCCGTGCCCGACGCCTTGCGGGTCGTGACGTAGCCAGGTGTCCGGGGATCCGCGGTCCGCACGACGGCCCGGCCGGTCGACCTCGTTCACCCGGCAGCCATCGGATGTCTCCCTGTTCGACGGGCCGGGGCACATGATTGGACACGTGCGTGTGACCCGCGGGCGCCCGCGGATGTGACACATTCCAGGTGTGATCCATCTGACATCGAAATCCACCTGAACGTTTGCTCAAACCTCTTGCGCTTGATCGCTAGCCTTTGAGAGGCTCGATATCGATGCAAGGCACGGGGTATCACGGTCGCGCCGTCAAGCATGATCCATGATCGCTGAGCGGTAGCCGCGGACACGTACTGCATGGCTGCTCATGTCGCCGCTTACGGTTGCGCCTTTGCTCGACGCACGGGCCTCCTGCGACTGGCGAGGGCGGCGATACATGTGCCCTGCTTCGTGAAATGATTCACAAGCACGAACGAAGACCCCACGGAGCCATTGGCGGCGCGCAACGGCCGCATTGAGGAGTAGACCGCATGGACTGGCGCCACCACGCCGCCTGCCGTGACGTGGATCCTGAGCTGTTCTTTCCGATCGGCAACACGGGCCCTGCCCTGCTGCAGATCGAAGAAGCCAAGCATGTCTGCCGGCGGTGCCCGGTGACTGATTCTTGTCTGCGATGGGCGCTCGAGAGCGGCCAGGATGCCGGCGTATGGGGCGGCACCAGTGAAGACGAGCGGCGGGCGCTCAAGCGCCGCACGGCCTACGCCCGGGCGCACGTCTGAACCCGCGTCGCCGGTACACCTCGCTGATGTGCCATCGGTTACATGATGACGTACCCGATGGCACACTTACGACCCGGGTCCCGCATGTCAGCCGGTGCGGCCCGAGCCGCGGGCTTCGGCCTGGGTGCTGCCGCGCCAGGTGGAACGCGTCTCTGGCAGGGCCTGCGTCATCTCCATAGGCAGGTCGACAAGGACCTCGGTGCCCCCGCCGGGACGGGGCAGGAACTCAAGCCTGCCGCCGAGTTCGGCGACCACGAGCGTGCGCACGATCTGCAGCCCGAGGCTGGCCGACGAGTCAAGATCGAATCCTTCCGGCAGGCCGGCGCCGTCGTCGGCGACCACGACCGCAAGCCGCTGTGGCCCACGCCGCGCCGTCACCTCGATCATCCCGGCGCGCGGCCCGAGCCCGTGCTGTAGCGCATTCTGCAGGAGCTCAGTCAAGATCATCGCGAGTGGGGTCGCCACCGAGGCAGGCAGCGCGCCGAACCGGCCGGCCAACCGGGGCTTGACCCACGCTTCTGGCGCCGCGACCTCCGCGGCCATCATCGCGACGCGCCCCGCGATGTCGTCGAAATCGATGACGTCTTCCGGCGTGTGGGACAGCGTCTCGTGCACGATCGCGATCGAGCCGACCCGGCGCACCGCCTCCTCGAGCGCAGCGCGTCCCTCGGGCACCCGGATGCGGCGCGCCTGGAGCCGCAGCAACGCGGCCACGGTTTGCAGGTTGTTCTTGACACGGTGATGAATCTCACGGATCGTCGCGTCCTTGCTCAGCAGCTCGCGTTCCCTCCTGCGCAGCTCAGTCACGTCCCGGACGAGCACAAGCGCGCCGGTACGCGCCTGGCCCACCACCAGGGGGATGGCGCGCAACTGGACGACCGAGCCGTTCCCCTCCACCTCCGTCTCGCGCGGTGCGCGGCCGCTCGCCACGACCATGAGCGAATCGTCGACGGGCTCGCCCGGATCGCACATCGCGGCGGTCGCCGGGCCAAGCTCGGCCCCGACCAGGTCCGCGGCAAGGCCGAGCCGCCGGTAGGCGGAAAGGGCGTTCGGGCTCGCGTATGCCACCTTGCCGCCGCCGTCGAGACGGAGCAGGCCATCGCCGACCCTGGGCGACCGCACCAGGGTGGGTTGCTCCCCAGGAAAAGGGAACCGGCCGGCCGCCACCATCTGGGCCAGGTCGTCCGCGCTCTGCAGGTAGGTCAGCTCGAGTCGGCTCGGGGTGCGCGCCGAGTTCAGGTTCGTGCTCCGCTCGATGACCGCGATGATCCGCCCGTCCCGCCGCACCGGGATCGTTTCCCCCCGCACCGGCACGCCGCCGGTCCAGTCCGGGTCGCCCTCGCGGCAGATCCGGCCCTCGCGGCGGGCCGTGTCGAGCAGTGGCCGCTCACCGGGCGGCACAATGGTGCCCACGATGTCGTCGTGGAACGCGGTCGGGCCTGTCGTGGGGCGCATCTGCGCCACGGCAACCCAGCCGTTGCCCGTGCGCAGACCAGCCCAGAGGACGAGATCGGCGAACGACAGGTCCGCGAGCAACTGCCAGTCCGACACCAGGAAATGCAGCCATTCCAGGTCAGCGTCGGCCAGTGCCGTCTTTCCGCGGATCAGGTCGCTCATTGTGGGCACGGTAGGAGGCTACTTGGCTGACGGCACAGGCGGATACCCGCCGGCCCCGTACCCGCCAGCGCACCGCAGCCCCCCAAGCTGGAAAGATGCGCACATGCGCGACGATGGCACGGCAGGCGGCGCCGCTCACCGGCGGCGTGCTTCCGGTAACAGGTGGCGTGCTTCCGGCGGCGATCCGCACCTGAGGGACGCTCATGCCTGCCACTAGCGACGCGTACGGACCTGGCCGATGCTGATCTACAGACCGCCGGCACCGGCCGCGGTTCGTGCCCACGTCCCGCGGGCCGCAGCGTCCCGAGAGCGAGGAGACCGACCGTGACCGCTGAACCTGTGCAGCCGGAATCCGACCACGACGTCAGTCGGCGGCGGCCGCGTGGCGCGGCGGCGCGGCCCGATGCCCGGACGGAGCAGCAAGGTCCGGCCGCGGACCCTGAGGGCCTGCGGATCCCCAAGTACTACACGGTGAAACGACAGCTACTCGAGCTGACGGTGACCATGGCGCCAGGCAGCCCCGTGCCACCTGAGCGTGAACTCGCCCGGCGGTACGCGACCTCACGGACGACGGTGCGGCAGGCGCTGGCCGAACTGGTCGTCGAGGGCCGGTTGCTGCGCATGCAGGGCAAGGGAACGTTCGTGGCCAAGCCGAAGGTGGCGCAGGTGCTCGAACTGGCCAGCTACACCGAGGGCATGCGTGCGCACGGATTGCATCCCAAGACCCGGATACTCGAGATTGGCTACATCACGGCCGACGACAAACTGGCCGGTCTCCTCGGCATCCGGCCCGGCGGCCGGGCCTTGCGCATCCACCGGCTCCGGCTGGCCGATGGCGAGCCGATGTCCATCGACACGTCTGTGTTGCCCGCGCGCAGGTTCCCTGGCCTGCGCAAGCAACTGGAGCGGCACTCTTCGCTCTATGAGACCCTCGCCAAGGCGTACGGAGTCGAGCCGGCCGAGGGCGAGGAAACGATAGAGACCGTGCTCGCGGCGCCGAATGACGCACGCCTGCTCGGCGTCGACGTCGGGCTGCCGCTGCTGCTGCTCTCACGGCACGCCTTCGACGCCGGCGGCAATCCCATCGAATGGGCCCAGTCGTGGTATCGCGGCGACAGGTACAAGTTCGTGACCCGCCTCCGGCGCACGCCTCCAGGCAACGCCCCGCATCGCCCAGAACCCGCGTCATGACCGCGCCCGCGCTCATCCCGTCGTGGCGCCTGCCTCCAGCCACGCCCGCATCGCCCAGAACCCGCGTCATGACAGCGCCCGTGGCCAGCGCCGCCCACGGTAGCTTGGGCGGGCAGGAGACACGCGGAGGAGCTTCGTGAACGACATGCTCTCGCAGGCGCGCGAACAGGTACTCGGCCGGGGCCGCGGTCTCGACCGGCGGCAGGTCCTCGCGTGCCTGAACGTGCCAGACGACGCGGTCGGCGAGTTGCTCGGGCTCGCCCACGAGGTCCGGATGCGCTGGTGCGGGCCGGAGGTGGAGGTCGAGGGCATTGTCTCGGTGAAGACCGGAGGATGCCCGGAGGACTGCCACTTCTGCGCGCAGTCGGGCCGCTTTGCCTCGCCGGTGCGCTCGGCGTGGCTGGACATCGACGACCTCGTCGCGTCCGCGCGTGCGACCGCGGCGACCGGTGCGACGGAGTTCTGCATCGTGGCTGCCGTCCGCGGCCCCGACGAGCGGCTGATGTCACAGGTCCGAACCGGCATCGCGGCGATCAAGGCGGCGGTCAGCATCAATATCGCCTGCTCGCTCGGCATGCTCACGCCCGGTCAGGCGGCCGAGCTCGCGGCCATGGGCGTGCACCGCTACAACCACAATCTCGAGACTGCCCGCTCGCACTTCGCCAGCGTGGTGACCACGCATACCTGGGAGGAGCGCTTCGCGACGTGTGAACTGGTCCGCTCGCACGGGATGGAACTGTGCTGCGGCGCGATCATCGGCATGGGCGAGAGCCTGGCGCAGCGGGCCGAGCTTGCCGCGCAGCTTGCCGCCCTGGACCCGGACGAGGTTCCGCTGAACTTTCTCAACCCAAGGCCCGGTACCCCGTTCTCGGAGCACCCCATCGTCGACGGCAGGGAAGCGCTCAAGACGATCGCCGCGTTCAGGCTCGCCCTGCCGCGCACCGTGCTGCGGTACGCGGGCGGGCGGGAACTCACGCTGGGGGACCTGGGCACCCGCGAGGGCATTCTCGGCGGCATCAACGCGATCATCGTGGGCAACTACCTGACGACCCTCGGCCGTTCCGCGCACAGTGACATCGAGATGCTCGCCGAGCTGAAGATGCCGATCAAGGCACTGTCAGAAACGCTCTGACCGCGCCCTCGCGAAAGCTCTCTGACCCGCGCCCTGGCGAAGGCGCGCCTGATCCGGGCGGCCATCTCGTCCGGCTGCTCGATGATCTGCCGCCAGGTGATCCGGACGATCTCGTAGCCAAGATCGGCACCCGCGCCACGGCAAGCCAGGCGCACCGCGGGACCAGACGCACCACGGGACTCGGCACCCGCGCCACCGCAAGCCAGGCGCACCGCAGGGCCGGGCGGCCACAGGGACGGCCCCGGGGCGACCTCCGGAGCCCTCCGCTGCGCCTGGCGGCGCCGTGCTGCGCAGCCGTTAGGGATAAGTGTGGTGCCTGACCAGCGGAATCGAGGCCGGTATTCCGCCGACAAAAATGTCATGTGTTGCCAATTGCATCGCAGCGTAGTCACATGGAACCATCGATGTGACTTCCGTCACATGTGACAGGCCCTGGCCGGCCGCCGCACGCTGGCTTCTTCTCCCGGAGCAGCGGATCCGCAGCCAGGACCCAGGCAGTGGGAGAAGGGAAAACAATGGCCCACAACCCAAGAACCAGGAATCCTTTCACCTGGGCCGTGCTCACCATCCTGATACTCGCGCCGATCGTGGGCACCCTATGGGTGCCGTTCTACGCGCGCACCAAGCCAGTAGTCGCCGACTTTCCGTTCTTCTACTGGTACCAGCTGATGTGGGTGCCCATCGTGGCGATCACCAGCGGCCTCGCCTACGTCATTATCCGCACCACCGGACGCCCGGGCGGCGCGGCCGGCACGCGAGCCCCGGCCGGGCCAGGAGGCGCGGGCGGTGCGGACGCGCGCGGTGAGGGAACCGGTGATGGGACGGTGCAACCGCAATGACAAACCACATCAACGCCGTCGCCTTCTCGATCTTCGTGGTCCTGTTCGCGGTCGTCACCCTGGTCGGCTTCGCCGCGGCGCGCTGGCGGCGCGCGGAGAACCTGCTGCACCTGAACGAGTGGGGGCTCGGCGGGCGCAGCTTCGGCACCTTCATCACGTGGTTCCTGCTTGGCGGTGACCTGTATACCGCATACACGTTCATCGCCGTGCCCGCGCTGATCTTCGGCGTGGGATCGGCGGGCTTCTTCGCCGTCCCGTATACGATCATCGTTTTCCCGATCATATTCGTGTTCCTGCCGCGGCTGTGGTCGGTCTCGCGCGTGCACGGCTACATCACGCCGGCCGATTTCGTGCGCGGGCGTTACGGCTCACGCGGCCTGTCCCTGGCCGTGGCGCTCACCGGCATCCTCGCCACGATGCCCTACATCGCCCTGCAGCTCGTCGGCATCCAGGTCGTCCTCGACGTGATGGGGCTCGGCGGCGGCACCTCGACGAACACCTTTGTGAAGGATCTGCCGCTGTTCATCGCGTTCGTGCTGCTCGCCGCCTACACCTACGTCTCCGGGCTCAGGGCACCGGCGCTGATCGCGTTCATCAAGGACACCCTGATCTACGTCGTGGTCATCGTGGCGGTCGTCTACATCCCGATCAAGCTCGGCGGGTGGGGCCACATCTTCAACGTCGCGAACACCCATCTCAAGACCGTGAACCCCAAGACGCACAAGCCGTTCGGCTCGCTGGTCACTCCTCCCGCCGGGCAGTGGGCCTACGCCACCCTCGCGCTCGGCTCCGCGCTCGCGCTCTTCATGTACCCGCACGCGATCACGGGCACGCTGGCGGCCAAGAGCCGCGAGACGATCAGGCGCAACACCGCGCTGCTGCCCGCCTACTCACTCGTGCTCGGGCTGATCGCGCTGCTCGGCTACATGGCCCTGGCCGCCAAGGGCGTGCCCGCCGCGGTCAAGGCGGGCGGCAACACACAGCTCGCGGTGCCCCTGCTGTTCAACGCCACGTTCCCGAGCTGGTTCGCGGGGATCGCGTTCTCCGCGGTGGCGATCGGCGCCCTCGTACCCGCCGCGATCATGTCGATCGCCGCGGCCAACCTGTTCACGAGGAACGTGTTCGTCGAGTTCATCAAGCCCGATGCCACACCCGAGCTGCAGACCCGCGTGTCGCAGCTGACCTCGCTCATCGTCAAGGCGGGCGCGCTCGTCTTCGTACTCGCGCTCTCCAAGACGTTCGCGATCAACCTGCAGCTACTCGGCGGTATATGGATCCTGCAGACGTTCCCGACGATCGTCGCGGGCCTGTACACCAGATGGTTCCACCGCTGGGCGCTGCTGATCGGCTGGGCGGCCGCGATGGTCTACGGAACGGTCCAGGCGTACCGGGTGCCCGTGCCAGGGACGCCGGGCTCGCATTTCGGCGGCTCCACCGCGCCGATCCCGTTCTTCGGCCAGACCGGGTACATCGCGCTGACCGCCTTCGTCATCAACCTGATCATCGCGATCGTGCTGACGCTGATCTTCCGCGCGGTGCGGCTGCCGGCCGGCGCGGACGAGACCATGGCAAACCACTACCTGGCCGACGCCGGCGAGCCCATCGTGCACGAACTGCCCGAGCTTGTGCAGGGGCGGACGGCGGCGGGACCTGAGGGCGCCGCCTGACGCCGAGCCCGCAAGTGCGCAAGTGCTTAAGAGTGCGCAAGTGCGCAAGCGTAAGCCCGCGGTGTGGGCCTGAGGGCGCTGATCCTCGGGCCCACACCAGACGCCGCGCGGTGGGCAGCGACCCGGTCGCGATCAGGGCTGACGCGCACATGTGACTCGCTGGTAGCGTCGGCCGCATGAGCCAGGCACAGCTAACGGGGCATGGCGGCGTGCACGCGGTCGCCGCCGCGCGCCGGCACGGCGTCACGACGATATTCACGCTGTCTGGCGGGCACGTGTTCCCCGTCTATGACGGAGCGGTGAAGGCCGATCCCCCGATCCGCCTGCTCGACGTCAGGCATGAGCAGACCGCCGTGTTCGCGGCCGAAGCGACGGCGAAGCTTACCCGCACGCCGGGGCTGGCCGTGCTCACCGCCGGTCCGGGGGTGACGAACGGAGTCAGCGCCGTCGCTACCGCCCACTTCAACGGCTCACCGCTGGTCGTGCTCGGCGGCCGCGCGCCCGACTACCGGTGGGGGGCGGGCAGCCTGCAGGAACTCGATCATCCGCCGCTGCTCGGGCCGATCACCAAACGGGCCTGGACCGAGCACGCGACCGCTGGCATCGGCGCGGCGGTGGACGAGGCATTCTGGCTCGCCAGGACGCCCCACCGCGGCCCCGTCTTCCTCGACATCCCGATGGACGCACTGTTCGGCGAGGCGGAGGCGCAGGTCCCGGCCGGGGCGGCGCCGCAGGCGGCCAGCCCTGATCCCAGCTCCATCACACGGATCGCCGGGCTGCTCGGTGAGGCGGAGCGGCCGGTGCTTGTGCTCGGTTCCGATGTCTGGCTGGGCGGGGCGGAAGACGCGGCGCGGCAGGCAGCGGAGAACCTGGTGCTTCCCGTGATCACCAACGGGCAGGGACGCGGCGTGCTCCCCGCCGGGCACGAGCTTCTCGTCACCCGCGCCCGGTCGCTCGCGTTCGGTGAGGCCGACCTGGTGATCGTCGTGGGCACGCCGCTCGACTTCCGGCTCGGCTACGGTGAGTTCGGCATGAAACACGGCGCGCCGCGCGCGCGCGTCGTGCACATCGTGGACGCGCCCGATCAGGTCGCGTCGCACTGCGCGCTGGCCGGATCGGCGGCCGGCGATCTGAGCAAGGTGCTTGACGACCTCGCCGAGGCCGCGGTGCCGCGCAAGCCGGGCGATCCGTGGCTGGAGCGGCTGCAGGACGCGGTCGCGGTGGCGATGGCGGCGGACGGGTCGTTGCTGGCGAGCGATTCGAGCCCCGTGCACCCGATGCGGATCTACGGTGAGCTGACCCGGATCCTCGACGACGACGCCGTGGTCATCGGCGACGGCGGCGACTTCGTCTCCTACGCGGGCAAGTACGTCGAGCCGAAACGCCCGGGTGGCTGGCTCGATCCCGGCCCGTACGGGTGTCTGGGCACCGGGCTCGGCTACGCGATCGCCGCCAGGCTCGCCCGGCCGGGGAGCCAGGTCGCTCTGCTCCTCGGCGACGGCGCGGCGGGATTCTCCCTGATGGACGCGGACACCCTCGTCCGTCACGGCCTGCCCGTCGTGATGATCTGCGGTAACAACGGCATCTGGGGCCTGGAGAAGCATCCGATGCAGATGATCTACGGTTACGACGTCGCCGCCGACCTGCAGCCGCAGTGCCGCTACGACGATGTGGTCACGGCACTCGGCGGCGCCGGTGAGCTCGTCACCGAGCCCGGCGAGATCGGTCCCGCGCTCCGGCGTGCCTTCGGCGCGGGTGTCCCCTACCTGGTCAACGTGGCTACCGATCCGCGGATCGCCTACCCCCGCTCCACAACAGGAATCTGATCCTGACCAAGGGCCTATTACTGATCCATAACCGCTGCCGCGAATGCGGCATCCCTTGCTGCGGGGGGATCCCGGGGGGTCGCCCCCCGGGCAGCGCTGCTACGGCTGGCGCGAATGCGGCATCCCTTGGTGCGGGGGGATCCCGGGGGTCGCCCCCCGGGGCAGCGCTGCCATAACCGCTGCCGCGAATGCGGCATCCCTTGCTGCGGGGGGATCCCGTGGCGTGGAGCCCCCCGGGGCAATACAGCCATAGCGGCTGCGCAGGGCCGACCCCCAGGCAGCCGCGCCTGCCAGGTGTCACGCCTGCCGAGCGTCCGCGCACAGGAATCTCGCGCCCGCCGGGTGTCACGCCTGCGGCAGTCTCTCGCTTGCGGCGGGTCACGCCTGCGGAGGTTCGCACCCGCGGGAGTGTCACGCCAAGCCGGCGGCGCCCCGCGCGGCATCACGCGTTCGGTTTGTCACCATGTTTGGCGCGGTTGACGAACCGGTCCCTGTCCACGAGGACCCGTTCCACCGTGCCCGCCCCGACGACGGCGTCCTCGTCGTCCGGCGACTCCCAGGGCAGCGTCTGCCTGGCAATGAACCCGAACACAAGCCGCCGGCCATCCACCTCGGTCAGTTCGGCCTCGACCACGACTTCCGCCCCGATCGGGCTGGCCCGCTTGTGCTCCATGGCCACCGACGTGCCGACGGACGTCGTGCCGCGTTCGAGGCTCGGCGTAACGGCCGCGACCGACGCCGCCTCGGCGAGCGCGAGCAGCCGCGGTGTCGCCAGAACGGGCACGTCACCGCTGCCCATCGCGGTAGCCGTGTCGGTGTCAGCGACGACGATCCGCACGGAAGCCAGCAGGCCGGTAACAAGCGCCATGCTCGTACCCTAGTGCGCGAGCGGACGCTCGGCCTGCGGGCGGGGAAATCTCATGATCGCGGTGCCATCGGCCGCGGTCGCTGATGAACAGCGCCGGGGCAAGCACCCCACCGATTCGCCACGGGAAGGCGATTGTGGCCACACCAATAGGCCATAGGTATGGCTGCCTTGGAGGGAGACCGGCAGGTCATCGCCGTCGTCGCCGCCCGGGCGCACCGCTGCGGCCGCCCTCCGCCCGGACCTGGACCGCCCTGGCCGACGACGCCTCTACCCGGGGAAGCATCGATAGGGCCGCGCCCAGGACCCCGGCCGCCGCGGCCGGCCGGCGCCGCACGCCAGCCCGACACGCCAGCGCGTGTCCGAAACACACCGGGCCGCATCGGTGGCCCCAGCCGCAGGCCGCCCGGCGGCCCATCAGCGCCGCGGATCACGGGCGCCCTGGCCCCCGCTTTCCGCGGCACCGACCGGCGCGGTGCGCTACGGCCATTCCGGCAGCGCCGGGTGGGACATGCGGGGTCATGGTGTGTGATTGCGGGGGTCCGCAATGGCAGTTGAGGACCTCGGCTCGGTCACCGCCATTCTCAGCGGCACCCCAACCGGCCAGCACCATCCCGCCGACCGCACGAAGTCCCTCGAACAGGCACACTGATGGCCCATCGGTGTCGCGCTGGAACACCGATGGGCCATGGGTGGCCGTGCCCGGGCGAGGATCGAGGTTGCGGGTCGTGCGACAAGCATTGAGGTGGCGGAGAATCGACCACGATCATGAGTCAGGGAAGGAGCGCGATGGGCGCCCGATTCTGTGATCGTTGTGGCGGCCTCCTGGTGGTGGAGGAGGGCGCCGCCGATGCCGTCAGCGCCGCACGCGGCGCGGACGCAGGTACTGGCGCCCGCACCGAGCGCCACACCGCCGCCGGACGCGACACCCACGCCGCTGGCGCTGGTGCGGGGCGTGACAGTCCCGCTGCTGACGGGCACGGCGGCGGCGCGGCGCACGATCGGTGCCGGGCGGCGAGGCGGTTCGAGCCACCGCGGTACTGCGCCCGCTGCGGGCGACGGATGGTGGTCCAGGTCAGCCCGGACGGGTGGACCGCACGCTGCGCCGAGCACGGAACGACGAGCCACACCGGCTGACCAGGCACACCGGCCGGCCCAGGCACACCGGCTGACCAGCCACACCGGCCGGCCCAGGCACACCGGCTGACCAGCCACACCGGCCGGCCCAGGCACACCGCAGCAGCCGTTCGGCATGGATGTGGAACCGCACGGACGCCGTGGCGCTTTTACTCGATGACGGCGATCAGGTCGCCCTCCTGAATCACGTCGCCCTCGGCCACGTGCAGCCGGACCAGGGCGCCCGAGTCCTCGGCAAGGACGGGGACAGCCGGACCAGGGCGCCCGAGTCCTCGGCAAGGACGGGGATCTCCATTTTCATCGATTCGAGGATCACCAGGGTGTCACCCTCCGCCACCTGGTCGCCCTCGGTGACGACCACCTTCCACACGTTCGCGACCATCTCCGCGCGGACCTCCGCCACCGCGGCTCCTTTCCTCGGTCGGGACGCACCCGACGCTGAACACCCACCGCCCACCTGTCCCGGTCACCATTGTGGTGGGTACCGCGTGTTTCCGCGCGGTCAGCGGCCGCGTCTAGGCGCGCATCCGGTCCACCAGTCCCGTGTCGTAGATGCCGCTGACGAATTCGCCGTTCGCGAGCAGTTCCGCGTGGAAGGCCAGGTTGGTCTTGGGGCCGGTGATGCGGAACGCGGCAAGCGCGTCCCGCGCCCGGGCGAGTGCCTCGTCGCGGCTCGCGCCGTGCAGGCAGAGCTTGGCCAGCAGTGGGTCGTAGAACGGCGTGACCGTGGTCCCGGCGGCGTAACCCGCGTCCACCCGGATGCCGGGGCCAGCCGGCTCCACCCACTCGGTGATCTCACCGGGGCTGGGCAGGAACCGCCGCGGGTCTTCGGCGTAGATCCGCAGCTCGAGCGCGTGTCCCGTGGCCGCCACGCCCGCCCGGTCGGCCGGGTCTCTCCCGCCTGCCAGGCCAGGGCGCGCTCCCCCGCCCGCCAGCCCGGCCGTGGCTCCCCCACCCGCGTCCTGCTCGCCCGCGGCGATCAGGAACTGCTGCTCCACCAGGTCGATCCCGGTGACTAGCTCGGTCACCGGGTGCTCGACCTGCAGGCGCGTGTTCATCTCGAGGAAGGAGAACTCGCCGGTGTCGACGTCGACCAGGCATTCGACGGTGCCCGCGCCGCGGTACGCGACCGCCTCGCCGGCCCGGACCGCCGCCTCGAGCATGCGCTCGCGCAGTTGCGGCGTGACCCCCGGGGACGGCGTCTCCTCCGCGACCTTCTGGTGACGGCGCTGCACCGAGCAGTCACGTTCGCCGAGCGCGATCACCTCACCGCTGGCCAGCCCCAGGATCTGCACCTCGACGTGCCGTGCGCGCGGCAGGTAACGCTCGACCAGGATGGCCGGGTTGCCGAAGAAGCGCTCGGCGCGGCTGCGTGCGGTGCCGAACGCGGCGCGCAACTGCTGCTCGTCGCGCGCGGCGCTCATCCCGATGCCCCCGCCTCCGCCGGCCGCCTTGACCATGACGGGATAGCCGATCCGCGCCGCCTCGGCGGCGGCCGTGTCCTCGTCCGCGACCGGCTCGCGGCTCCCGGCCGACACGGGGACGCCGGCCTTCTCCATCAGGTTCCTCGCGTTGATCTTGTCGCCCATCTGCCCGATCGCGGCGGGTGGCGGGCCGACCCAGATCAGGCCCTCGTCGATGACCAGTTGCGCGAACCCCGCGTTCTCCGCGAGAAACCCGTAGCCCGGATGCACGGCGGCGGCTCGGCCGCACCGCGCCGCCCCGATGACCGCTGCCACGTCCAGGTAGCTGCGCGCGGGTGGCGCGGGCCCGATGAGCAGTGCCTCGTCCGCCTCGTGCACGTACGGCAGGGCCTGATCGGCCTCCGAGTAGACGGCGATGGTCCTGATCCCCATCCGCCGCGCCGTGGCGATGATCCGCCGCGCGATCTCGCCGCGGTTGGCGACAAGGACAGATTCGAACACGCCGGCCTCCTCAAGCGTCGCGGTCACGGGACGTGCGCGGACAGCGCGGTCAGGGGATGGGCGCGATTCGCGCGGTCCGCACGGCGTCTTTCGCGACCTTAACGCCTGCGGTCACAGGTGGGCGACCGACCGGCGGCCGGCCACCCGGCTCAGCGCCTCCACGACCGCGGGGTCGTACTCCGACGCCGTGTCGAGGCGGAGGCGCTCGAGCGCCGCCATGGCCCGCTCCCGATCGGCAGAACTGCCCACGAGGTCGTCGAAGCCGTTCGCGGCGCGGATGATGCGGCTGCTGATCGGCGGGCCCGGATCCTGGCCGCGCCACGGCTCGCTCTGCCTTCGCACGATCTCGGCCACCCGGTCGAGCACGCCCGCCTTCCTGATGACCTCCGCGCCCAGTTCGGCGATCTGAGCCTGGTCCGCGGGCGACACGAGCACGGTCGCGCCGCCCGGGATGGGGTCGGGGAGGGAAAGCTGACCGATGTCGTGCATCAGCGCGGCGTATTCGAGTTCGAGCAGCTCGGGCTCGCTCATCCCGAGCTCACGGCCGACAGCCACGGCGAGCCTGCTCACCCGGTGCGAGTGCCCGCTTTCCACGTAGCCGCCGACCTCGGTCATCCGGGACAGTGCGCGCACCGTCTGCAGGTACGTCACCCGGATCCCCGCGTACCTGCGGAACGCGACCTGCGTGACGAGCAGGGGCGCGATGAACACGGCGAGCGACTCGAGACCCATCACGTCCGCCGCGAACGCGATCAGCATGGCCGTCGCCCCGATAGCCGCGCCGAGCGGCGCCTGCACCCGCAGCTCGTCCCGCAGTGCGATACCGAATCTGGCGCGCAGCGCCTCGGCCCTGATCAGTGCCGCGATGACCGCGTCGGCGAGCCAGGCGACGGCGACGACGACCGTCATCACGGCCAGGGCGAGCCCCCAGTGTCCCTGGATCTGCGCGTTGTTCGCCAGCGGGCGGAACAGGAACGCCACGACGGCCACCGCGAGGAGCCTGCGCGCCATGGCATCGATGGACGTCGGCCGCCCGGCGGCCAGGTGCGGCAGTGCGCCCACCACCATGCCGACGGCCGTGACGGCGATGACCTGCATCGCCGAGTGCGGTGCCAGGTGGCTCTTGACCCGCAGCAGGAGGGTGTAGGCGAGCGCGCCCGCCGTCGCGATCGGGGCTGACTCCCTGTTGCCAGGCAGCATGATGCGGAAAAGCTCACCGAGCGCGATGAGGGCGCCGAACACGACCGCCTCCTTCACCCCGGTCATCCCGACCGCGGCGGTCTGCGCGATCGCGGCGACAACCAGCATTCCGGCCGCACAGATCAGGAGCAACTGGCCGGAGTCCATGGCCTGCCACGACAACCGGCGCGGCTCCGGCTGCCGCGCGCTCACCGCCCGCTGATCGCTGCTGATCGCGGGTTCGGTGCTCATCGGCTGCTCGGTGGCTCGAGTCATTAGTGACGTGGGATGACACGCAGCGGTGTGGTCGGATCGTCGTGATCCTGGATCGTGGCGGGCGCCGGCTGTCCCGCTGGCGCCGTAACCGGCTCCGGTGGCTGCCAGCGCTCGCGGCTGAGGGCGGCGACGAACGCGTCCACCATCACCGGATCGAACTGCGCGCCGGACCAATTGCGCAGTTCGGCGACGGCCTCCTCGACCGGCCTGGCGCCACGGTAGGAGCGGGTGGAGGTCATCGAGTCGAACGCGTCGGCGACCCCGATGACGCGGGCGAACTCAGGGATCTCGTCGCCGGCGAGCCCGAGCGGATATCCCCTTCCGTCCATGCGTTCATGATGATGCATGATCCCCGCCAGTGCCTCGTCCAGGAAGCCGATCTCCCTGACGATCTCGAGGCCGCGCATGGGATGCAGCTGGATCGCCGCGTACTCCTCCTCGGTGAGCGCCCCCGACTTCTGCAGCACCAGGGTGGGCACGCCCAGCTTGCCGATGTCGTGCAGCATGCCGGCGTGCCTGATGGCCTCGATCCGCTGGGCACGGAAGCCGATCTCCCGCGCGATCATGACGGATGCTCTTGACACACGCTCGCTGTGGCCCCTGGTGTAGAAGTCCTTGGTCTCCACGGCCTGGCACAGAGCCGCCATCGTCGCCTCGTGAGCCTCCTGCTGCGCCACGTACTGGGCGACCGCCCAGCGCGCGACGAACAGCGGCACGAGCACGAGGACAGCGGAGAACGGCCCGGCGACGCGCCAGAGCGCGGCGATGAGCAAGCCGAACATGCCGTAGCCGAGATCGGGCACGACCAGGGTTGTGATCCGCTGGGCGAACCTGGCGCGCGAGCCTGTCCCGGGACCGGTGAGCCGTAGCACCCCATTGACGAGGATGTCGTTGACCACGGCGTGGGTGAGCCCGGCGGCGACGAAGGGCCAGATGATCGCGGGGAACGAATTCCGGTCGGGCACTCCAGGCACCCCGCCGAGGGCCAGGTAGACCTTGCCCGCGGCGTACGCGGTGACCGCGTACATTCCGCTGTTGAACGCGCGCTGCACGATGAGCAGGCGGCGGCGGAAGCTGAAGGCCGCCATCGAGCCGACGATGGCCGCGCCCACCGGTCCGACCAGTACCACGGCGGCGAGGATGGCCGCCGAGCTCGCGGACCACGCGTGCCGCCTTGGGCTGATAAAGGTGGGCGTGGAGTCGCAGACCAGGAACAGCAAAGCCAGGACGCCCAGCGTCCGCCAGTCGATGGCATTGAACGGTCCGAGAAGGATTACGAGGGCACCAGCCGCCACGACGGCACCGACGTAGAGGCGAGCCGCCCACGGCAGTCCTCGCAAGGCCACCCCCCTCGCACGTCGACTTCAACCGCCGATGATGCCGGCCGAGCTGGTCATCCCCAGGTTTGCCCCATCGGGGTAAGGGCAACTGCCACCAGCGCGGCCATAACCAACACCGTTAGCAGAAACGCACCGAGCCTGTGCACCTGTGTCGCCTCCTTGACCTGGCTAAGAGGCGGCACGCAACAGTTGCCGCCTCGGCACTCAGGGTAACGCGATCTTCGCGCTCCGCGTAACCCTATCGTGCATCATGAGCAAATCGTGAAGTGACCTGCACAGCCTGCAGTCAGCGTCGATGGTTCCTGCGTCGCAACCAATCCACCGTAGCCTTGATTCCGTCACGCAGGCTAGTACCCGCCGCCCAGCCGAGCCCATCGTGCGCCGCGGCGGGCTCCACGGCCATGGCGGGCAGGTCGCCCGGCCGCGCGGGTGCGAAGGCCGGCTCGTCGGGCGCGCCCGTGGCCTGGGCCACCAGCGAGTGCAACTCGAGGTCGCTGGTGGTGATCCCGGTCCCGATGTTGAACCTGCGCCCGCCGCCCCGCTCGCCGCAGGCGCGGGCGAAGGCGTCCACGACGTCACCGACGTAGACGTAGTCACGGGTCTGCCCGCCGTCGCCGAACACTCTCGTCGGCTCACCCCGCAGCAGCGCATCGGCGAAGATGGCCACGACCCCCGCCTCGCCGTCCGCGCGCTGCCTCGGCCCGTACACGTTGGCCAGCGTGAGCGTGGTGAAGTCCAGGCCGTGCAGCGCACGGTAGGTGCGCAGGTAGGTCTCGCCGCATATCTTCGACGCGGCGTAGGGGGACCGTGGATCGAATCCGGCGTCCGCGGGGACCGGCAGCGCGGCTGGTACGCCGTATACCGCGACGGACGAGGTGAACACCACCTTGCGCGTGCCGCAGGCGCGCGCGGCCTCGAGCACGTTGAGCGTGCCGAGCACGTTGACCCGGGCGTCGAGGACCGGATCGGCGACGCTCGCCCTGACGCTGATCTGGGCGGCGAGATGGCACACCACCTCCGGCCGCCACGCAGCGGCCAGCGCGGCGAACTGCGGTGTGGTCATGTCCAGGCGGTGGAAGACCGCGCCTGAGCGGCTGAGGTTGCTCTCATCCCCGCTGGACAGGTCGTCCACCACGGCGACCTCGTGGCCATCGCAGGTCAGCCTGTCCACCAGATGCGAGCCGATGAAACCGGCCCCCCCGGTTACCAGTATGCGCACCCCGTCATGCTGGCACGATCCGCCCGCGGACCCCAACGGACGCGCTCGGCGGGGCGCGCCTTCCGGTGCGCACCGCGGCGGCCGGCCGCCGCCTCAGTCGGCGTGAAACTCGGTGAGTTCGAGGTCGATGCGGACCTGCCGGATGCGGGTCATCACCTTCGCGCGCAGATCCACCGGCACCGGGTCGTGTCCGCAATGCTTGTGTACCAGTCTCTTCACGGCCTCTTCGAGGCCGTACTCCCGCAGGCAAGGACCGCACTCGTCCAGGTGTTTACGTACCTCACCGCAGCCGGCCTCGCCAAGCTCGCCATCGAGGTAGCTGTACACGAGAGCGAGAACCTCGCTACACGGCTTGTCATGAGGACGGCCGCAACTCATCTCGCGTCCTTCCCGGGCTGGTTCCCCGATGATGACGCCGCAGAGGACATCCCGGGCTCCGTTTTGACCATACCGCGCTCAACGGCATAATCCTGGAGAAGTTCGCGCAGCTGGCGACGGCCACGGTGAAGCCGGGACATAACGGTCCCGATCGGCGTCCCCATGATGTCCGCGATCTCCTTGTACGCGAACCCCTCGACATCGGCGAGGTAGACCGCGATACGGAAGTCTTCCGGCAGTTCCTGCAGTGCACGCTTGATGTCGGAGTCCGGCAGCCGCTCCAGGGCCTCGGTCTCCGCCGATTTCAGCCCGGACGAGGTATGCGACTCGGCCCGGGCGAGCTGCCAGTCCTCGATGTCGTCGCTGGCCGCCCGCTGCGGCTCACGCTGGCGCTTGCGGTAGGTGTTGATGAAGGTGTTGGTGAGGATGCGATACAGCCAGGCCTTCAGGTTGGTGCCAGGCTCGAACTGATGAAACGACGCGTACGCCTTGGCAAACGTCTCCTGTACCAGGTCCTCTGCATCCGCCGGATTGCGCGTCATGCGCAGGGCCGCGGAATACATCTGATCGAGGTGTGGCAGCACATCGCGCTCAAACCGCGCGTCACGCTGCTCCAGCGTCTCCGCGACCGCATCCACCCCCTTGGTGACTGCGACAGCCGTCCCGCCGGCGAGCGAGGAGTCCGCCCGCCTGTACCGGGTACTGTCTGACCGGGAGGATACCTTCCCCGGTCGCACGGAGATAAAGGGCATCGCCGGCAAGGAACCCGGCGATCGGCCGGTGGCCGCAAGCATGCAATCGCACCTTCCGCGCTCATATGCGGGTCTGTTGGTCCCGCCAAGACGCCTGCGACAACACGGCTGCCTGCGCATTTCATTCCCGGCGCGAACTGTGCCCGATCGCGCCCCGGCACCGAGCGGCTCGATCCGGCGCAGGTCACGGCGGGTGACCATGGGACCGCCGGGTAATAAAGACGGCAAGGCCACGCCGGTACGTCATGAACCCGCCACCCGAACGCGGGCAGATGAAGCCGGCCGGCCGCTGCAGATGACCCTCCTATGTTGGTCACGGGAGCAGTGGTGGCGCCAGAACTGGCCAGGCACCTACCCGCGAGCGGCATCGGCTCGCTCATGGCCTACTGGCGGTTCTACCGTGCGGTCGCGGCTGAGCACCGCCGCGGCGGCGAGTTGCTCGTGGACATGTCGGGACCGCACCTGTCATGTGCCGCGCAGGCCGCTGCCGCCGGGCACACGGTGGTGCACGTGGTGCCCGCCGATCTCCCCGGTGCCGAGGGGCCGCCAGAACCCAGGCCGGGCGCGGTACGCCCGGTATTAACGGCCGCGCCCGACCCGGCGAGCGGTGTCCCGCCGGACACCCGGCCGCCGCGCCGCGGCTCGGTCGCCACCGTACGCGCGGACCCGGCGGCCCTGCCGTTTCTCGACGACCGCTCCGTCGATGGCGTCATAGCCGATGACCGCACACTTTCGCGGCATCTGTTCACCGAGCAGGCGGTCGCCGAGGCTGCGCGCGTGCTCAGGCCCGGCGGGCGGCTGCTGGCGTGTTTCGACTCCCTCGTGCTCGGCATGGCGGTCCTGGCCGAGCAGCGTCACTGGGCCGAGCTGACCGACCTGCCGAGCGCGGAAGTGGTGCTCGTGCCGTGGCCCGACGGCACCATTACCCGCTGCTTCGGCATTGACCAGCTACGCGACCTCTTCGCCGAGGCGCGGCTCGATATCACCTGGATCCGGCCGCGCACCATGCTGTCGCCCACGACCGTCGAGCATGTTCTCGGCCGCGATACCACCGCGCTCACGCATCTCGTGCGGGCTGAGCTCGCGGCTGATCCGGACGAGTCGGTTGGCATCCATCTGATCGTCAACGCACGCAAAAGGCGGCCGCACGCCGCGCGGGGCGGCACGCGGCGCGGCGCCGCCTGAGCCCGTCAGCGGCGCAGGCGGTCGGCCCTGGACTGGCACGCGACACAGCGCGCCGCTTCCGGGCGTGCCTCGAGGCGTCCGTCCGGGACCAGCTTGCCGCATTCGGCGCAGGTGCCGTACTTGCCGCCGTCCAGCCGGTCGAGCGCCTCGAGCACCTGTGAGCGCTGATCCTGAGCCGCCTCAAGGATGGCCAACGTGCGGTCCGCCTCGGACAGGTTCGTCCCCGCGTCGGCCGGATCGGCCGGGTAGCCGGACGCCGCGTCATCGGCCGGATGCTCCCCCTTCAGTACGGCGATGGACCTGTCGAGGTCGTCGCGCATCTCTTCCAAGCGCTTGCGAGCGGTGCCGGTATCCACGGGAGTTCGTACCTCCTGTCCGCGTACGGCCGACCATTGGGGAATCTGGCGTCGCCGCATAGCTGGGGGTTGCGGTGTCTAGAAGAGTGAGGCCGGCGCTTCGGCCGGATCCTCGCCGGGTGGCGCCGGATCTATCAGCCCTGGCCCGTTGTTGCGCACGTTGTTCACGGCGGGCGAGACCGGCCATATGTCCAGCCCCGCCGATGCCGCCGGGACCAGCAGGCCGTTCAGGTCGTCGAGCCCGGTGCGCGCCGGGTCGAGCCACCGGGCCCAGTTGCCCGGCTCGATGATCATGGGCATCCGGTCGTGTATGTGGCCGACGTCGTCGGTCGCCCGGGTGGTGATGATCGTCGTCGTCCACAGCCACGCGTCCGGGTGGTCGGCGGGCAGATCGGGCATCCGCCGCAGCTCGTAGAGCCCGGCCAGCGCGAGCGCGCGCCCATCGCGGGCCGACATGTAGAACGGCTGCTTACGCACCCGCCCGCCTGACCCTGCGCCGTCTGCCGCCTGCCACTCGTAGTAACCATCGGCAGGCAGCAGGCAGCGCCGCCTGGCGAAGGCCTGCCGGAAAGACGGCTTGACGGCGACGGTTTCTGCGCGGGCATTGATCAGCTTGCCGCTCAGCGAAAGATCCTTTGCCCACGACGGCACCAGGCCCCAGTGCAGCACGCGCAACTGTCGCGTCACCGGCCGGTCAGCGGCGTCGTCGCGGGCGGCCGCGGCGGCGTCAGGCACACCGGCCACGCTCGCGGGGCCGGCGCGGCCCGGCGCGTCACCCTCCGGGGCAGGGCCGCGCTCACGGCGGGTCAGCACGGCGTAGACGTTCCTGGTGGGTGCGACGTTGTAGTCGGGTTCCAGCGGCTCCGCGACGTGGTCGGCCTGCACCTGGAACTCCTCAAGGAGGTCCTGGTGCTTGCGCGCGGATACGTATCGACCACACATGTCCCAACCTGACAGGCACGCGGCTCTGGGCCCACGGGCACAGAATGTGCCTGTCCATAGCCAAGATCCGGCGTTGCCAAACCTAACCGGGCACCGTTTCAAGCAGTCTCCCCCGAATTCTGATTTTCACCCCTTATTTGTGCACGTGTCGCCCGCGCTGGGCCTGCACAGGGCCGGCGCTGCGCCGGCGTGGGATCACGCTGCGCGGCTTCACGCCCCGGGCCGCAGCCAGGTGGCCGGGTGGGTGCCGAGCTTACGGGTACGCTCGCTGCATGCCCGATGGGGAGCAGCGCGCCGCGGAGGCGCGCGCGGCGTGCCGCGCGGGCGCCGGACCCGGCACCACCGCCGGGCCCGCGCAGGACTGGCCCGCGCCCGCTGCCGCCGGGCCCGTGCACGCCGTAGTCCCGCTGCCGGGCTCCAAGTCGATCACCAACCGGGCGCTGGTCCTCGCGGCGCTCGCGGATGGCCCTGGCCTGATCAAGCGGCCGCTGCGGGCGAGAGACACCCTGCTCATGGCGGCGGCGCTACGCGCGCTCGGGGCCGGCATCGAAGAAGAGTACGCGAGCACCGATGGCACGCCCGTGCCGTGCTGGCGGGTGACGCCATGCCCGCGCAGCGCCGGCGCGCCTGGCGTCCGCGCGGTCGACGTGGGAAACGCGGGAACCGTGCTGCGTTTCGTGCCGCCCGTCGCCGCGCTCACCCTCGGGCGGGTCGCCTTCGACGGTGACCCGCGGGCCCGCGAGCGCCCGGTCGGGCCGCTCCTTGGCGCCCTGCGCGAACTCGGTGTGGTGATCGACGACGACGGGCGCGGCGCGCTTCCCTTCACCGTGGCCGGCCGGGGGTATGTGCCCGGCCGCGCGGTCACCCTGGACGCGTCGGGATCGTCCCAGCTGGTCTCTGCGCTGCTGCTGGCGGGCGCGCGGTTCGACAAGGGGGTGGAGGTACACCATCAGGGCCCGCCCGTCCCGTCCTCGCCGCACGTCGCGATGACCATCGGGATGCTGCGGGACGCCGGGGTGCGGGTCGAGGCCACCGGCCCCGATTCCTGGCGGGTGCATCCGGGCCCGCTGCGGGCCGGCTCGGTCGACGTCGAGCCCGACCTGTCCAACGCGGCGCCGTTCCTTGCCGCCGCGCTCGTCACCGGCGGCACCGTCACCATCCCCGGCTGGCCGGCCCGCACGACGCAGCCCGGTGATGTACTTCGTGACCTGCTCGCCCGGATGGGCGGCAACTGCAAGCTCACCGCGGCGGGGCTGACGGTCCGCGGCAGCGGTCCGATCCACGGCATCGCCGCCGACCTGCGCGACGTCACCGAGCTTGTCCCGGTGCTCACCGCGCTCGCCGCCCTCGCCTCCTCGCCGTCACGCTTCACCGGCATCGCGCACATGCGGCTGCACGAAACCGACCGCATCGCCGCGCTGGCGCGAGAGATCAACGCGCTCGGTGGCCAGGTGAGCGAACTGCCCGGCGGGCTGGTGATCACCCCGCGCCCGCTGCGCGCGGCCGGGGCAGCCGGGCCGGCCGGGGCCGGCAGCACCGGCGGAGCGCGGGCCGGCCGCGCCTTCGCCACCTACGACGATCATCGCCTGGTCATGGCGGCGGCCGTGCTCGGCCTCGCCGTTCCCGGTCTTCGGGTGGCGAACGCCGCCACCGTGGGCAAGACCCTCCCCGGGTTCACGCAACTGTGGGCACAGATGCTGGAGAGCGTGCCCTGAACCGGCGGCAGAACTACCGTGAGCTGGACGAGGACGATGTGCGGGTGCGCCCAGGGCGAGGGAGCAGGCCCCGCACCAGGCGCAGGCCGGCGCACGCGGACGCGGTCGGCGGATTCGTCACCGCGGTCGACCGGGGCCGGTACACGTGCCTGGTCGAGGGGCGCGCGGTCGCCGCGATGACCGCGCGCGAACTCGGCCGCAAGCGGGTGGTGGTCGGGGACCGGGTCGCCCTGATCGGTGACGTGTCCGGTGCTCACGACACGCTCGCCAGGATCGTCAGGGTCGAGCCGCGCACATCGGTGCTCCGCAGGTCGGCGGACGATACCGACCCGGTGGAACGGGTCGTTGTCGCCAACGCCGAGCAGATGGCCATCGTCTCATCGCTCGCCGACCCGCCGCCCAGGCCACGGTTCATCGACCGCTGCCTGGTGGCGGCCTACGACGCCGACCTGCGGCCGTTGCTCTGCCTCACCAAGGCTGACCTGGCCGACCCGGACGAGATGCTCCGCGCCTACGAGCCACTGGGACTGACCTGCGTCGTCACGCGTAAGCCGTTCGGGAAAAGTGAACTCGGCGCGCTGCGGAGCCTGCTGGCCGGCCAGCTGAGCGTGTTCATCGGGCCCTCAGGAGTCGGCAAGTCCACGCTGGTCAACGCCCTCGTGCCGACGGCCGAACGCGCCGTCGCCCAGGTCAACCCGGTCACCGGGCGGGGCAGGCACACGTCGTCTTCTGCCATCGCCCTCCCCCTGGCCGACGGCGGCTGGATCATCGACACGCCCGGGGTGCGCAGCTTCGGCCTCGGCCACGTCACCGCGGACCGGGTCGTCCGTGCGTTCCCCGACCTCGAGCCCGGCACCGCCGAGTGCCCGCCGCACTGCACCCACCTGCAGCGCGATTGCGCGCTCGACGCGTGGGTGAGCAGCCAGCGCGACGCCGGTGACCGGGCGCGGCTCGGCGCGCGGCTCGACTCGCTGCGGCGGCTGCTGCGCAGCCGCGAAGGGACCGATGACGGCTGACCTGGCCGCGACCGCGGGGTGCGCCGTTACGGAATCAGCGGCGCAAGCGGTACCGTTTCGCGCCATGGCGGGTTACGGCGAAGACCTGCGTCTTGCGCATGTTCTGGCGGACGCGGCGGACGACATCACCACGAAGCGGTTCCGCGCGCTCGACCTGCGCGTGGAGACGAAACCGGACCTTTCGCCCGTGACCGATGCCGACCGCGCGACCGAGGACTCGCTGCGTAACGTGCTTGGCCGGGCCCGCCCGCGCGACGCGGTCATCGGCGAGGAATCGGGCCAGACAGGGATCGGGCCACGCTGCTGGGTGGTCGATCCCATCGACGGGACAAAGAACTACGTCCGGGGTGTTCCCGTGTGGGCGACCCTGATCGCGCTCATGGTCGGTGACCAGGTCGTGGTCGGCATCGTATCGGCACCCGCGCTTGGCCGGCGCTGGTGGGCCGCGAGGGGCGGGGGCTCGTGGTCGGGCCGGAGCCTGACCAAGGCCACGAGGTGCCAGGTCTCCTCGGTGACCAGACTCGAAGACGCCTCGTTCTCGTACTCGAGCTTGCACGGCTGGGAGAAGCACGGCAGGCTCGACGGCCTCCTCGAGCTGTCCCGGTCGGTATGGCGGACCCGCGCCTTCGGTGATTTCTGGTCCCACGTCCTGGTGGCGGAGGGCTCGGTGGACATCGCCGCCGAGCCAGCGGTGAACCTCTGGGACCTCGCTGCCCTGCAGGTGATCGTGGAGGAGGCCGGTGGGGGTTTCACCGACCTGGGCGGCGAGCCCAGGCCGGACGGCGGCAGCGTCTTGTGCACCAACGGGCATCTGCACGACGAGGCGCTCGCCATCCTCGGATCCCAGGGCTGACCGGCCCGGCCCGTCCGGCCGCCCGATCTGCCACCGCCCGTTCGCCTTTCGGCCGCCCGTGCGCCTGCCGCCGTTCGGCTCACGCCGCATTTGGGCTTGCCGTCCGGAGGACTTTCGCCGATGCTGGACGAAGCGAATCACAATTTCACAATCCAAGCCGCTTAGCACCTCCGGAGAGTGATCGATCATGCAAGTACGAGATGGCATGACCCCACTTGTCCTTACCGTGGGCCCGGCGCACACGCTCCGGGAGGCGGCACGGCTGATGTCATCGCGGCGAGTCGGTGCCGCCATCGTGATCGATTCCGAGCACGCCGGTATCGGCATCCTCACCGAACGCGACATCCTCTACTCCCTGGGCGCCGGCCAGAACCCGGACACCGAACTCGTCGCCCACCACCGCACCAGCGACCTGGTCTTCGCGTCGCCCGACTGGACGCTCGAGCAGGCCGCGGCCGCGATGGTCCGGGGCGGATTCCGCCACCTGATCGTCGTCGACGGTCAGGACGTCAGCGGGCTGCTCTCCATGCGGGACATCGTCCGCGCCTGGGCGGACGTGCCGGTGGCCGAGAAGTCCGCCGCGGGCGCGGGCACGCGCGGCTAGGCCACGGCCCGCCCACGGACCCACCGCCCCCGCCCACGTGGCGGCCCGGACCGGACCGCCACCGGCCGCCCCGGCCCGCGTAGGGACCGGCGGTAACAACGGCGGACGGTTGCGCGCCGTGACGCAGGTACGCGAGAGTGTGGCGCCATGGACCTGGCCGGCGCCGTCGTCCTCGTCACGGGCGGATCTTCAGGAATCGGCGCGGCGACCGCGCGCGCGCTGGCCGCCGCGGGCGCGCGGCCGCTGGTCGCCGGGCGTGACCGGGACCGCCTGGCCGCCGTCGCCGCCGAGACCGGCGGCGTCGCGCTGACCGCCGACCTCGGTCTGCCCGGCGGCGCCGACGACCTCGCGGACGCCGCGCTCCGCGCCGCGCCTGACGGCATCGACGTGCTGGTCAACAACGCCGGCATCGGCTGGGCCGGCCCCTTCGGCGACATCCCCGCCGCCGTCGAGGAACGGCTGGTCGCGGTCAACCTGACCGCGCCGCTGCGGCTGACCCGCCTGCTCACGCCCGCGATGGCCCACCGCGGCCGCGGCCACGTGGTGTTCGTCTCCTCCATCGCGGGCGCGACGGGCGTACGCGGGGAAGCCGCCTACGCCGCGACCAAGGCGGGCATGCACTACTTCGCCGAGAGCATCCGCTACGAGCTTCGCGGCAGCGGCACCGATGTCTCCGTCGTCTTCCCCGGCGTGATCGACACGCCCTTCTTCGACCGGCGCGGTGCACCGTACCAGCGCACCCGGCCCGCGCCCATTTCTCCCGAACGGGTGGCCCGCGCGATCCTCACCGCCGTGCGGCGCAACCGCGCCGAGGTGTTCGTCCCGGCCTGGATGCGGTACGCCGCGTGGATACACGGCGCGGCGCCCGGGCTGTTCAGGTCGCTGGCAGGCCGGTTCGGTTAGCGGTTTACCCGCGGTTTTGCGCCACGCCCGCGCGGGCGTGTCGCGGCGGGCGAAGGCACGGACGGCCCGGCGCTGGGTCAGCCGAAGGCGGCCGAGAAGATGTGCATGTTGGGGTCGTTCGGCAACGTCACCCAGGCGACCGTCTTGCCCGCCGTGAGCGGCACGGCGCTGAGGTAGACGCTGACCTTGTGGTTCGGGTCGAGCGGGGATCCGGCGGGGACGTTCCAGTGCGGCGTGGTGGCCACGAGCTCGTCGCCGGGCGTCGCGGCGTCCGCGTACCAGTCGGGCAAGGTGATCGTCCCCGTCGACGTGCTGCCGTCGGTGTAGGTGACGGTCACCTGGCGGGTCTGGGTGCCGAACGCGCCCGCGCCGAGGAACGCGAGCTGGCTGCCGCTGCCAGGAACCTGAACGACCTGCCCCGACACGGCGACGTCGCTCGGCTGGCCAGGTGGCGCGCTTGGCCAGGTGAAACTGAAGCCGCCATGGCTGACCGTGGCGCCCGGCGTGATCCCCACGGAGGCAAGCGCCTGTGCGGAGAAGCTGTACCCGCCGCCGTCGAAGTTGCCCTCGGCCGGATTGGCGTCGTCGCTCACCGCGACGTTGTTGTAGGCCGCCGCGAGCGACGGGTACGGCACGGTCACGGTCGCGCTGCCGCTCGCGCTGCCCGGGCCCACCGCCTCCTCGACGAAGCTGGCGTCCGCCGTCAGCTTGTATGAGCCGGGCGCGGCGCCGGCGGGCAGGGTGACCTGGAATGCAGCGGTCGCGGTCGCGTGCGCGCCGACGGTGCCAAGCGACACCGCCGGTGGAGCGGCGGTCCAGCCGCTCGGGACGGCCAGGCGCAGCGAGGTGTTCACGGTGGGCACGTCGGCGTCGTTGCTGAACGTCGCCTTCACCGTCGTAGTACTCCCGGCCTGCGCCACCGCCGGCGCCGTGAGCGCGACCGCCTGCGGCCCGAAGGTCCTTGTGACGTCCACGGCCGCGGTCAGCGGCAGGTTCGCCGAAGAGTCGCCGACCTGGATCTGGTAGGTGCCGTCAGGCACGGCCCAGGTGTTCGCGGCGACGTTCCAGTACGCCAGGGCCGACGGGGAGAGCCGGAACGCGACGTGCTTCGTCTCGCCGGGCGCGAGGCTCACCTTCGTGAACCCCTTGAGCTGCCGCGGCGGCTCGCCGGCGGACGGCGGGCCACCCACATAGAGCTGGACGACATCGGCTCCATAACGGCTGCCGCGGTTGGTCACGTCGGCCTGCACGGTGACGCTCTCACGCGAGGTGATGTGGTCGGGTGTGACGGACAGGTGGCTGAACCCGAAGCTCGTGTAGGACAGGCCGAACCCGAACGGGAACAGCGGCGTGATCCCGTTCGCGTCGTACCAGCGGTAACCGACGTCGAGGCCCTCGGAGTACCGCACCTGCCCGCCCGTGCCCGGCCACCGCGCGGCGGTGGACGCCGGCACCTGCGCCAGGCTCTGCGGGAACGTCACCGGCAGGTGCCCCGACGGGTTCACGTCGCCGAACAGGACGGAGGCGATCGCGTTGCCGTCCTCCTGGCCCGGATACCACGCCTCGAGCACGCCCTTGACCTGGCTCAGCCAGGGCATCGTGACGGCGGAGCCGGTGTTGAGCACCACGACGGTGTTCGGGTTGGCCTGGGCGACCGCCGAGATGAGCTGGTCCTGCCGGCCAGGCAGGCCGATGCTGGTCAGGTCCGAGCCCTCGCTCTCCTGCGAGCTCGCGAAGACGACCGCCACGTCCGCCGACTTCGCCGCGCTGACCGCCTGGGTGAGCGGGTCCTGGCCGGGAGGCTCCCAGCCGAGGGTGACGTTCGACAGGCCACCGTTCTGGTAGTACCGGACCTCGATCTGCGCGGCCTGGCCAGCGGTCAGGGTCACCGCGGCGGTCACGGTGTGGGACGCCTGGTCCCGCCAGTTGTCGATGACCTGCTGCCCGTTGACGAAGAGCCTGCTGCCGTCGTCGCTGGTCAGCGAGAATGTGTAGGTACCCGTGGCGGGTGGGACGATCGTGCCCGTCCACCTCGCCGACCACTGCGTGGCGTTGACGCCGGTGTTCGGCGACTGGCCGTTCCAGTTGAAGTCGACGTTGGGATCCGTCCTCGTCGCGACCGGCGGGCCCGACAGGGTCATGTTGTTGTAGAACTGCGCGCTGAGCGGTGCCTGGAACGCGGCGGCGGGGACGGGCGGCAGCTGGCCGGTGGGCGACGGGCCCTGCGCGTAGGTGATGGTGACGCCGCTGCCCGCGCGCTTCGTGATGCCCTGCACCGGTGTGACCAGGTACGGCGCGACGACCCTCGCCGATCCGCCGCCCGCGCTCTGCGCGTTCGGCCCCGCCGAGTCGCCGATCACCGCGATCGATCCCACCTTCGACGTGTCGAGCGGCAGCGCGCCCGCGTCGTTCTTGAGCAGCACCGTCCCCTGCTCCGCGACCGTCCTGGCCACGGCCGCGTGCTGCGGCGTGGTGACGACGCTCGAAGGTGTTCCCGGCTGGGCGCGCTCGAACAGGCCGAACCTGAACATTTCCGTCAGGATGCGGCTCACCATGTCGTCCAGCCTGCTGGCCGGTACCTGGCCGGCCTGGACGGCCTGGCTCAGCGGCGCGCCGAAGAACGAGGCGTCGGGCATCTGCATGTCGAGCCCGGCGTTCGCCGCGTGCACGGTCGAATGCGTCGCGCCCCAGTCCGAGGTCACGAACCCCGGGAAGCCGAACTGCCCCTTGAGCACGTCGGTCAGGATGTACGGGTGCTCACAGGCGTACGTGCCGTTGATCGTGCTGTACGCGCACATCACCGAGGCCGCGGCGCCCTGCGCCACGGACGCCTGGAAGGCCGGCATGTAGATCTCGTGCATGGTGCGCTGGTCGATGACGGCGTTGTCGGACGGGGTGTTGCGGTTGGTTTCCTGGTTGTAGACGGCCCAGTGCTTGACCTGCGCGAGCACGCCCTGGCTCTGGATGCCGCCGATGTCGGCCACGCCGAGCTGGCCGGCCAGGTACGGGTCCTCGCTGTAGGACTCGAAGGCGCGGCCCCAGCGCGGGTCGCGCACGATGTTCACGGTCGGGCCCAGGTTCACGTTGGCGCCCTTGCCCCACTCCTCGGCGCCGACCACGGCGCCGTACTGCCGCATCAGCGACGTGTCCCAGGTGGCCGCGCCGGCCACCGGCGCGGGAAGCTGGGTGACACCGGTCATGCCGTCGGCGACCCCCGCCGGGCCGTCCTCCAGCTTCAGCGCCGGGATGCACAGGGACGGGATCGCGGGGATGTTCCCGGCGTACGGCCCGGACGTGCCATGGACCATCTGGATCTTCTGGCCGAGGCTCATCTGCTTGAGGACCTCGGCGACGCGGTCCGCGATCGGGGCGGACGAGCCGACCCACGGGCACGACCCCGCCGCCTGGGCGCGGGCTTGGGCCGCCGCGTGGGCGGGTGCCACCGCGTAGGGGGGTGCCGCCGCCTGGGCGCGGGCCGGGCTGGCCGACACCCCCGAGGTGAACCCGTACGCCGCGAGCGTAGCTGCCGTGGTCAGGGTGGCAAGCGCGGCGGTTAAGTGCAGGCGTCGTCTCATCGCTGGGCCTCCTCGGCGGTGCCGTCCACGACGCGGCCAGGGTCAGATGGCCGCGTACCCGGGGCGGGTGCGGCTCGCGGGCCGCCGGTGCCGGCGCGCCCCCGGTCGTCCTGTCGGCGCGCCCGCACTCGCTGGGGGTGCTCGCGGGCGGTCCCTGGGGGCGGTCCCTGGGGGCGGTCCCTGGAGGCGGTCCCTGGGGGCGGTCCCTGGGGGTTCGTGAGCTGTCCCCATTAGTGCGGCCTTGTTTGATTTTTACTGAAACCGGTTCCGGACAACGCTGTCAGCCTGCAACGCAACTGCGCCGCCGTCAAGAGCGCCGCGATCATCACACCGACGACCGGCAAAGCGAAGACCCCGACCGCCCGGACCGCGGCAGTTATCTATATAATTTCGATTGACATAGTCGACTATGGCCGCGATCGTGCGGCTGCTGGCACCGCTGTGACGTGGTTGACATCGGTTACGGCCGGGGCCGAGACTCGCGGCATGCGTTCCTGGGGCGCCGATGACGGCCGCGCCACAATTTAAGGACCTTCCCCATGTCCCACACTGAGCATGACCCCACCTTCTACGCATCGCCACGCGACGCGGCGGCGGCGCCGCCGGAGAAGCTCGCGTACGTCGCGACCTTCGCCCGCCCCGCGGACAAACCGGACGCGCTCGCCGTTGTCGACGTCGACCCCGCGTCCCCCGGCTACGCTTCGGTCGTCGGGTTCACCGAGCTGACCAACCTCGGCGACGAACTGCACCACTTCGGCTGGAACGCGTGCTCGAGCGCGCTGTGCCCCGGCGGGGGGCACGACCACGGCGAGCGCCGCTACCTGATCGTGCCGGGCCTGCGGTCGTCGCGCATCTACGTCATCGACACCAAGGACGACCCGGTCAACCCGAAGATCGTCAACGTCTTCGGGCCGGAGGAACTGGGCAAACGCGCGAGCTACTCCCGCCCGCACACCGTGCACTGCGGCCCGGGCGGGCTGTTCGTCTCCTGTCTGGGCGGCGCGGACGGCAACGACGGCCCCGGCGGGGTGGCGCTGCTCGACCACTCGACATTCGAGGTGACCGGGCAGTGGGAGACCAATCGCGGCGATCAGTTCTTCGCGTACGACATCTGGTGGCACATCCTGCACGACGTGGCCGTCACCTCGGAGTGGGGCACCCCGTCCATGATCGAGAACGGCATCGTGCCCGAGTTGCTGCTGGGCCGGAAGTACGGCCACCGGCTCCACTTCTGGGACCTGAAAACCGGCGCGCGCACGCAGACGATCGACATCGGCGACGAGCATCAGATGGTTCTCGAACTGCGCCCCGCGCACGATCCCACCAAGAGGTACGGCTTCGTCGGCGTCGTGGTCAGCGTGGTGGACCTGTCGGCGTCGATCTGGCTGTGGCACGACAACGGCGGCCAGTGGGACGCGGTCAAGGTGATCACCATCCCGGCCGAGCCCGCGCCGGCCGAGAACCTGCCGCCGCTGCTGCAGGGCTTCGGCGCCGTGCCACCGCTCGTCACCGACATCGCCCTGTCCGTCGACGACCGTTTCCTGTACGTCTCGTGCTGGGGCACCGGCGAGCTCAAGCAGTTCGACGTGACAGATCCCTTCCACCCACGGGAGACCGGCTCGGCGGGCACCGCATCCGGCCCGGCCGGACCTTCCGCTGCTCGGCGGCCCGCAGATGGTCGAGGTCAGCCGCGACGGCGAGCGCGTGTACTTCACGAACTCGCTCTACGGGGCGTGGGACGAGCAGTTCTACCCCGACGGGGTCGGTGCGTGGATGGCCAAGCTCGACGTCGCCGCGGCGGGCGGAATCGGTTTCGACGAGCGGTTCTTCATCGAAGGTGACGCGTTCCGCGGCCGTCGCGTGCACCAGGTCAGGCTCCAGGGCGGCGACGCGTCGAGCGACTCCTACTGCTTCCCCTCTCCCGCCGAAGGGTGAGCGCTTCCCCAGCCGGGCAAGCTTTGATCGATGGCCCGTAGGGCGCCATGTGGCACGACTGTCAATATGTACCATTGGCTCGCTTCAAGATTCTTCCGTTACCGTACTGGGCGCCGGGCGGGCGGGTAGCGCGGGGAGTGGTGGCCCCACCCCGGGCCATGAGCCGTCTTGGCCGAGCACAACGGCTGGCTGATGCGCGCATATCCTTGGGCTAGGCGATAGTGATCCAGAAAGGTACCGGGCCTTGGAGAACGGTGACGTGGATCTTCCCGGGCCAGCCGTTACGGTGGGCCAGCGGGTGCAGCTCTTGCGAGAGCGACGGGGTATGACACGGGCTGTCTTCGCTGGCTTGGTGGGGAAGTCGGAGAGCTGGGTCAAGGCCATCGAGAAAGGCCGTCTTCAGGTTCCCCGGTTGCCTGTTCTGATTCAGATGGCAGAAGTGTTACGAGTGCGGAACCTGGCTGATCTCACCGGGGATCAGTCGATGCCCCTCCAGATGTTCACTGGGCCGGGTCACCCGGCGCTGCCTGCCGTACGAGAGGCAATGAACGCCTATCCGCTGTGGCCGCCGGTGCCGCTCCCGAGTGTGGCGCACTTGCGGCTGCGTCTGGCCCGCGCCTGGCAGGCACGGCACGCGTCGCCGGACCACCGGACGGTCCTGGGTGGCCTGCTGCCGGATCTGATCAAAGATGCCCAGGCGATGGCGAAGTTTGGTCCGGACCGCCGGGAAGCGCACGCAGTGCTGGCGGCGGTGCTGAATCTGTCGCAGATGTTTCTGGCGTATCAGCCCGATGTGTCGCTGCTGTGGCGGGCGGCGGAACGCGGAATGCTGGCGGCGCAGGAATCGGAGGTGCCCGAAGCGGTTGCGGGCTCGGTGTGGTTCATGGCGCAAGCGCACCGGGACGCTGGGGACTTCGCGGCGGCACATGAGATCAACGCGCACTGCCTGGAATACCTCAAGCCCCGTGTGCCTGATGGCGGAGTTGACCTGCTTGCTTGGTCGGGAGCGTTGCAGTACGAGATGGCCTATACCGAGGCGCGGGCCGGTGATCGCGGGGTTGCCTGGAGCCACTGGGACGAGGCCGAGCGGATAGCTTTGCGGCTCCCTGTGGGCTACTACCATCCCGTGACGTCGTTCTCCAAGGTGATCATGGGTGCGCATGCGGTCACCGTTGGAGTCGAACTCCGCCAGGCTGCGGAAAGTGTGCGCCACGCCGAGCGCATGACGCCGGCGGCGATTCCGTCACGTCCACGGCGAGGGCGCCACCTGATTGAGGTGGCCCGTGCCTACCGGCTGCGAAATGATCTAGATGCGTCATTGGCGGCGCTTTTCCAGGCGTTTGACGCCGCACCTGAGACGATCCGTTACAACGGCTACGCGCGGCGGATCACCTTGGAGATTCTGAACGAAGGGCCGCCCAATCTGCGGAAGCGGGCAGCCGAACTAGCGGCCAGAATCGATCTCTACGTGTGAGCGGATGGGGGCACAAACTGTGTCCCCTGAGTTTTAGCCATGGCCTTAGCGTCGTCGTTCATGACTGGACAGGACAGGCTCGGTATGCGGCGCGGGGGCGACGCGGAGAATCGTTCAGATAGCGGCCCAAACGCCCATACGTACGGCGCACAGCCTGCAACACCGCAGGGTGAAACGCGTTTTCGCCGGGAAACGCAGGCGGGCGGCGGGCAGGCGGGCGAGATCATGTCATCTCATGCTGGGCTCGTCTGTCAGGCGTCCATGGCCCCGGAGGGCGCGGAGTGTGCCTACGGCCATTGCCGGGCACCCGCTGAGGTGCGCCTGGTGCTGCGGGACGGTGATCAGGGGCACGACTACTGCGAGATCGATTGGCCGCGCGTCACGCACGCACTGAAGGCACGCGGGCAGACTCCCACGGACACCACGGGCGACATCTGGACCATCCGCGCCGAATTCCCGAATTGGGACGTCTGGCATGTCCAGGTCAGTGGCGTTTACTACGCCTTGACCTCGTTCGGCGGCGAAGGCGTGTCCGTGCACGCCTATCTGGTGGGCGCATTGCGGGCGGGGATGCTGGCCGCTGAGCGTGCCCGGGCCGGCACGGCGGCGTGCCGTGCCTGACGGCGCGGTGGTGCATGAGATCCAGCTATCGGGCTGTTATGACGTGGGCTGCGGTGAGGTGGTCGTGCGGTGCTCGTGCCATTGGTCCACATCGCTGGAGGAAGGTCATTCGCTGGCTGAGGTGAACAGGCTGGCGGCGATGCACACCGCCGGGGGCGACCATGACTGACGGGACGTGGATTCGCGCCGAGCGTGAGGTACGTGGCTGGAGTCGTGCGGAATTAGGCCGCCACATGGTGACGGCGGCAGGCGGGCAGGGCCAGTACCTGGACGCTGACACGTTGCGCCGCGGCCGCCTGACCGGGCCGCGGTCAGGATCCGGCCGCGGTCGCTATCACGGCGTCGACCTCGGCCTTGCGCGCCGACTCTTCGGCCGCGAACCGCTCCCGGTCGAGCTTCTCCGCGATGTCCTCGTCCTGGCGCATGAGCACCTCCAGGTCCTGCCGCGCCATGTCGAGCACGCCCATGTCCTCGTAGGCCCGCTTGAGCCGCTCACTCCACAGCCCGATGTCGCGGACGCACGGCACGATCCGGCTGAACAGGAGGCTGCGGAACAGCCGCATGTAGGCGGACTGGTCGAGGACCGGCTTCATCTCGTCGACCGGGATGCCGAAGTTCTCCCAGATCTCGAAGCCGCGGATCCGGTCGCGCATCAGGTAGCAGCCCTCGATGACGAAGTCCTCGCGCTCCCGCCGCTCCGCGTCGGTGATCTGGCTGTAGTAGTCGCGCAGCGCGAGCCGGCCGAACGCGACGTGCCTGGCCTCGTCCTGCATCACGTACGCGAGGATCTGCTTCGGCAGCGGCATCGTCGTCATGTCGCGCATGAGCCCGAACGCGGCGAGGGCGAGCCCTTCGATCAGCACCTGCATGCCCAGGTAGGGCATGTCCCACCGGGAGTCGCTGAGGGTCTCGGCGAGCAGCTTCTGCAGCTGGCTGTTGATCGGGTAGACCATGCCGATCTTCTCCTGCAGGAACCTGGCGTAAAGCTCCACATGCCGCGCCTCGTCCATCACCTGCGTCGCGCCGTAGAACTTGGCGTCGAGATCGGGCACCGACTCGACGATCCGCGACGCGCAGACCAGGGCCCCCTGCTCACCGTGCAGGAACTGCGAGAACTGCCACGACGCCGCGTGCCGCCGCAGGTTCTTGTGGTCCGCCTCGCTCATCATGTCCCAGTACTTGGTGCCGTAGATGGCCAGCGACTCGTCGGGAATGCCGAGCACGTTGAACGGATCGACCTCGATGTCCCAGTCGATTCGCTTCGCGGCATCCCACTGCTTGTCCTTGCCCTTCTGGTACAGGGCCAGGAGCCGGTCGCGCCCGTCGTCGTATTCCCAGCTGAAGCGGGCCGCACCCGCGGTGGGAACGCTCCAGTCCGCGCGGGCGATCGGGTTGGTGTAGAGGTCGCGGGTCGACACGGTCACTCCTCCCGCCGCGACCGCGCCGCGACCCTCAGCGCGCGGCGCGCGTACGCTGTACGTACCGTCGCACGTACGCCGTACGCATGTCAACGGCCGGTCGAGCCGCCCTCGAGCGGTCGCGCGGTGGGCGGCGTTTCGGTGGGCGGGGTCTCGGTGGGCAGCGTTTCGATGGGCAGCGTTTCGATGGGCGGGGTTCCGGTGAGCGGGGTTCCGGTGCGCGGCAGCGCCGTGACCGCGGCGATGAGCAGGTCGAGGCCGAACTCGAAATCGGCCTCGTGATCGTGCTCCATGAGCGTGTCCACCAGGGCAAGGGTGTTGGGGAACTCGGCCGGGTCGAGCAGCCCGGCGTACCCGCCAGGACCCGGGTCGGCATTGGCGCGCATCAGGTCCAACCTGGCCTCGTTGACCACCGTCCCGAGGGCATACGCGACAAAGGTGCGCATCACCCGCACCGCGGTGATGCCGTCGAACCCGGCCGCCCGCGCGGTCGCGAGCGCAAGCTCGAGCGGGCGCAGGCCGGCGGGCGAGTTGAGCTGGCGCATGATCACGACATTCACGCTGCGCGGGTACCTGCGTGAGATCTCGCGGAACGTCCGGACCAGAGCCCGTGCCTGGTCGCGCCATTCTGCCCGCGGATCGGCGGCAAACTGAAGGTCCGCCATGACGTACTCGGCGATCGCATCGAGCAGGCTCGCCTTGTTCGGCACGTGGTTGTACAGCGACATGACCCCGTAACCGAGTTCGCCGGCGATCCGGCGCATGGAAAGCGCGCCCTCACCCTCCCGCTCGATGAGTTCCACCGCCGCGACCACGATCCCCTCGCGGCTGAGCTGCGCCCGCTGCGGGGTGTTTTGCGGCCCGGAGCCTTCCGCGCGCGGCTGGCTCTCCTGCCGCGCGGTGGCCTCGCCCGCCCCAGGCACGTGCGTCCTCCCTGCGATCGGTGACGTCATGCTCTGTGGCGCACTGTATACCGCGCTGGTCCCGCGAGGCCGGGCCGCGATGACCGCCCGCGCCCGCACCAGGGCGGCCGAGCACCCCTGGGCGATGCCAGGACCCGGATGGCTCCACCACACGCGGAAATGGTGTTTGATGCGTCTGTGGCCGGATTCACCAAAGACGACGTGCGCGCGCTCGCCGGGGAAAAGTCTTTCGAGCGGGGCATCGAGTACATTCGCGCTGTCGCAGATCTTGAGACGAACGGCGAAGCCGTTTACGCGACCGTCCAGGGAAATGACCTCTACGAGGTCGAGCTGCACGTGGGCCCGCCGGGCCTGCGCGGAACCTGCGACTGCCCGTGGGGCCAGGAGGGAAACTTCTGTAAGCACTGTGTCGCCGTGGCCCTTGTGTACGAGTATGACCGCGAACATGGCCGCACCATGCCAAACCGCTCTGACCTGCGCTCCCGGCTGGAGTTGCTGGGCCACGCGGAGCTTGTGGACATCGTCTTAGAGCTCGCGGACGGCGACCGCGAATTGCGGCGCCATCTGCGTGGCCAGATAACGCGGTAGTGCCACGATCAGACCAGAGCGCCCTCCGCGGCGCCGTTAACCCCCGAGCCAGCCGGTGCTGACGGTCCGTGACACGTCCGCGGCAGCCGTTCGGCATCAAGATCCTTAACGGCTGCTGCGTGGCGCGCCTGGCCCTCCCACGCCGGTCCTCCCCGCCGCCGGGGAGACACCAGCGTCGGTATGGAGGCTACTTGACGAAGCGGGCGATGAAGGCCAGCGAGATGTCGCAGACTTCCCGCCAGCCACTGTCGATGACGAGACCATGCCCGCGGCCGGGGATCATGACGGTCTCTGTCACGCCGGGGTTGCGGCTCTGCCTCTTGTAGATCGCGTTGGTGATGGCCGGCGGCGCGGTGTTGTCCTGCTCGCCTGAGACGATCAGCATCGGGCCGCGGCCAGGGTTCTTGCTGTCGGCCTTGGCCTCGGTGAAGGGGTTGACGTTCGCGGTGGCCGCCTGGAACAGCGGCGTGCCAGAGGCGGGGACCGCGAAGGTCGCGTAGAGCTCCTTGGCTTCCTCCTCGCTGACGGCGTTGGCGAAGGCGTACCGGAACTGCTCGTAGGTCAGCGGCACGGCCCGGTGGTGGTTGGCCGGGTTGCCAAGCACCGGCGAGGCGGCCCGCAGCGCGGAGACCGGCAGCGGCAGCACGCCGCGCATGGGCGCGGAGTCGATCGCCACCGTCGCCGCCGACAGGCCCCGGCCGGCGACCATCTGCGCGAGCAGGCCGCCGAAGGAGTGCCCGATGACCGCCGGCTTCTTGTCCAGCTTCCCGATGACGTCCGCGTAGTGGTCGGCGACCTGCCCGACGGTCTTGCGGGCGAAGACCTCCGGGTGCTCGTTCGCCTCCTCGACGGTGCCGGGGTCATCGGGCCACGACGGGGTGAGCGGCACATAGCCGGCGTCCTCGAAGACGGTGGCCCACCGGTCCCAGCTGCTCGGCAGCAGCCACAGGCCGTGCACGAACAGGACCGGCGTACGGCCGGAGGCGTTCGCCTTGTTGACCTGATCTTCTTCACGTTCGGTGAGGTTCTGCGGGCTGTCGGACATGGCATTCTCCTTCTCGTGTAGGCCGGAGCGCCGACCCGTTAACGAACGTAGGCCGGCCCGCCCGGCCCGTGTCGCGGCTGCGTGCACGGCTCTGTGCTGTTTGTGCACAGATTTGCCGATTTTGGATATTTGCGGCGGATTCACTATCCGCGTATGGTCCGGCTACGGCTAGCGAAGTCAGGTGGCACGCGACGCTGCGAAGGTCGCGGCCAACCGCACCGGCCAGGTGGGCAGGCGGACACCGGCCCGCAGGCCAGGAGGCGGGGCAACATGACGGTCTTCTTCGACACGAAGCAGGTCGCGCCCGGTGATCGAGCCGAGTCGGTCAGGGAGACCATCTGGAGCGCGGTCGTCAAGGTCGAGATCGACCATCACCCGGAACCCGACGAGATCGTCGCGGTCGGCGCGATCTGCAGCCTCGGGCGGCTGAATATCTGCTCCGTGCGCGCTACCGCCACGACCGTGCGCCGCACCCCGAAGCTGGCCCGCGACGACATGGAGCCGAGCCTGTTCCTTGGACTGCAGGTGTCGGGATCGAGCATGGTCATCCAAGGTGACCGGCAGGCTGTCCTGAGGCCGGGAGATCTGTCTCTGTACGACACGACGATGCCCTATACGCTGCTGAACGACGACGGCATCCACCAGCACTACTTCCGGGTCCCCCGCGGTGACCTGGCCCTTCCCTCGCAAGCGATCAGCCAGGTGACGGCCCTTCGGCTGAGCCCCGATGACCCGGTGGCCGAACTGGCGGCGACCTACTTCAGCCGGCTGGCCAGCAACCAGACGGCGCTGGCGGTGCCGAGGGCGGAGGCGGTCGGCCAGCCGAGCATCGAGCTCGTCCGGGCGCTCATCGCGACACACCTGGCCGACCCGCGGCTGGCCCGCGAACCGCTCCAGGCCACGCTGGAACTTCGGATCATGGAGTACGTTCGCGCGCACCTGGCCGAGAACGACCTGACCGCCGCGCGAATCGCGCACAAGCACAACATTTCGGTGCGGCAGCTTTACGCAATACTCGCCAGGTCCGGTATCGCGCTCGGTGACTGGGTCCGCGCGCACCGCCTGGAGGAGTGCCGGAAGGATCTGGCCAAACTCGGCGCGCGCTCGGTCACCATCGCGGCCGTCGCCCGGCGGTGGGGCTTCGCCGATCCCACGCACTTCAGCCGGGTCTTCAAAGATGCGTACGGCATGACGCCGCGGGAGTGGCGCGAACTCAAGCGGTATCCCAGCCATGTCCGGTGATGACGTGCCGCCCCGGGCCGCTGACGGGGTTAGCGCCGGGCTTTCCTTCCCTGGCAGTGGACCTGTCAAATCTGCCGGACCGCCAGCGCCTTGACCGGGCCCTGGAATACCTGCGGCGACTCGGCCTGCGAGCCAGCGGCGATATCGAGCCCGGGGATGTGTACCGCGCGGTGCGCAAGGAGGCGGCACGTGGTGATTATGCGCGGGTGCTTTTCCTCGTCCACGACCGGCCCTCATGGCGAAGCCGCCTGGCTGGCCGCGGCGTGATCGCTCGTTTGCGGCGCGCTCTCGACATTCCCGTGGATGTCCCTGGCCGCCCGGATCTCGCTCCCCCGTCACCCTGAACTCTTCGCCGCCGCCTCGGGGATCTGGTCAAGCAGGATCCCGAAGTGGTCGCGGTAGGCGGCAAGCACGGCGTCGTCGGAGGGCAGTTGCTGTTCGGTGCGCGCTCCTTGGCTGGACAGGATCAGGGTACGGCCCGTGATGGAGACCCTGCCGTCTTCGGTGAGCCATGAGCAGATGGTGCTGCGGGTGAAATGCGACCGCGGTGAGGTCTGCTGCCACCAGCAGAAGGGGACGAAGTCGGCCAATGACCGTTCCCGCCGCTCGATCCGGTACTGCGGCTGGCCGTCCATGAACACGTCTACGTCCGTGTCTTCGGCGTCAGCCAGCAGGAACCGGCCGACGGGATCCGGTTGCTCGTGCCTGCTGTCGAGGAGCAGCGGGTAGACGCTGTGACCGCCGAAGCCGACGTCGGCCAGCCAGGGGCCACTGCCATCGGCCAAGCGCACGACCAGGGCCAGGTGGTCGAACGGCGGCCCCAGGTGACCGTCGCCGTACACCCGCGCGGCACACCGGGCCACCTGGACGCCCAAGGCTTCAAGCAGGAGCGCAAAGGCGCCGTTGAGCTCATAGCAGAAGCCGCCCCGCCGCCTGTCCACGATCTTGCCGATCAGGTCATCTTCGTCGAGCGAGATCGGCTCGCCCAGGTGGATGCTCAGGTTCTCGAACGGCACCGCCATCAGGTGGGCCCGGTGCAGGGCGCGCAGCGCCGTCGCATCGACGGCATCCGGGCGCGCGACGGCGATGCGCCGGAGGTAGGCAGCAAGAATCTTCTCGTTCATCACCCTCCTGGGCTCGGCGCCGCTGACGACGGACGCAAGTAACGCGAACACTACCGACCAGGCCGGCCGCCTCGCCCCGCGCTAAATGCGCCTACCGTGATCCTGAACCGATAGCTTGTGACGCAGGTGTACCGCGCACAGATATTCCTGGTATGGACGGCATCGAAGACGTGAGTTCGTATGGCCAAAGCCGCACGTGTCCTGGCGGCGCTGAAGCGAGACGGCTGGATGGAGACCAGGCGCTCGGGCTCTCACCGCGTGCTCACCAAGGGAGACCAGCAACGAATCTGGGCCTACCGTGACGGGGTGGATCTTGGCGGCCCGGCCATGGCCAGGATCGCCCGCGACTATGGATATACGCTTGCTGAACTGCGGAAACTTTAGGATGATCTTGGTATGAGCGCGCTGCGGGTCGAGTTGTTCCGTGACGACGAGGCAGGTAACTGGCACTACCGCGTGCCCGCCTTGCACATCAACGGCGGAGGTACGGCCACCCGGGCCGAAGCCGAACGCGAGTGTCTCGCCGCCATCGCCTTCGCGCTCGAGGGAGATCCCCGAGATTACGACTTCGAGGCGGAGACGGTCACCTTCGACGTCAGGGTTGCGCCGGCGGCCTGACTCGGCAAGCCCGATGATCCGCAACGCCGGGCGAGAAGACTCCGGGAATACGCGCGGAGCGGCGAGGAGACGGCTGGATGGAGACCAGGCGCTCGGGCTCTCACCGCGTGCTCACCAAGGGAGACCAGCAACGAATCTGGGCTTACCGTGACGGGGTGGATCTTGGCGGCCCGGCCATGGCCAGCCTGACCACGCCGGCGTCCGCCAGCGCCGCTCAGGCGGCGATGAAGGTGAGGACGTAGTACCCGAGCCCGGCGAAGACCACGGCAGGAACCAGGGCCATCAGCAAGAACACCGCCTGCAGGGTCCCGTGCCGGTAGGTCGCGATGACGGTGCCCGCCTGCACCTGGGCGGCGACATAGTTGCAGCGGGCCCGGAATGTCGGCGGTAAGTACCAGCGCATCGGCTTCCCGCTCGCGACATGCCGCTCGGCGAACCACAGCTGAATGCCGTCGAATACCTTGCGGAGCGGCCTGCGGCCGAAGAAGAATGACGCGGCGAAACCCATCACCTTCTTGTCCCAGTTCGACGTGTCGATCGTCTGAGTTCGCTGCCACAATGACGCGTGCGGGCGCAGGGCGGTGACTGTGTGTTGCAAGACCGCGACGTCATGTCGGATGGCCGAGTCGAGGAGATACACGACGGTGAAGCCGACTGAGCCGTACAGGGGCGCCCACAGCAGGAGCGCGTACGGAATCTGCCAGAAGGACAGCTCTCTTTTGCTCCTCAGGTTCGGGATGCGCAGGAAATCCTCGATCCGGTCGAGCCGGTTCATGGGCTTCGCCATGTACTTGATCCGGTGCCTCCTGAAGGCATTCCAGACCAGTTGCTGTGCGATAGCGCCGCCGTAAAAGCCCTCGGCCACATCCCGGACAGCATGGCGCAGGCTGGCATTCGGTATGAACGAGTGCCACCACGCGGTCATGTGCGAGTTCCACTCGAACAGCGTGTAGTACAGCCCGGTGATGTCCAGCGACCCGATGTGGGCGAGCACGACGGCGGCGACGACCGAAAGGACCGTAAGGCGGAGCCATTTGATCGGATGCCGCAGCGGGCTGACCAGCGGTGGCGGCCGCTTGGGATGATCCGTCGTCATGATCTGCACGGCTGGATCCTTCCTTCGCGGTCCCCGTGGCGCCGGCCCCGCGTTCACGCCGCGCTCAGCGAAGCTGCCGACGCCACGGGGAGCACCTTCGCCTCGAACCGTAGGCCCCCGGTGTCCCGACATGTTTCACAATTGGGACAAACATCGGTAACGTCGCCTGCCGGGCGCCGACCTGCGGTCGCGTCCTCTGCGGACGGTCCGCGGCGCGGGACTCACATCCGGACGCTCACCGCTGCGTCTGTCTTGGTGTGCGCGGCGACTCTGCGCGGCGGGCAACGACCCTCACCTGCTGCCTCCTGAATGGTGTTCTGCACGGGGGGACGTGGAACGGCCGGCGTCCCGGCCGGCGCGCTGCCAGGACTGGCCACTTGCACTGTGCACTGTACGAGCGCGGCCTCCCGACATGACAATCGCAGGGATGCGGCCGCCGAACGAGGACGACCACAAGCAGTGAGGAGCGACACCGTGACCATCTGGTTGAACGAATCCATCCAGATGCAGTTCCGGGTCATCGACGGGTTGACGGTCCGGTTCGCCCAGAGCGAGGACCGCAGCGATCACGCCCTTTTGCTCAGCCCGTGGCCAGAAAGCCTGCTCGCCTTCGTACCGACGTGGGCGCGGCTGGCCGAACACACCCATCTGGTGGCGATCGACCTGCCGGGGTTCGGCCATTCCCAGCGCCGCGACGCGCTGCTGTCCCCGCGGGCGATGGGCGAGTTCCTCGTCCGCGCCGCCGACGCGTTCGGGCTCGAGCACCCGCACGTCATCGGCCCCGACGTCGGCACCTCGGCCGCGCTGTTCGCCGCGGCCCTGGATCCGGGCCGGCTGCGCAGCCTGGTCGTCGGCAGCGGCGGCGCGGCGGCGCCGCTCCGGCTGGGCGGGATGCTGAAGGACTGGGTCGACACCCCCGACCTTACGGGGTTCCGCCGCGCGGACCCGCGGCAGATCGTCGCCGGCGCGCTGGCCGGCATCGAGCGGTACGCGCTTCCCGACGCGGTCCGCGACGACTACCTGTCGTATGACGGCGACCGCATGGTCGAGTCGATGCGCTACGTGCGCGCCTACCCGGCCGAGCTCCCGGCGCTGCGCGATCTGCTGCCGGACATCCAGACGCCGGTGCAGATCATCGCCGGCGCGCGGGACACGGCGGTGCCGCCGGTCAACGCCGAGTTTCTGCACGAGCGGCTGCCCCACAGCAAACTCGACATCATCGACGCGGGCCACTTCACCTGGGAGGACGGCGCGGACGAGTACGAGGCGCTCGTCACAGCCTGGTGGGGCGGAGGCTACACGGCCACCGAATCCGCACCGCCGTCAAAGACGAGATAAGAGCCCGCGGCTATCGGCTCAGCTCTTCTTACGGCCCGTACTACCGCATCTCACACGGCCCGTACTTCCACATCGCTCGGAAAGGAACACCATGTCCAGTCCAGCAGCCACTCGGCCCAGGAGCTGGTCGACAAGATGATGGTCCTGCACGGCGATCTCGGCAACCCGTACACGCTGTGGACTGCAGCACTGGGCGTCTTCGAGCAGGGACAGGGAGCAACTCATGCGTGATCTGCTCGAAACCGCAATCGAGTCGCGATAGATGTCAGCGAGGTCGCGTTCACCTAAGCCGGCGATCCCACGGGAAGCAAACAGAAGAAGGAACGCGGGGTAGTGTCAGCCATCCACGCGGGCTGGCGCAGCTACATAATCGTGTACATCGGTAACGGGGCCTCGGCCTACAAGGCCGCCTTCAATCTGTATTGCCAGATCCTC
>WNFJ01715978.1_pt2 | contig 61434 bp, 47 predicted proteins | sample 5400461 | NCBI WGS metagenome assembly WNFJ01 (sample SAMN13153349, study PRJNA577476) | soil metagenome | isolation source: 115 cm saprolite on Douglas fir-dominated hillslope | place: USA:California | collected 2013-09-17
CACCGTGCCTGCAGCAATTTGCTGAATGGCATAGCCGACACAGTTGCGAACGTCGGCTGATCCGTGCTCGTCGCAGGTGTTCGAGGATTCCGTCATCAAAATGCGCAGGTAGCGTGTGGAAACTGGTGTTTCGGCGAGCTTCAGAGTGACGGTGCCGCCTTTCGCGTCTTTCCCGTCTTTTAATGCGCCCGAGGAGAAAACTTTCCATTCACCCTTGGGGCCACCATCGAAATCGAGAGCATCGGTGCCTGTCCAATATTCCACCTGGTAGGTCGCGGCATACGGACTGGCCCAGACGATGCGGACGGCGTTCACCGGCTTCTCGGCCTTGAGGTCCACGACTACCCACTGGGGATGCGTCGCGTCGCTTTCGCCGGTGAACTTGCTGGTGAGATACGGATTGCTTTTCCAATAGGTGAGGTTCGGCCCGGGCACGGGACGATCGCCGCTGGTTGCGAAGCCGCGGTGAGGCAATGCATAGGCGAGGATGTAACGGGTGGGTTCTTTGAGTTCGGTGCTACCGGTGAAGTATCCACTCCGATGCGCGGCGTCGCTCCACGTCCCATTTTCGGTCCAATGCCAGGCAGCCATGCGGAGCTCGGTATTGTTACGGTAAGTGATTGGCCCCCATCCGGCTGAGAGAGATTCCTGCAAGATATGTGGCGTAAAAACCTTGTCGATACCTGCGCGCGAAAGGACATCAATCGAACTGCCGAGAGCGCTGTCAGGATCGAATGAATTGATGGCATGACCGGGGGTCGCATCAACGCGAACCGTGGTGGGCTGGGCCGCTGCAACATCTGTCTGGGATTGGGCAGAAGCAGTTCCGCTTGGCACAACCAGAGAAAAGATAGCGATCGCGGTTGCAGTCCAGCTCAACAGTTGTAGAGTTCGAATTCTTGGTGGGCGGCGACAGAGAAGAACGGACTGCAAAGCAGCACACATGGCAGCAATGTTTGCTCTCTCCAATTGGCGCATTCGGCTTCCCTTCTCACAGGTATCTCTCGGCCGGAAAGCGACATTTTACGCCGAGGCTCGGGTTGGACTCCTAAACGCTTTTTGGATAAGCGTGTAACGTGCGGCGCCAATGATTCCTGAGTCGTCATTCACGACAATCTTAACTGGCATGTCAGCGAGAAGGACACGCATGCGGCCCTTGTCGAGAAATGAGTTCATGAAGACGGGATCCTGCATCCGGGGGACGATTTTCGCGGCAATGCTTCCACCAATGAAGATGCCTCCGGTGGCGAGGAAATTCAAGGCGCAGTTGCCGGTCTCCGATCCGTAGACGCTGACGAAAATGTTCAAGGTCTGGTCGCAGATTGCGGCCTTGTATTCAAGGGCAAGTTGGGAGATCAGGGCTGGAGGATCCGGCGCCTCGCCTACTTGCTTCTGCAACCACGCCGGTTCCTCGGCCTTTTCGGTATCGCGAAGAAAATCGTAGATATTCTTAATGCCTGGGCCGGAAAGAATTCTCTCGCAACTCACGTGGCCATACTTTCTACGCAGATACTGGGCAAGTTCAGCTTCCAGCTCGTTCTTGGGAGCAAAGTCGGCATGCCCGCCTTCGCAAGGGAATGGATGGTGCCTGAATCCGTCCCAATAGAGGCCGGCCACACCTAAGCCGGTGCGCGCAGAGATCACAACCCGGTTGCCTTCGGCGTCCTCAATTCCTTCACTCAAGGTTACGAAGTCCTTGGATTCAAGCGCGTCGATTCCGTAGGCGTAGGCTTCCAGGTCGTTGATCAGTCCAACGGAGTTGAGTCTGAGTTGAGAGGCCAGCTCACGCGAATCGATCGTCCAGGGAAGATTGGAAATTTTACTTCTTCCCGCGCGCACCGGGCCCGCCACGCCGAAGCAGGCGCTGTGAACGGGAATGCCCTCGCTCTTCACGAATATACCGATGATTTCCTGCAAGCCATCGTGCTCGTGACTTTTGTAGGTTTTCTCCACCACACACTGCAGCTTGTTCCCTTCGGTTTGAAAGGCGGCCAATCGTGTGCGGGTCGCTCCGATATCGCCTGCGAGAATCATTCGATTGTCCTCCACTCCCGCCCATCGCGTTGCAGCAGTTCGTCAGATTCTTTTGGACCCCAAGTGCCAGCGGCATAATTGGGGAACCTGCGTGGCGGAAGCGCCTTCCACACATCCAGCACAGGGTCTACTACGTTCCAGCCAGCTTCCACCATATCTGCGCGCTGGAACAATGTGGCGTCTCCGATCATGCAATCGTAGAGCAGCACCTCGTAGCCTGTGTAGGCGTCCGCACCAAAATATTTTGAATATTCAAAGCTCATGTCCACTGAGCCCACGCGCAGAATGGGGCCGGGAATTTTTGCGCCGAAGCTGAGCGAGATTCCCTCCACCGGCTGAATCTGGATTACCAGTTGATTAGAATGCTTGTGCACGGGCGTATTGCGGAAAAGCTCGAATGGGGTCCTCTTGAATTGAATGGTGATCTCAGTATGGCGTTTGGCGAGGCGCTTCCCTGTCCTTAAATAGAACGGCACCCCAACCCATCGCCAGTTGTCTACGTTGAGTTTGAGCGCGACGAAGGTTTCGGTCTTCGATTCCGGGGAGACGCCCGGCTCCACGCGATAACTGGGGACCCTTTCATCGCCGATGAGGCCATCTGCATATTGGCCGCGAACGCTGCATTGGAGGACATCTTCTGAGGCCAGCGGCTGCATGGCATGCAGGACCTTGGCTTGCTCGCTGCGCACTGCATCGGCATGGAACGAGACCGGCGATTCCATTGCGATGAGGCTGAGAAGCTGCATTACGTGGTTGGGAACCATGTCGCGCAGCGTGCCCGCAGTATCAAAATATCCTCCACGTTGTTCGACGCCTACAGTCTCGGCATTCGTTATCTGCACGTGGTCAATGTAGCGGCGGTTCCAAATAGGCTCGAAGATGGCGTTGTCGAAACGAAACACCAAAATGTTCTGCACCGTTTCTTTGCCGAGGTAATGGTCGATGCGGTAGATCTGGTTTTCCGCCAACACGCCTTTGATTTCGGCGTTCAAGGCGCGGGCAGAATCGAAATCATGGCCGAACGGCTTCTCGATAATCACTCGCCGCCAGCGGCCATTCTCCTGATTGGAAAGTCCAATCCCGCCCAACCGTTCGATGATGGAGGCAAAGAATTTGGGCGAGGTCGCAAGATAGAAGAGTACATTGCCTTCAGTATTGTGCTGCTGATCTATCTGGCTGAGGCGGGTGCCGATAGTGGAGTAGGTGGCCGGATCAGCAAAATCGCCATGCTGATAATAGAGCCGCTGCTGAAACCAATCCCAGGCCTCAGTACCACGGTCATCAGCAGGCAAGAATGACGTGACCTGGCTGCGAAACTGTTCGTCGCCGAGTTGGTCAACAGCAACTCCCAGGATGGCAAAGTTTTTTGGAAGCAGTGAGGCCTTGACCAGATTGAAAAGCGCCGGAACAAGCTTTCTCTTGGTGAGATCACCGGACGCGCCAAAAAGCACCATGGCACAGGGGCCAGCCGCTCGGCCGAAGTGTGCGGCCTGCTGCTCCTGATTGTTCGTAACCGCAGTTGCCATGCGTCGCCTTCTACGAGTTGCCGCAGTGGGATATTTTAGGCCTGTAGCTCGGAGAATATCTGAAAAATGTTTGGCCAGTTTGGCGGATGCAAAAACTGAGCCATATCGACTCTCTGAAGCTCGAGAGTCAGCGGCTCATTGCGAAGGCGTGCACGGGTGCGGCCGCTTTGACAATGGGAAAAGATTCATCGCCCTTCATCAGTCGCCAGAGAATCCGGTTGAACAGATCATCGCTCACTCGGTCGGGCGCGCTGAAATCCAGCCCCTCTGACATGCGCGCGGCAAGCCCCTGCGCCGCATTCATCTCGTTCATGTCCACCTGAGGAACAGCGGCCGTAAACGGCGAGAGGTCTAGGGTCTCGGAGAAAACATCGGAAAGTGGCCGACTGAAGTAGTCGAATTTTGACAAACGGTCCAGCCCCAGAATGTCTTCGATCGCAGCTAATACGTCGGTGGTATTGGCGAACCGGTGAATCGTTCCCGGACGATTGTAGGCGGAAATGACTAGGAACGGGGAACGGTGCGAATCTACGTGATCGGGCCCCGACTGCGAATCGTCTTCCAAAACAAAAACTACAGTATCGCGCCAAAATGGCGAGTTGGATAACGCTTCTATAATCCGGCCAAGCGCAAGATCGTTGTCGGCCATAAGCGCTTTCGGCGTGCGAAACCCGGCTTTCCCTCCGGCCGTATGATCATTTGGCAAGTGCAGAATTTCGAGCTGCGGCATTTCCTGCTTTTGAACAAATTGCTTCAGTTCCGCGATCCAAGCATCAGCGCGGACTTGATCAGCGATGGCAAGATTAAATGGCGGGTAAGATGGGTTGACGTAAGGAGCTAGCCCGCGACGCTGAAGCACGGCCCGTGCAGCCGCATCTGACCCGTAGACCATTTCGCCATAGTCGCGGAAACTGATTCCCTTTTTCTTGGCCAGATTCCACAGGAAACCATTGCCAGGCTCGTCAATCTCTTCGAGGTCGATATCAGCCCGGCGATCAGAATACGCGGATTGGACCGTCTTCTCGTCGTAATCAGTAACGTATGCGGCAGTCGACCAGATGTGTCCCTGCGAACTCACTTCGGAATTTGTAAAAAATCTGTCGAACAATCCGAAGCCGAGCGCTAAAGCATGATGGTTCGGCGATATTGCCTGCCCGAAGAAAACCAGGCTGGGATCACCATCGCCTTCCTTTAAGTCGCCCAATACCTGGTCGTAAGTACGGTTCTCCTTGATGATGTAAACGACATGTTTGAACGGCGGATAACTCTTCGTCGGCCGTGGCTCTTCCCAGCGGTTCGCCTCCGCAACACGTCGCGAATCGTCCGCCAACTCCGATGAAGTGAACTGGGCGGAACAAATCCGCAGAGTTCCGTTGAGTTGCCCCAGGTCGTATCCCATTGGCCTTGTGATTGGCTCTCCCGGAGTCGGACCATCAGGATTGGCGTGGCTCCCGTGACCCTTGCCGCTCAAGGTCAGCAGTTGACCATCCGAGTTGAGTACTGCCGTCGGGTACCAGTCCGTTGGGATGCGCCCTTCAAGTCGCGTTTTCGAAATAGCGGATGGCGAAGCTGATTTCTCTGAAACGTCGAAGACCGCGACCGCGTTGTTGTCGGCTTCAGCAACGAACAACTTCGATCCATCTGGCGACAACGCCAGCGCGTTGGGAGTGCTGCCTTCCGAAGGCCCCTGGGGTGCGGCGTCGCTTATATACTCCAACACTTTTTTCTTTTTTGTGTCGATCACAGCGATCTGATCTGTACCCGCGAGGGCAACGAACAAACTAGAGCCTGAAGCATTCGAAACCAAAGCCGAAGGATGCCGGCCTACAGTCACCTTCCCAGATCCCTTCAGCTTCCCGTTACTTCGCGACCTGAAGATGGAAATTGTGTTTGCCCCCCATGCGGAAAGGTAAACCCTTCCGTCGGATGCGACTTCAACCGCATAGGGGTAATGATCCGTACGCAGTCTTTGTACGACCTGCCGGGTCGCGAGATCGACCACGGCCAGCCGGTCACCAACATTTTCTGCGACGTACAGATAGTTTCCCCGGAGCGATGCTGCCAAGCCTGCCGGATATCGCGATCCTGTCTTGTCCGGCTTGTGCTCGCCGAGAACGATCTTGCGCTCGAATTTCGCGGCACCGTTTTCCCAGGAATAGCAGAATATCGAGTCGTCGTTGCCGCCAGATACGTAAAGTTCTTTCCCGTCGCGAGAGAATGCCACACCTAGGAATGCGGCATCTTGCTGCAGCGTCTGCACCGTCTGAAGCGACTTGAGATCGACAATCTGCAGCCCCTGTTCGCGCCAGCCGCTCAGAACCACTGCGACTCGGTCGCCTCCGGGCGCGACTGCCATTCCGAGCGGCATGTTCCCAAGTTCGATCGCGTCGCCAACTGCATCCAGGCGCACTCCGGTGGAGAGCGGCGTTGTGTAACTGATGGCCGTGCCGGCCTGACCGCGGGCGTTGCCACAAGCAACTGCTAAGAACGAAGTCAAGACGGCGGCAAGTGCCGCAACGGTGAGGATGCCATTGAGGCGGCTGGTAAACAAATGAGGAGCGAGCATCGCGTGATTATAAGTCGAAGTGTTCCCTGTGTCGCGACACCAGGATTCCCTCCCCAAACCAGCTAACCCGCAAGCTCCCTAGACGAGTGTGGTACTGTTTCTGCAAACCAATCTCTATTAGCAGGTGACAAAATGTCGGGCAAACACACGCGACGTGATTTTCTGACAATATCCGGAATGGGTGCGGCAGCCCTTGCCACAACCGGCGCCTTACCCGAGCTGGCAGCAAGCACTCAGACCCAAAGTGCTCCAGGTAATGTGTCAGTTTGGGTCACCGATGAGAATCAGCAGTTGGTTCGATCATCTTCCATCGCGTGGCACCCGGCGACAACATCCGCTGCGGCTGACACTATTGTCCTTGATCCCGAAAGATGGTTTCAGGAGATTCTGGGCTTCGGCGGAGCTTTCACCGATGCCGCCTGTTACACGTTCAACCGGTTAGATGCAGCAGCCCGCGAGAAGTTTTTTCATCTGATGTTTCACCCATCCGAGATGGGCATGAGCGTATGCCGGACGTGTATCGGATCGAGTGATTACTCAACGAAAGTGTACAGTTACGACGACGGTGAAGCCGACCCGGAGCTGAAACGGTTTTCCATCGATCACGACCGGGCCTATATCCTGCCGATCCTGCGCGAAGTGCGAAAAGCCAATCCCGATCTATTTCTGTTCTCTTCTCCGTGGAGTCCACCGGGATGGTTCAAGTCGAATGGCTCGATGCTGGGCGGAAGTATGCGTCGCCAGTACATGGCTTCATATGCCAACTACTTCGTGAAATTCCTGCAGAGCTATGAGGCAGAGGGCGTCCCGGTGCAGGCGATAACGATTCAAAACGAAGTTGATACCGACCAGGATGGGCGCATGCCGGCTTGCATCTGGCCTCAGGAGTATGAGGCTGACTTTGTCCGTTCCTACCTTGGGCCACTGTTTGAGCGCAGCGGAGTGAAAACCAAAATCTGGTTGATTGATCACAACTACAACCTGTGGGGGCGCGCCATCGCCGAACTAGACATGCCGGACGTCCACCAGTATTCGAACGCCATCGCATGGCATGGTTACGTCGGCAAGGCCGAGTGGATGCAACGTGTGCAGAGCGCCTATCCCGAAGTGCAGATGTACTGGACTGAAGGTGGCCCCGACTACACCGACCCGACCTATGCCAAAGACTGGGCGCATTGGAGCGAAACCTTCACCGACGTCCTTCGCAACGGCAGCCGCTCCATTACCGCGTGGAATCTTGCTTTAGATGAACAAGGACGGCCCAACATCGGCCCGTTCAATTGCGGCGGCGTGGTAACCATCCACTCACAAAGCAAAGAAATTTCCCATAGCGGACAGTTCTGGGCCTTCGCTCACTATTCCAGATTCATCCGGCGAGGCGCACGCCGCTTCGATTCGCAAGGTGCACCTGAAGTCCATCATGCCAGTTTCCAAAATCCGGATGGGGTGCGCGTTCTGGTTCTGACGAATCCGGGATCTCCCAGAGTCGTCCAAATCAGACTCGGGCTGCAGGCAGCCAGTGTCCGAATCAGCGGGAACTCGGTGACGACACTCGAATGGGCCTCTAGCGCTTCCTCGTAGACTCCGGGGTGAGGCTCATGACCGTTATATTCGGGTAGTAGTGAGCCAGGATTTGGCGAAAGTCCGAGCCTTCTTCGGCCATCTGCCGGGCCCCGGCTTGGCACAGTCCGACACCATGCCCCTGACCGCTGCCTTCAACGATCACCTCCTCGCCTCGCTTTCGCAAGGTAAAGTCGTCGCTTTGGATGACATTCCATCCCAGGCGCCGGCCGGCTTCGATGCGCGCTGCGTCATCGGAACTGCGCAAGTGAGCCGCGTCCTGCATGGAGATGCGACTCTTCCAATTCGTGGGATGTTGGCGGCAATACTTGCATTCGACAGAGTAATAAGGATACTCGGCAACAGGGATTCCGATATCGGTTGGGGTGCGGGTGCGGCCACTGCAACTGCGCGTGTACATTGCGGCAAATACATGTAATTGGTAGGCGATGACGAAACCACGTGTCGCGATGGTCGCTTTGTAGGCTGCGGCTTCCGGTGGCGGCGCCTCGCGCAGGAACTGGCAATGTGTGGTATCGCAGAAATCAAAATCATCGTGCCGTCCTTTCCCGGCTGCGAAATAGGATCGGGCAGCAACCGCTTGTGCCTTCAGAGCTTCCATTGGCGCGCCCGGCATGCTTTCTGCAGCAACCACCGAGGCGACGGCGGTTTCAATATCCATACTCACGATTGGAATGAGAATCCCAGAGGCTTGCTCTATTTCGAGCCGTCCCCGATAGTGCCGCGTGATTTTGCCCGGAACCGAGAGTAGAAAATCGACTGGACCATTTTCTCTGCTGCTGACGATGAGTTCGGGAGATTCAACGGAATGCGTCCCGCACCGGACGACGAGCTCGTTTCCGACAGACTGAATACTTACGCCATTAGCGCCAGAACTGTTTTCGATTGCAAACGACTGCTGACCAGCGTGCACAATAATTGCGGGCCCCGGTGGAGCGCTCACCATGAGCTGGCGAGGGTGGAACAGCCCGAAGACGCCGATGCGTACCTCCTGCGCAGAAGCGAGGGAACCCGCCAGCATGAGAACCATGAGCGTGATTTGAGTTCTCATTGCACGCCGCTCACTCCTCGATTCGACGGAGCATTTGCCCAGCAGTCTTGGCGGCTTGCGCTCCGGGGACTCCGTGCACGCGAACCATGACCAAAATTTGTGGGTCGGCAGCCGGCATCATCGCGATGACGAAACCGTCGCCAGGAGCATGCTTAGAGTGGGTGCACAGTGCGGTACCAGTTTTCACGAGGGCCTCTGGGTGTTCCAGTGCGCGGTCGACTTCCGCCCCAGTACCCCGCCACGCGGACTGCGCCATTCCGGCGAGCACCTGGCGCACTCCCGGCTGGTCACGACGGCGAATCAATTCGAGATAGGCGTTAGCCATACTCAAGGGAGAGATCAACCAACCCGTTCCAACTCCGGCAAGGCTGAATCCCGAGGACTCGGGAGCTGGAAGTTGTAGTCCGAAACTGCCGGTGACCGGCGACACATCTGCCACGCTCATATTGGCCGTGAGCATTCGAAAATATGAGTTGCAGGAGTTAGCGATCGCCGATGCGAGATCGACTTCGCCGTGACCACGTGGGAGCCAGCAGCCAGTGGAAGTCCCGCGACAAACGTGGGTCGGATAGATGAATTGGTGTCGCTCGCCATAAGCTAGCGCAGTGAACGGCTTCACCAGTGAGCCGAGAGGGACGGGTTTCTCCGGATTTTCCCAGCGTGACGCGATGACTGCGCCGGTGTGAGCGTCCAGCGCAAGAAACGAAATGCGGTCACTCTGAGAACAACTGCGCGAAACTGCCGCGCCGTGGCAGTTGCCATACTCACGGCTCAATATTTGGCCAGCCGACTGCACGAACAGCGAGGCCCTTGGCTGGTTGTAATCAGACGCCAGCTTCTCGGCGTCGGAGAACGACAAAGCGGGAAGGCCTGCGATCAGCAAAAGCACGAGCTTTTTTATTCCAACCATTGATACGTAACCGTCTGCAGGACTTTACTTCCGTCCAGACGAACCACGATCTTCTCGGTAGAAACTTTGCCGAAAGTCGTGCTCAGACCGGTCATGTTCTCCGAAAAAAACTGCGGCTGCCGCTGCGCGCCAGGAAAATTCTGCTGAGCTGGATTGTTCCGATCCACGACCTGCGAGAACCGGGCGATGTTTGCTCGTTCGTGCTCATGGCTGAATCCTGCGACAAGCAGTGCAGGCTTCACATCCGTCTGGCGGCCGAAATTCAAGAGCATCTTTTCGACTAAGGCTGGATCGTCGGCGACGATCAGATACTTGCCTCGCACAGAAACCGCTAGCGGCCAAAGCCCGTCCAACTCCTGGTGCCCGGATTCATGCCGCCAGGCAAGACCCAGCTGGCTGGCGGTAAGGCTCGTACGAACGAAATCGGCAAGCGCCGCTTGCACATTGGCCTCGTTCCAGTCGGCGGACGCGGCCAGCACAATTGCCGAGTGGATTCTGATGAAGACGCCCGCGGGATCAGGTTTGGTTGATTGCACCTGGAGTGACCCAAGAATCTGGGTCTTGCCGAGCAGTTCTTGTAAAGCCGACGCATTTTGCGGCGATGAAGAGCGTTGCATGGGTGTTTGATCAATGCGCGTCTCGAGATCAGAACTGGCGCCCGTTTCTCCGGAGGTGAGTTGGACCTGGGGAGCGACTTGAGATGCGGGCGCGGGACCCAAATGTGGCGCCAACAGCTTGGTTTCGAGCAAATCAAAACAGGCGCCAGCCGAGGGAGAAGCCTTAGCTTCGTAGATGCCGGCGTCATCCGGAACCAGGCGGACAAGGTCGGCGGCGGCGTCAAATCCGGCACCAGAAGTCGCAACGGATGTGCTCTTCTCGATCAGAACGCGTTCTTCGCGATATTGCTTGCCCGAGCGAAACAGATCGGAAATGGCCGCCGAATATTGCTTCATATCGGTAATGTTCTGCTGGACCCAATATGTGCGGAAGTACGGACTAGGAACAATCTTTTCCAAGTTCAGCACCATGCGAAGATCGCCCGCCGGTCCGGCTGCGGAAACCGGTTGCGACCACCATGGTTCGGTTTCGACCGTTCGATCCTTGCGGCCGGAGATTAATTGCAGCGCGCCTGCCAGCAAGTCTTCCCGCGTTGCTAGCAGCAGATAGTCTCCAGCGACAGCGAATGCCACTTCCTTCTGTGACTCCGGATCGCGGCGTAGATAAAAATTCACACCCCCGGCGCTGCGTGGCTCGAACTTGGCGCGTGTTTGCCAGAGCGTAGTCTGCATCGATTTGGCAGAGGGCAAATACGTTATGTAGACGAATTGCAAATTGCCGATGTCGTAGAGCGCCAATGCGCTGTGGGCCCCGGCCACCTGAGAAAGAAAACCCATGTCGGGCGGAAGTCCAGCGGCAGTGGCAAATTGGTCGCCCGCTCCCTTGAGACGAAGAAACAGCCGCGAACGAGAGAAGACTTCGTAGTTACTGCTCTCAACCCAACTTCTCTTTTGCGGAGAGGAATTCCAATCCGCCAGTAGGGACGAGAAATCTTTGGCTTCCAAATAAAGCATCGCTCCCGCGGGAACATACCCAGACAGCGGAGTTTCAGAAGGAGGGCCTTTCTCATAAGCGGCCCATCCGATTCCGGCGCACACAATCGCGACCAGGAGGAAAATGGCGGCACGTTTCATGGTTTCAGTCCTCCTTTAGAGGTTGCCGCTTGAGCGGGAGCAGTGCGGGCGAGCAGCCGTGGCCGAACGGTGCGGTCCTGCTCCAGCGCTTCATGCAGAAGAGGCTGACGGTCCGCGTTTTGATGCTGGACGCGCAATGCGGCTTTCAGATCCGCAATTTTTCGATTCAGCGCTTTGCGGACATCCGGTGATGCCTCAGAACGGCGCGCAATCTCGAAGTAGTGGACAGCGTCAGCAGCACGATTGAGGCGGACCATTGTATCGCCGATCATTTGCGCCACCTGTGCCTGTTGCGCCCGAGAGAGTTTGGGAGCTGCACTGGCCACGAGATTGGAGTCGTTGTTTTCGTCATCTTCGGTATTCTCGGAACTGGTGACTTCTTGTTCATCTCTCCCATAGCCGCCGAGGAATCGCGTCGGGAAGAGCGGCTCGATGACCGCTAGAGCAAATTCGTCAGACCGCGCACTCACAGCAGACTGAAACAGGGGGACACGGGCTTGGTCACGGCGAGGGAAATCGATGATGCAATGGCTGAGAAGCTGCATCTTCATCTGCGGATCTGCTGTGTTTTGCGCCGATTTGATACGCGCCTCATAAAAGTAGAACTTGTCTGCGAGGTTTGCGGGGATGGCATCGTGATATTCAGCAAGCAGGTTCAGCTCGCCACTACCCAGATCTGTGTGGGTTCGGCCGGTTCCCACCGCAAGCGCGGCCTTGACCCGGAGATCGTACAGAACTTTCGATTCGGCGGCGATGGAAAATAAATCTCCCTGGGCAGCCGCAGCATCCTGCGCTACAGCAATTTTTGCTTTCGCCAGACGCAGGCGATAGGAAGGGTCCCAAGGAAACGACTTGACCAGCTCATCGAGAAACTCGATGGCTTCTGCATTATGTCCAGTCTTCTCAAGCAGCGCGGCGGCTGGATCGAGATTCTCGAATGGATTCCCCACCACGACCGCCAGGCGGCGGAGCAGATCGAGCGCTCCGGGCGTATCTCCCGCCGCGAGCCGGATTTCCGCAAGCCCGAGGAAATTCGCCGCAACCAGCTGATGCTCGTCAATTTCGCGGGAGAAAACAAATTCAAGAATTTTTCGCGCGGACTGCTTATCGCCCGCTTCGAAAAGCTGCCGGGCAGCGGCGCGAAGAACGTCGGACGGCGGCACTTCCTGCGGCGCGCTCCGGTATGCACCGATTTTTGAGTCCAGAGTTCCGAGTTGCGCGGCGATCTGAAGATCCAGGGGCACGAACGCGGCCACCTGCACATCGCGGGTTTCTTTTGGCAAAGCAACAACAGCGTCGGCACCCTGTGCGTACTGTTTGGTCTGCACAAGATATTTGATCCAGCGCACCTGCCATTGCCCAAGCTCCTGCTGGGCAGAGTCGTGCTCCAAGCCGGCAAGTTTGCCTAATGCATCTTGTTTCGACTCTAGAATGTGCTGATAGGCTGGGGCCCGCTGATTAAGCGGAATCCAGGAGGCGTCAACGATATCGCTCAGGACCTGCGTAGGATCTTGCGCAGAAGAGGAAACATCGATGAGCCATTTGGTTGCGGATGCAGGATCGCCGATTGCTAGATAGGCTGGTTGCAGCAAGGCATTCGAACGCCAGTTGCCGTTGTGTCGAAGATACGTGCGAATGATTGCATCGACATCAGTCCTGAGGTCGACAAATAAATGACGGCTGCGAACCTGATCGCAAGTGCGGCCAAAATCAGCCCAGAAACTTTCCGGCACACGCGCGCTGTTCAGTTGCTTGGAAAGCTCACCCAAGGCTTGCTTCCATTGCGCTTCCGCCGCGACACGGTCTCCTTGTTTGTAGTAGGCGAGCGCAAGATCGTCGTAAACGTCGGGTCGATGGGGAGAAAGTTCGAGCGTGTGCTCGTAGTCCGCGATCGCGCGTTTGGTTTCACCCGCACCCGCATAGTAATCGGCCAACGTCAGGTAACTGGAGGCTGTGGCAGGACTCTCTTCCAGAATTGCAGGAAGAAACCCCTCAGGGTGCCCCTGCTTGGTTGTCCCCAAATACTCGCCATAGCGCGAGCCGTAGTAAAACCATGTGCTGCCGACGAGTTGCTCAGAGCGATGGAGTGGCTTGGAAAGGCGCTCTGCGATAGTCTTGTCGCCGAGAGCGCCCAGGAAAGCACCATTGATTGCGGATGTAGGCTCAGCGAAATAGAGTCCCACCAGCGCGGTGTAGGATTTGTTCCACACCGGCGGGCGAGTTCGCCCTCGGGCCTGAACTACGTCATGGGATAAAGCGGCGCCGCCGTTCGCGACAACATATTCGGCCGCTTGTTGGCCTGCGGCGGTCCAGTTGGAAGCGATTCTGACGAGCTCGTCGGGCTGCCGCGCTAACAACAATTCGAACAATCGTTGCTGATGGAGACCGTCCGGATATGCGGCGCCAATGTCGGTAAGAATTCGGAGCTCATTCGCTTGGTCGCCCGCGGAACGGTAGGCGTCAGCCGCGGCGAGTAAAGGTGCGTCCCTCCAACTCGGCGGAGCCCCGGGGAGCGGAGTCGCAGCAAATTGCTCCATTTGAATACCGAGTTCCGCGAACCTACTCCGGTGCCGCTGTAAATCAATCAAAGCTTGCATCCGCCCATAGGTATTCGGAAACCAATGCGTTTGGCGCATCAGGACCTCAAAGCGCCAATGTGCTTCCTGATCCGCTAAGGCCGCACTTTGCGCCCGCGGAATGGCAAATCTTTCGGTGTCGGCAATGTCCATAGTTTTGCGCTTGGATTCTGCAACCGTTGCAAAGGCCCCTCGCTCCTCAGGAGTGAAATAGGCGTTTACGGTATTGCCCATTTCTTGGAGAAGCCCGGACATGGCGTTTCGCGCAGTATCGATCCGGTTCTGATGGACTCTGGCTCTCCACTGCTGGTCGATGATCGCTGCGATCCCCTGCTTCGCAACCTGCTGCTCAAGAACACTCACATTGGAGGAGGCGTCAGCCAGAGCGTTTTGAATCGTGGCGTATGCCTGCTCGTGCTGCCGCAGGCGAGTCATGATGCGAACGTAAGTTTTCGCGCCATCGAGAAATTCGGAATTGGTCAGCAGGTCGGTCCCAGCCGCTTTGATTCCCTGCTCCGCCAAGGTGCGCGCCTCCGAGAGCATTTCCCAGGATTCCAGACGGCGCGCTGCCTCGAAGTAATTGGCCGCGTTTTCTGGCCGGCCATCAATCAGCGCGACTCTCAGCGCAGCGACTGTCTCTTTCGTTTTTCCCTGCCTTGCCCGCGTTTCGGCAACTTTTTCCATCCATTGCGGGTCCTTGTAGGCGAGCTCATAGATGCGCTGGTAGTCTGAGATCGCTTCGTCGAAGCGCAGCAAACGCTCCTCGAGCCCAGCGCGCGCAATAAAGAGGTCAGTACGGTCGGGGCGGATCGTGATGGCTTTGGCGTAGGTATCGATCGCCGCTGGGTAATCTTCAAGATTGGTTTGGACGCGGGCCAGTACCATCGCCCAGCGGTAGTCGCGCAGCGACTGGGCCACCGTCTTGGCGTAGAAACTGACAAGCTGTTGCTGTCGCTGATAGCGCTGCGCGTACAAAGCCGCTTCCGTGACCAGCGCATCGTCTTCCGGGAAATTATTGATTAGCTCGATATACTGATCCACCCCGCCAGCGTAATCTTTCATCCGGGTAAGAGCTGGGATAAGGCCGCGGCGCAAACTCGCGATTTGAGATTTACGCGTGTCCGCCGGCATTGATATTGATAGTGATGGGTTGCGGAAGAGCGCAATCTTGTCTGTGTAGAACTGCTGCAGTCCGTGGTCGTCGCCCGCCCGAGCGTAGGCATCGGCCATGGCTGCGAGATATTCGCCATTGTAGGGATCGTTTTCCAGAAGCTGAATCAGCAGATCCCGCGCCTGTCGATACTCTTTCGCATCGGTCGCTTTACGGGCGGCCTCATAAGCGAACTGTTTGCTCAAATCCGGATACGCATCTTTGGTCGCCTGCAACAAGACCGAAATCGCCTGTGCGGAATTCTTGGTGCGCCAATAGAAATCAACGGTTGAACGCACCACACCAAGAATTTTGGGATTCTCGCGATACAGCGCTTCAACATTCCTCTCAGCAGACTGGAAATCCTTCCGGCCTTCATACAGGCGGATCAGGGCATAGCGAAGTTGCAAGCGAGTGACTGGGTCGGCGGTGAGCGCGATCTGCTTTTCTAGCGCATGCTGGCGGACCGTTTCGAGCGATTTCTGCTCTGCCAAGGTCTCGATGTCCTCGGCCTGCTCAATCGAGGTTGCATTGTTCGCGACTCCGTCGAGGAACGACTCCATGTCCTGTTTTCGACTCTGTGCTTCCAGAATTTTCACGCGAAGATAAACTGCAGCCATCGGGGGATTGGGTTGCGCTGCAATGTTCGCAGTGGTCCGGTCGGCCAGGTCACGAAATTTGGGCCGTCGAGCAAGTGCGAGAAGCCTGAATTCTGCGGACGAGCCGGCATTCTCAAGCGCGCCCTTCACATATTCCTCGATAGCATGCGGATAGTCGCGCTTGTTCTCATAGACAGCCCCGGCCTCGTAGGAATAAAGATTCGGATTGCTGAGATGGTCGCGACCTTCGTGCAGCAAGCGTAGAGCGTCGTCAAAATCGTAGTAGTCCCAGTAAATCGTGGCCGCTTCCAGATATCCTCCCTGCTGACCCGGGGAAACTTGCGGGATGCGTTCCCAATATGGCGCGGCTTGGGTAAACTGATCGCGATCCGCGTAGATGTCGCCAATTCGCGCAAGAGTTTCAGTGTCGCGCGGATTTTCCTGAGCCAGATTATCTTCGATCCTGGCTGCAATGGTGGTACCGCTGGGATCGAAATAAGCCAGCGAGCGGTAAACCGACGAGGCGGCGCGAGCAATCTCGATCTCCGCAGGATATTGGGCGGCGAGTGATTTCAGTTGGGGCGCGCTCTGCTCAAAATGCGAGCGCCACAGGTTGGCATTGGCCAGAAAATCGGCGGCGGCGGGATCGCTCTCCCAACTGCGGGCATCCTTCGCGTCCTGGCCCAGAGCGTTCAGCTGTGACTCCAGTTGACCAGTGCGCGAAAGATATTCGAAGAACTGGTTGCGCAGGTCAGATTCTTCAAACCAGTGTTGGCGGATCAATGCCTCCCACGCCGCCAGATTGTAAGTCTCCCGCGTTAAATAAGCGCGTAATAGGTTGTGAACGAAAACCGGGTTATGCGGAAAGCGCTGGTTGGCATACTGGTTCAGCCGAAGGTAAAGCGAGGGGCTTCCATAAACGTTGGAGAAATAGTGTTCTAGGTCGGTGCCGTCGAAACCTTTTATGGCGTCCCGAGTCAACTGCTCGAATTCGGACTCCCGCTTATGACGCAGATAAAAGCGCGCCAGCTTGTCATACCAGGAGCGGTCGAGAAAATGCGCCATCGCCCGGCGATAGACTTCTTCCTGTTCGGTTCCCAACCGGTTCTGATCGAGAAAGACCGCAAGCCGCTCGTAGAGTCCAGGATCGTCAGGATTGCGATCGATCTCACGTCGCAGTACTCCGAGCGCTTGAGGAACTTGTTTCACTTCGACCAGCCGCGCCAGATACCGCTCCAGAACGCGTGCGTATTCTGGCGAACGTGCGCCAACTGGAACAGTAGGTGCACTGGCTGAATTGATCTGGAATGCTGCCCTCGCCGGACCCCGCCGACCTAAATTCTGTTCCGCGCTTCCGGATTGTTCTTCCTCATAGCCGCCTTCCACCTCGGAATTCGCGGCGCCCGGGTAGGTTGTCCTCGCTGAATACTGTCCGGCAAAACCTGAGTTTGTAGCTGCTTCTCCGAGCGGTACATTATGCGCATTGGCAGCGAGTTCCTGGAGAACGGAATCGTAGACAGCAAACTCGTTCGTCGTGTCGTTCTTGCGCGAAAAGGCATCGGCCATGAGCAGGGCGACAGCAGTGCGCTGCGGAGCGTTTGCAAACTTCGCAAGGAATTCACGCCCGCCTTGAATGACAGCATCACTCTCGCCCGAGCCGGCATAGAACTCGATCAACTTCGCGTGAAGCTCGGGCCGGCTAGCGGAGTTGGGGAATTTCGTGTCAAGCAAAGCAAGCAGTTCCGCGGCGCGAGATCGATGGAAATAAGGAACGGCACGCTGCTCTTCCTGCGAGTACTGTGAAGCCGGTTCCGTAGTATTCAGGATCAGAGAAAGAATGCCGTTCAAATAACCAGGGCCCTGATCCATGGTGGCGATATCGCGATACATGGAGAGTTCGCCAGACCCGAAGCGAATTGGCGTCTCCGGAGCTGTAAGCAAAATGTTGGTGAGTCCCGCAACGGATTGCTCTTGCGCATCGGGCATTCCTTTGCTGTTGTAGAGCGCGAAGTAATAGCGCGCTGACTCGGGGTAGGCATGAATATCCTCGAGCAAGCGCGCGCAGACATAAAGCTCCTGCGAGGTCCAAGGCGACTTGCTGGATTCTTTATGGAGGCGAAAATCCGCAATGGACTGCTGGGCTGCTTCAAGCTTGCCCTGCTGCTGGTAGTAATAGAAGACCCGGGCCATCGCGTTCAAGTCTTCTGGATTTGCATTGAGCGATGCACGGGCCTGGTCGAGGAACTTGCGGAGGCTCTGTGTTTCTCGAAGTAGATCGAAGTAGCTCTTGATCAGTTCCGGGTCCCAGAGTGGCTGGAAACTCTGCTCATACACTGCCAAACCTTCTCGCACCGAACCCTGGCGATATTCAACCATGGCCTTCGCCTTCACCGGGAAGATTTGGTCGGCGGCAAATTGTTTGTGATAGCTCGCAATGAGTTGTCCGGCGGCCCCGTACTCTTTTTGCGCCACCATGAACTGAAGAAACCGGGCGTAAAGCGATGGCTCCTGGGGATAGCGGGCAATCCACGCACGGTACTGCGTCATCGAAATGTCCTTCGACAGTCCTTGTTCTTGAATGCTGCCGAAGATGCGCTCAAACGCCTGCCAGGAGCGCTGTTGCGCAGGCGGCGTCAGTTTTTCGGCAGGAATTGGTGCAGCGTCAGCGACTACGGAGAGCGCTTTGATTTCGTCTGCCGGACGCAGGCGCCGATGATAAAAGTCGGCGAGCGCGAGCCGCGAGCTTATCTTGTCGGAGGACTTGTCAGCGTACGACTTCCAATCCGATTCGGCGGCAGCAAAATCGAGCTGCTGCTCGTCTTCTAATGCGCGCAAGGAATAGAGTTCTGCATTCTGAGGCTGAGCCTTGATGAGTTCACCAAGGGCGGTCCGGGTTTCGCGCGGAGGGCGGCGAAAAGCGACAGCACCGCCGGGCGACGACATCATGCGGAAGAACACCGCCTCCAAAGCGCTGGAGGATTCAACGTTGCGAATCCACGATGGCAATTCGCCGACCGCTGAAAGTGTTCCGCCGAGGGCAAGCACGAAAGCCCCGAGCGCCATCCAACGTGCGCGCGTATGCGTCGATTTAAGGAAGTACTTCAATCTGCACCTCCTGCATTCCAATGTTGTGGGCAATGTCCTCGGCAGTAACTGTCAGCTTGTAGTTGCCGGGAATCGCTTGCTCGGGAATGAGCAACTCGCCCGTGTTGGCGCCAGCTCTCGGGTCCCATCGGAGTTCAACCGGAGCCGCACCTTGCAATCGCGCCACAAGCGTGCGCGTGCTCTGCGAGGCACGGACTTTCAACTCCATCGCCTGGCCACGCTGAAAGCGTTTGCGATCGAGTTTCACTTCCACCACCGGCGGCTTGCTGGCGATGACAAACGTCTTCGCCTCGCGATAGGTGTGCCCCAGGCGATCGCGCAGAATCAGACGCACAGTGTAGGTCCCGTCCTGCATGTCAGTCGGAGCCAGGAAGCGAGTCTGCCAAACGTCCTCCGCTGAAAGATGCCGAAGCGGCTGAACCAAGCCGAACGGAAACAGTGCTATCACGGATGTGATGGACTCATCCGTCTTGACCCGCAGTATAGGATCGCCGGGGCGAATCACGCGAGGACGCAACAGAGCTCGCGGGACAGCCAGAAACGATGTGTAGGGGGTAACGAATTTGTATTGCCGGGCGAGGCGGATAATCTCGTCAATCGTCGCCTGGTCTTCGCCTTCGCGCTCAATTTTCTCGAGCAGCGCGTCCACGCGAGCGCGCGCCCACAGTCGCGGCAATTGCGGATGATCGAACGATTCGCGGGGAAAACCTACTTTGGTGGCCAGTTCTGCGGAAGACCCATCGCGTACACCGTGCACTTTGAAGCTGACGCTGTCCTGCGGCTTGCCGTACCGCCCAACCCAGGAAACCAGCGAACCAGCGAAGGTCGCTGCCTGCAGCGGATAAACACTATCTACAGCAGCTTCGGGTGCGACTGCAAGCCGGAGTTGACCAATGGGGCTTCGGCCGATCTTGGAGAGGAAGGAGTTCAGCTTGAATTCCATCGGCTCAGTCGAGAGCACTTGTTCGAGAACTCCATCTTCACGCGCCAACAAGCGAAAGAGCGGTAGGTTGGCATCGTCTCCAACAGCCAGTATGTAGGTGTGCGGCCTCTGCGAATCAGAGAGTTGTTTCCAGGCCGAGGCATACCAGGAAGCTAGTTTGCCGTTCTGAATCGGACCGCGAGTGGCGCCGCCGTCGCTCAGAATGACCAAGTAAGTATTGTTCGCGCCGGGAGACGCCGCTTGCTGTAGGCCGGTCTGCAGCGCCCGTTGCAGGTCTGTGCCCCCGCGCAAGCGGCTGGCCCGTACAAATTCAATGGCATGCTGAACGTTGGCCGCGTCCGCAGCGCTCACCGGCAAGACCTGCGTTTCAGAATTAAAGAGCACAAGTCCGACATGGTCTGCCGGGCGCAGACCGTGCAACAAGGTCTCGAATGCCTGATAGCTGCGTTCCAATTTCTCCCATTGCATGGAAAGAGACGTATCAAACAGCACGATGACCGTCTTCGGAGCGCCGCTCGTTAGACTTCCCGCCGACTGCGAATTTGATCCGAACCCCAGCAAGGCTTCTGCTTCGAAAAATCCCGGCTCATTCGTGCTGCGAACAGGAGCGGTCTCGGTGGGTGAAGGCTGGCTGCTCACTGGATTCCGGTACGTCAGCACCTGAAGCGTGTCGGACGCGGCAGGATCCAAATCGTAGGTCGCAACAAAGTCTTCGTCCAGATTGACGTTCTCTCCTTCAAAGTGGCCTACCACGTCGTGGGGAGAGTTTTGACTGAATTGAAGTGGGAACGCTTTCGCCGAGGCTTGAAAATTGCGAATTGCATGTCCCGAATGCAATTCGAAATTGATCCGAAAGTGGCGCGCAGCCTGGGCCTGATAAGCATCCGGATGCAGCGGGATCGCAAAGTACGATTTTAAATTCTCTACCGGAATGGATTCGTGATATTCAATTTCCAGCCGCTTTGTCCCGAACGCAGAGATAGGAACGATTCGCGCACTGAAGACAGATGTGCGTTTCGCTGCTTCGGCGCCGCGTTCGCCCATCTGCAGCAGGCCGGGATCGATGTTCTGCGGTCTGAGCTGGTTGTAGATTTCCTCCGCGCGCTTGCGCTCCAGAATGACGGCAGGAATTCGCGTCGGTCCGTCCCAGGTAGCAAAGTCGGAAATAGTTGCGCGGCTGGGAAGCGCAAAAATGTAGTTCCCTTCCTCGATGTGGCCAGTGTGATTGGCAAAGACCTGGCGCACGAAGACACGAGCATCGCCGTTGTCGATCCGGATTGTGATCTCCATCTCTTCCAACGAAAGGACGGCCGGGTCGGGCTGCTGTTTATCGCGAGGAAGCAGGATGCCCGCATCCGCCACTAGCAGCGGCGACGTCAGAAGCGAAATCAGCGCTGAGAGTATGAAGTGTTTCATGAGTGCAGCTTCTGTTCTGGAATGCGGACCAGACCGTTGTCAGTCCCAACGTAGATGTAGCCATTGCTAGCGGTGAGCGCGGTCACATTCAGGGACGGAAGGCACTGATCGATAACCGACCAGCGGCCGGATTGGCGGTCGTACAAATACAATCCTTTCCCCAAAGTGCCCGCGAGGACAAAGCTGGGCGTCACCAGCATGGCATTGGGATTCACTTCGAAATCGCCGGAAGCGACGTCGAAAGAATGGAAATGTCCGGAATGATCCAGGCCCAAAATGCCTGCGCCATAGGTTCCGACCATCCATTCCGAGCCGACCGGGACAACGGCCGTGATCCAGTTATGCTTCAAATTCGATGTCGTGGTGGTGTAGTTCACGACCACTGTGCCCTTCTCCAGCATGGAAATGCCGCCAAGCGTGCCTGCCATGAGCGCGTCGCCTGAAACACCGAGCGCGTAAACATGGTTGTTCACCAGCCCGTGAAAGGCGTACATGCTGCGCGCGCCACTGGCGTCGATGAACGTCAACCCGGCCGGAGTGGCGAGGGCGAGGCCGTCGCCATAAGCGGCGACATCGGTGACGTGATCAGCTATGAGACCGTCGGCGCGCGTCAATACTTGTCGCTCTTTGCCGGAATCGTCGAAGCGAACCAGCCCGTTGGCCGTCGCGACGTCAGTGCCGCCAGTCTTCGAATCCAGAAAGATGCGATTGATGCAGAATACGTGCTCATCTTCAAAATGCACCGTATGGACATTGTCGGCAGTAAGAATGTCCATGCCACGGTCGAAGTACCCAATCCACAAGCGGCCGCTTTTGTCGGCAGCCAGCGCGGAAATATTGCGGTCGCTCAAGACCGCGGTTCCGGCCGGAAGCACTTGCTGCCAGCCAAATGAATGGGGCTTCATGCGGTACAGGCCATTACGGGCAACGGCAAATATCGAGTCTCCTGAACGGAATAACTGGCGCACTCCCATCAATTCCGATACAGGGCTCACATTGGGGTTTGGCCTGCGCCCTTCCAAAGGAATCGACATAACGCTCTGGTCTTCTGAACCGACGTAGAGCTGACTGCCGGTCGGCAGCAAAGCGGTGGCGAACACTCCTGGAGCAAGCACGCGGGAAAAACGTCCTCCGCTGAACGCAGCTACGCCGAGGGGAGTACCCACGTAGGTTGCGTCATCATGGATCGTGAGCGATGTAACCTGGTGATCGGGCATCCCTTGCTCTTCGACGAAGCTGTCAGTTTCTCCAGCGTGGAAGTGCAGAACGCCGCGATTCAGAGTCCCAACCCAAAGGTCCGATTCGTCGCCGGCGAGAGCTGTGACATAGCAGTCCTTCAACGTGGTGTGCAGGACCGTGATCTGCCTTCCGTCATAGACCAAGACGCCCTGCTTTTTTGTGCCAATAACAAGATGGCCAGAAGGAGTAGCCAAAATGGCTGTGATCGCGCGTGAATCAGAGTCGTATGGAAAAATCTGGCGGAAGGTGCGGCCGTTGAATGCGAGCAGCCCATCGGCGGCAGTGGCGAGTACAAGTTCAGGTTCTCTGGAGTCGGCGAGGACGGCAGGAGTGAGCGCAATCAGAGGCGATCCCGGAAGCTCGCGGCCAACCGCATATTGATGGAGCGATGCGCCAGAGGGATCGTAGGCCAAGAGTCCGGCCGGGCCGGCAATATAAAGATGGTCCTGGAATCTCGCCGCCTGAAAGAATACGGCGGGGGAGCTGATCACTTCGAAGTCGGCATTCGCAACAGATGCGAGCGGACGAAGCGCAAAGCGAATCTGATGTTCCGCCTGGACATCGTGAGCCGCGGAGCGCAGTGCGCGCGAAGCATGCCCGATCACGAGTGCAATAACCGCAAGAACAGCCAGGAGGCCCGCTCCGACCACAGTACGTCCAGGCGTGATGGATTTCCGCTTCATGGCAACTTTTCAGGAAAGTGAAATATAAATCGCTAGCACAACGCTGAAAATAAGAAGCAAGGTACTGGCCAAACTTAAAACCGTGCCGCTGAAGCGATCTGCGAGCCGCAAGTGGGAGGACTTTTGTGTTCCGGGGAGCACAGTGTGCCAGAGAGAACACAATGCCGCTCAGGAGGGATGCCGGTACATAAAAAAAAGAACCGGCATTTCTCTTATACGTCTGGCTCAAGAACGCAATCAACACAAAGATGCCGAGTTGCCCGGCCCGACATCCCTCTTGACAATAGTCGTTATAACGAGTATTGTGGTTGTTAATGAAAATAAGTCCGCCAGAGAAAAAGAGGGAACGCGTCGGCGGTCCCGAAGAGATGGCATTCCTGGATCTGCTACGCACGACAGACATGCTGTCCCGCGGACTCATCCACGTGCTCAAAGCCGAGGAGCTCTCGGCCACCCAGTACAATGTGCTCCGAATCCTGCGCGGCTCACCTGAAGGGCTCGCTTGCGGGGAAATCGCCAGCCGCATGATTACGCGCGACCCGGACGTCACTCGACTCCTCGACCGACTGGAGAAGCGCGGCCTGATCTCGCGATGCCGTGAAACCAAGGACCGGCGGACGGTGATGGCCCGGATCACGCCCGAAGGGTTTAAGCTCCTGGCCCGGCTCGACGAACCTGTCCAGGCCGGCCATCGTAGGCAATTAGGCCACCTGGGGCGAGAGCGGCTGCGGCTCTTGACTGAACTATTGAGCGTGGCGCGCAGCCAAGTAGCCTAATTTTTTGACTTTCATATTTGTTGCAACGATTATCGTCGACACGCATCTAAAACCGGCAGAAAGGATAATTACCTATGAGCACATTGGCTACACCGCAAACGACCGCAGCAACCACAACCTGGAACATCGACCCGGCCCACTCCGTCGCCGAGTTCAAGGTGAAACACATGATGATCTCGAATGTGAAGGGGCAATTCGCCAAAGTCAGCGGAGTACTTACTCTGGACGAATCCGAGCTGACAAAATCCCATGTCGACGTCGTGATCGAAGCAGCCTCTATCGAAACACGCGACGCTCAGCGTGACACGCACCTGAAGAGCGAGGACTTCTTGCATGTGGAGAAGTTCCCCACCCTGTCGTTCAAGTCCACGCGTATCAGCCTAGTCCGGGACGGAGAGCTGGCCGTCGAGGGTGACCTGACCATTCGGGGTGTCGCGCGCAAGGTGATCTTTTCCGTGGAAGGGCCAACCCCGCCGACGAAGGACCCCTGGGGCAACACTCGAGTTGCAGTCTCGGCAACAACTAAGATCAACCGCAAAGACTACGGCCTGACCTGGAACGCGGTGCTCGAGGCCGGTGGCATTCTCGTCGGCGACGAGGTGACCATCAACCTGGATGCCGAATTCGTGAAAGCCTGAATCATTCGTCGCCCGGCACACATCGAAACTGCCGAGCGGCACAGAAAGGAGCGAGAGTATGTCACTCCGCCCAATTAAGCAGATCATTCAAACGACGCCGACCATCGAGGGCGCGGGCGTGAAGTTACAGCGCGCCTTCGGTTTCGGCAAGACCAAGGAATTCGATCCATTTCTACTGCTAGACGATTTCCGTAATGACAATCCGACAGACTATTTGGCAGGATTTCCGTGGCATCCCCACCGCGGCATCGAGACGATTACCTACGTGCTCGCTGGTTCGGTTGAGCACGGCGACAGTCTCGGCAACAAGGGCAAGATGACTGCGGGTGACGTGCAATGGATGACTGCCGGCAGCGGCATCTTGCATCAGGAGATGCCGAAGGGTGATAAGCAGGGCCGCATGCACGGGTTCCAGCTGTGGGCGAACCTGCCCTCGTCGCTGAAGATGACTGACCCGCGCTATCAGGACATTCCGGCAAGCGCGATTCCCGAGGTCACTGATGACGACGGCACCCGCGTGCGCATCATCTGCGGCGAGTTCTGGGGGAAGAGAGGACCGGTGGAAGGCGTAGCCGCCGACCCAAATTACCTCGACATCTCGGTCGGCCCGGGTCAGCGGAAGCGGCTCAAAGTCGAGACCACGCGCAATGCCTTTGCCTATGTGTTCGCTGGATCTGGCACGTTTCGCGACTCGTCAGAACCTCGCGCGGTTCTAACCGAGCAAGCCGCAGACCCGAACGCACCAGCCAGGTACGAGGTCGGTAATCATTCGCTGGTGCTGTTCGACCGTGGCGACGAGATCACGGTCCAGGCCGGGCCTGAGGGTATCCGTTTCCTGCTGGTATCGGGCAAGCCGATCGAGGAGCCGGTCGCATGGTACGGTCCGATTGTGATGAACACGCAAGAACAGTTACGCCAGGCCATGGCCGAACTGCAAACCGGCGCCTTCATCAAACATCGGTGAATCTCGACAGCAAAGTTTACTTTCTGATTTCACCGACCGCGCCAAGAATCTTTTGACGTCCTGGGGGAATCTGGTACCAGGGAGTGTGCAGGAGGAAAGAGATGTATCTCGCCCTGAGCGCTATTTTGGTGTTGATAGCGTGCTCACTGATTGCAGTGTCGATCAAACGCACAAGAAACCAACAGGAGATGGAGCTTCACAGCATCACCCCGGAGGCACTCCACTCTTTGTTGGCTTCAAATCAAGAGGTACTTCTCTTTGATGTTCGCCAGCCGCTCGATTTATTGGCCAGTTACGAAATCATTCCCGGCGCAAAGAGAATCCCCCCGAGAGAAGTGCTTGAGAACCCTTCGCTCATCCCGATAGAGAAAGACTCGATCGTTTACTGTACCTGCCCCAGTGATAAAACCAGCCGAGCAATTTTGCATCGGGCTCTTGCCCTGCACTTCTTACGGATCAAATTCCTGAAAGGTGGGTTGGCAGCTTGGAAAGCCAAGGGCTATCCGGTCCAGCCATACAACGAACCTTTCCATCTCGACACACTGACCCAGATCCGCCGTTAGGTGGACTCCTTAGTTAATATCGCAAAGAGATCTCGATGATCGGAATTCGCCACTCTCACTCTTTCACGGCTGCGCTGCCCGCCGGTCTTTAATTTCCTGCAGGTGCTGCCTTAATCTACCGACAACCTCTTGCCGCTGGGAATCGCTGAGTTCCTTACGAAGTTCTTCAAGAGCGAAGTGCACAACGTCATGGTGGTGGATCTCCTCCGGTGCGACGTCATTACTCAGCTCAAGCCAGATGCCGTGGAGCAGATCAACTTCCTTGGGCGTGAGATGTGGGGCATGCGGTCCCAAGTAAAAAACCTGTTCCTGGCCTGTGGGCGTGTAAACGGCAAGCGTCAATTGCGGTTTGGGTTCGGACAGCCGCTCCCACGCGAGCCCAGCTACACGAGCTTCTTCCGTGAGCGGCCGATTCGGCGATGCGCCCAACACGACGACGGCTGACTCCAGACTTTGTGCAGATCGCAAGATCGCATCCCATTTCTCGGTGGCCCCCGCGACGGCAAGATGAATGGTCTTCCCCTTCTTCTCCGCCAGTGCCAAGGCGCGCGTAAACAGCGTCTGCTCCTCGGAACTGAAGAGCTGCTCCGGTTCCAGTTCGTACTCTCCGGCATCGGCGCGCCCCAAGAATCGGAGGTGGAGCGCGACAACATCCTGGTTGTGAGGATCGACGCGATCGAGAGTCGCGGCGAGGTTATAAAGCGTGTTGTAGTTGCGGATCATGACCAGCACATTGCCCGGCCGGACTCCGAGTGCCTGCGGAGTGAGATTGTCGCCTGCCTCTATATTGAACTGATCGAGTTCAGAGCGCTCACTAGCGCGCTTGCGGGTCACTTTTTCCGAGATCTCGAAGACCGCGAAGAAGATAATTGTGAAAGCAATGCCGGAAATCGTCGCGACCTCTTTGGTAAACAGATTGATTCCGCAAAGCGCGATTAGGGTGAGGGTAATCAGCGCCAGTCCGAGGGGGATTTCGGTCTTGCCAATGTGAAAGTTCAGGGGCACGCGGAACTCGCGCTTTCCCGGTTCTTTGTAACGCAGCACTAGGACCGCGAGTCCCTTCATGGAGAAGCTCCACATCACGCCAAACGCGTAAGCCTCGCCCAACAGGAAAATGTCGCCCCGGCTCAGAATGATGGTGAGCAGTTGGAGCGCAACCACCAAGTTGAGGATGCGATAAGAAGTTCCGAAGCGGCGATGCGGTTTGCGAAACCACTCAGGAAGAATTCCATCCTCTGAGACCCGGTTCAAGACGCCATTCGATCCGACAATAGCGGTGTTCACCGCCCCTGCCAGCATCAATACGCCGACCACGACGACAAAAGCACGGAACACGATGCGCAGTGATATTGGTCCAACCAGATACATTGTCAGACCGCCAATCGGATTGTCCTGGAAACTGGCGCGCACTGAATCGGGGATGATCATGACCGAGAAAAAGGCAACCCCAGCCGTGAAAACCAAGCTGTAGAGAAAAATAACGGAAGCGGCCTTCTTGAGATTGGGGAGTTTCGGGTGTTCGATTTCCCGATAAACCTGGGCCATGGTTTCCTCGCCGCTCATGGCTAGGACGGAGTGGCCTAACCCAATCAGGATTCCGATAAGTCCTACCTTGTAGGGAAGGGAGGTATGGCGCAACCAGCCCAGCGCGCCTCCATGTTCGCCCGTCAGATAAGTGATGTTCCGCAGGTGTGGCCAGGGTGGAAGATGACCGCCTTTGACCACGATCGTGTAGCAACACCAAGCCACCATCATGACCACCATCACCGTGGTCACGTACATGATGCGCAGGGCTTTTTCGCTCGATTCCGGAATGCCCTTGATGTTCTCCCACCAAAAATAAAGTGTGACCAGAACGGCAAAGAATGCCGCCCCAGCATTCATGGGGATCGTCACGTGCGAATGCGAGTGCTGCAGAAGTTCATTCAGCAAACCCGTCAAGTAAAGGCCAGCTGAAACGCCGCTGATCGGGCCCGTCAGGATGTAATCGAACATCAGGGCGGAAACCGAAAACTTGGCCAGCGTTGAGCCCATCGCCTCTTTCACGACGCGGTACACGCCGCCGCGCACAAACATGCCGCAGCTCTCGATGTACAGCGCCGCTACGGTACCGGCCAGCAGCATGATTGCAAGAACGAACCATGGAGCTGGCTTACCGACAAAATGTTCGGCGATGGCGCCAGCGTAAAACGCCGATGAGCCCATATCGTTCAGCACGATGGCGGCCACGCGCCAGAAAGAAATAAACGCCAGCATCGCGCTGGAGGCGATTAGCACACGTGCCGTAGTGCTCGGTGCTACTTGCTTGGGAGGAGCAGGTGAAGATGGCATCTAGGATTCAGCTCGCGGGCGTTTTCAAGTTACAGCAACGAGTTCACAATGCAGCTTTCTTGAGGATCAGCCAACCTTACATTTCCACCCCTTTTATTTCAACATGCTCGGTATAAGGAAACCATAAAGACGGCAAGGAATTACTGTCGATTCAGTTGGTTACCTGGATCTTTTGCCGGGCAGTCTATAGCGTTGATACCAACCCGAGGCTGGACCGCTCGGTACGATTTCAGGATGTAACGTTGACTGATTTCAGCGGAAGGGCAAAGGAGAAGACCGAGCCTTGCCCCAATTGGCTGGTGACGCGGATAGCTCCGCCATGCGCTTCGACAACCGCTTTTGCGATCGCCAGGCCCATCCCGGTGCCTTGCACTGAATAGCGGTTGTCCTTGCCGCGAAAGAACTTGTCGAAAATTAGTGCTTGCTCAAGCTCATCAATTCCCGCTCCGCGATCTGCGACGCTGATAACGATTTCAGCGCCGGTATTCTCGACAGAGATGTGGATCGGAGATTCCGATGGGGAATACTTTGCGGCGTTCTCCAACAATTGCTGGAGCACATTTACGATGAGGTCCATGTCGAACTCTACCGGAGGCAGTTCAGCCTTGGTATCAAATTTAACCGGATGCCCGTTCACGGCCTTCTTTGCCGATTCAAGAGCCCGGTCGATGGCATCACGGATGTCGTGTGGCGTGAGATGGAGTTCGACCTGTTTCGATTCGAGCCGCGCCATTTGTGTAGCCTCTTCCACCAAGTGGTTCATGCGGTCGGACTCCTCATTGATTACCGTTAGCAATTCATGCTGCTGCGGACCGTCGAGACCTCCCGAGAGCAGGCTGGTTGCCGAGGCCTTAATCGCTGTCAAGGGGGTACGGAACTCGTGCGCGACGGAGTCGAGGATGGCAGAGCGCAGTTTCTCGTTTTCACGCGCGGCCTCAGCCTTACCCACGTTCTCGATGGCTCTGGTCCGCTCAATCGCAATGGCAACCAGGGTCGAGAGCGCGTCGAGGCTTTCGTGAGACAAAGTTGTACCGGAAATTCCGATTGAACCAACGCTCCTCACTCCGAGCCGAAGCGGAACGTAGGCGAGCGCGTTCTCTAAATCCATCACCGGCTCGCCACGCGCGGCAACCGACTGCAAGCGTCCGGTTTCAATTTCGCGAGTATCCGGGGCGGAACGATACACGTCGGTCCGGTCCGACACCAAAAGTGCCGCTCCTTTGCTGCCGAAAGTCTCGACTATGTGCCGCGGTACTAAATTCAGCAGCTCCGGCACGCTTTCAAGCGCAAGCAAACGCTGACTGAAGGCATAGAGGTGCTCAAGCTCGCGCCGGCGCTGGTTCGCTCGCAACGTCTCCCGGCGCGCACGCTCCGAAAGCTGTCCAGCAATCATCGCGGTAGCAAGGAAGGCGAAGAGTGCAGCCCAATTTTGCGGATCGGCAATGGTGAATGTGCCGAAGGGAGGAAGAAAGAAAAAGTTAAATGCGAGCGTCGAAAGCAGCGCTAAAAAAGCCGCATACCAGAATCCCCAGTTGGCCGAGACCACCAGGACTGCTAGCAGGAACGTCAGCGCGACTGTTGTCACATTCGCGTGCAGGACGTACTTGTAGAACAGCACAACTGCAGGCACAATCAGCGCGCACGCAACTGCCCTAAAGCCGAACCTTGCGTGTGATATCACGGGGTGATTGTAAATTAAGTCGTAAATCCCGAGCGCAGTCGAGGGGGACCTCTCCTTTCTCGACAAACCGCGGAACTCAGATGACAATGGTTCCGTGCAGAAGCGCCCTGAACAATGGCTCGACGAGGTCGCACCAGAGAAGAAGCAAGGTATCTTTAAGTTGTTCCTGGGCTATGCCCCTGGTGTTGGGAAGACCTACAGCATGCTGAGCGAAGGCATTCGTCGCTACAGCCGTGGTGAGGACGTCGTTATTGGCGTCGTCGAAACTCATGGGCGCAAGAGTGTTGCGGAGTTAGTGGGGAAATTGGAAACCGTCCCACGTACGCAGATCGACTACAAAGGGACCGTGTTCACTGAAATGGACGTTGACGCGATCCTGACGCGAAAACCCGCGGTGGTACTTGTCGATGAACTGGCGCACACCAACATCGAAGGCAGCAAGCATCCCAAACGTTACCAGGACGTGATCGATCTTCTCGACGCGAAGATTGATGTGGTCTCCACCGTGAACGTGCAGCATATCGAGAGCCTTAATCCGTTAGTGGAACGGATTACCGGTGTTCACGTTCGCGAAACCGTTCCGGATTGGGTGATTCAGCGTGCTGAAGAGATTGTGATGTCCGACCTCACGCCCGAAGCATTACAAACTCGAATGCGGCGCGGAGACATTTATCCACTCGACCGTGCCGAGAAGGCGCTCGGGAACTTCTTTCGTCGCGGAAACCTCATTGCCCTTCGGGAACTGGCTCTGCGTCAAGTCGCGCAGGTCGTGGACAAAAGCCTGGAGGCGCATTGGGCCCGCGAGCACCTGGCGCCGAATGTCGCCGTGCGCGAGAAGATCGCAGTTTGCATCAGCTCCAATCCGATAGCGCAATATCTGATCGCCCGCGGCGGTCGAATGGCGCATGGGATTGACGCCGGGTTCTATGTCGTTTACGTGGATTCAGTCGCTGACGAAGATGGTGACAACCGCCGCTCTCTGCAAGAAAATATTCGGTTTGCCGAGAACCTGGGCGCCACGGTTGTCCGGCTGGCGAAGGGAAACATCGCAGAGAGAGTGGCTGAGTTTGTTCGCGAAAAGCACATCACGCATGTCATCTTCGGACGCTCTGCGGAAGAGGGCTGGCGCAAGTACCTGTATCTGACGGTCATTCAGAAATTCCTGCGCCATGCGCCTCCGATTGACGTGCATATCGTGACCCAGGAGGCCAAGTGACTCCGGCCAATCACCGGCGCATCCTCGTGGTTGACGACGAGCCGCAAATCACCCGTGTGCTGCGGACCGCGCTCGATGCCCATGGCTACGATTTGCGCGTAGCCAACGACGGAGAGACCGCGTTGCAGATTGCCCACGACTGGCCGCCAGACTTGATGATCACAGATCTCTCCATGCCGGTAATGGATGGACTCGAAGTCTGTCGCCGCTTCCGCCTCAAATCAAATGCTCCGATCATCGTGCTCTCGGTGAAAGGTGAGGAGCGCACTAAAGTGCAAGCGCTTGATGCTGGCGCCGACGATTACGTCACAAAGCCGTTTGGAATAAACGAACTCCTCGCGCGAGTACGCTCGAATCTACGACGTGCTCCGCAGGAAGAAAGTAGTGGAGGAGTGATCGAAGATGGTGATTTCCGCATTGACCTGGACGCGCACGCGGTTTCCGTCCGTGGCCGCGAACTGAAGCTGACGCCAAAGGAATTTGAGCTGCTCGTCTATTTTGCCCGTAATCCGCACAAAGTGGCTACGCATCGCAAGCTGCTTGCCGCGGTCTGGGGCGCAGGCAGCACCGAGCAACCGGAGTACCTGCGTGTGTTTATCGGCCAGCTCCGCAAGAAAATCGAAGCCGATACCGGATCGCCTTCCTACATAGTGACCGAGCCCTGGGTGGGGTATCGTTTCGAACCAAAAGGCGCGACTTCCCATTAGATCTCATCTTAGTAATCGGCTGCGACCACGTCTGACGAGTCGTGAGCAACGCTCGGGGCATACGATCAGCCAGGAAGTCTGGGACGTCTTTCCCTCAATGCCATCGTTTTTTAACCGGTCGAGCGATCGTTTGCACGGTCAGTACTCGTCCTTCTAGACTTCCGGTGACTTCCACCTTATCTTCCATATACTTCAACAGTTGGTTTTTGTCACCCTTAAGGTAGTACGTGTTGTCTCTAACGACAAGAACTATATAGTCGCCTTCACTGACGAAATGGAGCGCCCACGTCCATCTGGTATATCCCTTGTGCGGCTGTAATTCTTGGCAACGCGAACAGCTCACAGTTCCGATAAACGTCTCATCGTTGCCTGTCGCCCCTTCAGAAACCGCCTGAACTCGCGTGGGTGTTAAAAATGCTGCGACGCTTAACAGATATAGAACAGCAAGAATCGATAACTTACTCATATGCCCTTCTTTCTTGAACCCTTGCCCTTTGTGGTACTAAACGAGAACACCTCCGCGTTTGATTAAACAGCGATCTAATCGTCTCGGACCACGCTTACCCCGAAAAATCAAAACTTAACCAGGATGGATAGATCGATCCGGTTCTCTATTTTCCGAAGATCCGGCGCGAAACCGGCCGCCAATGAGCCAGGCGCGCCTTGGTTACCGCCGGGCGGGGTTATGCCGCCGGGTCCAGAAAAATACGGAACATTCGCGGCTCGATGATCGAACTCCCAACGGAACGTAATGTACTGACTGGGCATGTAATCAAAGGTTCCCGAAGCATCCCAGGCCTTAAACTGGTCTCCGGGATTCTCAGTGAAATATGGGGTTCCCGACGCAGCTGTGGCCCCATTGATAGGAGGCAGCAGAACCAGATAACGTCCGGGATTATTAATCTTTCCGCCGCCCAGAGTCAGGCCATAGCGGTCATTGTGGAACCAGAAGCGGTTGTAGAACATATACCCGAGGAACTTTGCTTCTTGTCAGCTCCATGGTTTCCAAGGCAACTTACTCCTCCCCCAGTTTCGCATCCCGCATCACCGGTCAACGAAAATGCCATCCTGTCGAGGAATTGTTCCGGCTTGTCGTAATACTTCACCTCGATGCTGTCGTCAGTATGCAGCCGCGTGCGATTCGGATTTCCCAGCGCATCGGCGCCAACGCCATAATTATTTGAAATAATCGAAATCGATGCGGTGGGACGCCAAAGAATTTGACCCCCAAGTCCTGGCCGGTTGTTGAATCTGCCGTACGACTGCCATCCGTTGATGAACCACGGTTCAATCTTCAGTTTCGCGGTGGGGAAGATTTGTATTCGCACGCCATTGAAGAACCATGGCGTGTTGGACGAAACGTATGAAGGTTGGTAAGCCCAATTATCGAAGTTGTAATAGCTGAAGAGGCCGATGTACGACATGAAAATTCCTGCATCAACATTGATCCCATGTAAGGCGTTGAAATGGTACCCGCCATATGCTTCGGACAGGTAGCGATAGGCGTTGTCCAGGTTCCATTGGCCTCGTGCAGGACTGGCGTCGTTCCTGGGAGTAGTCTGTGAGTAAAGGCCAAACTGCGTCATCAGTCTGGCGCGAACGTTGTCATAGTGGAAGTCGCCGCCGACGCCAAGCTGGGTCACATGGACTTCGTCTGACCGAAAGACCTCACTTGATCCCCCTATCGTGTCGTCTTTGGGATGATTGAAATCGTAGACGTGGTCCACGTCAGCTCTGATTTCCGGGGTGAAGAATTTGCTTTCGAAAGCGGGCTGTTTTGTGCGTGGGTTGCCGTTCAACCATGTCCAGTCCGCGAACGCGAATGGCTCCGCCTTGGCCGGTTTGGTTGGCGGCGCAGCCTCGGCCGATTGCCCAGCGCCGGATTCCAACAGCGGTGTCGCCGTCGAGGCACCAGTAAGGCCCTCGCTCGGTCCGCTCTGGGTATTTGATTCTGCCTTGCTTGTTGTTGCTGTGATGCCAGACTGCCTAAGTTGCGTTTCTAACTCTTCGATCCGTGCCCGCATCCTTTCAAGTTCTTGAAGAACCTGGGCGTCCACCTTGTTTGTGGATGCGGCGTTGGGTTTCGGGCTGGCAGATGAATCCGAAACAGAGTTCTGTGTCTGCGTCGTAGTTTGGGCAAACAATCTCGGCTGGACGAAGCCAGACCAGGCAGCAATCAAAACGATTGCAATCAACGTTGTCGCAATTCTCGTTTGTGTGGCTCTTACCTTAGTTGGTGTTCTTTGAAGCATCATGACCTCGCCTGTCTCAACACTTACGTTCGATGGCGCATACCATAAAAGTTGCATAAGAAGTACATAAGAACATCGTAAGTTTTCAAAACATCGAGATCTGCCAAACTCTCCTTGTGCTCGCCGGTCTTCCCTTAAAGCTAGAGATGCAATGAATTTCTGAAAGGCCACGGGAAAACACAGCATCGGCACAATATTTATCTCCACAGTCGAAGTCCCAACGACAAACTTGTGTGAAACAGGGACTCAGTAGCCATACGCGGATATCTTCAATATCTTCCGTCGCGCAATTGCGGCGGTCCCCATTTCAACTTCTTTATGAGACCTTTAGGCGATCTTTATGCTTTCGATACTCGAATAGGTGTGAGCAACGATTGAGGTGGCATGGCGTATGGCGATTCTCTTGATTGTGGCCGTAAGTAGCGTCGCGTTCTTGGTCTTCTGTGAATTTGCGCAGTCCCGGGAAGCAAAACCGTCCAAAGAACATCGCGCCCTGGTTCTGAAACTGCGACAAAGAATTGCGCGAAAGCGAAACCGGCGTCGCATGCTTTTCATCTATAGACCTGAGGACGTCAATCGGCGAAAGAAAGAGTATGAGTCTCGGAGGAACAAGCTGCCGAACAAATGTGATGGCGAAGCGAGTGATTCCCTTATCGTTTCCTTACGAACCTTTTAGTCCGTCCTTACGCCATGCCTGATGAAATGTAACTTGAGTTCTCAGCTTAATACTGGTTCTCACGGAGTAGCAGATGACAGGCCTGGTGATCTTTACCGTAGTGGCAATGGCAGGCTGCATGTTCCTGATTTACTTCATGTTTGCCCTGTGGCGTGATTCACGCAATTCCCGCCGAAGGCAACGATTGCAGATCAGGAGACTGCCGAGCCCGAAAATAAACAAGGGTAAGCTGCTTCATCTTTACAACGCCGAAGAATTCCGTGCGCGTGAGAAGAATCGGCTCTGAGCAATCATGAAACCTTCACGCGTGAAGTGAAGTGAGGTTTGGAGAATTGAGATGCAGGACTTGATTTGGGTAGCAGTTACGATCGCGTTCTTCGCCTTGTCAATCGGCTACGTTAAGTTCTGCGATCGCGTGAAGTGAGGACAATGGCATGGCACTGGAATCGTTGATCATGCTCGTCGTGAGTGTCGCAACAGGCGCGTATCTGCTCTATGCCCTGTTACGTCCGGAGAAGTTCTGATATGACCGCGAATGGCTGGTTTCAAATACTGCTCTTTTTCGCGCTAATTTTCTTGGTTACCAAACCGTTCGGAACTTTCATGGCGCGTGTCTTTAATCGGGAAAAGACCTTTCTCGATCCTGTGCTTCGGCCGGTTGAGAGGCTGCTCTATCGGGTGACAGCCGTTGACGAGAATCACGAGATGCGTTGGACCGAGTACGCCATCTCCATGCTGCTGTTCAGCCTGGTTTCGATGCTGGTGCTCTACTTGATCCAGCGGGTGCAATATTACCTTCCTCTCAATCCGCAAAAGCTGACAGGCGTCAACCCGCCTCATTTGGCTTTCAATACGGCTGCCTCATTCACGACTAATACGAACTGGCAGGCTTACAGCGGCGAGACCACCATGAGCTATTTCACGCAGATGGTCGGACTCGCATACCACAACTTCATGTCAGCGGCGGTTGGGATAGCGCTTGCGATTGCTCTGATTCGCGGCGTAGCGCGGCGGCAGATGGAAACGATTGGCAACTTCTGGGTAGACCTGGTTCGTTGCTGTCTCTGGGTGTTCTTGCCGTTCTGTATCGTCGGCTCGCTAGTGCTGGTGTCACAAGGAGTAGTTCAGAACTTCAAGCCTTACGACACGGTCAAGCTGCTTGAGCCACAACGAATCCAAAAAGTGGACTCGAGCGGTAAACCTGTAGTCGGCCCGGATGGCAAGCCGGTCATGGACACGGTTTCTACTCAGACCATAGCGCTAGGTCCGGTGGCTTCGCAGGAAATCATCAAGGAATTCGGTACCAATGGCGGTGGCTTCTTCAATGCCAACAGCGCCCACCCATTTGAGAATCCAACTCCGTTCTCCAATTTGTTCGAGATGTTTTCGATCTTCGCTTTAGGAGCCGGACTCACTTACACACTAGGGCGAATGACCGGTTCGCAGCGCCATGGCTGGGCCGTCTGGGCGGCCATGGCCGTCCTGTTCCTGGCTGGCGTGACCAGCGCTTACTGGGCTGAATCTCGCGGCAATCCCTTATTGAAGGACGTCGATCAGCGTGCCAGTGCCACGCAATCCGGCGGCAACATGGAGGGCAAAGAAGTCCGCTACGGAATCGCCAATTCGACTTTGTGGGCGACGGTGACTACCGATAGCAGTTGCGGCGCGGTCAACAGCATGCACGACTCCTACACCCCGCTCGGCGGCATGATTCCCCTGGCTAACATCATGTTGAGCGAGACAGTTTTTGGCGGAGTGGGTTCCGGGCTCTACGGCATGATTATCTACGTGGTGCTCGCGGTGTTCATTGCCGGACTCATGGTAGGCCGCACGCCCGAATATCTGGGAAAAAAGATTGAAGCCTATGACGTGAAGATGGCCATGTTGGTGACGCTCGTCTTCCCACTGGCGATTCTGGCACTCACAGCGGTGTCAGTGGTGAAAAGCTATGGAGTCTCCAGTATCTTGAATCCGGGCCCCCATGGCTTCTCTGAGATTCTGTACGCGTTCACCGAAGGAGCGGGTAACAACGGTTCTGCGTTCGCTGGCTTGAGTGCCAACACGCTCTGGTACAACACGACGATCGGGCTGGACACGCTGATTGGGCGCTTCCTGATGATCATCCCCATGCTCGCGATTGCGGGAAACCTTGCGAAGAAGAAATATGTTCCGCCTTCGCTTGGTACCTTCCCAGTTACGACGCCGCTTTTTACTGTGCTGTTAATTGGAACGATTCTCATCGTCGGGGCGCTGACATTTTTCCCGGCGCTCAGTCTGGGGCCGATACTGGAGCACCTGCAGATGATGGCAGAAAAAACATTCTGAACGGAGGCTCACACCGGAGTGAATCTGCTACCGGCATTTGGTTTGTTCGCGGTGACGGCAATGTTGATTACGTATGCATTAGAAGCGAAAAGCACATGGTTCATCCTGGCCTTCGCTTTCGCATGCGCGTTGGGCTCGATCTATGGCTTTCTCCAAGGCGCATGGCCTTTTGGTCTAGTCGAGGCAGTTTGGGCTGGAGTCGCAGTTCGACGTTGGTGGTTGAAGAGGGTTTTGGAGGACTGACAGCCAACACTCAGCGTTCAGTGGCGTAGCTGAAAACTGATGGCTGAAAGCTGATGGCGAATTTATGGCAAAGAAATCGAAAGCTGTTTGGGAATGGAAGATTGTCAAGCGGGCAGTCTGGGACTCGCTTCTAAAACTCAACCCGCGAAAAATGATGGGCAATCCTGTCATGTTTGTGGTTGAGATTGGGAGCGTGATCACGACAGTCCTGCTCTTCAAGGGTGGCTCAGATTTTAAGTTCAACCTGCAAATAACGCTTTGGCTATGGTTCACGGTTCTTTTCGCTAACTTCGCTGAAGCCATGGCGGAAGGCCGCGGCAAAGCCCAAGCTGACACCTTGCGCAAGGCGAGATCTGAGACAGTGGCTCACAGAATCCTCGGCGGCAGCACTGCGGAAGATGTGCCCAGCTCGGAGCTTCGAACCGGAGATCTCGTCCAGGTTTCAGCCGGAGAGTTGATTCCCTCCGACGGTGAAATCATCGAGGGCGTGGCTTCTGTGGACGAGTCGGCAATCACCGGAGAATCGGCGCCGGTGATCCGCGAGGCTGGAGGTGACCGTTCTGCCGTCACCGGCGGCACCCGCGTTCTCTCCGATCAGATCAAAGTCAAAATCACGTCGAATCCCGGCGAAACATTTCTGGATCGCATGATTGCCCTGGTGGAGGGTGCCGAGCGGCAAAAGACTCCCAATGAGATCGCGCTGAACATTCTTCTCGCTGGGCTGACGATCATCTTCTTGCTTGCAGTAGTGACGCTGCAACCATTCGCGATCTATTCCGGCTCGCCACAAACCGTGTTTGTACTGGTTTCTCTACTGGTTTGCCTGATTCCCACCACCATCGGCGGCCTGCTCTCTGCCATCGGAATTGCCGGCATGGACCGCTTGATTCAGCACAACGTGCTCGCCATGTCAGGCCGGGCGGTCGAAGCAGCAGGGGATGTAAACACGTTGCTGCTCGACAAGACAGGGACCATCACCCTCGGCAACCGTCAAGCATCGCGGTTTGTGCCGGCGCCTGGTGTTACTGAGCAAGAATTGGCCGACGCCGCGCAGCTCTCATCTCTCGCGGATGAAACTCCGGAAGGCCGGTCCATCGTGGTCCTCGCTAAGGAAAAATATGGCCTGCGGGGGCGCGAGTTGGGTTCCCACGAGGCTGCCTTCATTCCTTTCTCCGCTCAAACGCGCATGTCCGGAGTTGACCTTAACGGATTCCAGATCCGTAAAGGCGCTGCTGATTCGATCGCAAACTTTGTCTCAGAGAATGGCCGCAAGTTTCCGGACGCGGTGACAGGCACGGTAGAAGAGATCGCGCGTTCAGGCGGCACGCCTCTGGTGGTCGCCGAAAGAAGCCGCGGGGCTCTGGGCGTGATCGAATTGAAGGACATTGTCAAAGGCGGCATTCGCGATCGCTTTAGTCAGCTGCGGGCCATGGGAATCCGCACTGTGATGATCACTGGAGACAATCCGCTCACCGCCGCAGCCATCGCGAGCGAAGCCGGCGTGGATGACTTTCTCGCGCAAGCGACTCCAAAAGACAAGATGGACTTGATTCGTCGAGAACAGTCCGACGGCAAATTGGTCGCCATGACCGGTGATGGCACGAACGATGCACCAGCGCTGGCCCAAGCCGACGTAGGCGTGGCCATGAACACGGGCACTCAGGCCGCAAAAGAAGCCGGCAACATGGTGGATCTGGACTCCAATCCCACCAAGCTGATTGAGGTCGTCGAAATTGGCAAACAATTGCTCATGACCCGTGGCTCTCTGACCACGTTCTCTATCGCCAACGACGTCGCTAAATATTTTGCTATCATCCCCGCGATGTTTGCCGGAACCTTTCCCGTGCTGAACGCGCTCAACATCATGCACCTGAAGACGCCGGAATCGGCCGTGCTCTCAGCGGTAGTTTTCAACGCGCTGATTATTATCGCGCTGATTCCGCTTGCGTTGCGTGGCGTGAAGTATCGACCGCTCGGCGCTGCGACTTTGCTGCGTGACAATCTGCTCATTTACGGGCTGGGGGGCGTAGTCATCCCATTCATCGGAATCAAGCTGATCGATATGCTGATCACGCGTGTAGGGCTTGCGTAGAGGTATCTATGAAAAAGAATTTGCTGATTGCTGTTTTGATGACCATCGCAACAACCATCCTGTTAGGCATCATTTATCCGCTCGTAGTCACCCTCCTCGCCCAAGTGTTGTTCCACGACAAAGCCAACGGCCAGCTCGTCTCTAGGAATGGCGAGGTGATCGGATCACGAATCATCGGTCAGCCGTTCGTTTCGGACAAATATTTCCATTCCCGGCCCTCCGCGGCAGGAAATGGATACGACGCCGCAAACTCCAGCGGATCAAACCTGGGGCCCACCAACCAGAAGCTCCTCGACCGCGTAAAGAGCGACGTTGCGACCGCCCAAGCAGACAATCCCAACACTCCCGTTCCAATTGATCTCGTTACCACTTCGGGCTCCGGCCTCGACCCGGACATCACTCCTGCCGCGGCACTGTTTCAGGTACCACGAATCGCGCGAGTTCGTGGCCTCAGCGAAGATCAGGTTCGTGTCCTTGTCCAAAGCCACATCTTACAGCGCCAGTTCTCTATTCTCGGTGAACCGCGCGTAAACGTGCTGCAGCTTAATTTGGCTCTCGACGAAACAGACCGGTAACACTTCCGCAAAGTGACACGGCTTTCGACTATCTTCGCCGGCACCTTGCGAATGCGCGTTTGCTTTGGAGTTGCAGATCCTTTTTGCTTGGATGAAAGGCCCACTGATAAGATTTAGGCGGCCAATAACAAGACTTGCGCGACCGAATGCAATTTTCTGTGAGCACCGCATGATCCAAAGAATCCCGTCAGTACACAACGGCATCCGCAGCCTGCATGAAGCCGCCATGTGATGAAGCCATAATCCGGTCAGGCGGAGATGGCAGTCCGTGCAAAGCGCAAGCAGGACCTTGGATCCTTGCCGCAACCATTCTCGGCTCAAGCCTGGCGTTCATCGATAGCACGGTCGTCAATGTCGCGCTGCCTGCGCTTCAAGCCAGCTTGCATGCCACGATTGTCGATGTGCAGTGGGTCGTCGAGTCCTACGGATTGTTTCTGGGGGCGTTGATCCTGGTCGGAGGCTCGTTCGGCGACTTGTTTGGCCGCCGGCGGATGTTCGTATTGGGTGTAGCGATTTTCGCGATAGCTTCGGCGATTTGCGGCGTGGCTTCGGACATTCAGCAGTTAATCATTGCCCGAAGTATCCAGGGCATGGGAGCTGCATTTCTAGTTCCTGGCAGTCTTGCCATCATCAGTGCTTCATTCGACGAGAAGACCCGCGGTCAGGCGATCGGCACTTGGTCAGGTTTCACGGCGATCACCACTGCAATCGGACCTGTGGTTGGCGGATGGCTAGTCGAGCATGCATCGTGGCGGTGGGTATTCTTCATCAATCTTCCGCTTGCGGCGTTGGTGATCGCTCTTTCCCTTTGGCATATTCCCGAAAGTCGTAGCATCACCGCTCGTCGAATAGACTGGTGGGGGGCACTGGTAGGAACTGTCGGGTTAGGCGGGTTGGTGTTTGGATTCGTCGAATCCACTAACTTGGGTTGGAGCAATCCGCTGGTTTTTGGAAGTTTGACGATTGGCGTCGCCGGTCTGGTCGGCTTCGTGTATGTCGAGTCAACAGTAACTTCGCCGATGGTTCCGTTAATCCTGTTTCGATCCGGCAGCTTCAGCGGCGCCAACCTGCTTACGTTGTTCCTCTATGCGGCCATTGGAATTTTCTTCTTCTTGTTTCCGTTGAACCTGATCCAGGTGCAGGGATTCTCCCCTACCGCAACCGGCGCAGCTGTGCTTCCGCTCATTTTTCTGATGTTCGTTCTTTCCCGTTGGTCTGGAGGTCTGGTCGCGCGCTACGGTGCTCGAGGTCCGCTAATCATCGGGCCGCTCATTGTGGCTGCTGGTTTCGCTCTGCTCGCCGTGCCCTCGGCGGAAGCCAGCTACTGGAAAGCGTTCTTTCCCGCGATGATGGTGCTCGGTTTTGGCATGGCGGTCACAGTGGCTCCTCTGACCACGCTAGTAATGAGTTCAGTCGATCAGGATCATGCCGGCGCCGCCTCTGGTATCAACAACGCGGTTGCTCGTATCGCTGGCGTGTTGGCCATCGCAGTCTTTGGAGTCGTGATGGTGAGCGCGTTCGGTTTCACCTTGAAACATGAGATTGCGAACCTCGGCCTCTCTCCCGAAGTTCGCAGCGAGATTCAATCTAAGGTGACTAGACTGGCGGGCCTTGAGGTCTCTTCCAATCTTGATGCTAGTACCTCGGCCGCGATTCGAAACGCAATTAATCAGGCATTCGTCTTTGGATTTCGGCTGATAATGCTGGTTTGCGTCGGCTTGGCCATAGCGAGCAGCGCAGTCGCCTGGCTGTTCCCGATGAATCAATCTTTGTCTAGATATTCATCCGGAACGTCATCCTCGGGCACCTCGTGAGTGTGAACTTCCCTCTCATCAGCGTCCCTGGCGCCTTCCACGCCAGCCACTACATCAGCCTCGAACGCGTTTCCTTCTTCGAGCAACTCGTCCACGCTCTCCGAATCCGCGCCTTCGATGTTGGACAATCCCTGCAGATCTCCCGCTTGCCCCGCCGACCGCGATGGGATCGCTTTCGGTGCAAATGCCTCCGTGTCGAATGTCTGACTTCCCAATGGAACGCGTTTCTTGAGGGCACCCGCAGTCTTCGCACCCGCAGTCTTCTTGCCGAGGGCCTTCGTTTTCACCGCCGCCTTTCTCAATGCGGGCTTCTTCTTGGCCAAACTCTTCTTTGGCGCCGCCTTCTTTTTAGCCAGTTTCTTTCTGACCGTCTTCTTGACGGGCTTCCCTTTCTTCGCGGTGGCTTTCTTCAATTTTGTATGCTTCTTCTTGGTTTTCTTGTTGGGCATACGCGCAGTCTACCACCGGCACATGCCTGCTCTCAAAGTCGCTGCTGACTCTATTCGTTTCGGGGCAAGTAGATAAGGTGCCGCACGTTTGGTTCATTGACCACGTAGCTGCGCAAGCGTTGTTCCAGTTTGCGGTCCGCTTGTGTGAACCGCTCGTGTTGGCGCTGATGTTCTGCCCACGAATTCACGAGGTATATCTCCAGATAGCGGTCCCCGGCCTCGATGTCGTGAAAGATTCCCCACTGCGAAGCACCATCGCGGCGCCGTATGCGCCCATATTGATGAATCGCTTTCACAAAGTCCGCTTTCCGCTCGCGAACCACCACGTATTCGACCGTAACCAATACCGGCCCTTGCTCGAGCTCGGGTTCGACCTCTTTGACAACCACAGGCATACGCCAGTGGTTCCACGGGCTTAGATCTGAGGTCGCGTCCGGAAGCTTCGCGAACAGTGCGAGGACCATTGTCCCTATTGCTCCAAGACCAGCCCCCATGAGTGCGGTCCGAACGCCTGCTCTTTGGGCGACAGCACCCCAGGCTGCGCTCCCGAACGCCATGCTTCCCTGAGAAATCAGGATGAAGACTGCGAGGACACGGGCCCGCACCCAGTCGGGCGCAAGATTCTGAATCAGCGCATTGACCAGAGAAATGAAGAGTATCCACGCCCCACCTCCGATCAGGAGCACAGGACCAAGTAGGCTCAGCCTATGGGAGGCGCCGGTCGTCACAATCGCGACTCCCAGGATTGTGACTCCAGCTGACACAACAGTTTCGGTCGACCACCGGGCACGGAGAGGCTGCATCACGAGTGCGCCGAGGACCGCACCCGCCCCAAAACATCCAAGCAGAAGCCCATAACATATCGCAGTATTGCTGATGCCGCGGGCAACCGTGGGCAACAATGCAAACAGCGCGCTGGCGAAGAACACGGCTGCGCCCGTCCGAACCATCAGGGAGCGTATCGCGGGCGAGTGGCGGATGTAGCGGATCGCCGCCACGGTTGCTCCTGCGAGGGTCTCAGCCGGCGCGGTCCGCTTCCGAATCGGCCTTTTCCATCTCGCAATGACTAGTATCACTCCTACGAATGACAGCACGTTCGCCACAAATGCCGCGGCAATGCCGGCGGCCGAAATCAGTAATCCGGCTAGCGCAGGCCCCACCGCCCGAGCGAGATTGAATTCGATTCCGTTGAGAGCGGAGGCCGCCGCAAGGTCCTCTTTTGATACCAACTCAGGAAGAACCGCCCGCCATGTCGGTGTCTCAAAGGCATCTCCGGCCGAGAGCGCGAACGTCAGCCCAAGCAATAGCCATGGTGTGATGAAGCCACCGATGGTCAGCACGGCGAGCGCCAGCGCGACACCCGCCATCCACCCCTCGGTGTAGAGAATCAGTTTGCGGCGGTCAAAGATATCGCCCGCGGATCCTGCGGGAAGCGCCAGCAGAAAGAATGGCAGCGACGAAGCTGTTTGGGTGAGAGCGACATACATCGGTCCGGCGCCGAGTGACACCATCAGCCACGCAGCGCCGACGCTCTGCATGAAAGTGCCGATGTCTGAAACAACATCTGCAACCAGCAGATTTCGGAAGACTGGGGCCCGCAGCGGACGCCACAAACTCGATGAGGCCGGCGGCTTCAAGGTCTCTCGATCGCTATCTGTCATCTCGCATCTCGCCCTGTCCGCCGTTCTAGTCGAAAGCAGGATACTACCCATCGAGGAGGTCAGGGAGCCAACGTCGACTGACGTTGCTGCAGGAAACGTCGGACTGCGGGGTCGCGTTCCAGACCGATTGCGATTTCGTACGCTCTGCGAGCTTCGCCGTGTTCGCCCGTCTTGGCTAGTAACTCCGCGCGGGCTGCCCAGTAGGGCTGATATTCGGCGAGCCGCACATCGGCAGCTACGTCTGGCAGGGCATCGAGAGCGGCACCGGCACCATGTATCTCGGCGATCGCCAGGGCGCGATTGATAGCGACCACGGGCGAGCTCGCGAGCGCGAGCAGTGCGTCGTATAGCTGCACCACTTCTGCCCAATTGGCGTTACCGGTGCGGCAGCGATAGACATGCGCCGACTGCAACGCAGCTTCTAACTGATAGCGACCGATGCAGCCCAAGGCGCTGGCACGGAGGATCAGGGCTTCGGCCTCCTCGATCATGCGCCAGTCCCACAGCTCTGGATCCTGATTAGCAAGCGGAACGTATTCTCCGTCTCCGTTGCGTCGCGCGCGCCGCCTGGCTTCCGCATGAAGCATAAGGGCAAGCAGGCCTAGCGCTTCCGGCTCCTTCGGCAGCAACTCGGCCACGAGCCTCGCTAGAAACAACGCTTCCTCCGTGAGATCGCGACGGGCGACATCTGTTCCCGCGGCGTCGGTCCAGCCTTCTGCAAAGGCGGCATAGATGGCGTCCAGTACGGTGTCGAGCCGGCCGGAAAGCTCCTCGCGCTCCGGGATCCTAAACGGAATGCCGGCCTGCCGGATTTTCTCCTTGGCGCGTACGAGTCGCTTGCCCATGGTCGCCGGAGACATGAGAAACGCAGATGCGATTGTCTTCGCATCCAGCCCCAACACGACTTGCAGCATCAGCGGTGCGCAGATGCCGGCGTCGATGGCTGGATGCGCGCAGGCGAACATCAGCGCAAGACGGCGGTCCGGAATTTTCGCGTCCGTCGCGGCTTCTACGTCCGCAAGGGGCTGCAACTCCCCGCTCGCAGCCTCGGCATTAGAATATCGGCGCATGGCATCGATCATCTTTCGACGGGCAACGGTCAGCAGCCACGCGTCCGGGTTCGAAGGACAGCCGTTGCGCGGCCAATCCGCCAGCGCCGAAGCGAAGGCCTCCGACAAGGCGTCCTCGGCTGCCGCCACATCCCGCGTGCGTGCCGCGAGAAAAGCGACGAGCTTGCCGTAACTGCGACGCGCGACCGCATCCGCCGTGTTATGCACGTACGCGTTGTCGTCGCCGGAGTTCGCGGGCTCGCGCAGGGCTTCGGACTCGTTCATGCGAGACACTTGCATCGTTTACTGATGTTCCGTTCTGATTACCGATCTTTTATTATCGTGACGAAGATAGTCAGTTGCGCTTTGAAGAGCGTTTTTGGCTGGTGATCATTCAATCGTTCTAGGCAGTTCATCCGATGCTTGTTCCAGCGACTTACTCTCGAAGGACGGTTGTCCATACTGTAATGCTCGGGTTCGATTGGAAGACGTGAGCTTCACTCCTACGTTTCAGTGTCCTCAATGCGAGGGGTACATCAAGGTCTCGGAAAACACCAATGGGTTGTAAGTTGGCTTTCCTGGATTCCCGGGACATTAGTCCTCTATGCTTTTGGCGTTAGATCGTGGTGGGTGTTACTGCTCTGTTGGCTTCCATGCTTGTGTGTAGGCGTGGCACTGTGGACGTACGCAGGGTATTATCTGCTTCCTCCGAAGCTGGAGAAAGTCTAGAGAGCGGCTAATGTAGTGCACCGTCACAGCAGACTGAGATTCCAAGAACAGCGAACAGGGCCGCTACGACAGCGGTCTTGATCGTACACAATGTTTAGGAATGCCCATTCACAAATTCAGAAAATAGACGGGGGCCATAGCTGCGAGCACCGCTCCGGCTTGTAGGCCAAGTACGTACAGCGTTTGTCTTGGAGCTCGTGGCAGCCACTTGATCGCGAAGAATGCCAGTATGGGTAGCTGTCCAGCCATGAGTAGCTGCCATAAATGTGCAATCGCCCCCTCATCTGGCTCGCGTACAAGGCCGCCGTGTCCCGTGGCCAAGCCAACGATATATGCCCCGCCTAGCATGGCCAGCGCGGTGAGCGACATTGCCATTGGAACAAATGCGCTCGGCAACTTCACGATGGAACCGAAAGAGGGGATGGGTTGATTCATAATGCCTCCTAGAGTTGGGAAGATGCGCTCACCAAGCGCCGACCAAACCACATTTGCCGACGTGCGTACGCCGCCACGGCCGGTTTGAAGAAACGTCTCAAACTCCGCGCCATAGCGCTCTCTCTCCAGAGCCGCGGATATAAGCGCACCAATAGGTGAGCAAGCCTGGGATTCATAAAGCCTCGAGCCTCCCCAGTCCGGCTTTGGCGAACTTTTGCAGGATGGTCAGTTTTGCGCGAAGAACGCGCGCGCCCTCAGCGGTAATGCGATAAGGCTGGCGGCGCTCCTCAGGCGCGAGCGGCTCGATCCAACCATGCTGCTCCAGGCGAGCGATTGCCCCATACAACGTTCCAGGGCCGAGACGGGTTCCGCATATTCTGGCAATGTCCTCAATCATGGCATGCCCGTGCTTCGGTCCGTTGGCGAGGCTGGCAAGCACAAGCAGTGGCGGGTCCGAATAGTGCCCCATGCTTCCATCGTTTTCGACTTTTACTACGTGTCGCGTACTACGCATTACGTAGTTATCTCGCAGTTGACACGTTGTTGCAAGGAAATTATTTGCGCGAATGAATGGGCCGTCTGCGCGGCGTTTCCAATATATGTCGCGGCCGACCGCGAATGGTCGTGGGATCTAAGGTGTAGTTTCCGTCACGTTCTCCATTTCTTGTCTTCCTCGATACTCTCTCGGGCCCGGAACGCGGTGATCTTGCGGATCAGAGGTAGAGGTAGCGGCTTGTCCAATGGAAATTGGATCGACGCACTGGCAGTGGTAAATTTCGAAAGATCATTCGAGAAGGCCCTCACTGCTGACGGAGTGGGATAGAAGCCGATGTGATGTTCGAACGCAGCGAACGTGACCAGTATCCTGCGATACGAGAAAGCCGGCATCCCCCACTTCAGGCTTTCCTTGGCCCCGGGTGCAGCTGCGCGAATACACGCACGCATTTCACGCAGTTTCTTCCGGGCCTCTTTAGGGGCGGCGGTGATGTATTCGGTGATGCTTGTAGGCCGCGTTTTTTTTGAAGTCATAGCTTCTAGCGTGTTTCTCATGGCCACCCGACGCCCGGCGCGGGCGCGTCGACCGCGAGTACCTGGCCGCTTCCTAGCCCATCCCTCATCTTCGCAAACCCGTGCCATTCCGCCGCCATGAAGAATAGCGTTTTCTTGTCCGCGCCTCCGAGCATGCAAGCGAAGCAGCCGCGGTCAACGTTGACTGTTTGCAGCACCTCACCACCTTCGCGGACGCGCACACAACGCTTATTGGGAACGTCGGCGTACCAAACGGCGTTGTGGGCGTCGATGCAGATGCCGTCGGGGACGCCGTCGCCGAGGTCGGCCCATACTCGTCGGTTTGACAAGCTTCCGTCCGCGCTGATGTCGAAAGCTGTGAGCTTCTTGCCATGCGACTCAGCGATGATCAAGGTTGAGTTATCGGGCGTCACAGCCATGCCATTCGGAAATGCGAAGCCTTCAGCCACCTGTCGAGACGAGCCATCAGGTGTGACCAGAGCGATGATTCCCGAAGCTTTCTCGCCGGGACGGTCAAAACCGCCGCCGTTGACATAAACGTTGCCGCGGCCGTCTACAACAATCTCGTTGCAGCCAAGGTCGGAGAGTGGGCGCAGGTCGGCGTGAGTGACCAGCGAGCCGTCTGGCTCTCTACGCAGGAGAAGCCGCTCTTGCCCCGACACGACGAGCAGGCGCCCGTCGGAAAGCCAGTCGATACAAAATGGAATGGTAGCCGGCACGCGGACGATGACCTCACTCTTGCCCTCGAGATCAACGGCAACGATCTCCTGCCTGCCCCAATTGGAGAACCACAGGCGGCCGTCATGCCAACGCGGCGACTCGCCGAATCCGAGACCGGTCAACAGGGCTCGAACTTCAAGTGCTGCTTGAGGCTGTGCAAACTCTGGCACGGTGGGCCGTCCTTTACGCCGCAGGCTCGTAACACAGATAGACATTCCCATTGCCGAAGGCCCGCGACTTTGTAAGCTTCAGGTTCAGTTTGTCTTTGACGCCATCGAACATCGTCCGCCCCTTGCCTAGAACGATGGGGTCCACCACGACCTGATATTCATCGATCAACCCCTCCTGCGCCAGTTGCGAAACAATGGTGCCGCTGCCCAATATTGCCATGCCCTCGCCGGGCTCTTGCTTCATCTTTCGTATTTCCGACGCCAAATCGCCTTTCACCAGCTTCGTATTGTTCCACGATGCCTTATCCAGCGTCCTCGAAAATACGACCTTTGGCAGCTTGTTCATGCGCTCGGCCACAACCGGGGCGTGATGGTCCGCAATCGGCGTCGGCCAGTAACTTGCCATGAGCTCATAAGTGATCCGGCCGAACACTAAGGGGCCGTTTCCTTTTGAATTCTCTGCGACAAATGCATTCCACTCCGCATCATTTTGGTCCGTCTTGGCCCAGCTCATGCCGCCGTTCGCATCCACAAAGTACCCATCCAGCGACACATGATTGAAAACGATTAATTTCCGCATGTCTGTTCTCCTTTTTGTTTGTCTCAGTGACCGGCTCCGATTTCCTATCTCGAGCTCTCCTCGATGAAGTCGGCGATGTCCCGGGTTAGCAGTGTGCCCTGCCGCAGGGGACGCACTTCGACGACACCGTGCATTGCGGTTGGGGAGCGGGCTGCCCACGCAATGGCTGCGTCGAGATCGGCCACCTCGATGATATGAAAACCGCCCAACTGCTCTTTGGTCTCGGCATAGGGCCCATCGAGCACCTGGGTCTTGCCATTCGCGACCCGCACCGTTGTGGCTGCCGATGTCCACTCCAGGCCGTTGCTCCCTTTCAGCACGCCCGCCTTCGTCATTGCCTCCATGTACGCTCGATAGGCGCCCAGCCAGTGTTCTTTATCGTCCTTGGTTAGCTGGGGCCAGCCCGCTTCGTTCACATAGTCCATCAGGATGTATTTCATTTGGGATCTCCGTCACGGATTTTAAGCGGCATCATGTTCCTCTACTACAATGACGTTCGAAACCCGGCGATTTGGACAGCCGCGACAAGATATTCTTTCCCATCTCAGTCTGTGGTATCGCCCGAGCCGTCGAGAACGCGGTCGGAGCTTCCACGACGCTGACATTCCGATTGAGGTAGCCAGCGAGCACCGCGGTCATGTGTCCAACTTCGTCATCGCGCGAAATAACGTCATCTTTCACGCCCAGCTTGTGGGAATATCGATCGGCGGATTCTCGAGCAAGGTGGGTGGGACCGACCACTGCACGATCGTGAACAACACGCTGTGGGCCGACGGCACCCAAAGAGGCGCGTCTGGCGAATTGCAAATTCAGTACAACGCCACCAACAATGTGATCGAAAATAACATCATGTATGCCGGGCCGACCAATGTTCTCATTGACGACTTCACATCGAGTACACCCAATCCTGCGGTCCTGAACCGCAATCTGTATTTCGCCTCCGTTGGGGCGGCAAACAGTTCTTGGGATTGGCAAGGCAAATTTTTTACCGGCTATTCCAATTACCAGGCAGCTTCGGGGCAGGACGCCAACTCCCCGTTTGCAGATCCCCAGTTCGTCAATATTTCCTCCAGCCCGCCCAACCTGGACGTCGCATCCACGTCTCCTGCCGTGAACGCAGGTACGAATCTCGGTTCGGATGTAGTAGGCATACTGGACTACGCCGGCAAGCCGCGCGTCAATGCCAGCGGGCAAATCAACACCGGCGCGTATGAGCAGTAAGACTTGGGTTGGGGGCAAAGTGGCAGCTTTAGAGCATTAACTTCCGTTTCGCCGTGACTCACCCATCGTCGGCATGGCTGACGGCTTCCCACCAAGCCAAGGCTAGAGAACAAATGCGCTTTACAATTTCTTCTTGGTTTTCCTCCCGGCCAAGAGCTCGTAATTTTTATTGGAACTCCAGCACTACAATCTCGGGATTCGATCCCAACCGCAGCGGCGGTCCCCACGTTCCTGCTCCGCTGGAAGTGAAAACCTGCATCTTTCCGATCCGGCTTAAGCCATACACAAACTGCCGGTAGATCCGCCGCGCCATCCAGCTCCAAGGTATGAACTGCCCAAGGTGCGTATGCCCGGATAGCTGCAGGGAAACGCCCGCAGCCTCCGCAATTTCCGGATGGTCGGGTGCATGCGTTAACAGAATGCTCGCTCGGTCGCGATCCAAGCGGATGTCGCGTAGCGCCGACGCAAAGTGCCCGTCTCGCACCGCGTTTCGATACGGCACGCCAATAATCTGCAACCCGTCGACTTCAACTTTCTCATTGCTGAGCACGCGGACTCCGGCTGCAGCAATGGCATTCAGGTATTTGCTGTCATCCCCAAATTGCTCATGATTTCCAGCGACAAAAAACACGCCGTGTGGCGCGACTAGCTTGTTCAATGGCTCCGCTGCTCGTCCCGCGTCGATGGCCGTGCCATCATACAAGTCGCCAGCAATAAAAATCGCGTCCGGCTGTTCCCGCAAAATCTTCGCCACCATGCGTCGAAGAAAACTGCCATTTCGCACATGCCCTAAATGCAAATCGCTGATCAGCGCTGCTCTTCGGCCGCGCCACGACGCCGGCAAATTCGCCAGCCGCACCGTCGTTCGCGTGATTCGCGTCCAGCTTGCGTTGAAAACCCCGTAGAGTCCGGCCACTACGGCGGCCGCGAACAGCAATTCCACGATCCGATGGAAGTTCACGTCCAGCCCTGCCAGCTGTGCAACTCCGAAAATAATCCAGGAGGAAACTGCCGCGGCGAAGAGGAAACTCAGCAGACCTACCCAAATCGCAGCAGCCCTGTAAAACACACGCAGCACGGCATTGGTATAGCGAAAGGCGAGAAGCGAAGCGACGATGAAGCTCACCGACAAAAAGCCGAGGACCAGTTTGATCCACAACACGCCCGGTGTATCGTTTCCTGCGGGCGCAAACGTCCACGTCTTATAGAGGACAAGATGGGTCAAAAAAAGCACGGACTGAACAATTGCAATGAAACCGATTAAGCGTTGTCGTAGCCCCATAATGCATTAGATTCCGGAACCCGCCATTCGGATTGTTGATGGCGTAAGGGGGGGAATTAGCAGGAAAATCAAGCGCGCGAGGCGAATTCAGTCTAGGCAGGATTTATTCGGTTACTCCTTGTTTGTCCGTCACACTGGAGCGACGCCAATGGGCGCTCGAACGCTGCTTTGGCAGGCGTAGTGCACTATTTTGGCGTCGGTGATAAGTTGACAGTGATGCGCATTCTTCTCCTCAACCTGGATGTGGAGTCAACCCATGAGGTAAAGCGGGCCTTGTCAGGCCAAGGCTATGAAATCACCATAGAGCGCAGTCTGGCGGTCGATGAGATTCTCGCTCTTTCCCCGGAAGTCCTGATCACAGAAGCAACGCCATCCAACCTCACCTGCTGCGGTTTGATCAGCCAAATCAAGGCCGCTCCTGACCCGCGAACTCCCAAGATTATGATGATCGTCCAGGGTGGCGCGCTGGAACGTGCCCGCGGGTTGGACTTGGGAGCTGACGACGTCATCTCATTTCCGTTTGACCCGTTGGAGTTCGCGGCGAGGATCAGGACGCAGTTTCGTGAGAGGCAACCACAGCTAGAGCTTGAAGCAAAACTGACCGACGCCATGCAAAAAGAGCTCCTGGCGGAGAGTGCCGTGGAAGCCCTGAGTGGCGGCATGAACGCCAAACGGCGCTTTTGGCTAGTGCCCGCGATTTTCGTTCTCGGCGCGGCAGTGATTCTGGCTGCACTCGTAATCGTAATTTCGAACCGGCACAGCCGGAAGGATACGCTCCAACTCAAAGCGGAGGTTGCGCGGCTGAACGGTGGAATCCTCGAACAGGAAGATCTCCTGCGCCGCGCAGAACAGGCGCGTACATCCCTCACCGCAAGCAACGCGTCGGGAACTCGCGAGTCTTTGAAGGCGCAAACCGAAGAGATTCGCAAGAAGATGGCGGCGGACGGCGATGCCGATAGCGAATCCCTCAAGAAGCAGCTAGAGGAGACTCAAAATCGCCTGAGCCGGCTTGAGAATGAGGGACGAGTCGCGGAAACAATTGTTCACACCTACGGACCCAGCATTTGCTTGCTGCACGTGGTCGTGCAATTTCGGGACAATGACTCCGGAAAGTTACTTCGTATCACCACCGATGCTACAGGTAAGCCGCAGGTCGACGACAAAGGGATGGTATCTCTCGATACTGAGGGAACGGGACCGCTTCTACAGCTTGACGTCTTTGGCACAGGATTTCTGGTAGCGCGCGATGGACGTCTCCTCACGAATCATCACGTCGCGGAACCTTGGTGGAGTAATGACGAATTGAAACAGCTTCTCGACCGGGGTGCTACTGCGTTCGCCGCGTCTTACACAGCGTACTTCCCTGGATCCTTACAAGGCATCGCGGCCAAGCTCGACCGGATTTCGGCACACGCGGATGTGGCAACTCTCAAGTTAGAAACTCCAGCACCGCCTCACGCCGCGCTCCTGGAGCTCGATGATCGGAAGGAAGCCAGTGTGTCGGGCGACCCGGTCGTCCTGATTGGATACCCTACCGGGATCGACGGCATCCTCGCCCGCGCGGGGAGCGACACCACGCAAAAAGTGGTGGAGAACGCCCGCGAGGTAACCCAGATTGTTTCGCAGTTGGCAGCGCAGCACCTCATTCGGCCCACGACCACCCAGGGACACATCGGCGATGTGTTAACGGACAAGATTGTTTACGATGCAGCCACAACCTCCGGCGGTTCCGGCGGACCGCTCTTCAATCGCAATGGCAAGGTCATTGGCGTGAACTTCGCCATTCTGAGTGATTTTGGAGGCTCGAACTTGGCAGTCCCCGTCCGCTACGCTGATGAACTGGTGAAGTAAGTATTCATATTCATTTCGCCTGGGTGCCGGCGAATCCCCGCACTAGGGCGAGGTGAACGCCTGCAGCTCCTCGCGCGCGACCTCGCTGAAGTCCTCCAGCGGATCGAGTGCCGTGCCGCTTTTCGCCATTTCGTGCAGCTCGCGGATCGTCTTGTTGGGTGTGAAGTAGGTGCCGATTGTTGCGTCCGCGACCTTCTCAGCGCACGCGACAGTTAGCGGCAAAGAGACGACGCGCATCCTGCTGATCATGGCGTAGAGGGCCTCTCGATGCGGCAACGATGAAATCCTTGTAGAGGTCGTCTCGCCGCGACATTTCGCGGGCGAGGTGCCCAGCCCTCGCCTGAGCACGTAGGCCCAGCCAAGTCGTGACGCCCGTTGTCAGGCCGCCGACCACTGATCCGGCAAGCGCCGATAGCGCAGAGACGTACGCGACATTCATATATTGATTACTCTGAATCCGTCATGGAAATCATGAAGACCTGTTTGCTCTCGCAGCCTCCCTGAAATCACGACGTACCTGCTCTTCGTGTTTTAGGACCTTGTTAAGTTCCTGAACGATCTCCAGCAACTTATCGGGATTTTTTGCTTCCAGTGCGGCGTTGGCCAACTCTCTCCAGTTCTTGTGCTCTCCTCCAGCCATAGTGCATTTTTCTCCGAAACTTTGGCTTCAGGCAGGAAACCCCCGCCTGCCAGGTGCTTTACGATTAGAATCGGAAGACGATTCCTGCCGATGGTTGCGCTGTGTGCGTCCAGCTATCAGTGTTCAAGGCCCTAAGACCGAAGTCCGGGTTCTTGTACACAAAGCCTCTGTATTCACCACGCAAAGAAAAGTGCTGGCTCAAAACATAATCGGCACCGCCGCCGTATAGGAACGCGCCTCTCCCCTGATTACCAGCACCAGGAATAGATCCACTTATGTTGCCGGTGGGATCAAAGATCAGACCGCCGCCACCGGCGAGCACATAAGTACTGATCCGTCTAATAGGCAGTGGAAGGTTCAACGCCACGTCGCCTGTGACTGTGTGGACGTTCGCCTGCACCCTTGATTCTCCGAAACCTGCAAAATATTTCTGAGTGTTTCGGTCGTAACCATAATTCCCTTCCGCAGAAAGCCAACGGTTGAAGTGATAACGGTATCCCACCATGAATCCGCCGGTGTCTGAGGTCGTCCGTGAGACTCCCTGGCCGTTGCTATCGCTCGTGAAAAAGCCCGTGCCTTGCAGACTTATCTCGGAGCGGTTTTCCTGAGCCATGGCGCCCACAGTTAATAGAACGACAAAACCTGCAAGCATAATCGCAGTTCGCCGCATAATGTGATTCCCTCCATACTTGAATGTGTGGCTACGCATTCAGATAGGGCAGGTGACGTGCCAAAGTTGTGTTTTGCTATTGCGCACTCGTCAACTACTTGAGCGAACGAAGCTTATGCCGCGGGACGCAGGATATTGCGCAGATGGATTGTCGAGCGCTCGACACGACGATCCGACACTTGACGAAAATTATGACATTTTGTTCGAAGCTTTTTGCCTCTTCGTTACATCTGAACCAGTGAACGTATCCGCAATCGGGCGTCCATGAATACGCTTGTAGGCAATAATGGCGGTGGTCCGTGTGTAAGCACATTCAGCGATTGCAACCTTGGACTCCGGGAGGTTAGAGGATGGGCTCTGCTTCACTGATAAGCCGCTCGATTGACTTCCAGGAGCCGCCGAGCAAAAGACTGCAACAGCAAAGCGAAAGCGAAAGACTGAAGCTGCTGCTGGATTTGACGAACGTCCTGGTCTCGAACTTGGAGTGTCGCGATCTTCTTCGCACAGTCTCGGCGAGTATTCGGCAAGTCATGCGCTGCGACACCGTTGGGGTATGGCTGCCGGATCCGGAGCAGGTGCATTTGCGCCAACTTGCTATGGACTTCCCCGAAAGCAAGGGATTCGTGAGGGAGGATTTGCTGCACCCGATCGAGGGGTCTGTGCTAGGGGGTGTATTCAAGGGCGGCAAACCGCTTGTTGTAGGTGTCATGAGCGAGCAGATAGCTCCCGAGGAGTCCCCGGAGGCTCGCGCCGAAGCCCTCGAGTCTGGGTGCGCTCTGCCGCTGATCAGTCGAGGGCGGACGCTCGGCGTTCTGACACTCGGCAGCCGGGTCGAAAACTCAATCAGCCCGGACGACGTTGAGTTCCTCATGCGAGCCGCGGGGCAAATAGCGATTGCCATCGAAAACGCTTTGGCTTATCGCGAGATCGCGGAATTAAAAGAAAAGCTGGCGCAGGAGAAACTGTATTTGGAAGATGAAATCCGTGGCGAGATGGACTTTGAAGGAATTGTGGGACAGAGTTCGGCTCTCCGCCATGTTTTGAGTCTGGTGGAAACCGTGGCTCCCAGTGACTCGACGGTGTTGCTTCTGGGCGAAACCGGCACGGGAAAGGAATTGATCGCGCGCGCGATCCATGAACGTAGCCGGCGTAAGGAACGGACTTTTGTAAAGCTTAACTGCGCCGCGATTCCGACGGGACTGCTGGAGAGCGAGCTTTTTGGACATGAACGAGGCGCTTTCACCGGCGCAATTGCCCAGAAGGTCGGCCGGCTGGAACTGGCCGATCAAGGCACGCTGTTTTTGGACGAAGTCGGTGACATTCCGATTGAGATCCAGCCGAAGCTCCTGCGGGCTTTGCAGGAACGTGAGTTTGAAAGGCTGGGCAGCAACCGAACTAAGAAGGTCGATGTGCGCCTAGTAGCAGCGACCAATCGCGACCTCGAAAAAATGATGGAGAATCGCGAGTTCCGCGGTGACTTGTACTATCGCTTGAACGTGTTTCCGATCCGCATCCCACCTTTGCGCGAACGTCCGGAAGACATTCCTCTTCTGGTCCGCTACTTCACACAGAAGTACGGCCGCCGCATGCAGAAGCAGATCGAATCTATCCCCGCGGCGGCTTTGAGGAAGCTTTCGAGTTGGCATTGGCCTGGAAACATTCGTGAACTGGAAAACTTCATCGAGCGTTCGGTGATCCTTACCCACGGCACGGCGCTGCAAGCTCCCATCGCGGCACTGGGCAGCAATGGCAGAAGCGCTCCGGTGGCTGGCACGCGCGAAGCCAATCAACGCGATGAGATTGTCCGCGTCTTGAGACTCACAAATGGACGCATAGCAGGCCCCGACGGCGCCGCGGCACGGATGGATATCAAGCGCACGACGCTGATATCGCGCATGCAGAAACTCGGCATCGACTCGCGCAAGATATCATGAACCCTGTTCCTTCCCAACAGCGTATCGGCTTCATTTATGTTTTTGGACCTTCTCAAAGTAACGCTCTGGCAGTCTCTGGACTCGACAATTGTCGATTCTGATTTCGACACTCTTCGACACGCTCGCCTCCCAGTTCTCCCGCAACCAATGGATTCAACAGCTTGCTAAAGGCACTTGGCAACGTGACTTTGGCAAAAGTGTTGCGATATCACAGCGCGACATGTTCAAGATTTCTATCGTCGATACGCGGTCACAACGCACGCTAGTCGTGGAAGGAACCCTCGTCGGACCTTGGATTGCTGAGCTTCGCACCAGCTGGAGAAATGCATGCCACGAGCTTGGCGGACGAAAACTGGCCATCGATCTTAGAAACCTGATCACCATCAGCCGCGCGGGAGAAGACGCAATCTTCGATCTGATGAAGGAAGGCGCGAAGTTTTCCTGCGGTAACGTTCTCATCAAACATGTGTTGAAGCAACTTGCACGTAAAAAACAGCAGGAATTACCAAGATGTTGAACATGCCGACGGCAAAGCAAATCATCAGCCCTACGCCATACGCGAGCCGCGTTGATTTCTGCCGAATCTTCTACGAAGGAACCGACGAACTGTACCAGCTGTCGTTTCTGCTGACTGGGGACCATGAGAAAGCTGAGCAGTGCTTTGTCTCCGGGCTGGAAAATTCGGTGAAGGGGAACCGCGTTTTCAAGGAATGGGCGCGCTCATGGGCTCGGCGGGCGATCATTCAGTGTGCCGTGCGAGTCATCAACCCGAGGCCCATTGAGGAAGCTCCTCCCTCGAGCTGGAACCTCGGTGGCAACGCCTTGGCAGTGGAACGGGGAGAGATTGCCGCAATCCTTGAACTCAGGCCGTTCGATCGGTTTGTCTACGTCATGTCGGTTCTTGAACGCTACTCCGATCAAGATTGTTCGGTTCTCCTGGGCTGCGCGCGGCAGGACGTGGTTGCAGCCCGACTTCGCGTGCTTCAGCAAATCGGGAGTGCTATGGAATTTCACCTCGAGCCGCAGCTAAATGTGGGCTGAAAGAAGCTGGGATTGAAGTGCCTTCGACCGGAAGGTGAATACATAACGTCTCTTGCCACCCAGCTCGGTATGTTGGTGCATCTCTTCGGGCCATCGTTCTCGGCGTCATGCTGGTCTTTGTTCGCTTGATTCAAAACATCACGCCAATTTGGTTGCATGGGAAGGTGGCCTTCGTCTGGCCACGTTCGCTATCATGGCCTTGTCGAGGGCCGGGGTATTCAGGCCGCCATTCCCGGCGCGTTCGATCTGTCCATTGGCGTAATCTACCTCGTAGGTTTATAGCACGCTAGGGCGTTGACATTGAGGGATCAGTTGCTGGACAGCCACTTTGGAGTATTTTGGTCGTTCGAACTTGGTAGTCATTGTCCGCTATGCCGATGAACTTGTGAAGTGAGCATCCATTTCCGGCCTAGGGAAGGAATGGAACGATGTCGTATCAGCCTATCGAAAATTACGGAATCATCGGCAATATGCGAACTGTCGCCTTAATAGGCATGAACGGTTCGATCGATTGGTACTGTTGCCCGCACTTTGATTCGCCCAGCATTTTCGGGGCGATCCTGGATGACAAAAAGGGAGGCCGGTTTCAAATTTCTGCCGATGCTGACGGCGTGCGGCACAAACAGTTTTATTGGCCTTCTACCAACGTCTTAGTGACACGATTCTTGCTCAAAGACGGAATTGTCGAACTGGAAGACTTCATGCCTGCGGGACTGCCCTCCGACTCCCCTGAGTACCATCACATATACCGCCGCGTCCGCTGCGTTAGGGGAGCAGTGCGCGTTTGGGTCGCGTGCCGTCCGGCTTTCGATTACGGACGACAGAATCACGAGACGCTGATTGAGGCTAACGGGGCAAGATTCAAGGCAGGTCGCGTGACCTTGGCTCTTTCAACTACCGTGCCGCTCAGTGATGACGGGCAAGGTGGAGTGTCCGCCGAATTCGTGCTCAACGAGGGACAATCGCAGACCTTCATTCTGGGGGAAAACAGCGCCGGAGACGGTGCGCCCACTCCGCCGTCGGAAAACGATGCTGAAGAACTGCTGCGAGACACTGTGAAATTCTGGCATGGCTGGCTCTCCGCCTGTACTTACCACGGGCGCTGGCGGGACCAAGTGCACAGGTCGGCCTTGGCACTAAAGCTGCTTACCTTTGAACCTACCGGTGCGATTATTGCCGCGCCCACCACGAGTTTGCCTGAAGTCATCGGAGGCGTTCGCAACTGGGATTATCGCTACACCTGGATGCGCGACGCTGCTTTTACGGTCTATGCATTTCTGCGCCTCGGTTTCCGAGACGAAGCTACTGCATTCATGCGTTGGATCGAGGATTACGCGTCCAAGCACGCCCACCCAAATGCGCCCAGCGCAGTCCTCTTCACGATCGAGGGCGACGATCAAATTCCGGAGCTGACATTGGACCACTGGGAAGGGTACCGAGGATCCCGTCCCGTCCGCATCGGCAATGCAGCGGTGTCGCAGTTTCAGGGAGACATCTACGGCGAGCTGATGGACGCCGTTTATCTATCCAACAAGTATGTCAGCCCCACCCCGTACGATATGTGGATAAAGATCCGCAATCTTATGGAGTGGATCTGCGAGAACTGGCAGCTTCCGGATGCCGGTATTTGGGAGATGCGCAACCGGCAGGAGCATTTTGTCTATTCGAAGGTCATGAACTGGGTAGCTCTCGATCGCGGCATCCGGCTGGCCGAGAAGCGTGCGCTTCCAGCCGACCGCGCAAAGTGGATCCGCGAAAGGGACCGCATCTACGAAGAAGTAATGAGCAAAGGCTGGAACGAGAAGCGCAAATCATTTACGCAGTTTTACGGCGGTGAGGACCTGGACGCGTCGCTCCTTATTATGCCGCTCGTTTTCTTCATGGCCCCGACCGACCCGCGGATGCTCAGCACGATCGACGCGATCCTCAAAAGTCCCAGTCAGGGGGGTCTTGTTAGCGACAGCCTTGTGTACCGTTATCCACCGCAACCCCGTATTGACGGACTTCCGGGCGAGGAGGGTACTTTTAACATGTGCTCCTTCTGGCTGGTAGAGGCGCTCACGCGCGCCGGCCTGGCGGACCCCGAGAAGCTGGCTCATGCCAGATTGCTGTTTGAACGTGTGCTGGGCTACGCGAACCATCTTGGCCTTTATGCGGAACAGACTGGGCCACAGGGCGAGGCGCTGGGCAATTTTCCCCAGGCTTTTACTCATCTGGCGTTGATCAGCGCCGCATTCAATTTGGACCGAATGTTGGGGAGCCAGGTTTGACCAAGTGTCGTAAGGCTCGTCACGTGTCGTAACAGGTATCGAGGCTCTCGAGCAATCAGTTGGCTCGCGTCTGCTCCCACGGTGCAAACCGCATTCTCTCTAACCATTCCGCTTAAAGGAGGCACTTGCCATACTTTTGGCACCTTCCGTGCATGCATTGCAAACGGAATGGAGACGGTTCACACTGTCTAATTGCAAAATGCTGACACGCGCGCACATGGGAAAGCAGGGAAAACAAAAGTGAACATGCCATCGCGGAGCTACGACTCAGAGATGCTCGTGACGCTAGTCTTCACGATCATTCAAATCCTCTTATGTACGGTTCTTTTCAGTCCCCATCGTGCGATCGGACAGACACAGGTCGCTGCCCTTAGAGAGACCGACGCCTCACCTGAACTTGTTATTGGTTTTGTCGGAGGCTTCGTGCATAGCGATGACCTTCGCCATTCAGAGGTGCAGATCGCCCGACAGATTCAGGCAACATATGGTAACGGCGTGCAAGTTCAGCTTTTCGAAAATCGACGAAGAGCACAGGCCCACAAATTGATCCTCGACTGGTTGAACAGGAGAGGAGATGGCAAACCCGCAGACGAAGAAAAACGAAGCGCCCGTCTCATCCTATTCGGCCATAGTTGGGGTGCTTCAGCCGTTGTCTCTCTGGCCCGCGAACTGCAGAGAGATGGCATCCCTGTTTCTCTAACAATCCAGGTTGACAGCGTCACGAAAAATGGAGAGAACGATTCAGTTATTCCGGATAACGTTGCCGAAGCCGTCAACTTCTATCAAACCGGCGGTATTCTGCACGGGCGTTCCAAGATCAGGCCAGCGGATCCATCTCGCACTATGATTCTTGGGAATTTCCGCTTCACCTACGAAAAGGAACCTGCTGAGTGTCGTGCCTATCCGTGGTACGACCGCCTTCTGTTTAAGGGACACACTGCCATCGAATGCGATCCGCGTGTTTGGTCCCAAGTTGAGGCGCTGATCCGAATGCGGCTGCCGGCAGTTCCGCAACCAGCGCAGACCCAGGTCGCGACGCGAGGTGGGAATTAGACGGCACAACGCCCAGAGCGAAGATTATTGCTGACGATGTCGTAAGATGGACATCTACGATGAAGCGATTTCCTAGGGCTTGCACTTTATTTATGTCTGCAAACCCAGAAGTAACTAGTGTCTGTTGCCTGGTAACTGGGTGCGCACCGAATAGCGCGATCTGGGGCACTGCAGAACTGGTTTTCACTTCAGAAGTTCGCGATAAATATCGGCGGTCTCAGAGTCAAAGCAGACGAAAACAATGGCTTAAGTTCTTTTAGACTTGCTCGCCTCAACCATGTTAGTCATAGAGTCCTCTTCCAATGGAAACATCCATTCATTAATGGATACTTGTTCGATTACAATTCTATGGCTCTGGTCGCATCCTCACGAGGACAGACGTGCGTAGATGTTCCGTTCGGAACAATTTGCCTGTCTTTGTCCGGTTGCAAACGTGGAAGAACATGGAAAAAGAACATGGAAATCGTTGATCGGCGCATTCGTCGCACGCAGAAGTCGCTTCACGAAGCCCTGATCTCATTGGTCTTGGAGAAGAACTACGATTCGATCACCGTGCAGGAAATTCTCGACCGGGCAGATGTCGGCCGATCGACATTTTATGCGCACTTCGACGGCAAAGATGAACTGCTCATCTCGGGTACTCACGAGTTGCGCAACATGCTGAACACCGCGCTGCAAGGAGAACGATCATCGGCAAAGCCCCATGAGGTCATCATTGGCTTCAGCG
>WNFJ01529293.1_pt1 | contig 61310 bp, 59 predicted proteins | sample 5400461 | NCBI WGS metagenome assembly WNFJ01 (sample SAMN13153349, study PRJNA577476) | soil metagenome | isolation source: 115 cm saprolite on Douglas fir-dominated hillslope | place: USA:California | collected 2013-09-17
GCTTCACAATGCGACGCATTCACCGACGCTAATGCTGTTCCTAGAAAGCACGAGCCGTAACTGTCAAAAATGACAGATATTCGCGCCCGGTCAGCGTCCGACAGCACCGAAACCACCGCGGTGGAACTCACTCTTGGGTTCTAGGGAGTTTCTAGCTGGGACGAAAAACGAGGTAAAACGCACAAGTAGGAGAACAAAATCGCTCAGGCTAAATGGAGATGATTCTGTGCTTGATGGCGTACTGTACCAAATCGGCGCTGGTCTTCAGCTGCAAGAGTTTCATCACGCTGTATTTGTGCGCTGCAACAGTCCGCGGGGTGATTTTCAGTGCGGAAGCTACTTCTTTCATGGAGCGCCCTTCCGCCAATAGTTGAATGACTTCCCGCTGCCGAGGAGTGGGTTCAGGGGCGTGTTCACGGGATCCGGGAGCACGCAAAGAGATTTCGGTCAAACCTTCGCCAGCGCTGGGCGTCGTTTTCAATGCCACGACTGCCGGCGTAGTGCTAGTCTCCTGAGTCATAAATATATTGTATAAATAAAGAAGAGGAGTTATCGTGGATCATGTCGAATCCACGAGGACGTCCTAAGCAGCGAGAACTCGTTGTCAGTCCAGAACAGAAGATAACTTTGCGGCAACTGCTGCAGCAACCGCGGAGTTCGCGATCCCTGGCCTTTCGTGCCCGCATCATTCTGGAGTGTGCCAGTGGACAGAACAATGCTGCTGTGGCCGCCAAGCTGCACACCACGGGCTTTACTGTGGGCATGTGGCGGAATCGTTTTATCACCGAGGGGCTTGCTGGTTTGGGGGACGAGATGCGACCAGGAGCGCCACGACAGATCGGCGATGACCGCGTTGAGCGGGCCGTACGCCTCACCCTGGAAGAGGCTCCCAAAGGAGCAACGCATTGGAGCAGTCGCGCGTTGGCGGCAAGGACCGGCTTGAGTCAATCCACGGTGAGCCGCATCTGGCGGGCGTTCGGGTTGCGTCCTCATCGCAGCGAGACGTTTCAACTATCCAACGATCCGCTGTTGGTCGACAAGGTGCGAGACATCATCATGCGCTGGTGCTGTGTGTGGATGAGAAGAGTCAGATTCAGGCGCTGAGCCGTAGCCAGCCGATCCTTCCGATGCTGCCCGGCCAGATTGAGCGTCGCACTCACGATTACAAACGCCATGGCACCACCAGCCTCTTCGCTGCGTTGGACATCACCACGGGATCGGTGATCGGTAAGTGCTGGCCACGCCATCGCGCCATCGAGTTCCGCAAATTCTTGAATCAGATCGATCGTGCCGTTCCGGCTGATCTTACCGTCCATCTGGTGTTGGACAACTATGCCACCCACAAGACCAAGGAAATTCGGGCGTGGTTTCTACGGCATCCTCGCTACCACCTACACTTCACTCCCACGCACAGCTCCTGGCTGAATCAGGTGGAGCGCTGGTTCGCTCTGTTGTCCCAGCGGCAGATCAAACGAGGTTCGCACTACAGCGTGCGTGACCTAGAATCTGCCATCTTGGAGTTCATTGACGTTCACAACGAGCAGCCCAAGCCCTTTGTGTGGACCAAGAGTGCCGATGCCATTCTCAACAGCATTGGCCGGTTCGCTTCCCGCACGATGGCTGCACATGGCACAAACAATATGTCAGAAATCAATGACTCAGGAGACTAGAGGCCATCTCATAAATGCCTCAGGAGGATGACGAGACAGCCGAGTTGCAGCATGCCGAGGAAATTGGCTTCATGATGTTCCCAGCGGCTGACCAGTCGGCGGAAGTTGTGGAGCCAAGCGAAGAGGCGCTCAATTTTCCAGCGGCGGCAGTAACGGCGCAGTTCACGGCCGTCCTGGGTGCTTTTCCGGCGGCGATTGTACTTGTGAGGCGCGGAGCCGGATGCGGTATTTTTGCCGGAGACGCTGGTCGAGCGGATCGCTGTCGTAGGCGCGGTCCCCGATCATGCGCTGTGGTTTGGCTCGCGTGAAAAGTTGCTCGACGGTGGCTTCGACGAGCTTCGTTTCATGCGGCGAAGCGCTGGCGATGCTGCAGGCGACAGGAAGGCCATGGCGGTCTGCGATCGCCATGATTTTACTGCCTTTTCCGCGGCGAGTCGGGCCGACAGCAGCGCCCCTTTTTTCGCCGAACTGAAGCTGGCGTCGATGAAGGTGCGCCCGCAGGTCTTCGGCCAGCGCGTGCAACAGTCGAGTCAGCGTGCCGTCGCGCTGCCACTGCTGAAAACGGCGATGGCAGGTTTGATAGGGTGGGTAGCGGTCGGGCAAATCGTGCCAAGGAGCACCGGTGCGCAAAACCCAGAGAATTCCGTTCAGCACCGCTCGCGCATCGCGCCAAGGCCGACCTCGACCGTCGAAACGTCGCTTGGGAGTGAGCAAAGGCCTGAGTACTTCCCATTGCGCCGCGGTCAAGTCCATGCTTTCGATTTACGCTAGTTTGCATAACTCACAAGCCCAAAATGACTTGAACGTGTTTATGAGATAACTTCTAGTTTGTGGCAAGCGATTGAATTCAAAAGTTGATCACCAGAAAATCCGCTTCCGCTGATTGCCTAACTCCAATTTTCCCGCCACAAAACAAAAACGGCGGGCCACCCGAAGGCGCCCGCCGAAAATCGCAAAACCCAAACCTATTCAAATTTTTCGGTCATCAAAGGAAACTGCAACTTCGCCTTCGCCAGCGACTTCACTACCAAGCCCTCGGCTGACTCTGAGGTTGTGTTTCGCGCCGTTGCCATCTCGCTCACTAACAAATACTTGGCGCGCTCCAACATTTTCTTTTCGCGGAAGGAAAGCGGCTTGCTCCTGCTGAGGGAAACCAAACTTTTGAGGACTACGGCGACTTCCAGGAGGGAACCCGTGCGCATGCGCTCGGAATTTTCCTTGAACCGATGCTTCCAATCGTGGTGCGAATTCAGCTTGCCCTTCTCCAAGAATCCCAGCACCTTAGTCGCGTCGTTAGAACGAATTACGGCTCGCAATCCGACGGATTCAGCGTTCGACTGCGGAACCATCACTCGCAAACCGCTGGAAACAATGCGAATCATGAAGTACCGTTCCGTTCGCCCGTTCAAAACTCCATAACTAATCTGCTCGACTAAGCCCACGCCGTGATTCGGATATACAACCTTGTCGCCGATTTTGTAATCCATAGCTTCGGTTGCCCCCCTAGGCATACACCAATCACTGTAAGGCTTTGTGTTCCATGAGTCAAGGTATATCCTCTGGAATCAGGAGTTTAGAGATTTCCACATACCAATTTGGTACCAGAATTGCTCTTGCCTGCGCCCTAATTCCGAAACTTCCCGACGATTGTCGTGAACCCCGCCAATCGCTGCAAATGCAAGCAGCAGAATAGGATACGGGACGTGCCGCAAAAATCTGAAGTAGAATGCGCATCGTGCTAATTTTAGCCCTGGACACTTGCGACGCCCGTGGCGGCATCGCGCTCCTGCGCGATGAGTCGGTTTTGCACACCGAGCCTCACACCACTGCGGAGGACTACTCCTCTTGGCTTCTTCCCGCTATCAGCCGTGTTCTAACGCCCGCGGGGCTCACGCTGCGCGATATCGAGCTGTACGCTGTCACCGCAGGCCCCGGCTCGTTTACCGGAGTCCGCGTAGGCCTCACCACGGTGAAAGCTTGGAGCGAGGTCTACGGCCGCCCCATCGCCGCCGTCTCCCGCCTCGAAGCCGTCGCCGCCGCGAGTACAGGCTCCTCTCCCTGTGTCGCTGCTTTCATTGACGCACGGCGCAACCAGATTTTCGCAGCCTTGTATCGCCGTCAAGCCGCATTACTGGAACGGGTTGACGAAGAAATGGTCATCGCGCCTGACAAATTCCTCGAGTGGTGCGCCGAGAAGTCCAAATCGGAAAAGATCGATTGGCTCTCCACCGATGTCAACTGCCTGACACAGACCCAACAGTGGTCTTCCCGGCTTGCCCTAAACGAAACCGTGCAAGAGGTTTCCGCGCTTCTCGCCCCACGCATCGGCCAGATGGGTTATCGCCTCGCCCGTCAAAACTGCCTCACCGACGCCTTATCCCTCGACGCCAATTACGTCCGTCAATCCGACGCCGAACTTTTCTGGAAGGGCCCATCCGGCCATGGCCGCTGAACAGAAGCCTCCAGCCGCCCTCGCTTGGAAAATACGTGCCTTCCGCGCACCCGACGCCCCGGCCATCACCGAGATTCTGCGCGACTCCACGGAAACCGCCCAGTGGCCACCCGGAAGCTACCCCAAGCTAGCCGACTCGCCCGGCGGCGTTGTCCTCGTTTGCGAAGTTGAACGCAATGGCCAACTCGTCGGCTTCGTCGCCGCCCGCCAAGCCGCCGGCGAAGCGGAAATCCTGAATATCGCCGTCCATCGCGATTTCCGCCGCAGGGGGATCGCCTCCGCCCTCCTCCAGGCTGCCCTCGACGGCTTTCGCCGCTCCGCCATCGCCCGCGTATTCCTCGAACTCCGCGAATCGAACCTCCCCGCCCGCAACCTTTACAACCGCCACGGTTTCGTCCCCTGCGGCCGCCGCACGGCTTATTACCATAACCCGGACGAAGACGCCTTGTGCATGCTGAGAAGACTCACAGATTCCGACGGCTAGGACGAAATTACCAGACCTTCCCTCTTGACCTCGCCGCGCTTTGTGTTAACGTGCGTTCATGAGGTAGCCACATACAACTCAAAAGGAGGGCCAATGGCGGCAAGTGCGCAAAGGTACCCTCGGGACATACTCCTGGAAACAGACGCCGAGTATCAGCGTCTGGCAGAGCAACACTCCAAGTACGAAGCAGAACTTCAAAAACTCTCCGCAACTCCCTACCTGAATTCAGAAGACCTGTTAGAAGAAATCAAGCTCAAGAAAATGAAGCTCTACTGCAAGGATGAAATGGAGCGGATTGCCTCGCGTATCCAAGCCCGCTCGCATTCGCAATAGCGCACCGCTCTAACCAAACCACTCCGCAGCGAGCGCAGGCACTCTGGCTTTCATGCCCTGCCCTAGTAGCTAGCCGTGTCTACTTATTTCTATGGCAAAGCGTGCGCTCCACATCTCCGAATCGGAGGCAGCGGCAACTGACGTCGCAACTCTGCTGGCACGGGTGCAAGCGGGCACGGAAATTGTCATTGAAAGGGACAAGCGTCCCATTGCCGTTCTTCGTCCACCCGAACCAGTTCGACGCACTATCTCTGAATGCATAGCTTTGCTCCCCGAGGACTCGTCCGCGACTATCGACCCGGACTTTGCCAAAGATGTCGCGTCGGCCGTCGAAGCGCATCGTTCTTCTCACAACCGGTCAGAGTAGTGAAACCGCGAATGCCGTTGCTGTGATATTGTCGGGGAAGCATGGTCAAAGAAGGCTACTACTTCGGTCTACCTCCCCTGGCTCTCAGCGGCTTCGCGCTTCTTTTCCGCTGGACGATTGCCGGCACACTCCTTCTCCTCCTGGCCGCGTTCATCTTTTATTTCTTCCGCGATCCGGACCGCGTCATTCCCGCTGACGCCGGCGCCATCGTTTCTCCCGCAGACGGCCGCGTCGTCGTGGCAACCGACGAAGAAAACGCCGGCCGCCCCGGCAAGCGCATCTCCGTCTTCCTCGCCATCTGGAACGTGCATGTCAATCGCTCCCCCGCTGCAGGCATAATCACGAGCATGAACTACCGCCCCGGCAAATTCGCCGCCGCCATGCGCGAATCCGCTTCCACTCACAACGAGCAAAACGTGATCACTCTCGCCACCGACTCCGGCGAGATCATCTTCAAGCAAATCGCGGGACTCATCGCCCGTCGCGTAGTCTGCTGGAAAAAAGCCGGCGACCGTGTAGCCCGCGGTGAACGCATCGGGCTCGTCCGCTTCGGCTCCCGCGCCGACCTTTGGCTCCCCCGCGATTCCGAGCTGCTCGTAAAAGTCGGCGATCACGTAAAAGGCGGCTCCAGCGTCGTCGCCTATTGGCCGCCACGCGCAAAATCGACACAACCTCGCGCACAAAGACAAGTTTCCTTGGAAGAAAATCTCTCGACGGCTGAGAAACGAACATAAAGATGGCTGAATTCGAGCAGCAAGAAATTCCCTTCAAGGAACGCCGGCTGCGCAGCACAAAACTGCGCCGCGGCATTTTTCTGCTGCCCAGCATGTTCACGGTGGCGAATTTGCTCTGCGGCTACTACGCCGTGGTCGCCTCCTTCGTGGGCGGTCCTGAAGAATTCGATCGCGCCGCCAAAGCCATCGGCTTCGCAATCCTCTTTGATTCGCTGGACGGCCGCGTGGCCCGCATGACCGGCACTACCTCCGAATTCGGCGTCCAATTCGACTCCCTCGCCGACGTCGTCAGCTTCGGCGTCGCCCCTGCGCTCATGGCCTACGCCTGGGGCGTGCGCAGCTTGCCCGGGCAAGACACCCTCGCCGTCGAGCAAATCAGCCAAGTGGGCTGGATTTGCTGCCTCCTTTTCCTGATTTGCTGCGCCTGGCGGCTCGCGCGCTTCAACGTGCAGGGCATGGCGCCCGGCAGCTCAAAGAATTTCGTCGGCCTTCCCACGCCCGCCGCCGCCGGCGTTATCGCCGCCTTCGTGCACGGTTTGAAAACTCCGCTGCACGACGAGCGTTGGGCGATGGTCTGGCTCTTCGTCGTCGCCGCCCTCGGCGCGCTCATGACCAGCACCGTTCGCTACTACAGCTTCAAGGACGTCCCCTGGACCCGCCGCCAGCCTTCTCTCGCCATCGTTCTCTTGTGCCTGTTCGTCGCCGTCGTCTGGAAATACTCCGAGGTCGTTCTGACTCTCTTCGCTTCCTGCTACGTCGTGGGCGGCCTCGTTGTGCAACTTATTCGCGTCCTTCGCCACCGCGTCGCTTCACGGACCGCGTGATTCAATGCCCATTCTCCGGGACTCCCAACGAATCGTAATCGCCGGCGCGTCTTCCCTCCTCGGCGCCGAACTCAAGTCCCTCCTCGAAGAAAGCCGCTTCGCCGGCTGGGATTTTTCTCTCCTCGACGAAGAGACCGCCGTCGGCACCCTCACGGAAGCTGCCGGCGAACCTGCCGTCATCCAGCCCGTCGAGGACGGCAGCTTTGTTCGCGCGAAGTTGGTCTTCTTCACCGGCTCCGCGGCGTTCACCGAGCGCAACCTCCCCGCCGCCCGCGAATCCGGCGCCATCGTCATCGACTTATCCGGCGCGGCGCTCAGCGTTGATGACGCAAGCGTGTGGTTCGCTATCGATGGCGTGGGCCAGAACGCCGCCAAAAACAAAACTCTGTACGCCGTCCCTTCCGCGCCCGGCCTTGCTGCCCGCCGACTCCTCGACGCCCTCGGCCGCGCCGGTCTTTCCCGTCTGGCCCTGATTTTCTTCCGCCCTGTCTCCGAAGCTGGACGCGCCGGCATCGAAGAACTCGAGTCGCAAACGACCCAACTTCTCTCCTTTCAATCCGCCGGCGAGCCGGTCTTTCATACACAAGTCGCCTTCAATCTCCTCGATCGGTACGGCGCCAACAGCCGCGAAAATCTGTCAGACGTTCGCGCCCGGATCCGCCGCGAAGCTTCTCTTGCCGTGGGCCGCAATCTCGTCCAGCCTTCCATCCAAGTTCTGCACGCCCCCGTCTTTTATGGCTACACCTTCGTCGCCATCGCCGACTTCGATTCCAAACAATCCAAAGACGCGCTCGCCGACATCTGCCGCAAGGCCGGGTTCACCCTCGATGCCGATGCCTCCTCCCCGCTCGGCAATCTAAACGCCTCGGGCGATTCCGCCATCCACTTGGCTCTTCCTGAAGACGATTCGGCGCACCCTGGCAGTTGGTGGTTTTGGGGCGCCGCCGATAATATTCGCTTGCCGGCAGCCACCGCCGTCAAGCTCGCGGAGAAACTCAGCGAATGAACGCCTCACTCCGACGTCTAAATCGCTTTTCAATTCGCGCCGCAAAGCAAAGGGCTGCGGTCCTCGCGCTGTCGCTGGCAATCTGCGGCTGCGTTGTGGCCTGCGGCTACCACGTTGCCAACCGCGGCGATGCGCTCCCCAAAAATATTCACGTCATCGCCGTACCCGCTCTCATAAACGCCACCAACAGCTACCGCATCGAGCAAAAACTCACCTCCGCCACGGTCCACGAATTTCTCGCCGCCACGCCGTACAAAATTACCTCCGACCCCGCCGAAGGCGACGCCGTCTTGCGCGGCAAAGTTCTAACCCTCGAAGCCGTCCCGCTCCTGTTCGACACCAAAACCGGCCGCGCCACCACCATGCTGGTCACCGTCCGCTGCGAAGTCACCCTGACGCAAACCGATCCGCAGAAAGTTCTCTTCCACACCGACAAGTTCGTCTTCCGCAACGAATACGAAATCTCCACCGACGTAAAAAGCTTCTTCGGAGAGCAAGATCCCGCCCTAGATCGCCTAGCCAAAGACTTCGCCCAGCGCCTAGTAGCCTCCGTAACCGAAAACTTCTAGCAGCACGGGCATAAGCCTGTCTCTTGCTTCCTCTGCGCCCTCAGTGCCTCTGCGGCAAAACTCTTTCTTCGGCCTCCGTTTCCCTACCAACCGAAAACGAAGTAAGATCCTCCTTCGCATGCCCCGCGTCTCCCACGAAGAACTCCTGGCCCGCCTGACCAAAGGCAAACCCATCCCCGCCCTGCTCCTCCTCGGCGACGAGCCTTTCCTCCGCGATGCCAGCCGCGCCCAGCTCATCGAAACCTTCGTCCCCGAAGCCGCCCGCGCCTGGGCCGTCTCACGCTATTCCGCCGACCGCTCCGAAACGCAGGACGCCCTGCAGCAAGCGCAAACTCTCCCCATGCTCGCGCCGCGCCAAGTTGTTTTCCTCCATGACCTCGAAAAAATAGAAAAGCTCGGCGAGAAAAATCGCGACGCCGCCGTCGAGCAGCTAGAAGCCTACCTCGACAATCCCGCCCCCTTCACCGTTCTCGTCCTCGAAGCCACCGCGCTCGACCAGCGCATGAAACTCGCCAAGCTCCTTTCCGAAAAAGCCCTCGTCGTCGATGTCGGACTCGGTGAAGACCTCGAAGCTCGCCAAGCCGCCGCGGTCCCGCTAGCCCGCGCCATGGCCAAAGAACAAGGCGTCGACTTCGAGCCAGGCGCCGCCGAAGACCTCGCCGAATTCGTCGCCGCCGATCTAATGCGTCTCAAAACGGAAATCGACAAACTTGCCACCTACGTCGCGCAACGAAAATTAATCCGGCGCCAGGATGTCATCGCCCTGGTAATTTCCGAGAAAACCACCACCGTCTGGGAATTGGCCGACCTCTTAGCCTCCCGCCAGCAGAAGCGCGCCCTCGAATTTCTCGATCGCCTCCTCCGCGACGGCGAAGAGCCCCTGCAAATGCTCGGCGCCATCACCTGGATGTATCGCAAGTTGATCGAGGCTAGCGAGCTGAAAGGCATCTCCAACGGTTACCAAGCCGCCCGCGCCCTGGCCATGCGCCCCGAACAAGCCGAGGTCGCCCTGCAATCCGCCCGCAAAATTCCCAAAGCCCGTCTCCTACAAGGTCTGCAATCCCTGCAAGCCGCCGACAACCGCCTAAAAGGCGGCGCCGACGACCCCCACGCCATAATGGAATTCCTAATCTCCGACCTAGCCGCCCCTGACGCCAAATCCGCCGCCCGCTAACTGCATTTCGACGCCTCCGTGCTCTCTGTGGTCCTATCTCAGTGTCCTCTGTGTTAAATCTTTTTCCCCATCTCCAATAACCGAAACTCACTTGCGCAATTGTTCCTTGGAACCAATTGGAGCTGAGCGGGGAATGATGAGCATCAAGCCCCGAAACGCGCTCAAACTAAATCAAAACGGAGGGTAAACGAATGCCACATTTCGATCGCAAGACGCGAATCATTAGGGCTGTTCTAACTGTAGCCCTCCTGGCCGCCGGTTCAGCACTGGCCCAGGCCCCGCCTGCTTATTCGCCGGAGCAGTTGGACAAGATGGTCTCTAGGATCGCCCTGTATCCTGACCCTCTGCTGGCGCAAGTTCTCGCCGCCGCAACTTTTCCGGACCAGATTCCCGAAGCCGCCAAGTGGGCCGATCAGCACCACTACTTGACGGGTGACGCACTGGCCAAGGCTATCGCGGAAGATCATCTGCCGTGGGACCCCAGCGTGCAGGCTTTGCTCCCGTTTCCCTCTGTCCTGGAGATGATGGCAAGCGATATGGCCTGGACGACGGACCTGGGCAACGCTTTTCTGGCCCAGCGTCAGGACGTGATGGACGCGGTGCAGAGAATGCGTCAAAAGGCCAAGGATTACGGCTATCTGCGCAGCAACGAGCAAATCATCGTCAGGGGCGGTCCGTACATTGAGATTCTGCCCGCGAATCCCGCGTTTATCTGCGTCCCCTATTACGACCCGCTCGTCGTTTTCGCTCCGCCTCGCCCGGGATTTGCCGTCAGCGCCGCCATCAGCTTTCGCTTCGGCGTGATGATCGGCGCCGCATTTCGTCCCTGGGGATGGGGCGCGTGCCGGTTCGATTGGGGCAGTCACGTCGTATTCATCAACGGCACTCCGTGGGGACGGGTCTGGGCCACCCGAGGCGTTTACGTACATCCGTACCACCTCGAGCATTGGGACGCCGCTCGCCGCGTGGAATCCCATCGGCTGATAGAGCGCAGCGTACATGAGCGCGAGGAAGCGCGCCTAGGCCATCGCCGCGTGGAAGAGCATCATTACCACTAAATCCGTATCCTGCTAAACCGCATTTCGTCTTTCTTCAAGATTCCTAACCGAGAGAGAAACCCCTCGGTTTATAGTCATGCTTAACTTTTGGCTTCTAGCGTTGTCGAAACAGCATCTGATCGAGCAGTCGAACACAAATCTGGTCGACAACGTACACATACGCGGCCAGCGCCAAGACAACACCCATCACGATGATTGTCGTGGAACGGACCTCTCGCCAACCAGGGAAACTAATATCCTTCATCTCCTGCCGAACTTCGGCAAGAAATCGTAGAAGCGCTGCAAACCGCTTCGTCGGTCTTGGGCCGCCTTCAGAATTACCCTGATGCAAGGAAACACCATTCCTCTCCGGGCCCACTGAGTTCGGGCCGCGTCGCGTCGCTAGAGAAACAGCTGGAACCTCGCGGTTTGGCACAAACCCGGAGGCGCGGTTGTCGGTATTGTCGGTAAAGGAGTGACTACGCGGGAGGGGCGCGACTAGGAGAGGCGGCTAAGAACGGCTCAGCAGGCGAGAAATTGTTTACGGACGGAACTGCGTAGGAGGTCACCTCTGTGGGTGCAAGGAGAAAAAACACAACGACTGGTAAGGAAAACGTCAGATGGTCGAAGCCGGCATCAAAAACAGGAAGTACAACTACCAACAGAATGGCGGACATTACTAGAATGGCCACCAGGGGGGCCACAACGCCGCGCGATTCGTAGACCTGCTGGAGAGTCTTCAACATCGGCTTCAAGTGCGCATAAGATACCACGTTTTCCTCTCTGCGCTCCTCTGCGTTCTCAGCGCCTCTGCGTTAGCTTTTGATCTTGGGCTAGACCGATGACCAGTTCGGACCTCGCCATGCGCCCCGAACAAGCCGAGGTCGCCCTGCAATCCGCCCGCAAAATCACCTGAAATTGCGTTCAGAGGTCATCACGAATTTCGTCCATGAGCATACGCGCCTTCACCTCACGATCGAATTGTGGTTGGTCAACCAAATATGGCGAAAACGTAATTGGCGATTCGAACTTGCCATAAACAATCGTCGAACCGTTGTCTCTGCCGCGGATAACCGACGCAACATCGCTCCATGGAATGGAGTTTTCGCGCCGCCACCAACCCCGCTGCCGAATGCCCGTGGAGTCGATAGAAATTCGACCCGGCGACAGCAAAATCATCGCTACAGGGAGCGGTACAAGAATCAAAGCCGGAATTAGGACAACGTACCAAGGATCTCCAGGAACCCACCGTCCTTGGGTGATCACAGCAAGAAGTAGAAATCCGCATCCAGCAAGGATGAACACCATGACGGTCTTCATTTGCCAACAAAGGGGGAAAACGATTTCAGCCCCGTTTCGGAGGGAACTCTGGCCGCGAGCGGAACGTCTCAACAAGGACCCGAGCCATTGATCGAGCGTTTGCATTGGTACCTGCCGACGGCGCAATTATCAATCCTGATGAATACAAATGTCATATGAAATCGTGACCATTGCTGCGTCGGATTACACTCTCCCACCACAGAACAAAACTCCGACTCATATCGTTTTGCAAATATGACGGTCGAGCCCTAAACTCCTATCCAAAGTTATGTTCGAGCGCTATACCGAGAAGGCCCGCCGCGTCATCTTCTTCGCGCGCTACGAAGCCAGCCAGTATGGAAGCCCCGTCATCGACACCGAGCACATCCTCCTCGGCCTTCTGCGCGAAGACCGACCATTGATGCGTCAGCTCCACCTGGATTTTGCCCCGCAAATTCGTGATGAAATCGCCAAAGTCGTTCGACAAGGCGAACGCATCTCCACCTCCGTGGAAATGCCACTGAGCGCCGATTCGCAAGAGATTCTGCAGCTCGCCAGCGAGGAAGCTGACAGACTTGCTAACCAGCGCGTTGGAACGGAGCACATTTTGCTGGCAATCCTCCGCGTTGAGAAATCCCTTGCCGCCACCCTGCTCACGGCCAGAGGCGCCAAAGCAGACGCGATTCGCGAGCAAATCGCAAGAGGCGCCACTTCGGCTGCAAAAGACCCCGTTTCGGCTGTCGCAAGTGCCCAGCCAGCAAAAGGTGCGCTAGTCACTCTGGATGATTTCTTAGGCCTATTAAGAGAGGGCCCTGCCAAACAGGCTGCTGCTTTTTTTCACGACAAAGGGCAATTTGTCGATTCCTCCGGAAAGCTCTGGCTCGGCCAGGAGATTGAACAAGCAGCCGAGATATTGTTCGCTCCCTTTGCAAAGAGAAATGCCAACTTCTTCCTGAAGAGTACAACCAAGGGTCCATCCGAGACTTTGCTAGCGTCCTTGCTCTGGGAATTCGCCGCCGCTTCCACCGATCGCAGCAAATCGCTCCTCCGCATGAGCATCGTTCTGGCCTCCACCGGTGAAGACTGGACGATTGTTCTAATGCAAGTGACGCCGCTCACACTGAGCTAGACCTTGAAAGCGTTGACCCTCCCAAATAGCAGCGTTACGATGCTGCGCTGTGGTTGCAGCAGGAGGTGTATATGTCATTCCAAGGAAAGAAGGCTCTAGTCACCGGAGGTTCCCGTGGCATCGGTCGAGGTATCGCCATAAAGCTGGCGGAAGGGGGCGCGCAGGTTGCCGTTCATTACTATCGCAACGAGGAGGCCGCGCACGCCACTCTAGAGAGAATCCGCAGCGTCGGCTCCAACGGATTCCTGGTGCAGGCCGACGTATGCCGGCCCGACGAGGTTCGCTGCATTTTCAAGCAAGTTCGCTCCGAGTTCGGTTCGCTCGACATTTTCGTCAACAATGCCCGTCCAGAAGCAGCGACTTTTTATCAAGCCCCAATGGATATCACTCTGGACAAATGGGACACCGCGATGGATTCGCAGGCGAAAGCGTTCCTCGTGGCAGTGCGTGAGGCAGTTCCGTTGATGTCGACTGGCGGAAGGATTATCGCCATCAGCTTCGCGCCGGGCGGACGGTTCGGAAGTTGGCAACCGTGGGTCGCCATGGGTGCGGCGAAGGCAGCAATGGAGGTTCTAGTGCGCTATTTCGCGGTTGCCCTCGCCCGCCAAGGCATCACGGTCAACACCATCAGCCCGGGCTGGGTGGAAGACAGTGTGCTGAACAGCCTGCCGGAAGCCTTCCAAACGGGTGTACGCGAGTGGCAGGAACGCGGGTGGACTCCGATGGGCCGGCTGGGAACGCCGGCGGACATCGCCAATGCCGTCGCCCTACTATGTTCGCAAGAGGCGGCTTGGATTACAGGCCAGTTGATCGATGTGGACGGCGGCGCCTCGCTGGTCGATGCGCACCTGCCGTTGGAATTCCAAGGCATATTGAAAGCAAAGAGCGCCGAGGCCGCCTGAGTCCTGTATCACAATGGCGTCCTTTGCAGCGCGCGTAGGGGCGCCCTACTCCCCTAACGCCCGTTCGCGTTCATTCCATTGACCTTAGAAGTACCCTCCACGCCCTTCAGATTTGGCTCATCCATCAGCTACCTTGCCTCTTTGTCTCCACCCCTCTTTCAGCGCGGTTGACGCTCACCCGGCCATTCAGTAGCCTCCCTGCCAGGCATATCCAGCTTCGCTCGGCGAGGCGAACGGAGATCCGGATGGACGAAACCTCTAAACCCAGCGGTGCCGAAACGAAACGGATTACCCGCCGCGAATTTGCCCGCCGCACAGCCCTGGCCTCAGCCGTCGCAGCGGTCGCTCCTTCAGCCGCGATGTCCACGCCTGCAGCTCCACTGAATGAACATGCAAATATAGCGGCCGCGGACTTTCGCGGGCGCCTTTCCGCGCCGTCCAGCGACGCTGCCATTCCGCCACAAGCGTCAGAGCCCAAGCTTTCCCCCGAGAGCCACGCCGAAGTCGAAGCGCGCGTTCAAACCATTCTCAACCAATACGGCACCCGCTTCTCGGACGCGCAGAAGGCAGACCTTCGCAGGCTTTGCAATCTGGCGCAGCCGCCGCTCGATCGCTTGCGCGCGTACGCGCTCGCGAACGGCGACGGTCCCGGGCTATATCTGAAACCGCTGGTCGAGCGCGAAAAGAATCCGCTCGAAAATACGCGCGTCGGAAAAACGCCGGCCGCCGCGACAAAACCCTGAGGAGATTGATGCCCACGGAAGAATTGGCTTTCCTGCCCGTCACGGAACTTGCGAAGCGCATCGAAGCGAAAAAACTTTCGCCAGTCGAGCTGACGCAATATTTTCTCGATCGCAGCGAAAAACTCGGCCCGCGCTACAACGCATACGCGCGGCTGACTGCGGAAATCGCGCTGGCGCAGGCCAAGACCGCGGAAAAGGAAATTCACAATGGCCACTATCGCGGCCCGCTGCACGGAATTCCCTACGCTGCAAAAGATCTTCTCGCCGTAAAGGGCGTGCCCTGCACCTGGGGCGCGAAACCGTACGCCACGCAAGTTTTCGATTACGACGCCACTGTCATCGAGCACTTGAATCGCGTAGGCGCGGTGCTCATCGGCAAGGCCGCAATGATCGAGCTTGCCGGAGGCATGGGTTACCGCTTTGCTACCGCCTCGCTACAAGGCGAAGCGAAAAATCCCTGGGACACGAAATGCTGGACGTGCGGTTCGTCGTCCGGTTCCGGTGCGATTGTCGCTGCGGGGCTCGCCCCATTTGCGATCGGCACGGAAACCTGGGGCTCGATTCTTTGCCCCTCGGCATTTTGCGGCCTCAGCGGGCTTCGCCCCACCTATGGACGCGTGAGCCGCTACGGCGCGATGGCCCTCGCTCCGTCCATGGATAAAATCGGCCCGCTCGCTCGCTCCGCCGAAGATTGCGCTCATGTGTTCGCGGCGATTGCCGGGCATGACCCGAGAGATCGCGGCACGCTTCCCTTGGATAAAGCCGCGTTCACCTATTCGGCATCCCTGGAGTTGAAATCGCGCGCGCTGAAAATTGGCTGGCTGACCAATGCGTGGAAGAAGCCGGAGTCCGGCGTGACCAAGGCTGCGGACGCTGCGGAAAAAGTTCTAAAGAAGTATTTTTCAGTCAAGAAAGCGGCGCTGCCAGAGGGCCCGTTTGAAGATGCCGGCAACATCATCGTTGCTGTCGAAGGCGCTTCTTCGTTTCGCTCCCTGATTCGTTCCGGACGCGTAAGCGAATTGGCCGATCCCCTGGGACAAATCGCCGGCTACGTAAACGAGCAATTTTCGGGCGCGGATTATTTGCAAGCGCAGCGCCTCCGCGAAATTCTGCAAAAGAAAATGGAGACCCTGTTCGATTCGTTTGATTTGCTGGTGACCGTAACGCAACCCGTCGCCGCAACGCCGCTGGACATGAATCTCGAGACTGGCCTTTCTTTCCCCGATCCGCTGGGCGGCATCGGGAATTTGTGCGGGCTTCCCGCTCTGTCCGTTCCCTGCGGCTTCACGGAAAAGAATCTTCCCGTGGGCCTGCAATTCATGGCGCGCGCCGGCGACGATATCGCCGTGATTCAAGGCGCGCGCATCTACCAACTGCACACCGACTGGCATCGCAGACACCCCAGAATTGCGTGACGGAATTGCGTGACGGAATTGCGTGGCAAAGTTACGTGATAACCTCTCGCTAGAGGTGTGAGCGCGATGCACGATATGTGGAAAGACATGTTTGTATTAGGCGGGCCAATTCTGGAAAAGATTCTCCGGCCCGTCATCGTTTACATTTTTCTAATCGTAGGCTTGCGATTATCGGGAAAACGCGAACTCGCGCAGCTCAATCCGTTTGACTTGATCGTTCTTTTGACGCTTTCCAATACCGTGCAGAATGCCATCATCGGAAACGACAACAGCGTCACCGGCGGAATAATCGGCGCGGCTTCCCTGCTCGCCATCAATTATCTCGTCGTGCGATTTCTGTACGATCACCGCAAGATCGATCAACTTGTCGAAGGCCGCGCTGACGTTTTGATCGAGGACGGAAAAGTCCACGAGCAGAAACTCAAGCGAGAGCTGATCACCAAGGAAGAGCTCGCCGCAGCCGCCCGCAAGCAGGGTTTCGATTCGCTGTCGGAAGTGCGCCAGTGCGTCCTGGAGCCGGGCGGAACGCTGAGTTTCACCGCCAGGAAGCCTGACACCGAGGACATTCGGCATCAGGAACTGCTGAAGAAGTTTGACGCGCTTACGCAAGAGCTCGCGCAATTGCGCAAAATGCAGCCGCCTGCGACGGTATAATTTTTCGCGATTCGCAGCGAGGGACAATTTGCGGGTCACAGTGGGGGAAAAAGGGGAATGACCGAGATCCAAGAGGGCGTCGAACTTCCGGAATTTCATGAAAGTCACCAAGAGTATCGATATACGCTGCCGGTTTCGCTGACCATTTCGATTTTGGCCGTGCTGGTTGCGGGCGCTACGCTGTTGGGGCATCGCGCGCATACCGAGGAGTTGCTGCTGCAATCGCGGGCCACGGATCAGTGGTCTTACTACCAGGCGAAGAATATTCGTTTTCATGAGGTGCAAGGCATTGCGGATTTGCTTGGCGCATTGGCGCCTGCGGACAAGGAAAAGACGGCGGCGGTTCGCGAAAAATATTTGAAGGAGATGGAACGGTACGAAGCAGACAAGGAAGATATCAGCGACAAAGCTAAGGAATTTGAGAAAGAGCGCGACCTGCTCACCCGGCGCGCGGATCGCTTTGACGGCGGAGAGGCGCTGCTGCAAGTGGGATTGGTGATTTGCTCGATCACACTGCTCACTAAGAGGCGCGCATTCTGGTTTGGGGGAATGTTTGTGGCGGCGCTTGGCGTAGTGATGGCGCTTACTGGATTGTTTTTGAAATAAGAGGCGACGACGGCAAGAAAGAGGAAAGCGAAGGATAACGCACCCTTCGAGGCTCAGGGTAAAGAGGCGCAGAGTACGCTGAGTAAGCGCAGAGATTTTTTGCTTCGCGTCAACCGTTTGCTCCGATTAGCTGCAGGACTTCGTGGGCGGCGGCTATGGTGCGATCGATGTCTTCGGCGGTGTGGGCCGCGGAGACGAAGGCGGCCTCGAATTGCGACGGGGCGAGGAAAATGCCACGGTCGAGCATTTCGCGGAAGAAACGCGCGTAGCGTTTTGTATCGGAGCGTTTCGCGCCGGCGTAATCGCGGACGGGCTGGTCGGTGAAAAATATGGTGCCGAGGGAATGGCTGGAATTTACTTGCGCCGCCACGTGAGCTTCGGCGATGGCTTTGCGCAAACCGGTGACGAGCCGCTCCGCGTTTTGGTTGATGCGCTCGTACAGGCCGGGTGCAGTTAACTGCTTCATTGTGGCGATGCCCGCGCTCATGGCGAGCGGATTTCCGGCCAGCGTGCCAGCCTGATAGATCGGGCCGATCGGCGCAACGTTGTCCATCAGCTCAGCGCGGCCGCCGTACGCAGCGACGGGTAAGCCGCCGCCGATGATTTTGCCGAGCGTGGTGAGATCGGCTTCTACTTTTAGAAGTTGCTGCGCGGCGCCATTGTGCAGACGGAAGCCGGTGATGACTTCGTCGATGATGAGCAGCGCGCCATTCTTTTTTGTGATGTCGCGAAGACCGACCAGGAAATTGGGCGCGGGCGGAACGACTCCCATGTTGGCGGCGATGGGTTCGATGATTACGGCGGCGATTTTATTTTTGTGCTGGTCGAAGATTTTCTCGACGGCGTTCAGGTCGTTGTAAGGCGCATTGAGCGTCAACTCCGCGAGCGCTTGCGGAACGCCGGGGCATTCGGCGATGCCGAGCGTGGCCAGGCCGGAGCCGGCTTGCGAGAGAAAGCTGTCGGCGTGTCCGTGGTAGCAACCTTCAAATTTGAGAATGAAATCGCGTTTGGTGACGCCGCGCGCGAGACGCACCGCGCTCATGGTGGCTTCGGTGCCGCTGGAGACGAAGCGAATTTTTTCGATCGAGGGGATGGCGCGCGTAATCAGCGTGGCGAGTTCCAGTTCGAGTTCGGTAGTGACCCCAAAGCTGGTGCCGCGTTTGGCTTGCTCTGCGATTGCGGCGCTGATTGCTGGATTCGCATGGCCTAACAGAATCGCGCCCCAGGAGCAGACGTAGTCGAGAAGTTGGTTTCCGTCGGCGTCGTAGAGGTATTGGCCTTCGCCGCGCTCAATGATGAGCGGGTCGCCACCCACGGAGCGGAAGGCGCGGACGGGGCTGTTGACGCCGCCGACGAGCAGTTTTGCGGCGCGGTCGAAGATTTCGCGAGAGCGGCGGCGCTCGCGGTGCAAACTTGGTTTCGGTGTGCTCATAGCCTCTTAGCCTCTGGCCTCCTAGCCTGAATGCCGCGGACTAGATCATTGCTTCTTGGGGCTCATTCTGACTAGTTGCCCACTTACAGGTCAGCGATATGCTACCGTCGAAAAGGCATAGAAAAAATGGCTCAAAAGAAAACGGGCATCACTCTCCAAATCAGCACTCCGCTAGAAGATCCCGTAACCGAAAATACCGATATAGCAGAATCAGAGGACGACCTTCAAGCCATAGATCCATCGCTCCTCGGGCAAGCAGTCGTTTTCGGCACTGACTGGACTGCAGCAACACTCATCGACCAGCTTCGACGGGGGAACATCAAACTCGACCCTATCTTCCAAAGACGCGACGCATGGGACATGAAACGAAAGAGCCGCTTTATTGAATCAATCGTTCTCGGCCTGCCCATTCCACAAATTGTGCTCGCAGAAGCGAAAGATGACAGAGGGTCATTCCTCATCATCGATGGTAAACAACGACTCCTCAGCCTACAGCAATTCGCCGGGATCGACGCCACCGCAACTCCGCTCGTGCTCACCGGGCTCAAGTTCCGCGGCGAACTCAACACGAAGACCTACGACGACTTCCAAAAAGATACAAGGCTCCGCAACCACAGAAACGCCTTCGACAACCAACCTATCAGGACTGTTGTCGTAAAAAACTGGCAAAAAGAAGACGTCCTTTACCTAATCTTCCACCGGCTTAACAGCGAAACCCTCCCGCTGTCGCCACAAGAACTACGACAGGCACTTCACCCTGGCCCATTCCTCCGTTTCGCCGCAGAATATACTCAAATTCCTGGTGGTATCCACAAAGCGCTCGGTATTCCAAAACCAGACTTCCGCATGCGAGATGTCGAGCTCTTCGTCCGGTACGTGGCGTTTCAATACAGCCTTGACACATACACCGGGAACTTAAAAGCCTTTCTCGATGACGAATGTAAACGACTCAACAGCAAATGGGCGACCGACGAATCGGACATCCGCTACAAGGCGCAGGAAATGGAAGCAGCGATTAGCGCATCTTACGAGATCTTCGGGGATAACGCCTTCCGAAAGTACGACGGGCACAACTACGAGACACGATTCAACAGAGCCGTTTTCGACATCCTCATTTACTACTTTTCTGACGAGGCCGTCAGAAAATCAGCACTCGCTAAGAAGGCGAAAGTGAAAAGCGCGTACGAGGCGCTCAGCAACAACAGCGCTTTTATCAAGAGTCTCGAGACAACCACAAAGAGTGTTGACGCCACGCGGACTCGCTTCCTCACGTGGGGACAAACGCTCGGCAAGGCGCTCGGCGTTAAAGTGACACTCCCTTCCATTGGTCAACCCTAACTGTTGACTGTCTATGTCGACACCGAAACGGCTACAGCGACTCCTCACAAGACTTGACAGGCTCGAAGCGCACCTTCTTCCAGCCGCTTTCTCGTTGACAGGTCGCTACAGCGCGCGACAGAAGGACCACACTAAGGCATTCCTTCTGCTAGTCCACGCGGAACTCGAAAGCTATTTCGAAGACCGCGCGAGAACGCTCGTCACGAATGCAGAAGCACGATATCAAAGCAAGGGCATTTGCACGCCTGTACTCTCGCGCCTTCTCCTCTACCATAACGCTGTCAAAGAAGAACTCGGACCTGTATCACCGAATGCGGTAAGCAAAGCAATCAACTACTATCTTGACCATCTCGGGAAGAATCATGGAATTAAGGAGAAGAATCTTCTCACGATTTTCCTCCCTCTCGGGATCGGCCATGCGCAGCTAGATGCGCAACTTGTCGCTGCCTGCAATCAACTTGCGCAGAAGCGTGGGCAGTTTGCGCACGCAAGTTTTAAGACGCATCAGCAAGTCGACCCAAAAACTGAACGTGACAACATCAGACTAAACATCCTCCCTGAGCTAAAGAGCCTCGAAAAACGGCTTAAAGACCTCTAGCTCTAACGTCTGAAGCCCAGAGCCTATGTTAGCTGCCACATCTTGGCGAGTTGCCGGCTGTGTTTGGTTCGTGCAAGGGTGGGTCTTCCTGAAACTGCACTCTTGGGTTCGTAAGGGCAGGTTTTGAATCCGTGATTACGGCCTTCCAATTTTTCTTTCCCTACATTTCCAAAATGGAACCAAAAAACTCTTGACAGGAGCTAACCAAATGGTATAATATCCCATGAAGTATCCAGCCAGATCCCTAACTCCTTCCCTTGCCACACTTCCGCAAGATGTGCCTCTCTGCTCTCCTCGTCATTTGCTAGTCTCTATTCCGTTCCCTGTTCTAAGTACATGCAAATCAACAGCTTGCGCGCTGTTGAACTCTCTTGCCTCTCTTTTTGCAACTCCTTTCCTTTGTTTTCAATTGCTTGCGGACTCTTTTGCAAAAAGAGGGGGGGTGGGGTGCCCCGTCTCTTTCTCGCCACTCGCCACTGGTTGCGCCGACGAACAGAAAAGCAGATCCCTTCCGGCAGGGCCGGAATCTGCGATCACACCGCTCGCATGAGGCGCGAGCGGGTTCGGTCCCGTAGCGGCATTCGGGACGCAAAAAGCGCGGATGACGGGCGGGGAGAGAAAGGACGCCTGCAAAAACCAAAGGCGCCCGCGACGGTCCGCGGCCGCTACATAGGCAAAGCTAAGAAGCCGGCGAGGCTCGGCGCGGGCACGGGGGTCCCGTGCCCCTACACGCGATCGTTATGGCGGTCATTGCAGGTGGGCGAGGACGGCGACTTCGAATTTTGAATAATACTTTTTCACGTCGCTGGCACCGTACTTGGCGCGGAATTTTTCGACTACGGACGCGACCTGTTTGGGGTCAGTGATGGGAACCGCTCTGAGTTCGGCTGCGTCGCCGGCGGCCTCGATTCGGATGGACGGAGTCTTGAGCACATTCTTGTACCACTGTGTATCCGACCCGCTCACAGGCAACAGGTAGAGCTTACCGTCTTCCAAGACGAACCAGACTGGAATGGAGATGGCGCGTCCTGACTTTCTGCCGGTCACGGTGATGGTTATCTCGTTTAATCGGGAGAGGTGGTTTTTTAGAGCATCGTTCGGTGGTGGCTTGTTGCTCATGTTGACGTCCTCTGTTCATTGTAGGCGCATGGGCTTGTAGAAGAATGCTTTCTTCAGGGGCTGAAGTCCAGAAGCGTCCCTCCGGGACTGGGGCGATTTTCCTCCTGACCCAGCACTGACGTGCTTCGTCGCTACGCGAGTCGGGCTGGGTCGAGCTTGAAAGGGCGACCCACGATTCTTCGGCGTCCCATCCGGGACTCATGCTAGTGCACGCCGAGAAAAACGCCAGGCCCTTCGAGGCTCCCCTCAAAGATCGGGGCAAGCAGGGTAAACTGAAGCCCGCCGCTACGTAACGGCGAACAGCAGATCCCTCACTCGCATTGCAGGGTCAGCGTTCGGCGGAGCATTGGAAGCACAGGGAATACCCATCGGGGTCGTGGAGGTACATCTGCTTCATGCCGTAGCCGGTCACGAATGGCGGCTTTATGTTCAGACCTTTTCCACTGAGCTCTTGATATGCGGCATCGACATCGGGGCAACTGAAGAACAGGCCGGTATCGTCGTGAGCGGCGGTGCGGGCGAGATCGGGTTCCGCAGGACGCTCGCTGTCGAATTCATAGGCGGTGTTCAGCATCAGCTCCGCGTGGTCGAGCCGAAGCAGAGCCCAGTGAAAACGATCCTTGCCTAAGCTGGGAGAAGTGGTCACTACCTGGAAGCCCAATAGGTCGCGATAGAAACGTACTGAGGTTGGCATGTCGTAGACCTGGAGCAGCAGAGTTAGCCCGCGCACATCGAGAGTCATCTCTCACCTCGTGAATGACAAGTTGCGAACATTATGGGCCAACAGAAGGGAGCCAGGGCTAAAGCCCATTTTGGCGGCACATTTTTTCCGCGAGCCTGAAGGCTCGCTCCCCCGGACTCAAGTCCGGGGCTTCCACCTGTCACAAGCCAGAGCGCTCGCGCCTTAGGCGCTCGCTAGCCGGGCTAAAGCTCGGCCTCTACACGGCGAAAGGCCGCAGGACTCCGCCCTGCGCTACACGGGCGAAAGGCTAGACGGGCACGGGTGTCCCGTGCCCCTACAACGTAAAGTTAGCAGTGCTTTAGCCAGCGGGCGGCTTGTTTGGCGTGGTAGGTCAGCGTAATGGAGGCGCCGGCGCGCTGGATGCTGGTTAGGATTTCGAGGGTTACGCGCTGCTCGTCTAGCCAGCCTTTGGCTGCTGCGGCTTTTACCATGGCGTATTCGCCGCTTACGTTGTAGGCGCCTACGGGGACGTCGAATTTGTCGCGCACGGTGCGGATTACGTCGAGGTAGGGGAGGGCGGGCTTGACCATTACCATGTCGGCGCCTTCTTCGAGGTCGAGGGCTACTTCTTTCAGGGCTTCGCGGGCGTTGGCGGGATCCATCTGGTAGCTGCGGCGGTCGCCGAATTGTGGCGCGGACTGGGCGGCTTCGCGAAAGGGACCGTAAAAGCCGGAGCAGTATTTGGCGGCGTAGGAAAGAATGGCGATGTTTTCGAATTTGTGCTCGTCGAGTTTTTCGCGGATGGCGGCTACGCGGCCGTCCATCATGTCGGAGGGCGCGACGATATCGGCGCCGGCGCGGGCGTGGGAGAGCGCTTGCTCGGCTAGGATCGCGATTGTCGCATCGTTCGCTACGGTGGCTTCGTTGGTGAGATGGTCGTGCTCGATTACGCCGCAGTGGCCGTGGTCGGTATACTCGCAGAGGCAGACGTCAGTGATTACGAGAAGTTTTAGATTTGCTTTGCGGATGGATTCGATGGCGCGCTGGACTACTCCTTGGGAGGAAAGCGAGCTTGCGCCGCGCGGGTCCTTCGATTCTGGAAGGCCGAACAGAATGACTCCGGGAATTCCGAGGGACTCCACTTCCCTGCACTCTTCAACGATTTGATCGGCGGACTGCTGATAAATCTCCGGCATGGAGCTGACTTCCTGGCGGACTTTGCTGCCGGGGCAGACGAACATGGGATAGATCAGGCCGGTCGTGGAGAGCTGTGTTTCGCGGACTAGTCCGCGGAGGGCTTCGGTGCGACGTAGGCGGCGGGGGCGATGTGCTGGGAAAGACATTTTGATTTGGTTAGTTTAGCGCAGGTGGGGTGAGGTTGCTGGGAAATGCGGATGGGATTTGTTTGAGGGATTGGGGAGAAAAGGCGTTAGGAGCGCTCGCGAGGCGCTCGCTAGCCGGCCTGAAGCCCGGCCACTACATAGGCAAGAGAAAAGCCGCAGGGCTGTCCGGCTGCTGCCCGGACCAGGTCGCGGACTCCGCCCTGCGCTACAGGGATCCTGTTTGCGTTTTGTGATGGGTGAAGAAATCTTCTAGGGCTTCGATCACGGCTGGGACTGTGGTGTTTGATGCTTGCACTATGTTGCGGAGGCCGGCTTCGCGGAGGGCGGTTGCGGTTATTGGGCCTACGGCTACTACCGCGGTTTTGCGGGATAGGTCGGACATGGAGCGGAGGACTTGGCCGCCTTTGCCTTCGTCCCAATTTAGAAAATTACGGACGGCGGACGGACTGAAGAAAAGAATGGCTTCGAGATGACCGGAAGAGAAGTGGCTTTGTCCTTCGCCCTCGGGTTCCGCGGCGAACGTGCGATAGGCGATGACTTCGGTGACGTGCGCGCCGAGACGGCGCAGTGCGTCGGGAAGCTCGGAACTAGCAAGATTGCTGCGCGGGAGCAGGACTCGTTTGCGGGTAAACTCGGCGGCAAATTCTTCAGCTAAAGCTACTCCCTGATGTTTCGTGGCGACGTGACTTACGGGCAAGCCGGCGCGACGCGCGGCTTCGGCGGTGACCGGGCCTACCGCGGCCATACGGACAGCAGCGAACGAGTTCGTGACATCGACACCGAGCGATTGCGCGCGCTCGAGTAACGCACGGACGGCGTTGGCGCTGGTGAGCAGGAGCCAATCGAAGGTGCGCAGATCGCGGAGCGCCTGATCCAAAGGAGAAAAATCCGCCGGCGGGTGAAACGAAATCATGGGCTGGAGCACGGGTTTGGCGCCGCGAGCTTCCAGCTCGCGAACGAGTGACTCGGTCTGATCTGACGCGCGCGTGATGAGAATATTTCGCCCGGCGAGTGGGGATGCGGAGGCCTCAACCATGCTGGCCTCTGACTGCTTCGAGGATGGATTGCGCGCCGGACTCGAGGAGGAGGCGCGCGACGTGTTCGCCGAGAGCGGCGGCTTGCTCGGGCGGCGCGGTGGCACGCTGGCGGACATATTGCGAGCCGTCGACGGAGCAGACGCAGGCTTCGAGGATGAATTCGCCGCGCTCGGTGCGGGCCCAGGCGCCGAGGGGAACCTGACAGCCGCCCTCCAGCGCGGAGAGCAGAGCGCGCTCGGCGATGATGGCGGTGCGCGATTCGGCGTCGTCCAGAGTGCCGAGGACTTCGGCGGCTTCGGAATCGGAAAGGCGGCATTCGGCGGCAATCGCACCTTGGCCCACGGCCGGGAGAAAAACCTCTGGCGCAAAAGTTTCGGTGATGCGATCGCTCCAGCCGAGGCGGTCGAGCCCGGCTTTGGCGAGGAGGATGGCGTCGTATTCACCGCTCTGGGCTTTGCGGAGGCGGGTGTCGACATTGCCGCGCAGGTCGCGGACATCGAGATCGGGGCGAATGTGGCGAAGCTGCGATTGGCGGCGAAGGCTTCCGGTGCCGATGCGCGCGCCCTGGCGGAGATTGGCGAGGGTGGCGCCGCTTGCCGAGACGAGGCAGTCTCGAACGTCTTCGCGGCGGAAGACAGCGGGAAAGGACAAGCGGGAGGGGATTTCGGTAGGGATGTCCTTGACGCTGTGGACGGCGACGTCGATCGATTCTTCCATCAGGGCGTCTTCGAGTTCCTTGACGAAAATGCCTTTGCCGCCGATTTGGGTTAACGGGGCGTTGGCAAATTTATCGCCAGAAGTTTTGATGATGACGATTTCGGCTTCGACTCCGGCGGCGGAAAAAAGGCGCTTGCGGACGTATTCGGCTTGCCATTTGGCAAGAAGACTGCCGCGAGTGCCAATGCGCAAATGCCTCACGGCTTGTCCTTTTTCGGCAAGAAAAGGTCGCGCAGGGCTTCGACGTTCTGAATCTTGCGGCGCAATTCTTTTTCGCCGCGCAAACGCTGGGCCGGCTCGACTAAGAGCTTTTCGAGGAGTTCGTCCATCAACGTTTCCACGTGTTGGCGGTCGCCTGGGGCGAGGTGACTCATGCCGTCAATGCGGGCGCGGATGAAGGCGGCGCGCTCTTCGCGGATGCGGGTGCGCAGGGCGTCGACCAGGCCGACCAGCTCGACGCTGGCTTGCCAGGAGAGGAATTTGCCGACGTGCTCTTCCACTATGACTTCGGCGCGGGGGACTTCGCTTTCGCGGGCCCGGCGATTTTGCTCGACGATTTCGGTGAGGTCGTCAATGTTGTAGACGTAGAGGTTGTAGAGATCCGCGGCGGCGGGATCGATGTTGCGAGGGACGCCGAGGTCCATGAGGAAGAGAGCGCGATTGGAGCGCGCGGCCATGGCGTCTTCTAGAACTCTTCGCGTCAGAACAGGTTCTTCGGAAGAGACTGAAGTGACGACGACATCGGGAATGGAAAGACCGGATTCCCAGTTGCCCCACTCAATGACGCGGCCTCCGAATTGGGAAGCAAGCGTTTGCGCGCGCTCGCGGGAGCGATTCATGACATACAGATGGGCGACGCCGCGGTCGCGAAGCGTGGTAACGACTTGTTCGCTGATCGTTCCAGCACCGAGGACCAACGCGCCGCGACCGGCGAGCTTGCCGAAGATGCGCTCGGCGAGCTTGACGCCAGCGGCGGCGACAGACATCGGGCGAGTGCCTAATTCCGTCTCGGAGCGAACGCGTTTGCCGGTTTCGAGCGCGCCCTGGAAGAGGCGGTTGAGAACGGGGCCGGTGGCGCCGTATTCGTGGGCGAAACGATAGGCTTCGCGGACTTGGCCGAGGATTTCGGCTTCGCCGAGGAGGAGAGAGTCGAGCCCGGCAGAGACTCGGAAGAGATGACGGACGGCGGCGCGGTCGTAGTGCTGGTAGAGGACGCCGTTGAGAAGGTCGGGGCGAATGGAATGGAATTCGCTTAGGAAGGAAGATAGGCCGGGTGCGCATTCGTGGCAGGTCTCGGGCGGGACGCCGTAGACTTCGCTGCGGTTGCAGGTGGAGAGGACCAGGGATTCTTCCAGGAGGCCGCGGGAGCGGAGCTCGTCGGCGGCGCGGCGGGCCTGTTCGGCGGTGAACGCGACGCGCTCGCGGAGCTCGAGTGAGGCGGTGCGATGGTTTAGGCCGACTATGACGATTTCCATTTGTGTTGCCTTACGTCATCCCACAGTTGAAAATCCAAAAGCGCCCGCGACGGTCCGCGGCCGCCACAAAGGCTGGGATTCGCTAAAGCGAACCCCTACAACGCTTCGACTACTCAAAAATAACGGTGGGAATGCGAGAGATATAGATTCACCACCGTGAAACTCAAGATTACGATCACGAAATTAAAGATGCAGAGCCGGGAGGCTCGGGCGCCGCGCCACGTGGTAGTGCGCGAGAGTTGCAAGTAGGCGGCGTAGAGCAAGAGTACGAGGAGCGTTACCACGTACTTGGGATCGTAATACCAATATTGGCCGGTTAGGCGGTCGACCCAGATAAAACCGAGAACGGTGCCGACGGCGATGGAGAGGAGGCCAATGAGAACGCTGGAACGGCTCATGCGCTCGAGAAGGTCGAGTGGGGGAAGACGCCAGACGACTTCGCCAAGCTTGTGATTGCGCAGGAGACGGTTCTCGGCGAGGTAAATGAGACTCAGGACAAAGGATAAAGCGAAGGCGGCGTAGGCAAGGATGCTGAGCGTTACGTGCAGGGCGAAGATCGTGCCGCGCGCGGGCGTGGAGGCGAGACGGTCGGCCGGCGCGAGATGGGCGGCGAGGAAAAAGACCAGGATGAACGGGAGGACGAAGGCGCCCACGGAACGCTGGCGATGGTAGAACTCGAGAGCGAGGTAGGTCAGGGCGAGCAGCCAGCCAAAGAGGGACATGGAGCCGTATAGGTCGTGATATGGGACGGTGTTGAGGCCGCGGGAGCGCTCCAAGAGGGCGAAATAGTGCGCGACTAGACCGAGGCCGAGGAAGACGGTGCCGAGACGGCCGGCGAGCTTGCTGCCTGTGTAGAGATAGCGGGTGTACATGCCAAAGCTTAGGCCGTAGGTGAGGAGGGTCAGAGATAAGAATAGATGTGGCACGGCAGTTGAACTAAGAGTATAGCGCAGCGGTGAGGCGGGTGCGGAAAGCGGGGCGTAACAGGAACATCGCTGCCATCGCGCTGGTAGGCTCGCGTGGGAGTTAGTTCTTACGCTGTGAAAGAGGCGGCCGCCTGCGGCAGGCAGGCCCGACTGCCGCACTCCAAAGGGCTAGTGGATTTGGCGGGTTTTGCGGGACATGTAATCCATGAGGAGATACTGTCCGAGCGTGTAGGGGGTGGTGAAGTAGGCTTTTCCGCGGCACATTTCGGTGATTTTTTGGACGAAATGCACGAGGCTGTAGTCACTGGCGAGCATGAAGGTGTTGATCAAGATTCCGGCGCGCTTGCACTTGTTGACTTCTTCGAGGGTCTGCCCGACGACGAAGGGGTCGAGGCCGAATGCGTTTTTGTAGATGCGGCCGTCCTCGAGGGTCAGCGCGGAGGGCTTGCCGTCGGTGATCATGACGATCTGGCGCATGTCTTTTTTCTGGCGGAGCAAGATGCGCTGGGCCATGCGGAGACCCTCGCGGGTGTTGGTGTAGTAGGGGCCGACTTGCACGCGCGCCAGCTCAGCGAGCGGGACCTCTTCGGCGCTGTCGTGGAAGAGGACGAGGTTTAGGGTGTCGCCTGGATATTGGGTGCGAATGAGATGGGACAAGGCCATGGCTACGCGCTTGGCCGGAGTGAAGCGGTCCTCGCCATACAAAATCATGCTGTGGCTGCAATCGAGCAGCACGACGGTGGCGCACGAGCTGTGGTACTCGCATTGGTGCACCATCAAGTCTGGGTAGGTGATCTCGATAGGGACCTTCGCGCCATCGCGGCGGACGGCGTTGAAGAGCGTTTCGCTAACGTCTAAATTCAGCGTGTCGCCAAATTCGTATTGGCGCGAAACGCCGCTGGCTTCCACTCCGGTCGATAGATCGCGCGTGTCGTGGCGGCCGAAGCTGCTGCGTCCGAGCGAGCCTAACAAGTCCTGCAAGGTCTTGAAGCCGAGAAAATCGATGGTTTTGTCGGTGATTTCGAAACGGGCTTCGACTCGCTCTTGCGGCTGGCCGATTTGTCCGCGGGCGCTGGTTTGCGGCGGCGGAGTCACCTGTGGGGGCTGCTGCGGATTGATGAAGCCTTCGTTGGCCATGCGCTCGGTGATTTTGTCGATGAGGTCGCGGATGGCTTCGTTGTTCATGGCGTCGGCGTTCTGCAACATCTCGCGCAATTCCTCGCTCATTGCGCCTTCGGGCAGCAAGTCGCCTTCTTGCAGCGCGCGTAAAATGGCCTGGCGCAGCGCTTCCATGGACTTCTCGGGGTCCATTTCGTTCATGCCATAGAATTGGGACTCGAATCCGCTCTGCAGGAAAAAATCGCCGAGGCGCTTGATTAGCTCTTCCAAATCGACGGCGTCAGCCGGCTCGCCTACGTACTTTCCGTATTTGATGAATTTCATGAGAGCCTCGCGAAGTCGCGGGCCGGCTGTTGAGAGCCCAAAGAAAAAGCATCGCAATGGTTTAGATATCGCCAAGATGGGGCGCAGCAATGCTGCGCCCCTACGGGGGAGTTGGCGCTGCGCGCGGCACATCGTGTAGGAAAAATCCAGTTCATGCTAGTTGTATTGGCGCCGCGGCGGCCGATTCGGGGCTTCTCGCGGTTCCGGTTGACGCGGCTTTTCCGCAAAGTAGCCGCGCTCTTCACTGCGTCCAATGCGGCGGTGCGCCCACAATCCTTCGAGAATCATCTCGGCGGCACCGGACACGGCTCCGGCATCCTTGCGATCTGTGACGCCCAGGCGGCCGATGTGCTCCAGCAAGCCTTGGATTTTGGAGAGCTGCTGGAAACGCTCCGCAGTGGTGGCCAGTTCGGGGAGCTTCAGCTCGCCGCCTAACTCGAACCACTGAATCACGGGTTGAAAATTCACTTCGGGAAAGTGCTTGCTGAAGACGCGGCCCACCGCGGTGCGAATCAGCTCGCGCGCGATGGTGTCCGCACCCTTCAACTCGCCTTCGTATTCGAGCTCGAGCTTGCCGGTGATGGCAGGGAGGGCAGCATAAATATCGGCCACTCGCGCGACGGAATTCTTTTCGCCGACGCGGGTTGCGCGCTGCTCGGCATTGCTGACGACGCTTTCCAGTGTGGTGATTGGCAGCCGCTGGCTCACGCCCGAGCGGCGGTCCACGCGCTTGTCCTCACGCGCCTGGAAGGCTATTTCCTCGACAACCTCGCGCAAGTAAGCGGGGACGTCAATTTTTCGCCCGGAGTCGCGCCCGACCCAGGCTTCCTGTTGCGTGATGGTCATCCCTTCTTCCAGGGTCGACGGATAGTGCGTGCGAATTTCCGCGCCGATGCGGTCCTTTAGCGGAGTAATGATTTTTCCGCGGGCGGTGTAGTCTTCCGGGTTCGCGGTAAACACGAGAAGCACGTCGAGCGGAAGACGCAGGGGATAGCCTTTAATCTGAATGTCGCCTTCCTGCATGATGTTGAAGAGGCCGACTTGGATTTTTCCGGCGAGGTCGGGGAGCTCGTTGATGGCAAAAATGCCGCGATTGGCGCGCGGCAGCAGGCCGTAATGTATGGTCAACTCGTCGGAAAGATCGCGGCCGCCGCGGGCTGCGCGAATGGGATCAACGTCGCCGATGATGTCGGCGATGGTGACGTCGGGAGTGGCTAGCTTCTCCACGAAGCGCTGGTCGCGGGGCATCCAGGCAATGGGCGTGTTGTCGCCCTGATCGGCGATCTTCTCGCGGCAGGCGCGGCAGATTGGCCGCAGAGGGTCATCGTTAATCTCACAGCCGGCCACGACAGGGACTTCGGCGTCCAGCAATTGCACGAGGCCGCGCAGGATGCGGCTCTTCGCCTGCCCGCGCAAACCCAAGAGGATGAAGTTGTGACGCGAAAGGAGCGCGTTAACGATCTGCGGCACGACGGTATCTTCGTATCCGTGGACTCCAGGGAACAGCGTCTCGTCCTTTTCGATGGAGCGCAGCAAATTGCGTCGGATTTCGTTCTTCACGGAGAGCGAAGCGGTGCGCGCATCATAATCGGGAATACTGCGCAACTCGCCGATGGTCTGCGGCCTGTTGTGCGCGGTTCTGCCGGACGTCGTTGTACTTCCAGTCATAGGGCCCCATTCTGCGCGGAACATCACACCGCGCATGAAATCTAGTTGACTCCGCTCCCGCCCGCTTTCGCGCGCGCCTTCCCCTGCTTCTGTAGATGCGGCGCCCACTCCCGAAGGTAGCCTACCAGCCGTTGCTGGCGGTCAGCTTCCGAGCGCAACTCCAAAATCTGCTGCTTGCACATTGGGTCGAGGGGCAGCGCGCTCGCGACTACAAAGGAAGGGTATTCCGCCGCTTGGCCTTCGATGTTTCTGGGATAGTCCTGAAAGATCAGAGTGTGGCAGACCTCGAATAGCTGCATCAGCTCCTGCTGCGTGCGAGGGTCGGTGTTGTGCTCGCGGTCATCCAGGAAGTCCACGTCCCCTTCCAAGAGCTCGTCATTGGCGTAAGCGTCGGCGTTCACCAACTCCGTAATGCGAAACGGCGAGCGCCCGACAGTAATGATGTCCATGCGACCGTCGTTGTAACGCTTCACGACCTCGGTGACTTCCGCGGTGCAGCCCACGCGGACAATGCCTTTCGGCAGACCCAGCAGGACGCCGAACTCACACTTCTGCTCGAGGCAACGCTGTACCATTTGCCGGTAGCGCGGCTCGAATATGTGCAAGGGGAGAATTGCGCCGGGAAGAAGAACGACGTTCAACGGGAAAAGCGAAATCCGTTCAGGCCCCATGAAACCCATAGCTGATAATACCAGACCTTGGCGGGAGGTCGCTTGCTGTCATCGCCAGTCAAGACGCAGAGGAAAAGCCGCAGGGCTCCGCGGACTCCGCCCTGCGCTACAGGTGACTCAGGGTAACGTAGAAGTCTGCAGGCACGAGACACCGAAAGGCATTTCCGCTGCAAAGGGCGGCGTTGTGAGCTTATGCGATCTCGGAGAGCAAGCCTTCCATCTCTGAGCGGGCGTGCTGGTCGCCTTTCTTGTCCGCCGCCGCAATCCCGGAAGACAAGACCTTGCGCGCTTCCTCGCCGCGCGATTCGCGCACGAGCAATTGCGCGTACATGAGGTAAGCGGGCACGTACTCGGCGTTGCGCTGAAGTAAAGCGCGAAAGTGTTCGTCCGCGGCGCCGGGATCGCCGCTGTTCATGCACTCCATGGCCAAGCCGTAGCGGGAAAATGGGTCGTCTGGCTTTGTGGCCACGAACTCTTCGAGCATCTGCCTACGGCTTTTCTTTTGTTCGCTCATGTGGTGTTTCGTATTATACCGTTGCCGCTCGTCCTTCCAAATTTTGGCAAACAGGATGGCTATGAAAGCCAGGAAATCACAAGAGAAATCGGACTCTCACGCCGCCGGAAAACCAGTTAGCGCGTCTCGCTCGGAAATGGCCGAGGTTGTCCTGCCGGCGCAGACGAATCCGCTGGGGAAGTTGCTCGGCGGGCACGTGATGCACCTGGTCGATATTGCGGCGGCGATGGCGGCGCATCGCCATTCGAACAGCTATGTGGTTACGGCTTCGGTGGATTACATCGATTTCCGGAATCCGGTGAGCCTTGGCGAAATCGTGATGCTGAAGTCGCAGGTGAACCGCGTGTTCCATACGTCGATGGAGGTCGGCGTGGAAGTCTATTCGGAGAATGTGCTGACTGGCGAACGCAAGCACACGACTTCTGCCTACGTGACGTTTGTGGCCATCGACGAAAACACGCGCCAGCCCAAGGCTGTGCGCCCGCTTATCGTGAAAACGGCGGAAGAAAAGCGGCGCTACGAGGAAGCAGCCGAGCGGCGAAAAAGGCGTCTGGCGTTGCGCTACAGAGCGGACAACCGGACTTCTAGCTGACTCCGCCGACCCACATCGGCTGGCTGGTCGGCTGCGGACTCCCACCAATTGGTTCCTCGGTAATCGCCAGCGCTTGCGTGTCTGACATAGTGTCCGGCGGATTCTCGACCATGGCTGAGAACTTTCCGTTGGCGTCGGGCCAAAATGTCATCGCGGGCATGGGCTTGGCGCCGGGCTTTTTCGGTATGAGCCACAATTGCAGCACCCGCTTGTCGCCCGGGTTGGGTACCTTCCACCCGCGCACCACGAGTCCCATTTCTGGATGCCACATGGCCTCCAGCTGCGGCATCTTCGGATCCTTGGGTGGCAGCATGATCTTCTTTGATTTCGGATCGCTCCAAATCATTGCTTCATGCGCTTGAAGCTTCGCGGTGAGAAGCTCCTGCTCCAACTTCTGGCGCTCCGCTCGCTGGGCTTCAGCTTGCTGCTGCAGATTCGCAACCGCGCGGCGCAACTGCTGTTCGTTCCATGCGGAGTACACCGAAAACACGAGCAGTGCCGCGACTCCGGCCCACAACCACCAGGGAATGGATGCTCCGCGAACCGACTCCTGCCACGCCACTTCCGAGCGGACCGTTTGCAGCAAGCGGCCCTTCAGCATGTCCGATGGCTCCGCGTTTGGCGCAAGGTAGGCGAGTTGACTTACGAGCCAGCGCGCCTCTTCCAACGCTTTCGCGCACTCGGCGCAGCCAGTCGCGAGGTGCGCTTCGATTAGAGCGCGGTCAGCGGCGTCAAGCGAGCCCATCGCGTAGGCTTCGATCAGCTCCTGGAATTGGTCGTGGATGTTCACGATGTTGCCTGCAAACTTTCCTTCAAACGCAGCAATGCGCTGCGAATCCAGCTTTTCACGGTGCCCAATGGCTCATGCAACGAAGCAGCAATCTCGGAATGGCTTAAGCCTTCAAAGTAGGCGAGCTCGATGGCTTTCTTTTGGGCGGCGGGCAGCGAACCGATTAGCGAGCGCACCCGTTCGGCGCGGCGTTTTTCGTCCAGCGCCTTCTCGTATTCCGGGGCCGCAGCCGCAATTTGCGGGAATTCTTCCGTTTGCTCTTCGCGGCGGCGCTGCCGCTCGCTCTTCAATCGCAATTGGTCCAGCGCGCGGTTGCGCGCGAGCGTCAGCAGCCAGGGCACAAAGGGCCGGCTCGCGTCATAACGGGCGGAGTTCCGCCACAACTGCAGGAAAACGTCCTGCACTACTTCTTCCGCCGTGGACGCCTGCCGCAATATGCGCAGCACCAGCGAATACACAATGCGCGAGTGCCGCTCGTACAGTTCTTCGAAAGCGCCCACGTCCCTGCGAAGAAGCTGCAGCATCAGCGTCGCGTCTGGCGACACTTCGTCGTTGCCCTTGGGTGAGAAAACCGCCAGGAACACGTTTACGCTTCTTCGTCTCCTGCCAAACTATACGTGAAATTCAAGCAACCGGATGTGCCAGGACGCAGCAGCAAAGGCGCCCGCGAAAGTCCGCAGCCGCTACACGTGCCGGACGGGGCCGTGTTATGCGGATCTGCGCTGCTTTGTAAGCGCGCCAGCCGTTGCGATGCCGAGCTCCACGCAATTTCCGATTGCCGGCCCCCGTAGGTAGTTGCCGACGAAAAACAGCCCTGGCAGGTCGGCGCGTAACCTCTCGAGCGCCATCAGTCGGTCGTTGTGACCGATGTTGTATTGCGGCAGCGCTCTCCTGTACACCTGCACATGCGAAAATACCGGCGCAGCATGAATCTGCAGCACCGGCGCAACCTCGCCGTGGACCAGTTCAGCCAAATCCGCGGGGGACAGTGCGGTTGCGCCAGGATCCGTCGCTCCCCCAACAAAGCTGGTGAGCAGCGCATGCCCTGCCGGTGCTCGTCCCGGGAACAGCGACGAGTTCCAAACCGACCCCAACACGCGCAACGCGCTCGATCGCGGCGCCAAGAACCCAAACCCGTTTAGCGAATGCCCAATGTCTTCCCGCCGGTAGCCGAGCGATACGACAGCCACTGGCGCGTATTCCATCCCTCCCAACACTGGCTCGAAGGCGGGATTCACATCGCGCAGCAAAGTGCCTGCCACATCGGCCGGCGTGGCCAACACCAGACGTTCCGTGACAATCACTTCTTCTCTGCGTGCAACGTGCACCTGGAACTTGACTGCCCCTGCGTCGCGGTGAACGCCAATTCCAACCACTTCCGCGCCCAACCGCAGGCGCGAACCAACTTTCGCCGCAAGCGCCTGTACTAGCGTTTCGTTGCCATTACGAAAGCTCAGTAGGGTTGGTCGCTCACGCGGCGCTTTACGTGACTTCGCCGCGCGCATCATTCCGCGAATTACGCTGCCCGCAGATTTCTCCGCCTGATACAACTGCGGAAATGCCGCGCGCAGACTTAGCCGCTCTGGATCGCCCGCGTAAATCCCCGAAACGAAAGGGCCCACCAGCCTGTCCAGTAGCTGCTCGCCAAACTTTCTGCGCACAAAGGCCGCAACGGATTCATCCTCCTCCGGAGCCGAGGTGGTTCCGAATGCGTCGCGCGCGATTTTCCATTTAGTGCGCGCCGACAACAAGGAGGAAGTCAGCATGGAAGCGGGGTTGAGCGGCACTGCTCGCAGCGCGCCGTTGATCAGCACGTATCGCGGTGCATTGGCCGGCGCTTGCAAAAGCTGATCCGCGATCTCCAGGTCCGCGGAGAGATCGCGCAGCGCCGCGGTCCCGCTAAAGCTCTGAGGTCCCAGCTCCAGCAAAAATCCGTCGCGCTTTTCCGAACCAATCGCGCCTCCCGCGCGCGGCGAAGCCTCCAGAACGTGAGCGTGGAGCCCCGCTTTGCTGAGGGCGTACGCACAGACCAACCCCGAGATACCGGCGCCCACCACGATCGCTGGAGCCGAGGAGGTCATGCCGCGGAACGCCTAAACATGTCAGAGTGTTTTCGAGAACAGCGGCTTGGCCACCAACTGCTGCTTTTCCAGGTAGGGATCAAATACCATCGCCAAATTCCGAATGAAGATTCGCCCCAGCCAGGTGGCCCGAATCTCGCCTGCTTCGAGCAAAACCAACCCGTCCTCGCGCGAAGGTTCGAGCCGCGCAAGCTCGTCTGCAAAATAGCGATCGAAATCTATTCCGAAGTCGCGCGCAATTTCGTCCTTTAGTACCAACGTGTGGCAAAGCAGCCGGCTAATTACGGCCCGCCGCAGGCGGTCATCTTGGGAGAGGCGGTACCCGCGCATGGTGGCGATACCGCGCTCTGCGACGGCCTTCTCCCAAGCAGCCAGCTCTCGATGATTCTGCGCGTAGGCGTTCTGAATCCCGCTGATCGCGGTGACGCCCATGCCGTACAAATCGGCGCCGGCTTTTGTGGTGTATCCCTGAAAATTCCGGTGGAGTGTGCGCTTCTGCTGCGAAATCGCCAGTTCATCGCCCGGCTTCGCGAAGTGATCCATGCCGATGTACAAATAGCCGGCTTCGAGGAACTTCAGCAGGCCGGTTCGAAAAATCTCGAACTTTTGCATGCCTTCCGGAAGATGTGCCGCAAAGGAGCCCTGCTGCTTTTTCAGCCACGGGACGTGCGCGTAGCTGAACAGCGCGACGCGATCCGGGGCCAATTCCAAAATTTGGTCGACCGTATGCGCGAATCGCTCTGGGGTCTGATACGGCAGCCCGTAAATCAAATCCACGTTGATGCTGTCGAAGCCGAGCTCGCGCGCGGCAAACAACAAGTCGCGCGTCGATTCGAAAGGCTGAATGCGGTGGATGGCTTTCTGCACTTCGGCATGGAAATCCTGAATTCCCATGCTCAGGCGGTTGAATCCCAGCCGCCGCAGAGTTTCCAGGTGTTCCCGCGAAGTCACGCGCGGGTCTACTTCAATGCCGATTTCCGCGTCCGCCGCAAATGTAAACCCCGCGCGCGCCGCTCCGAATAAGTCTTCGATCTGGTCTGGGGTTAAATAGGTCGGAGTCCCGCCGCCCCAATGAAACTGCACCACCTCGCGTTGCTTCGAAATGCTTCGGCTGACCCGCTCCATTTCCTGCTTCAACACGCCCAGGTACGGCGGCGCCACGCGCTTATCCTTCTGGATAATCACGTTGCAGGCGCAGAACAGGCACAAGCTCTCGCAAAACGGAATGTGCATATAGAGCGAGACAGGGCTCCGGGCGCGTTCCGCCTCTTCATGCACGCGTTCTAAGTCATCCGGGCCGAAGGAATCATTCCACACCGGCGCGGTCGGATAGCTGGTGTAGCGCGGCCCCGGCCGATTGTAGCGCGCTAAAAATTCTTCGCCGACGCGCAACTCCTCGCGCATCTGCTGCAAAGATGGATTCGCCACGGTCACCGCTCAGCCTCAACGTTCAACGCGACGGTACCGCAGCCGGCGTCTCGCTCGCAAATCGCGCCTGCTGCCCCGTCTCGATAAAAATCTTCGCGCTGTCCACGGGAGTGTGCTGCAAAATCCCGTGGCCCAAATTCAAAATGTGTCCCGCGCCGCTTAGCGCCGCAACAGTTTCCTGCGTCACGCGGCGTATCGTTGCTTCGGGAGCGAATAACACTGCCGGATCGACATTTCCCTGCAGCGCGATTTTCGGGCCCAGCGTCTTTCGCAGCTCCCGCAAATCCACACGCCAATCGACGCTCAAGACGTCCGCGCCTGAATCCGCCGCCGCTAGGAGCAAATGGTTCGAGGCCTTGGTGTAATAAATCACCGGCACGCTTTTCCCCAAACCCGACACAATTTCCTGCACAGCGGGCAGCGCAAAATCCAGATAATCGCGCAGATTTAGTTCTCCGCACCAAGTGTCAAACAACTGTACGGCCGCGGCGCCCGCCTGAATCTGCGCCTGCAAATAGGAAATCGTTGCTTGCGCGATGCGCGCCAGCAATTCGCGAAATGCCCGCGGCTCCGCGTACATGAAACTTTTGATCGTGGCGAAGCCTTCCTTGGTTCGTCCCTCGACCATGTAACTCGCCAGGGTCCACGGTGCGGCCGCGAAGCCCAACACCGGAACGGCCGGCCCCACTTCGCGAACCAGGCGCCGGATGGCCTCCATCAAGAATCCCGTTTCGCTCTCCGGGTCAAAATTCTTTAGCTTTCGGACGTCGTTCTCGCTTCGCACCGGCTCCGGCAAATTTGGCCCGGCATCGCCAAGCTCCAGTTTCACCCCCATCGCCTCGGCTACAATCAAAATGTCGGAGAAAACAATCACGGCGTCAACGCCCAGCGCTCGCAAAGGCTGTAACGAAACTTCCACTGCCAGGTCCGGCGTCTTGCAGACCTCCAGGAAGGCATGCTTCGCCCGAATCGCGCGGTACTCTGGCAAATAGCGCCCAGCTTGGCGCATCATCCAGACCGGCACCCGTGGCACCGCTTCTCCACGGCAAGCTCGCTCAAAGAGCTCCTTCCGGTTCAAACTACGATTGGTTTGCTCGCTCATAGGCTCGCATGGGAAAAGTTACCGGTTAGCTTTAGATTAGCCAATCGCAGTACCCTGCCGAGAAGCATAACAAATTCCCGGCTCTGCTGCGGTTACAGCGGCCTGCTTCACTGGATTGCGTAGATTCCCGGGACGTTCTGGTTTGTTATTGGCATCTTTTTCCAGCAAAGGTGCGATGGACGGCAGCAATCTAGTTTAGAATTGCCGCGTGGGAATGTTGCGAAGGATCTCGCGCTGGATTGGAACGGAAAACACTATGACGCATGTGAATGCGGGGCAGACTGCGCCCGGATTTTCGCTAAAGGGGCTGGACGAGAAGAGTTATTCGCTGGAGGCGCTGCTGGACAAGGGTCCGGTGGTGGCGGCGTTCTTCAAGAATTCGTGCCCGGTGTGCCAGTTTACGTTTCCCTTTCTGCAGCGGCTTTATCAACGGTATGGCGGCGACAACGTCACTTTTTTAGGCATTGCGCAGGACGATGCCAAGGCGACAGCGGGTTTCGCGCGGGAATACGGAACCACGTTTCCGATGGTCTTGGATGAGGAGGAGAAAGGCTACCCTGCCTCGAACTCTTATGGGCTGACCAGTGTGCCTACGATTTTCCTCATCGATACGGATGGAACAGTGCGCGTGGCCAGCATGGGTTTTGTGAAGGCCGATCTGGAGCGGATCGCGACGGAACTGGCGGAGCGGCGAAAAATTGCGCCCTCGCCGCTGTTTCGGCCGAACGAGTCGGTCCCGGCGAACAAACCTGGTTGAGGATCGAGGAATTAGGTCCGGTCGGACCTAAGGCGAGGAGAGACAACTAGGTGCGTCAGCCTGAAGGCCGCCGCTACGTTTCGCTTTCTAGCAAGTCTCTCTTGTGTTTTGGCGGGCGTTTGCGTTTGTCGGGGATGACGCGCGTCGCGGAAGGCGCTATGCCGGAGGTTCGAGCGCGGCGGCGGGCTTCCTTCCCTGCTTCGAATAGCTTTTTCTTGCGTTTCTTCACGACGCGGGCTCTCTAGGTGATTTCTCTCATGCCGGGTATTGCACGGTCAACCGGAGTCTGATTTTGGAAAGGTGATGAAAGCAAGCCTCCCATGCAGTCAAAATGGCTGTGGGCGGAATCGAATCTACGCTGGGTGTGCATTGAAGTTTGGTATCGACTGAAATGCGAAGACTTCCAGTCCTTTTGATCTTCAGCTTGCCGATCCTCGGCTTTGCGGTAAAGGCGCAGAGTAACGTGGGCGAGCTGCGACTGAAGGTGATCGATCCTTCGGGCTCCGGCGTGAAGAGTTCGATAGAGCTGGTTTGTGAGGCGAACCAGTTCCGCCAAATCTATGTGACGGATACCTCGGGCCTTGCCACGGCAAGGCGGCTGCCGTTCGGCGTCTATCAGATCGATGTGCAGCAACCGGGCTTCGCGGCGTTTCACGAAGCTATGGAGATTCGCTCCGCAGTGCCGGAGGAATTCCGAATCTCGCTGAGCCTTGCGTCCGTGAACACTTCCGTGACGGTGAAAGACACTGAGACTCTGGTGGATCCGCACCGTACCGGAAGCGTATATCGCATTGGCTCGGAAACGCTCGAGACGAGGCCTACTGCCCTGCCAGGACGGTCGGTGGTCGACCTGGTGAATGCGCAGCCGGGTTGGCTTTATGAAGGAAACGCCGTTTTGCATCCGCGCGGCTCTGAATATCACACGCAATTTGTGGTGGACGGTGTGCCGCTGACGGACAACCGCTCGCCGAGCTTCGGGACCGAGATCGAGGCGGACGATGTGCAGTCGCTGAGCATCTATACGGCGAACATTCCCGCAGAATATGGCAGGAAACTAGGCGGAGTGATCGAGGTGGTGACGGCGAAAGATCCGCGACTGGGCTTTCATGGCAAAGCAGTGCTGGCAGGCGGCAGCTTCGCTACGGGCAGCGCCTATCTGCTAGGGCAGTACGCGAGGCGGAAGGATGCGCTGAGCTTTACAGTGGACGGCGCACAAACGGATCGATTCTTGAATTCGCCCGTGGTCCAGAATTACTCGAACCAGGCAACCACCGGCGACTTCTCGATGCGCTATGAGCGGGACTTCAGCGAGAGCGACCGGCTGGGGCTGGTTGTGCGGCATGGACTTTCGAGATTTGAAGTGCCGAACGAACAGCTGCAGCAAGCCGCGGGGCAGCGACAAGATCGCGCCAATATGGAGACGATGGGGATTCTATCGTATCAGCACATTTTTACTCCGAATGTGCTCGGCGATCTGCGGTTGATGGTGCGGGACGACTCGGACACGCTCACGTCAAATCCGCTTTCGACTCCTATTATCGCGTTCCAGGATCGCGGCTTCCGCGAAGAATATTTTAAGGGCAGCGTGTCCGCGCATCATGGCAAGCACGAATGGAAGGCTGGCGTCGAGGCGGATTTCACTGCGATACATGAAAGCTTTCGCGACGTGATCACGGATGCATCGCAATTCGGACCTGGGACCCCGGGGAGCTTTCGCTTCGCCGGCAATGGGCGCGATTTGGAGCAATCGGGCTTCGTACAGGATTTCATTCGGCTGGGGAAATGGACTGCGAGCGCCGGCCTGCGTTGGGACCACTATCAGTTGCTGGTAAACCAGAACGCGGTGAGCCCGCGCTTGGGCCTCGCGAGATACGTTCCCGCAGCGGACTTGGTGCTGCACACGTCGTACGACCGCGTGTTTCAGACGCCGGCCTTCGAAAATATTTTGTTGTCCAGCTCGCCGGCAGTGGTGGCGCTCAACCCGAACGTGCTGCGGCTTCCGGTGCAACCTTCACGGGGAAACTACTATGAGGCGGGATTGACCAAGGGATTTGCGGGGCGCGTAAAGCTCGACGTCAATTACTTCCGCCGCAATGCGGGGAATTTTGCGGACGACGATCAATTGCTCAACACGGGTGTCAGCTTTCCGATCGCGTTTCGCAAATCATCGATCTATGGCGCGGAGGCGAAGCTGGAGATTCCGCATCTCGGAAATCTCAGCGGGTTCGTCAGCTATTCTTACATGGTCGGGTCAACCTATTTGCCCGTCACGGGAGGCCTCTTTCTTGGGGACGATGCCGCGAATGCACTGAGCAAGGCAGGAGGGCGGTTTTGGGATACGCAGGATCAGCGCAACACGGCGCGGACGCGTTTTCGATACTTGTTCCTACCGCGACTGTGGGCGGCAATTGGCGGGGAATATGGGAGCGGACTGCCCGTGGCGTTCCAGGGATCCGAACAACAAGCGGCAGCGCAATACGGCGCACAGATCGTGGAGCGGGTCAATTTCTTGCGGAACCGGGTGAGGCCATCATTTTCGCTGGATGCGTCCGTGGGAGCAGAGGTCTGGAAGCATGACTCGGTTCAGGTTCGGCTACAGGCGGACGCGGCCAACCTGAATAATCGGCTCAACGTAATTGATTTTGCCGGTTTGTTCTCCGGGAACGCCGTTGCGCCTCCCCGGTCGTTTAGCGTCCGGCTGGAAACTTCCTTCTAACTAGCTTTGGCCTTCACAGAATTCTTACGAACATCTCACCACTTAATAAGGGTCAGGACATTATGATTTTGGGTCGAGACAGACGCTTTCGGAGGACAGGGCGTGGCAGATCTAGGTTTTGTGCTTGCGACATTGGTTTTCTTCGCCGCCGCGATTGTCTACCTTCGCGGATGCGAGAGGCTCAGGTAACGGACGCCTATGTTTGAGAACGTTCTACTGATCATCGTCTGCGTCCTGCTGCTGGGCTACCTGCTTACGGCTTTGCTCAAGCCCGAGAAGTTCTGACATGACTGCAAACGGCTGGCTGCAAATCGGATTCTTCCTGCTGGTGGTCTTCGCGCTCACCAGGCCCCTTGGTGTTTTTATGGCCAGGGTGTTCAACCGCGAAAAGACGTTTTTGGATTTTGCGCTGCGGCCCATCGAGAGGTTGATTTATCGCATAACTGGCGTGCGCGAAGAGCGCGAAATGCGTTGGACAGAATACGGCACAGCCATGCTGCTATTCAGCGCGGCATCGATGTTGCTGCTGTACTTGATAGAGAGGACGCAGCACTGGCTGCTGTTCAACCCTCAGAAGCTTTCCAATGTGGCGCCCGACTTGGCGTGGAATACCGCAGCTTCTTTCACGACCAATACGAACTGGCAAGCGTACACACCCGAAACAACCATGAGTTACCTGACGCAGATGGCCGGGCTGGCGTATCACAACTTCGCCTCCGCCGCGGTGGGGATTGCGCTCGCGATTGCGATTATCCGGGGAGTGGCGCGCTTCGAGTCGAAAACGATCGGCAACTTTTGGGTGGACCTGACGCGCTGCCTGTTGTGGGTATTGCTGCCCGCGTGCATCGTAATTTCGCTGTTGCTGGTGTCGCAAGGCGTCGTGCAAAACCTCAAGCCTTACGCCACGGCGCAACTCATCGAACCGCAAAGCGTCCAGACGACGGGCGCAGACGGCAAGACTGTAACGCAAAGCATCACGCAGCAAGTAATCGCCCTTGGCCCGACAGCTTCGCAGGAAGCGATCAAGATGTTTGGCACGAACGGCGGCGGCTTCTTTAACGCCAACAGCGCCCACCCTTACGAGAATCCAACGCCATTTTCCAATTTTCTTCAGATCGTGCTGATCTTCGCGATTCCCTCCGGACTGACGTACACGCTGGGCCGGATGACGGGATCGCAGCGCCACGGATGGGCAGTGTGGGCCGCCATGGCGTTTCTATTTCTGGTGGGCGCGAGCGTGGCGTACTGGGCGGAAGCGCGAGGGAATCCAGAGCTAGCCAGTGTCGACCAGGCGCCGAGCGCGCAGCAATCCGGCGGCAACATGGAAGGCAAAGAGGTGCGCTTCGGCATCGCGAACTCGGCGCTTTTTGCGACCGTGACCACGGACGCGAGCTGTGGAGCCGTCAACAGCATGCATGACTCCTTCACGCCGCTGGGCGGAATGATTCCGCTGCTGAACATCATGTTCGGGGAAGTTATTTTTGGCGGAGTGGGCTCAGGACTCTACGGGATGCTGGTATTTGTCATCCTCTCCGTGTTTATCGCCGGGCTGATGGTGGGAAGAACGCCCGAATATCTGGGGAAAAAGATTGAAGCCTATGATGTCAAAATGGCTATGCTGTCCATCTTGGTCTCATCTCTGACCGTCCTCGTGCTTTCCGGGATTGCGATTGCCGTCAAGCCGGGACTCGCGGGCATTTCAAACCCTGGCCCGCACGGACTCTCGCAAATTCTCTACGCATATACCTCGGGCACTGGCAACAACGGCTCCGCTTTCGGAGGCCTGAGCGCAAATACGCTGTGGTACAACACAACCATTGGCGCGGCCACACTGCTAGGACGGTTCTTCGTGGTGATTCCCATTCTCGGCATAGCCGGCAGTCTGGCCAGGAAAAAGACCGCGCCGGCCTCTGCCGGGACATTTCCGGTGACCGGGCCGCTGTTCTCTGCTTTGTTGGTATCAACGATCGTGATCGTCGGGGCACTGACCTTCTTCCCTGCCTTGACCCTCGGACCGATTCTGGAGCACTTGCTGATGCTCGCGGGAAGGGTTTTCTAGATTTATGGAACAGACCTCTCTAGTGAAAGCAAAGCCGCTGGCGGACAGAAAACTTTTGGTTCGCGCCATTGCCGATTCATTTGAAAAGCTCGATCCGCGGGTTATGGTGAGGAATCCCGTTATGTTCGTGGTGGAGGTCGGAGCGGTCCTCACGACCATCGAGCTAGTTCACGACACGCTGCGCCATGTGGGGCAGTTTGGCTTCGGCCTGCAGATTACGTTGTGGCTGTGGTTCACGGTGCTTTTCGCGAATTTCGCGGAAGCCATGGCGGAGGGTCGCGGCAAGGCACAGGCGGATACGTTGCGTAAAGCGCGAGCGGAAACCGTGGCGCGCCGGCAGTGCGCGGATTGCTCGCTGGAAGCGGTGCCCAGCTCGAAGCTGCGTTCCGGCGATATCGTTGTCGTGGCGGCGGGAGAGTTTATTCCGGGAGACGGAGAAGTTATAGAAGGCGTGGCCTCGGTCGACGAATCGGCGATTACCGGCGAGTCCGCGCCGGTCATTCGTGAATCGGGCGGCGATCGCTCCGCGGTGACCGGCGGGACACGCGTATTGTCCGACGAGATCAAGATACGCATCACGTCCAATCCGGGCGAAACGTTCCTCGATCGCATGATCCACCTCGTCGAGGGAGCGTCACGGCAGAAAACACCGAACGAAATCGCGCTGAATATTTTGCTCGCGGGACTGACGATCATTTTTTTGCTGGCGGTCGTCACGCTACAGCCTTTCGCGATCTATTCCGGAGCGCCGCAGAGCATTTTCGTGCTCGTATCGCTACTTGTGTGCCTGATCCCCACGACCATCGGCGGACTGCTCTCCGCCATCGGCATTGCTGGTATGGACCGCATGATCCAGAGGAACGTCATTGCGATGTCCGGCCGCGCGGTAGAAGCATCCGGCGACGTGGACGTGCTCCTGTTGGACAAGACAGGAACGATTACGCTGGGGAATCGGCAGGCGACAATGTTCCATGCGTGCCCGAACGTAATCGAAGCCGATCTGGCCAACGCGGCGCAACTTGCCTCGCTTGCGGATGAAACCCCGGAAGGGCGTTCGATTGTCGTGTTAGCGAAAGAAAAATACGGGCTGCGCGGACGCGAATTCGGTCACCTGAATCCGATGTTCATCCCCTTCTCCGCGCAGACGCGCATGTCCGGCGTCGACTTGGACGGACGCCAGATTCGCAAGGGAGCTCCCGAAGCCATAGCGAAATACGTTGCCGAGCGCGGCAACGTGGTACCGCCTGAAATATCAAAATGCGTCACCGAGATCGCCAATGGCGGAGGGACGCCGTTGCTTGTGGCCGAAAACGGCCGCGCGCTCGGCTGCATCGCGCTGACCGACGTTGTCAAGGGAGGCATGCGCGAACGCTTCGATCATCTACGCGCCATGGGAATTCGCACGATGATGATCACGGGAGACAATCCTCTTACCGCAGCCGCCATCGCGCGGCAGGCGGGTGTCGATGATTTTCTTGCCGAGGCGCGCCCGGAAGACAAGATGGCGCTGATTAAGCGCGAGCAAGCCAAGGGCAAACTCGTCGCCATGACCGGCGACGGCACCAACGACGCTCCGGCGCTGGCGCAGGCGGACGTCGGTGTTGCCATGAACACAGGAACGCAAGCCGCCAAAGAAGCCGGCAACATGGTGGACCTGGATTCCAACCCAACGAAGCTCATCGAAATCGTGGAGATTGGCAAGCAGTTGCTGATCACGCGCGGCGCGCTCACAACTTTTTCGGTCGCGAACGACGTCGCCAAGTATTTCGCCATTATCCCCGCCATGTTTGCGCGAGTATTCCCCCAGTTGAACGCCATTAACGTCATGCGGCTGGGCACGCCGCAATCCGCGATTTTGTCCGCGGTTATCTTCAACGCGCTGATTATCATCGCGTTGATTCCGCTGGCGCTGCGCGGTGTGCGGTATCGCCCGCTCGGAGCTGCTGCATTGTTGCGGCGCAATTTGCTTGTCTATGGGCTGGGTGGGATTGTTGTGCCGTTCATCGGCATCAAGCTGATCGACATTGCCATCATGTATTTGCATCTTGCGCGAGGCTAACGGATGAGAGAAAACCTGCGAATCGCTCTGCTGATGACGTTGGTAACTACGGTGATTTTTGGCGTCATCTACCCCCTTGGTGTCACCGGGCTGGCCCAACTCCTCTTCCCTGCTCAGGCAAATGGCAGCCTTATCCAAATCAATGGTCAACTCGTAGGTTCGGCGCTTCTGGGACAGAGTTTTGCATCGCCGCAATATTTCCACTCGCGGCCATCCGCAGCCGGTGCCGGTTACGACGCCTCTCAATCGGGAGGCACGAATTTGGGGCCCACGAACCATCAACTGCTCGACCGCGTGAAGGCCGACGTGGATAAGCTGCACGCGGAAAATCCCAGCTCGGCGATTCCTGTGGATTTGGTTACTGCGTCAGGCTCTGGACTTGACCCAGAAATATCGATTGCCGCGGCACAATTTCAGGAGGTGCGGGTGGCGCGGGCGCGGGGCATGAGCAAAGCAGAAGTTAGCGCGCTGGTTAGCAAGCACACGCTCAGAAGGCAATTCGGCTTTCTCGGGGAGCCACGAGTGCGGGTGTTGGAGCTGAATCTGGAGTTGGACGCAAAGCATCCTATGCCGAGATAAAGTTCAGGATTTTCTTGAACTTTCCTTCACGGTGCCGGCGCGAGGTGGCTGAAACCGGTATCCCACCCACGGCTCGGTCAAGATGTATTTCGGGCGCGAAGGATTCGCTTCGATCTTCTTTCGCAGTTGATTGATCACCACGCGTAGATTTTCCGTCTCGTCTCCATAGTCCGGCCCCCAAACGGCTTGCAGCAACCTGCGGTGAGCGAGCGGCTTGCCTTGATTGGCAATCAGATATTTCAAGACGTCGTATTCCTTGGGGGTGAGGTGCACCACTTGACCGCGCACGGTGATTTCCCGCGCTTCAAAATCGATGGTCAGATCCTTCGATACAAATGGCGCCATCGCGTCGCCTGGAGCGTACCGGCGCAGCGCGGCGCGTATGCGCGCAAGCAGCTCCTCAATACTGAAAGGCTTAACCACATAATCATCGGCGCCGGCATCGAGCGCGGAAACCTTGTCCCGCTCGGTATTGCGCACGGTGAGCATGATGATCGGAGCGTCCGAAACGCGGCGAATTTCGCGGCAAGTTTCGATTCCCCCCATGCCAGGCATGTTCACATCCAACAGCACCAAATCCGGCCGCTGCTTGCGCACGGACTCCAGAGCCTCTTCGCCGGTCTTGGCCTCGCTGATCACGTATCCGTGCGAACTTAGAGTTGCGCGCATCACGCGGCGAATCTGCGGTTCGTCGTCTACCACCAGGATATTCGCGGCGTTCAACGGCTCTCCTTCCCGCCGCGATCGACAGGCAGCGTAAACGCAAACACCGAGCCGTGCCCGAGCTGGCTGGTCACACTGATGGTTCCATGCTGTGCGGCGATCAGGGCCTTGGCAATTGGCAAACCCATGCCTGTTCCGCGTACCAGATACCGCTGGTCTTTGCCGCGATAAAATTTGTCGAAGATCATGGTTTGCTCGAAGTCATCGATTCCGGGGCCGCGATCGGCGACGCTGATGCTAATGATATCCCCCATCAGCTCCGCGGCGATGGTAATCGGCTGATCCTTCGGGGAGTAGAGGTTGGCATTGTTAATCAATTGCACCAGCGCCTCTTTGGCACGCTCGCGGTCGGCATACACAGCCGGCAGGTCCGTGGCCACGCGCACATCCACCGCGCGGCCCGCAAGAGATGAGCTGCAGTGAGCAAGAGCGGCGTCGATGATTTCTTCCACCGGGACGGCTTCGAGGTCCAGACTAATTTCGCCGGCCTCGAGCTTGGCCATCTCGCCAGCCTCTTCGACCAATCGATTCAATCGATCGCACTCCTCATTGATGATGGTCAGAAGTTCGCGCGTGTGCGTGCCATCCGAGGAGCCATCTGAGGGGAACGATGAGAGCAAGCTGCTGACCGCGGCTTTCATGGAGGTCAGCGGCGTACGAAAGTCGTGAGTAATAGAATCTAGGAGCGCGGATTTGAGCCGCTCGCCCTGCCGCTCCGCTTCGGTTTGGCCGAGTTGCTCGACGGCGCGGGCCCGCTCAATGGCAATCGCCACGAGCGTGCTGATGGCATCCAGCGATTGCCGCGAAAGCTGCGATCCTGAGATGCCGAGGCTGCCAATGGGGCGGACACCCAGTCGAATGGGAATAAAATACTGGCCTTGCTGTGCCTCGGCGGAAATTTCGTCAAGCAGGAAGGCTTGTTTCATCTTTTCTTCATCTAGATGAGCCGCGCCGAACCCGGAGCGGTAAAATTTTTCCTTCTGTGGAAGAAATAGCGCGGCTGCGCCGGCTTCAAAACTTTCGACGATGTAATCCGGGATGGCATTCATCAATTGGATGACGTTGCCTTCGCCGAGGAGTTTGCGGCTGAACTGGTACAGGCGCTCAACTTCGCGCCTGCGCTGGTGCGCTTCATCCGCTTCCGTGCGGATGCGCGAGGAAAGCTGGCTGCCCATAATCGAGGAAACCAGGAAGGCAAAGAGCGCGACCCAGTTTTGCGGATCGGCGATAGTCAACGTCCCAATCGGCGGCAAGAAGAAATAATTAAAGGCCACCACCGCCACGAGCGACATGGCCACGGAAACGGCCATGCCCCACACTGCCGAAACTGCTAGAATTGCTAGCAGAAACGAAAGCGCTACAGTCGTTTGGTTCACGTGCAGAATGTGGCGATAGAAGAAGGAAATGCCGGCGACCAGTGCCAGGGATACAGTTACGCCCATGACCCGACCGGCTAGGAATCTCTGCATCGCTATATTCTAGCGCATGCTCAAAATTCAACGGGAGAAGATAGGCCTTGCCCAAGAAGCCGGAAGAGTGGCTGGAGGTTGCTTCGCCGCCGCAAAAAACGCGGGGTATCTTCAAGCTTTTCCTCGGCTATGCCCCGGGCGTCGGTAAAACCTTCAGCATGTTGAGCGAGGCGCTGCGCCGGCGCAGCCGCGGCGAAGACGTGGTCATCGGCGTGGTGGAAACGCACGGGCGCAAAGGTGTCGAAGAGCTGCTCACGCAAATGGAGCAGGTGCCGCGCAAAAAAATCGAATACAAGGGTACGGTATTCGAGGAGATGGATGTCGACGCCATCCTGGCCAGGCGTCCCGAAGTTGTGTTGGTGGACGAGCTCGCCCACACCAACATTCCGGGCAGCAAGCACCGCAAGCGCTACGAAGACGTGCAAGAGCTGCTGGCGGCGAAGATCGACGTCGTCGCCACGCTCAATATTCAGCACATCGAAAGCATTGCTCCGGTGGTGCGCTCCATCACGGGAATCGTTGTGCGAGAAACGGTGCCGGATTGGGTGCCGCTCACCGCTTCCGAAACCGTGATGGTGGACCTCACACCCGAGGCGCTGCAGAACCGCATGAAGCGCGGCGATGTCTACAGCAGCGAAAAAGTGGAGCGCTCGCTGAGTAATTTCTTTCGCCGCGGGAATCTCATCGCCCTTCGCGAACTCGCGCTGCGCCAGGTTGCCGAGCAAGTGGATCGCAGCCTCGAGTCCTACATGGAGGCGCAGGACATCCGCAAAAACTGGGGCGTGCGGGAGCGCATGGCCGTGTGCATTTCCGCGAATCCCGCCGGGCAATATCTGATTGCGCGAGGCGCGAGAATGGCCCGCCGGATGGATGCGGAGTTGTATGTCGTTCACGTGGACCGCGATTTCGGCCCGAAGGAATCGAATCAAAATGCGCTGGCCGCCAACCTGCGCTTCGCGGAGAGCCTGGGGGCGAAAGTGATTCGCTTAAAGGGGCGCAGCGTGGCGGACTCGGTGGCCGACTTCGTACGCGCAAAACATATTACCCACATAATCTTCGGAAGAGCACCGGTTCACGATTGGCGGAAATATCTATATCTGTCCGCAGTGCATCGTTTTTTGCGAGAGTCGCCGGCAGTCGATGTTCACATCGTCACGCAAGAGTTGGAAGAGTAAGAGAGTTTGTCTGGGAACGCGAGATTGATGAGATTTCGCCGAAGTGTTTTCCAGCTTATGATGTTCCTTCTAGGCGAAGACTAAACGCCAGCCAAGTTGCGCTCCTGTCTCGGCAAGATGTCTCGGAGACGTAGCGCCAACATGAACCGCGACCAGCCTCGCGAATAGATCAGGATGCGCTGCCAGAGCGCGCATGGCGCGGCGGCGCAGCTTGGGCTGGCTATCCAGCAACAGCAACAAACGCGCCATCAACGAGGGGCGACGAGCCAAACGCCGGTGCGCTTGCTGATACGCGCCGAGATCTCCGGCCTGCATAGCGGCTGCGAGCGCCAGCGCCTGCCGGAAGCCCAGGTTCAGTCCATCGCCCGTTATGGCGTCGACGCTTCCGGACGCGTCGCCGACTAACGCGACAGCTCCGCGATGGACGCTTTTCAATTGGCGCGTCACCGTAACGCCTCCGCGTTCCGCTCCGATGCATGTAGCATGATCTAAGCGCCTGGCCAATTCGGGAAATTTCTCGTGAAGCGAGGACAAACGCACTCCTGGGCTGCGCGAAACCAAAACAACACAAACAGACGTTTCTCCGACGGGCGTCACATAGGCCTGCGCGCCTTCTCCCCAATAAACCTCCACATGGCGAGACCACGGTTCGACGCGATAATGCCGCCGAGTCGCGTACCGGAAAGCGCTGTCCGTTCGATCGTTTAGCCCACACCACTCCCGCACGCGGGACCTGACGCCGTCTGCACCGACAATCCAGCGCGCGCGAATCGATCCGCCGGTAATCAGGACCTGGTCGCTAGAAATTCCCACGACAGGCGTCTGCCAAAGAAAGCGAACGCCGATTCTCTGCGCGTTCTCCAGAAGCATTTGGTGAAGCACTACTCTGCGGACACCGAGTCCGTGTTGCTCGGGGAAGTCGGCTTGCGCACTTGTGTTGCGTTCCCAGAAGCGGATCCCGTGGAAGGGAAAACCATCGGAAGCGCTCAGGTCAATATCGAGATCCTGCAACGCCGAGAGAGTGTCGGGCATCAGGCCTTCGCCGCAGGCTTTGTCGACCGGTGGTCTCGCGCCGTCCGCAATGGTCACGTTGAAGCCCCGCTGGCGTGCGGCTATTGCGACGGCAAGCCCGGCCGGGCCTCCGCCAATTACGAACACGTCCGTGTTCTTGCTCATCCAACTCCTTGCCGGTCGTTCCCATCAGGTCAACCTGCCCCGGCAGGATCTCCTGGCACAAATGCCTCTCATCCTTTTGATTGCCGGCCTGCCAAAGAGATACACAAACGACACCAGAAAAAATTGTTAAATTCTTGTCCTTCCGCGGTTCCGACCACTCTCTTAGGATGCTGCCCTGTTTGTCGAAGATGCCCAGCGGGTGAGCGCAGCTAATTGCGTGGATTAATGGTATTTATCGTAACGCACACTACTATTAATTTGACTGATTGTCACCACCGGGCTTATGCTGCTCTTTCCCTGATGGAGAGGGGTGTCACGCGTCTGCGGTGTCTGGAATGCGATGGCTTGCTGCAACGTCGGTCCGTAAAATAACGAAGAACCGTAAGGAGACTTGAAGTGACTCAGCCGGCGCCAAAACCACGCAGCCACACTTTGATTGACGGTGCCAATCGCGCCGGCGCTCGCGCCATGCTGCGCGCCTCCGGGCTTCGCGATGAGGACTTCGCCAAGCCGCTCGTCGGCGTGGCCAACACATGGATTGAGATCGGCCCCTGCAATTACCACCTGCGCGAACTCGCTGAACACGTAAAGGCCGGCATTCGCGCTGCTGGTGGAACGCCGCTTGAATTCAACACGGTTTCCATCTCCGACGGTATCACCATGGGCACCGAGGGAATGCGCACCTCGTTGGTCAGCCGCGAAGTGATCGCTGATTCCATTGAGTTGGTTTCGCGCGGAAATCTTTTCGACGCGCTCATCGTTCTAGTCGGCTGCGACAAGACCATTCCCGGCGGCGTCATGTCGCTCGCCCGACTCAATATTCCCGGACTCATTCTGTACGGCGGCTCCATCGCCCCGGGCCATTTCGAGGGCCATGACGTAACCATTCAAGATGTCTATGAAGCGATCGGCAAACACGCGCGCGGAGGAATCACCGACGCGCAACTCAAATCGCTGGAGACCGCCGCTTGCCCCGGAGCCGGCGCATGCGGCGGCCAATTCACGGCCAATACCATGGCGCTGGTCTGCGAATTTCTGGGCATCGCGCCGATGGGATTGTCCAGCGTTCCGGCCACCAATGCAGCGAAAGGGAATGCGGGCTATCGGGCGGGCGAAATGGTCATGGACCTCCTTCGCCGCGATGTCACGCCCTCAAAAATCATCACAAAGTCAGCCATCGAAAACGCCATCGCGGGCGTCGCCGCTACCGGCGGTTCCACCAACTCCGTTCTTCACCTGCTGGCCATCGCCAGCGAAGCGAAAATTCCGCTCTCCATCGACGATTTCGACCGCATCAGCTCGCGCGTTCCAATCCTCGCGGACTTGAAGCCGGGCGGCCGCTTTGTAGCTACCGATCTTTATGCTGCCGGAGGCACCGCACTAGTGGCGAAGCGCATGCTCGAGGCGAAACTGCTTAATGGTGAGAGCCTTACCGTTACCGGCCGCACTCTGGGTGAGGAGGCCGCAGCCGCGAAGGAAGCTCCTAACCAGGAAGTAGTGCGCACCGTCGCGGCTCCGATCAAACCGACCGGTGGCCTCGTAATTCTAAAAGGCAATATTGCCCCCGAAGGCTGCGTGATCAAAGTCGCGGGCCACAACTTCCAGACCTTCAGCGGCCCTGCGCGAGTCTTCGACGATGAAGAAGCCGCATTCGCCGCTGTAGAGAGCAGTAGCATCAAGTCCGGCGATGTTGTGGTGATCCGATACGAAGGGCCGAAGGGCGGACCCGGAATGCGCGAGATGCTCCAGGTGACCGCGGCGCTAGTCGGCGCGGGACTCGGCGATTCCGTCGCTCTGCTGACTGACGGCCGCTTTTCTGGCGCTACCCATGGCTTCATGGCCGGCCACGTCGCCCCCGAAGCCGCGAATGGCGGCCCCATCGCCGCAATAAACGACGGCGACATCATTGCCTTCGATATCCCGAAGCGCGCGCTCAACGTAAAGCTCACCGACGCCGAAATCCAGCGCCGCCTCTCTACCTGGAAAGCGCCCCAGCCGCGCTACACCACCGGCGTAATGGCCAAGTATGCCCTGCTCGTCTCCTCTTCGTCGTTGGGAGCCATTACCGCCGTGCCCAAGTCATTTTCAGCAGCAGCTCAAACTGTCTCGAGGACCTCATGAAGCTCACCGGAGCGGAAATTCTCTGCGAATCGCTGACCAAACTCGGTGTGCGCCACATCTTTGGCTACCCAGGCGGCGCCATTCTTCCGGTTTACGACGCGCTTGGCAAATCCAAGTTGCACCACATACTGGTGCGCCACGAACAAGGCGCAACGCACATGGCCGACGGCTACGCTCGCGCCAGCGGCGGCGTGGGCGTTGCAATGGCCACGTCCGGCCCGGGCGCAACCAACATGGTCACCGGCATCGCCACGGCTATGCTCGATTCCTCGCCGGTGGTCTGTATCACAGGCCAGGTCAGCAGCAAGCTGCTCGGTTCCGACGCCTTCCAGGAAATCGACATCACCGGCATCACCATGCCGATCACCAAGCACAATGTGGTCGTGTCTCGCGCTGAGGACATCGCGCGCACCGTTCGCGAAGCCTTCGTGATCGCGAATTCCGGACGGCCCGGTCCCGTACTCGTCGACATCACCAAGGACGCACAGCAGGCCTCTTGCGATTTCAACTGGGACGCTTCCGCGCCACAGCTTCCGCCCAAGCGCCAACGCATCAATTACGACCAGGCGGAATTTGAGCGCGCGGTTGACCTGCTCAACACCGCCAAGCGGCCCCTGATCCTCGCGGGGCACGGAATCATGGTCTCCGGCGCGATGCGCGTGTTCGACCAGTTCGTGCACGCCGGGAATCTCCCAGTAGCCATGACGCTCCTCGGCATTGGCTGCTTCCCTGCCAGCGATCCTCTCAATCTCGGCATGATGGGCATGCACGGCGAAGCCTGGGTCAATCACGCAATCCAGGAAGCGGATCTGCTGATCGCTGTTGGAATGCGCTTTGACGATCGCGTTACCGGCGATCTCCGCACGTACGCAAAGGAAGCGCGCAAGATTCACATCGAAATCGACCGCTCTGAAATCAACAAAAACGTCAAAGTCGACGCCGCTCTCATCGGCGACGCGCGCGAAGTCCTCGAGCAGCTGCTGCCCCGCCTCGAACATCGCGACCGCGGCGATTGGCTCGGCCACATTCGCGAACTAAAAGGCGATTCCGCCGTCCGCGACATTCAGGGGCTGCCAGATAGCGGTCATCTCTACGCAGCGCACGTCATCAACGATCTCTGGAAAGAGACGCGTGGCGAGGCCATTGTCGTTACCGATGTCGGCCAGCACCAGATGTGGGAAGCACAGTATTACCACCACAATCAGCCGCGCACGCTGGTGACTTCCGGCGGCCTCGGCACCATGGGCTTCGCACTGCCTGCCGCCATCGGCGCAAAATTCGCCAAGCCTGAATCCGATGTGTGGGTAGTCGTGGGCGATGGCGGCTTTCAGATGACGATGTGTGAGCTGGCTACGATTGTGCAAGAAAAAATCAAAATCAACATAGCCATCATCAACAATGGCTTTCTCGGAATGGTTCGCCAGTGGCAGGAGTTTTTCTACGACAAGCGTTACGTAGCCACGCCTCTCGTGGCGCCGGACTTTGCTGCGCTTGCAAATGCCTTCGGCATTCGAGGCGAACGCATTACTTCCCGCTCCGAAGTCATTCCGACCATTCGTTCGGCTCGCGAATCCTCAGAAAGTGTTCTGATCGATTTCCGCGTGGAGCAAGAAGACTCCGTGTACCCCATGGTGCCCGCGGGCGGCGCGCTCCACGAAATGATTCGCCGCCCGGATAGCCCGCTCGTGGAGACTGCGACGGAGCCGTAAGCTTCGGAGAATCCTATGCAAACACTAGTCGCTTATGTAGAGAACAAACCCGGCGTGCTGAATCGTGTGTCCTCGCTCGCGCGACGCCTGGCCATCAATATAGATTCCTTGACGGTCGGGCCGACCGAAAACGAAGAGATCGCGCGTATGACCATCGTCGCCCACACTGACGAAAAAGGCGCGCATCGCCTGGAAGCCAGCCTCGAAAAACTCGTAGACGTCCTCCTCGCCGAAAACATCTCGGAGCGTTCCTTGCTCGAACGCGACCTCGCTCTAATCAAAGTATCGGCTGACCAGCAATCCCGACCGCATTTGATGGAGCTCATCAAGGTTTTCCGCGCCCGCGTCATCGATGTCGCGCCGGAATCGCTCATCCTGGAAGTTTCCGGCACGGTGGACAAGATCGACGGACTACTCGAAGTGCTTCGCCCCTTCGGCGTTCTGGAAATGGCACGCACCGGCCGCATCGCCATGACTCGCGGCAGCGACTTGCTGCAACCTCCCGTCGCGCCGTCGAAAGCCGCGGAAACAGAACCTGCGGTGACATCGCAAGCTAAATAAAATTCCTCCACCTTGAAAGGGAAAAGAATGGCAAACCTCTATTACGACAATTCCGCGGATCTCGCCCTCATCCAGGGCAAGAAGGTCGCGATCATCGGCTACGGTTCGCAGGGTCACGCGCATGCGCTGAATCTTCGCGACAGTGGCGTCTCCGTGCGTGTCGGCTTGCAGCCAGGCAGCGCTTCAGCGTCCAAAGCGCAAAAGGAAGGCTTGACCGTCAACACGCCCGCCGAAGCCGCAGCCTGGGCCGACGTGATCATGATCCTCGCGCCGGACACGAAGCAGCCCAAGCTGTATCGCGATTCCATCGCGCCGCATCTCACCGCGGGCAAGACCTTAATGTTCGCGCACGGCTTCAATATTCGCTTCGGCGCGATTAAGCCGCCCGCATCCGTCGATGTTTCCATGATCGCGCCCAAGGCTCCCGGCCATCGCGTTCGCGAAGTATTCGCCGAAGGCGGCGGCACACCAGCGCTCCTCGCCGTCGAGCAGGACGCCTCCGGGAAAGCAAAGGCGCTCGCACTTTCCTACGCGAAGGGGCTCGGCTGCACGCGCGCCGGCGTCCTCGAAACCACCTTCACGGAAGAAACCGAGACCGACCTCTTCGGTGAACAAGCGGTTCTTTGCGGCGGAGTCAGCGAATTAATCAAAGCTGGGTTCGACACTCTCGTGGACGCCGGGTACCAGCCTGAAGTCGCGTATTTTGAATGCATGCACGAACTAAAGCTGATTGTCGATCTCATCTATCGCGGCGGCCTAAGCTACATGCGCTATTCGGTCAGCGACACCGCCGAACAGGGTGACTACTCCGCGGGCCCAAGGATCATCACCCAGAAGACCCGCGAGGAAATGCGCAAAATCCTCTCGGAAATCCGCGACGGCAGCTTTGCCAAAAAATGGATCGAGGAAAACGAGAAGGGCTGCCCCAACTTTTTGGCCACCCGGCACCGCGAGCAGACCCATCCGGTCGAACAGTTGGGCCCCAAGCTTCGCGCCATGATGCCTTTTCTCCAACCCATCGTCGCTCCGGGACTGGCCACCAAGGCAGCGACTTCAGAGAAATAGGCGGACACTTCTAGTGCCTTCGCCTTCAATTGACAAAAGCGGCGTTGACATCCAAATCGTTTTGCGCAATTCTCTCGCCGCATGAAAAAGACAGCCGTCCCCAATCCACTGGCGATCAACCTTCCCGAGCGTATCGAGCAGCTTAGCGCGAAGCGGCAGGAAGTCATTCGTCCGATCCTCGAGCATCCCCGCGAATACGTGCTGCTCAGCGTTCGCGCCGTGGCCAAACGCCTGGACACCGACCCTGCCACGGTCGTGCGCATCGTTCGAGGCCTCGGCTTTTCCAGCTATCGCGAATTTCAGCATCACTTGCACGAACTCTCGCTCGCGTTTGCCACTTCGCTCGACACTATGCAGGCGGTCAGCCGCGATTCTGATATGCCTGCCTACGTGCGCGATTCACTCGGTCAAGACCTGAAAAATCTCCAGGGCCTGAAAAACAGCCTGGACGCGCAACGCCTCGCCTCCGTGGCCAAGCGCTTCTACGAAGCGCGCCGCATCGTCCTTCTCGCCAGCGATTTGGCCGCCACGCTGGCCGCATACCTGGAGTATCAAACTAGCGTTCTCGGGCTGCCCATATTCTCAGCTACTTCCGCGGGCCGTATTACGCACCTCGTTCGCGCGGTCACCAAACAGGATTTGGTCATGGCCATCACCTTCCGTCGCGGCCTTCGCCAAACCGTCGAAGGCGTTCAGCAAGCGCGCGCCCACGGCGCCTACTGCATCGGCATCGCGGACACCTACCTTTCCCCTCTCGTCCGCGAGTGCGACGAAGTTTTCATCGCCTCGACGGAGTCCACCTCTTTCGGCGCTTCCTACGTTGCTCCTATCTGTTTGCTGAACGCAATTCTCGCCGCGTGCGCGCAGTACCGCCGCCCGCATACCCTGGCGCTCCTAAAAGAAATCGCCGAGGAACAGCGCAAAGGCTTCCGCTGGTACAGCAGCTAATTTTTCCGCACTCTCAAAGAATGCGCCCGACGATTTCATCTGCTTATCGGGCCGCGAGTCGGTTATCATGTCCGCCGTTCTATGAAAGAAAAGTTGCGTAACGAAAGGCATCGCTCGAGGATCCGACTCTTTGTTCTCTATGCTTTCGCTTTTGCAGCCTCCTTCGCCGCTTTTGCCGCGTCCGACGGTGCCCAAGTCGTCTCATTCGCTTTCCCGGGCGCAAAACCCGTCGATGTCCCGCAAGCGTGGAAACCCCTGATCGGCGAATACGGGCCGGAACACCCGTCTTTGATCGTTTTGGAGAAAGCAGGCAGGTTAGTCCTGCGTGAACCTGATGGTACGGACGTCAGTTTGCAATCCGCGCCAGGGGGAAATTTCACTCTCAACAAGCCGCCCACTGCTCCCATACTCGTGCACTTTGGCCAAGAATCACAAGGCCATGCGGGCAGCATTTCATTCGATGACGTAACGTTTCAGCGCCGGAAGCTCGGCCCCGAAGAAGGCGAAGTCTTCCAAATTCGACCGTCGCGCCCGATAGACGAGCTTCGCCAGGAAGCCCTGGCCGCCTCGCCTCCTCACGAGAACGGTCAATTCCGCGCCCCAGACCTCGTCGACCTCGCAGCGCTCAACGCTACCATTCACCTCGATATCCGCTACGCCACCACCAACGATTTCCTCGGTACGCCCGTCTACACGCAAGCTCGCGCGGTCCTCCAGCGCCCCGCCGCTGATGCTCTTCTGCGTGCGCTGCTACGTCTCAAACCTTTCGGCTACGGCTTGCTCATTCATGATGCCTATCGTCCCTGGTACGTAACCAAAATTTTCTGGGACGCAACGCCAGCCGAGGGCAAGATCTTCGTCGCTGATCCCGCGCAGGGTTCGCGGCACAATCGCGGCTGCGCTGTCGATCTCACGCTGTACGAACTGAAAACCGGCGAACCGGTCCAGATGCCCGGCACCTACGACGAAATGTCCCCGCGCTCGTTCCCCGATTATCCCGGCGGAACGTCCTTGCAGCGTTGGAATCGCGACCTCCTTCGTTGGGCCATGGAGTCCGAAGGTTTCACGGTTTACGACCACGAATGGTGGCATTTTGATTACAAGGATTGGCGCGAGTATCCCATCTTGAATGTGCCGTTTGAGAAGCTGCAATTCAGCAAAAACTAGTTCGGTAAACCGCCCGTCACGGCCTTGGAGGACCGCTCTTGCGAAATCACCCGCGAAAACTGTTTGTGTCTGCTTCCGTTACAGCCTTGCTGCTGCTGCCGGCGCAGGTCCAGCGCGTTCGCGCGCAATCCCCTGTCGCTCTGGCCGAACGCATTCAAAAAGTGATGAACCGCCCCGAATTCGCGCACGCGAACTTCGGCATCAAATTCGTTTCGCTCGACTCCGGCAAAGTCCTCTATTCCTTCAACGCAGACAAGATGTTCGTCCCCGCCTCCACCACCAAGCTGCTGACCGAAGGCACGCTGCTCGCCAAGCTCGGCGCGGAGTACCGTTTTCACACGCGCATCTACCGCACCGCTCCGATCGACAAGAAAGGCAAACTCAAAGGCGATCTCGTCCTCGTAGCCAGCGGAGACCCGAATCTCTCCAATCGCATCCGCCCCGACGGCACGCTAGCCTTCGTCGACGAAGATCATTCGTACAACGGTCCCGCCGTTGACGGCGATCCGCTTACCGTGATCAAGCAGCTCGCAAGGGACATCGCCACCAGAGGCCTCCGCAAAATTGAGGGGCGTATCCTCGTCGACGCCAGCCTGTTCCCCGATGGCCCCCGTGAAGGCGGCACCGGCGTCGTGATGTCCTCGATCATGGTGAACGACAATGTCATCGACCTCACCATCACGCCGGCCGCGAAGTCCGGCGATGCAGCCGCTCTAAGCTCGACGCCGCAAACCTCTTACATCAAGTTCCTAAGCCACGTGACTACCGGCACAGCCGCCGCAAAACCCGACCTGGACATTTCCGATCCCGTGACCAACCCCGACGGCACCGTCACCGTAACCATCACCGGCAGCGTGCCACTGGGCTCGCAGCCGACGACCGCCGCCTTTGCCGTGCCCTCGCCCACGACATTCGCCCAAACAGTGCTCACCGAGTCGCTATCAGCAGTTGGAATCTCGATCAAGCCTCCAAAACATCCGGCCGCACCCGATTTTGCGGCCCTTGCGCGCCGGTACGCCCCGGACAATCAAGTCGCCGAACACGTTTCTCTCCCACTCGCGGAAGAAATCAAGGTCACCCTGAAAGTTAGCCAGAACCTTCACGCCGGCATGGGACCCTACCTGCTCGGGACTCTCGTTGCAAAGAACAGGAAAGATCCTCTTCAAGCCGGCTTTGCTACCGAGCGCGCTTTCTTGCAGAAAGCCAAGCTCGATCTCTCCGGTATCTCGCAGGGCGACGGAGCCGGCGGCGACTGGGCCGATCTCTTCAGCCCAGACTTTATGTGCGACTACCTCACGTACTGGACCACTCGACCCGAATACCCCGTCTTCTTCAAAGCGTTGCCGATACTGGGCAGAGATGGCACGCTGGCAAAAATCCAGATCACGAATCCAGGCGCCGGCCATGTTTTCGCGAAAACCGGCACCTTCGACTCCGAAGACCGGCTCAACGGAAACATGATGTTGAATGGCAAGGGCTTAGCCGGTTATATAGTCACCGCAAGCGGCCAAAAACTCGTTTTCGCCGCTTACGTGAATCACGTTTCGCTACCGCCGGATCCCGGCTCCCCGCAAGCCGTCGTCGGGCAAGCACTCGGCGAAATCGCCGCAGCAGCCTACGACGCTCCCTTTTAACGAGCCACACCCTCATCCTGAGGTCCGGCGAATCTTCCCGGAACCGAAGGAGCTCAAATTGGAAATGCGCTGGAGCCGTACTTGTGGTGGGTAATCCTCGTGTAGCGCAGGGCGGAGTCTTCGCAGCCCTGCGGCTTTTTCCGCAACGCAGCGAAAGCACTGGAAGTCCCGACGTTTTTCGGGAATTTACTCTTGGTCTCAGCTCAGCGAGGTCTTGCCAAGCTCGGCCACGCGTCGCTCATAAGTCATTTCGCACCAGCCATGCTTCCCGTGGTAGCGAAACACAATCTTGTGTCCAGGCTCGATTTTGGCTCGCGAACGCACAGAAGAGTCGGACAACTCGACCCACTGCCCATTAACCAGGTAGCTGCCCTCCCAACCACGCAGCTCAAATTTCCCGTCATTCTTCAACGTCAGCGGCGCCGCCGTGCAAGGCACAACTTTCCCTCGCACCTTAGCTTGGGCGCACTGGTAACGGCCAGAAACGTCAATAGTTTGGGCTGCGCCCGAGGTGGGCAGGAGGAGATAAGCGATCGACACACCGATAATGTATGAGACCTTGAGGGCTAGGCTCGGCGTCATTTTTCTCGCCTCCGGAACCAAGGTGCATCGCTGCGGGACGCCGACCTGGCCACAAGGACAGGTTGCACGTACCATACCAACAGTGCCCCTGCTATCCTGCTGAATCCAAACACCTTACCTAAAGCTGCCCGTCCGTACAGGCCAGCCGACGGAACAGCTCTTTCCTTTTGCCGCGCACCAACAGGAACTATTTTGCAAACCTCGCCGCGCCCACATCACCCGTGTTTTCACGCAAATACGCCTCTCTTCTGCGTCACGGATCCCAAGTTCTTTCGTCTCTGCTCTGCGCCTCCGCGTTCTCAGCGTCTCTGCGTTAGCCTCTGCTCTTTGGACTTTCGACTTTCGCCTGCCGCGACGCCGCTCCCTCGCTTCACTAAGGCAGTTCCGCAGCCGCTTGCCCGTCCTTACGAGGTGCTGATGCTCCGTCATTCACGCCGGTAGCAAAGTCCCGCAACA
>WNFJ01385260.1_pt1 | contig 60771 bp, 45 predicted proteins | sample 5400461 | NCBI WGS metagenome assembly WNFJ01 (sample SAMN13153349, study PRJNA577476) | soil metagenome | isolation source: 115 cm saprolite on Douglas fir-dominated hillslope | place: USA:California | collected 2013-09-17
ACACGACGGAGAATCGGCGTCGAAGGCGTAGACGCTGTCGTGCTCCGTGGCTACGAAGACCACGTTGTGCGTTGCAGAGCCGACCAGGAGATTAGCCATGTAGAGCGGCTGGGCGTAGAGCTGGCCATCCACCGGGCAAGAGAAGAGTTGCGCGAAGCTCGACGAATTTACATTCGAAGTCGTCAACGCGTACTCCTTCAGGTTTTGACCCGTGCGCGCAGCGTCATTGTGATGCATGAACACGCCTTGGATATCGCTGACGGCGAAAGTAACGGAAGCGGTTGCGGAAGCGTTGGTAACGCTCACCGCAGTGATGGTATGCACGCCTGGCTGTGTCCCGGGGGTGAACAGGCCGATGGTGCTGATGGTACCTGTTGTGGCGTTCCCGCTGGTGCTGCCATCGACCTGCCAAGTTACGCCAGCGTTGTTCGGATCGTTGTAGACAGTGGGTGTGAATTGCTGCGTCTGAGACGTTGTGATTGAGCCCCGCTTCGGACTGACCGACACAGTGAGCGGACCCTGAATGACAGTGATTGTTGCGTTACTGAATTTCGTGTTGTCCGTGACTGAAGTGGCGGTAAGCATAACAGTAGCAGGAGTTGGAATGGTCGACGGCCCGTTGTACGTCACCGACGTCGACGTTGCGTTTATCAGCGTGCCGCACGTGCTGCCGCTACAACCCGCGCCCGAAAGCGTCCACGTTACGCCCTTGTTTTGGACGTCATTGGTCAACTGCGCCGTGAAGTTCTGCGTTCCGAAGATCGCAGCGACGCTGGCGCTGGCGGGCGAGATGTTGACGGTGATGGGCTGAGGCGGAATGCCATTGGCCGACTTAAAAGCCGCGAAAATTGCTCCCCAACTGTCGGAGGCGCCGATCGTAGCACTGGCCGAAGCGTTTCCGGCAGCAGTTTGGATCTGATCTTCGCCAATGAGCTTGCTGTTCGGTTCCGCTGGGACGAAGTCTTCGATCTTGTAGCCAGGTCCGGCAGTAAAGGTGGCCGCGTTCGCTGTGGTGACTTCGCCAAGCAGCAAATCACCACCCCACGCAGTGGGAGCATTTGGCGTGCTGGGGGCCGTGCCTGTACCCTCAGCCGCAGTGGCGTTATCGAGAGAGCTGCTCAGCGCCACACCGGAGTATTCCATGATGGAGAAGCGCAGCGTTCCGGCCGAGATGTTGTCGGAGACGGTGACAGTGTTCGCCCCGCCGGCGATGTTCTCGGCGTAGTAGATGGCGCTCGTTTCGCCATCCAAGGTCATGTTGAGAAGGACAGCCTGCTTATAGGTGTTCGCGTGAGAATCCGACACGTTGAGCACCTGGCCTGATTTGCCGGCTCGAATGATGACGGCAATAAAGTTCCCCGCCGTGTTATTCGAGGGGAACGCCAGTGCGGAGGAGTTGGTAATGCCAGCGTCTTTGCTGATGTGCTGAACCAGCTTGATGCTGCCAGACCCGGAGGTCACGGTGAAAGCAACGCCGTTGCTGGCGACTCCGCCGATGGATACGACAACGTTACCGGTTGTTGCGCCCGTTGGAACCGGCGCTGCGATGTTCGTGTTACTCCAGCTCGTCGGCGTCGCAGCCGTGCCGTTAAATGTAACCGTGCTGGTACCCTGAATCGGGCCGAAGCTGGTACCGGTGATGGTGACCGATGTACCGACGGGTCCACCTGTCGGGCTCACGCTGGTGACCGCTGGGGCTGACGTGACAGTGAAGAGAACGGCGTTGCTCGCAACGCCGCTGATCGACACGACCACGTTTCCAGTGGTCGCGCCGGCTGGTACGGGAACGAGGATTTGAGTATCACTCCAACTGTTTGTTCTTGCGGATACGCCGTTGAAGGTTACGCCGCTCACTCTTGTACCGACCGTGGGACCGAAGTTTGTGCCGTTGATGGTGACGACAGCACCGATGGGTCCCGACGTCGGACTAATGCTCGTGATATTTGGCGGCGGGGTGACAGTGAAAGGCAGGCCATTGCTGGCCACGCCGCCAACGGTCACAACAACATTTCCAGTCGTTGCTCCGGCGGGAACCGGCACGTCGATGCTCGTGGCACTCCAGTTGGTAGGTGTTCCTGCGGTGCTATTAAACGTGGCCGTGCTCGTGCCCTGAGTCGCGCCGAAGTTTGTTCCGGTGATCGTTACGGTCGCGCCCACGGGACCCTGGGTCAAGCCGAGCGAAGTAAGGGTCGGACCCGGCGAAGTAACCGTGAACGTCACGCCGTTACTGGCCGCGGCGTTGACCGTCACGACGACGTTACCGGTGGTCGCGCCGTTCGGAACCAGGGCCGCGATGCTCGTTGGGCTCCAGCTGGTGGGCGTCGTGGCGATACCGTTGAACGTGACCGTACTGGTGCCTTGAGTTGCGCCGAAGTTTGCCCCCGCGATTGTCACTGACGTCCCGACTGTTCCGGAATTTGGGGTCAGGGTGGCGATGCTTGGCGGAACAACAATCGTGAAGTTCACACCATTGCTCGCCAGACCTCCGACAGTGACAACAACACTGCCAGTCGTCGCTCCCGCAGGCACCGGCACCGCGATGCTCGTTGCGCTCCAACTCGCCTGGGCTGCTGTCGTTCCATTGAACGTAACCGCACTCGTTCCCTGCGAAGTTCCGAAGTTCGCTCCCGCAATCGTCACTGACGTTCCGACCGTTCCCGAATTCGGCGCCAAACTGGTGATGCTTGGTGGAACGAGGACCGTAAAGCTGACTCCGTTGCTCGACACTCCGGCGACGGTGACGACGACATTGCCAGTCGTCGCGCTCGTTGGAACCGGAACCGCGATGCCCGTCGCGCTCCAACTCGTAGGTATCGCTGTCGTGCCGTTGAACGTGACGGCGCTGGATCCCTGGGTGGCGCCAAAGTTTGAGCCGGTGATGACTACGGCCGTACCGACGACGCCCGAAGTCGGATTCAAGTTCGAGATCGTCGGACCGGAGGCCCCGCCACCGCTAGCAGCCTTGAATGCGGCGAGTCCAGCACCCCAGCTATCCGATGCGCCAAAAGTGACGCCTGCCGAAACCGTTCCGGCTGCCGTCTGAATCTGGTCCTCCGCGGCAAGCTTGGTGTTCGGAGATGCGGGAACTGCTTCTTCGACCTTGTATCCCGCTGCCGCGGTGAAAGTTGCAGGATTGCCCGTAAGGAATGCACCAAGCAGCAAGTCGCCGGCAGCGGTCGTCAAAGCGTTGCCGCTATTGGCTGTCGCACTGGTTCCCTGCGCCGTGGAAATCACATCCAGCGAATTCGCGAGCGCGACACCCAAGTACTCGAGGATGGCGAACCGTAGGGTACTGCCATTGATACTGTCGGTTACCGTAACCGTATTTGCCCCGCCGGCGATATTTTCGGCGTAGAAAACTCCGAGCGTGTCGCCATTGGGCGTGTCTGTGATGACGTTAAATTGAATCGCGGGGTGGTAGGAATTTCCGCGCGTGTCCGAAACTGTCAAAACTTGTCCCGCTCTGCCCGCGCGAACAACGACGGCAATCCAGTTCCCGGCGGTATTGTTGGAATTAAACGCCAAGGTCGAAGAAGCGGTGGTGCCGGCGTCCTTGCTGCGGTGCTGGACGAGCACGATCCCTGCCGTCGACGTAGTCACCGTGAAGTTCGAGCCGTTGCTGACCTGGCCTCCGACGGTGACTAGCACATTGCCAGTGGTTGCACCGGCTGGCACGGGAACGACGATGCCGCTCGCGCTCCAGCTTGTGGGAGTTGCGGCCGTGCCATTGAATGTGACTGAGCTAGTTCCCTGTGTGGCACCGAAGTTCGCGCCCGCAATTGTGACCGGAGTACCGACGGAGCCCGATGTCGGATTCAAACTGGTAATGCTCGGCGGCACTATAACCGTAAAGCTCAGGCTGTTGCTGGCTTGTCCGCCGACGGTGACGACGACATTGCCGGTCATGGCTCCGGTCGGCACTGGGACTGTAATGCTGGTAGTACTCCACCCCGTAGGTGTTCCGGCGGTTCCGTTAAATGTAACGGTGCTGGTGCCCTGAGTCGCACCGAAGTTTGCACCCGCGATGGTCACAGAAGTGCCTACGGCTCCTGACGCGGGAGTGAGACTGGTGATGCTGGGGGGCGGCAAGGTGACAGTAAAGTTCACGCCATTACTGGCCATGCCTGCAACGGTGACGACCACGTTGCCCGTTGTGGCCCCCGTGGGCACTGGGACCGTGATGCTCGTGGCGCTCCAGCTTGTGGGTGTCGCTGTCGTTCCATTGAACGTCACTGTGCTGGCGCCCTGACTCGCGCCGAAATTCACGCCGGCAACCGTAACGGAAGTACCTACAACTCCTGACGTAGGATTCAGGCTGGTGATGCTCGGAGCCGTCGAAGTTACCATGAAGGCCACACCGTTGCTTGCCACGCCGCTGACAGTGACGACGACATTGCCGGTCGTGGCACCATTCGGCACCGGAGCGGCGATGCTTGTCGCACTCCAACTCGTAGGCGTTGCGGCAGTGCCGTTGAACGTAACCGTGCTGGTGCCCTGAGAAGCACCAAAATTTGTACCCGCGGTCGTCACCGATGTCCCGATGGCCGCTGACGCCGGATTTATGCTGGTGATTGTCGGAGTCGGGAGAACAGTGAAGTTAATCCCATTGCTGGGAACGCCGTTGACGGTGGCAACCACATTGCCGGTCGTTGCGCCCGTTGGCACGGGAACAACGATGCCTACCGCAGTCCAGCTTGTGGGGGTCGACGACGTCCCATTGAATGTAAGGGTGCTGGTTCCTTGCGTGGCGCCGAAATTTGAGCCAGCGATCGTAACCGAAGCGCCGACTGGGCCCGAAGACGGGTTGAGACTCGTGATGCTCGGGGTTGGCGTAACGCTAAAGTTCACGCTATTGCTGGCCACGCCGCCGACGGTCACGACCACGTTGCCGGATGTCGCGCCCGCGGGAACCGGGACGACAACGTTCGTGGCAGACCAGCTTGTGGGTGTTGCTGTGGTTCCGTTGAACTTGACGGTGCTCGTCCCTTGCGACACACCAAAATTGGAACCTGTAATTGTTACGGACGTGCCGACTGGCCCGGATGTTGGACTGAGGCTGGCGATGTTGGGCACTGGCGTGCCGCCGCTGACGGCGGCGCGGAATGCCGCCATTTGCATGATCCAAAGCTGCACTTTGTCCAAAGTGGCGGTGGCGTTGTAGCTGCCTGTCGCGGAGACGACCTGGTCTTCCAGAATGTCGCCATCGGCAGTGATTCCGCGGCTGGTGTACCCGGTTCCCGGGCCCGTTGAGGTCGACTGCACGACGTTCGCGCCGATCAAAATGTCGTTTGCGTTTGTTGTGGTAACGGGGCCGCTATCGCTCGTTGCCGTATTGCCTTGCGCACTCGCAGAGCTGTCCAGGGCATTCAACGGGTCAACGCCGCTGTATTCTGCGATGCGGATGTCTGGATGACGAGCTGCGACATTGAAGTTTACCGTGACGGTGTTTGCCCCGGCCGCGGCTGCCGCGATATTTTGTGCGTAATAGATGGCCTGTGAAGCCGTGCTGGCCTGTACGATAGGAGCGGCTGCCACGGCATACGTGTTTCCAACCGAGTCTGTGACCGAGCTGATTGTCGCGGCTGAATCATTCCAACTGACGATTACGACGTTCAAGTCGCCCGCCGCCTGAACGCCGGTATACGTGACTATCACCGGCGTCTGCGTTGCCTGGGGGCTTACGGAATTGGTTTGCACGAAAACGATAGGGGAGACGATTCCCACCGTGAAATTCACGCCGTTGCTGGATTGTGCGCCGACAGTGACCACGACGTTACCGGTAGCAGCACCCGCGGGAACTGGAACTGTGATGCTGGTAGCGCTCCATGCTGTAGGAGTTGCCGGCGTTCCGTTAAAGGTGACAGTGCTCGTTCCCTGGGAAGCGCCGAAATTTGCTCCCCCAATTGTGACGGAGGTGCCCACCAGGCCAGATATCGGATTGAGGCTGGTAATCGAGGGCGCCGGAGAGCCACTTCCGGCACCGCGGAAAGCCACCATCTGCATGATCCAAGGCTGGACTTTGTCAAGGGCCGCAGTCGCGTTGTAGCTGCCTGTCACGGTTACGACGCGGTCTTCCAGAATGTCGCCATCGCCTGTGATAACGCGGCTGGTGTAACCGGTGCCCGCCCCATTGGTCGTGGATTGCACCAGGTTTGCACCAACCAGCAAGTCGCTCGCGCTGGTGGTTGTCGCAGGACCGCTATTGCTTGTCGCCGAGGTAGTTCCTTGGGCGCCAGCGGAAACGTCCAGGGGATTTACGGCATCGAGACCGCTATACTCTGCTATGCGGATGTCCGGAAAAGCCGCCGCAACGCTGAAGGTGACGGTGACGGTGTTGGCGCCAGCTGCGGCCGCGGAGATGTTCTTCGCGTAGTAAATCGCCTGTGAGGCGGTTGCACTCTGCACGACCGGGGCGGCTGCCAAGGCGTAAGTGTTGCCGCGCGAATCGGTGACCGAACCGACGATGGAAGTTGAATCATTCCAGCCGACGATAACGACGTTTAAGTTTCCGAGCGTCTGGGCGGCCGTATAAGTCACCGTTACCGTTGTCTGCGGCGACTGTGGAGTGGCGGAGTTGCTCTGCACGAACGCGATCGGAGCGGCCAGAGTTCCCCCCGAAATGCCCGCCGTCAGAAAAGCAAGGAGGGCGAGAGACCGGCCCAGCCGAACGTGAAGCGTCGATTCATTATGGCGACGCGAGCAAATCAACATGAAGCATCCTCCGCGGGAAACTGCATCAAAGATTTATCTCGGCAAACGGTCTTGCCGTCGTGCGATTCAAATCCGTTGTGTACCCGGCAAAAACAGTTTCGCCAGCTGAGCCCTGTCTTCGTGATCTTGGTGATCCAGCGCCTTACGACGCCGGGAGAGCACTTTGCTGGCGGAGCGGACATAGCGTCCTACGGTTCACCTTCTTCAATCCGTCAACAATCCCTAGATCCAACTACCATACGATCCCGTTTTACCCCACGGCGACAGGCCTCTACGGATGGGTATTGCCACTTGAAGTAGCACTCTGCCTGCCAAATTCTCCCAATGTAATCCGTTGATTTGCCAAGGTTTAGTGCGACTTCGATGGGCTCCTAGAAAGGACAAGGAGAAGCGTAAGGACATCATTGTGCAGACTGCTTCCACAATGTCCGGCGCATGGCGACTTCGGCCGTGACTGTCTGGTGACCGCATTGCGGCGAGCCGCGCTGCTGGCGGGTTTTCTCTTGGGGCAGGTTCTATCCTGAATGAACAAGGCCAGAGGGCCGCAAAGAATCCGAACGGAAGAGCTTACTTCAGTGGATGCTCTTTCGGTTCCACGTTTTGGCCAGGAGCGGGTACTGCGGTTTCCAGTGTCAGGAAGACGCGGCGGAGCACAATCCCCGAAAGGATCAGGACAAGACCCATGAGGAAGAGTCCCATGGTCTCGGGAAGGTTCGAGAGCGAAGTTAGGATCATTTGCACGCGTGTGTAGGTGCAAATGGCCGGCCAAATCTATCCTTCCTGTAACTATATGAAAACACAGTGTTTAACTATACATTCACAGTCGGAAAATGGAAAACGTGTGAAACAGAGTGGTAAATTGCTGCACTCCTTTTCCGAAGTTTCTTTTCCCTAGTTCAGACCGCAGAACTCGGCCGCTCCTAGGGCGACGAAATCCCCGCAGGGCAGATAGGCTGCCTGGCTCATCCCACGCGGCGAAGCCAACCCTCTCGCCAATAGTGGTAGATCGCGCGCGGACAAAGCTTGTGATAATCCGCCGCACACGCCGAACCGTCTAGAATGATGCACGACGACTTCATGCGCAGCATCTTCCCTTTTTTTTCGTCCACGATTTGATTGACCCGCTTGAGCACACGGTAGGTTCCCCCGCAGTACTTGAGCATTTCGGAGTCGAAGAGGAGGCCGCGGTTGCGGTTCTTCTTGTCGAGAGTCGCGAAGATTTCCTGCCGTGACTTGACTTGGACGAATTCGCCGGGCTGGAGATTTAACTCACCAGAAGGAGCGGCAGCAGGCAAAGCCTGGACGTGAGGATATTGCACGCCTCTTCGAATGGATTGAAACTTGTTGAACACCTCGATGAGCAGAACGCGAAACACGTCGACGATGCCCAGGAGCACTTCGAGGAGTCTCTCGCCTTTCGAATCGCCTAGCCCGCGATTCAAATTTCCTGAGCGAATATCCCGTACGTATTGCCAGAGATTCCAGGACGGAAGATCCGAAGTAAATTCGCGCAAATCCGTAGCTTGGCAGGAATAGATCTGTTCTCCGGCGGCGGTATCTTTTCCCTTTACGCTGGCTCGCCGCAAGATCTCCGGGATCGGGATAGTGATCCCGCCCGCAGCTCCGGGTGGAGTGATCGGCGTAGCGGGGCCGCACTCGCCGATTTGCGAGTCCTTCACAAATCCATCAGCAACTCTCTTCAGCCAGGCTTCATTCCAGAAGATCAAGCAGCCGGCATCGCATTCTCCATGGGCCAGTCCGTCGCAGCGAACGCCAGTCAAATGCACCGCGTCTTTCACGGTGCGCATGTTCCAGGGCTGGATGTTATCGCAAGTCTTGTGCGCCACTTTGTAAACGCGAAACTGCTTGCCGCAATACTTGAGCATTTCCGGCATGAACGGCATGGCATTCAGCCTGCCGTTCTCATCGAGTGTCTCGAGGATTTCCTCGACGGAGCGGACCTCGATCAGTTCGCCCGCTTGAAGATTGAGTTGCTGCGTGGGGCCCGATCGTCCCATTTCTGGTAGTCTCTCTTTCGTTGGATCAAGCAGTGCGAGTCATTCTTCAATTGAGATTAATGAAACGGATCGACATCACAACGTGACGGTTTCCGCGGGGGCTGCAGCTCCCCGTTGTTGCGTGAAATGGCGCGCAAGGTGATCGGCATACTCAGGACCCAATTGTTCCGCCAGAGTCTGCGAAATCCTGCGTACCAGCACCCACCAGTCATGCTCTTTCGCAAAATTTTGACGGGCCGCCCGGCTCTCTGCCGTGTTTTCAGCTGGAGTCAGAGCTCGCTGGATCGCCGACGACCACTCCTCTGCAGTCTTGGGGAGTAACACCACGGCCGCCAAGGGAGCGAGCGAAGCGATGGGCGTTCCCACAAGTGGCTTGCCCGCCGCCAGGTACTCATGCAATTTCAAGGGGTAAATATATTTTGTGTACGCATTGTCCCCGTAGGGCATGATGCACACGTCGAAATGCTGCGGGTATGCCATCATCTCGGCGGAGGGCTTGCCAGCAAGAAAATGGACGTTGCGGCGTCCTCTCAACTCGTCGAGCGCTGCATCAATTTCCGGGTGCGGGCTCGGAGGGCCAACGAGCACGAAAGACCATTCGGGATGCTCGCGAGTCAGTTTTAGCAGCAAGTTCCAATCAATCTGCCACTTCAGAGAGCCGACGTAGCCAATCCGCGGGTGCGGAATTGGGGCAAGGTCCTTTGGCTCAGGAAGCGGCTGCGAGTACGCTGCAAAATCCACCGCGCCAGGAAGATAGTGGGTATGCGGATTGAGCTTCCCTTTTTTCTCGTAGAGAGCTGGAGAAAGGATGAACACCTGATCCACTTCCGCGAGCAATTTCGCTTCGACCGGGTCCGTGGGGCGCTCGACGCGCGAAAAGGAATACTCGTCTTCGAGATGATAGCAACTGACGTCGAATGGGATCATTCGAAGCACCGGCTCGAATTCCGGCCGCCAGAAATACAAGATGATTTTGCGGCACCCACGATCCTCGAGCATGCGGCTCGCGCTGAGCAGTCGCTGCCGCATCATGAATTGTGCGAGCCGAAGTGGGCGGTAAAAATCCGGAAGCCAGCGCTCAGCCGTGTATTCCATAAATCCAGGGTATTGATCCGCATCCAACGGACGCAACGGCACGGATGCAACCTTGAAGGTGTCGCGCCAGTGCTGCGCGGGATTCACCCACACCACGCGGAAGTAACGCCCCAGGCGCGCCATGATGTGATGGCGCACCATCCAGCGCGCGCTCCATTGATCCGGAACGAGCGCGAGGATGCCAACGTCATTCAGCAGCGGTTGATCCGCCGCGTTTGCTGCCCGCACTACACCGGGATTCGCGGCACTCATTCGATCTCGTAATCCTTTCCCTTCAGTCCCACCCTTCAGCCCGCAACATTCACACCCGGCGTATCCGGGAATTCCACGCGAGCCTGCCACCAGCGCCAACCAGAAGCGCCCACAGAAGCCGGCCCTGCTCCTGAATCTTTTTGCCTGCGAAAAGATCTTTGATCATGCCTTTTGCCAGAGAAGAGAATTCCCAATAGGCCATCTTCAGCACATTCCGGTCTCCTCCCAAAATGTGCTTGCAGTAGAACGCTCCGCGGCCCACGACGTAGCGATGATTCAAGGCCTGAATCTGCGCATCGGTGGTCCGGCCATGATTGTGATAGACAAGCGCGTCCGGCGAATAGACAATCTTGAATTTTTCACGAAAGACTCGATAGAGAAGATCCAGGTCCTCCATCACCGCGCCAATCCTCGAACCGGGACCGAGAAAGGGATCGAACTCTCCCACCGCATCGAGCACTTTGCGCCGGATCGACATGTTCGCGCCAATCAGAAACAAAAAGAGCTGATCCCGCGATTCGATGAGCGTCCGCTCGGGGAAGTTCCGGATAGTTACCGCCCGGTCTTGCTTGTCAAAAAGCTCGACTCGACCTCCGAGCACGCCCAGAGAAGCGTCGGAAGCAAATTCCCGCTCAATCGTGGCCAGCCACTTTGAATCGGGGATGCAGTCGTCATCGGTAAAAACCAAAATTTCGCCCGTGGCTGCGCGAAGCCCGGTATTCAGCGCAATCGATTTTCCTTGCCGGCTTTCCAGCAGGTACGTGTAGCGCTGCGGGCTTCCTTCGATGAGCGGTGCAATCGCGCTTTTCGTTCGGTCCGTGGAATTGTTGTCGACAATGACGACTTCCCAATCTACGCCGTCCGGCACAACCTGATGCGAAAGTCCGTGCAGGAACTTGACCAGGCTTTCCGCGCGATTGTGGCTGGCGATGATGATGCTGAGCTTCATGTCAAATCTTGCGAACCACGTTGGCCCATTTCTGTCCTTCCTTGTTCTTTCACTTCCTGCGGCTACTTCGCCGTATGGAGTCCCTGAACCGCTTGTTGCATTTGACGATTCTTCAGCCATTTCTTGCTTTCGGCCATTTTCCCGAAGGTCTGAAAGAGTTCCAACTTATAAAAGGAACGGCGCTGCTCCCCCAGCGACAACATCCATTTTCGGAAAAACCGCAGAGCAATGGAGAAGAAGTAGCGCGGAACACCGAAAATACATTTCGCGCCGTCCGGGACTCCTTCGACGAGAATCGACCACCGGCCGTAGTGAAACGCCATGGACCGAAAATACTTTCGTGTCGTGCGATACCCTTCAACCGGGTGGTAAACAACCGCCTTCGGCGCGTACATCAAGCATTCACCCGCGTGCATAATCCTGCGGCAATATTCGGTGTCTTCGCCACCCAGCAGGTCATTGATACGATTGAGGTCCGTCCGGTACGGACCATATTTTTCGAAGATGGACTTCCGGAGGCCCATGTTCGCGCCAATGGCTGTCGCGGTGAGCTTGACGGGCGAGTCGCCTTTGTCGAAATTTACGATTCCGCCGTACGCCGGATGACGATACGGGCCGTCGAATGCGATCCAGGGCGGTTTCTCACAGTTCCACACGGGGACGATTTTTCCACCAACCGCAGCACAATCATACTTCTGGAACGCATCGTAGATTTCCGTGACCCAGTGAGGCTCCACTGTCAAATCGTCGTCCGTCAGAGCAAGAATTTCGCTGCGGGCCTCCCCAATGCCTGCATTCAAAGCATTGGTTTTGCCCTGCGTCTCGTAAAACAGGTACCGGAACCGGCGCGGGTTTTTCGCGATGAAGGATTCGCAAACCGTGCGCGTATCGTCCTTCGAATTGTTGTCAACGACGAGCACTTCCCATTCGAGTCCTTGCGGAACGATGGACTCTTCGAGACTCTTCAAAACGACGGCGAGGGACCTCGCGCGATTCCAGGTGCAGATGATGACCGTCAAGTCCATGGCTATGCTTGAGCCCCGGCGCTCACCTTTTTCGGAGCATTTGTCTTGCTCCACCAGCGGAAAAGACTCTTCATTGCTTTCACCGGATGCGACGCGCCGTTCCAGATGGCCTTGCAGAATCCGCCAAGGAGTCTGCCCGAGCTCAACGGGATTCCCAGGTTGCGCAACCAGTTCTTGTGAAATTCAAAATAATTCTTGCCCCGCATCTGCAAAAGTCCTTCCGCAAGAACCTGGTAGTACTCGCGCAAGCGAATCTCCAGGCGATTCTCGTGCTCCTTCTCGTCGAGGCATGCCGGACCGTACTGGATCAGCTCGGTGAGAAAAGACAGATGGATGCTGTTCATCCGTTCCGCAAACGTCGTATTGGATTCGCCCTGGATTCTCGTGAAAGTCAGCAATTGGTGGACAAAACCAAAATCGGATTCCTGGAGAATCCTGAAACAAACGGTGGAATCCGCGTGAAGATTGGATTCGTCGTAAAAATTCTTTTTCTTGCGAACGAAATCGGAGCGGACGAGCGTTGCCGTCGGAGCGCCGAATACATATCGCCCCTGAAGCAGCCGCAAGCGTGAAGCTTCCCTACCGGTCACGACCGTTCGCGGAAAAGGTATGCCGCGCCACATCACGTGCATGCCGTCGCCGTGTAGCCCATAGGCCCCAACGAGACCCACCGATGGATGCTCTTCCGCGAGAGCCACCATTTTCATCAAGCATTCGGGAAACAGCCAGTCATCGGCCAGTACAATCTTGCAGTACTTGCTATCCGGAGAAATCTGGCGGATCGCATGGTTGTGGTTCTGAATGATAGGCAGAAAATCGCGATTGTCGTGGATTCGAATCCGCGAATCCTTGGCCGCGTAGCTCTCGGCGATTTCGAGCGTGCGGTCCGTACTGCGATTGTTGACAATGGTGTAATCCCAATTCTGATAAGTTTGCGCGAGCACACTCTCAATGCACTCCGCCAGGAATTCCTCGCCGTTATAGACCGGCGTGATCACGCTCACGAGAGGCTGGTCCGCGGGGCTCAGCACTTGAGCGTAGAAATCGGCGATGGGATAGCAAGTCATCGTAGTGAGTTCCAGAGTCTTTCGCCCTCTAGAGCTGCGTCCGGTGGGCGCTCCACTTTTCGCGCTCGTCCTCAGCCGGTTCCTCGGTGCGGGATAACCGCTCGCTATGGAGTCCCTGCAGATTCCATTTTTGCGGGAAGTACACGATGCCGGAACGCGAATCGAGCTGTCTTCCGGAACGATAGACATTGGCCAATTCCACTTCCAGCTTGGCGCAGTGCTCCACGCCGTCGTAAACGATCTGGCTGAGCCCGGTGATCCAGAGAGAAAAATCGTAGCGGCCAGGCAGGAGATTCAGAAAATCGATCTCCAGATCGAGGTAGCCATCGCCTGGTGCGATTTCCGGAATGTCCAAGCTGTGATGCCAGGTGCTGGTGTCCGTAACGAGCGTGCCCATTTCCGTCAGAAGACGGAAACCAAAACTGGGATACGGGATCGCTCTCTTGGCGTGATAATGAAAACGCAAGCGGATGTTGTCGCCGCTGCGAGTGACCAACTGCGGCTGACCGTCCATGGTGAGGAAAGAAATGCCCGTGTAGCGAATGTCGCCGTTTCCGTGGCGGGATTCCACGGCGCCCAGATCGGAGGCACCCTGCTGCGTTTCCGCAAAGGAAGACAAATAGGATTCGATGACTTCATGAGTCGGCCCGTCTTGGCGGACGCCGCCGCTGTCTATCCAGATACCCCGGGAGCACAGGTTTTCCACCGCGGCCATATTGTGCGAAACAAAAAGAACGGTCCGGCCGCCTTGGCGCAAATCTTCCATCACGCTGAGGCATTTCTTCTGGAAGCCAGCGTCGCCTACGGCGAGAACTTCGTCGACGATCAGGACGTCGGGGTCCAGGTGCGCGGCGACGGCAAATCCGAGGCGGAGGCGCATTCCAGAGGAATAGCGTTTGATGGGCGTGTCGATGAACCGCTCGACCCCGGCGAAATCGATGATCTGGTCGAGCTTGGCTTCCACTTCGCGGCGCTTCATTCCCAGAATCGAGCCATTCAAATAAATATTCTCGCGGCCCGTGAGTTCTTCATGGAATCCTGTGCCGACCTCGAGCAGAGAAGCGACGCGGCCGCGCACCTTCATGTGACCGGTGGTTGGATAGGTAATTTTGGAGAGTATTTTCAGCAGCGTGCTCTTGCCCGCGCCGTTGCGGCCGATGATGCCAACCACCTCTCCTTCCTGGATGCCAAAAGAAACGTCGCGCAGGGCCCAAAGCGTGTCGGTGACACCTGACTCCTTCTTGAAAGGATTCTTCAAAAAATTGCCTAGTCGCTCGCGCAGCATCGTCTGCTGGCTGGCCTTTCCCAGAAGGTATTGTTTGGAAAGATGTTCCACGCGGATGGAATCGGTCATGCGCGTCCCTCCCCCATTCTGGCAGGAGCGGAGCTGCTTTCGCCTTGTCCCGGTATCCGGTGTGCGCGTTGCATCATCATCGCTAGAGTTTCTTCCTCAGTGTCCAAACTAGATAATGTCCGCAAAGGTTCGTTCCGCCTTGCGGAAGTAAAGGGCTCCAATCACGAAGAAAACCAGCGACGTGCCCACCGATGTCGCCATCAGGCCCCAATCCAATTGCCGGTTGGGAAACAAGCTTGCACGGAATCCTTCCATGACGGCCGTCAGGGGATTGAGCGCGAGCAACGACCGCCAGCGGGGCGAAAGAAAACTCACCGGATAGAGAACCGGGCTGACCCACAGTCCAAGCTGGATCATGAAGGGGATAACGTGCTTGATGTCACGGTAGCGGACGTTTAGCGCAGCGAACCACATGCTGATGCCGACGGTGACAATCAGCATTTGCAAGACGGCCAGAGGCCAAAACACGATCTTCCAGCTCGGCGCGATCCTATAATACAGCATCATTACGACGAGAAAAGAAGACCCGACGCCGAAGTCCAGCAGGCTGCTGAGCGCCGAGGAAGCAGGCAACAAAATTCGGGGAAAATAGATTTTCGTGATCAGCGGGGCGTTGCTCACCAGGCTGTTCCCCGCCTGCCCGAGCGTGCCGGCAAAATACGTCCAGGGAACCAGGGTCGTGTAAAAGAAAAGAGGATACGGAATGCCGTCGCTGGGAATATTTGCCATCCGCCCGAAGAAAAAGGTGAAAATGAGCATTGTAAAGAGCGGCTGGATGATCGCCCAGGCCGCGCCGAACGCGGCTTGCTTATAACGCACCTTGACGTCGCGCCACGCGAGGAAGTAAAGCAGCTCGCGGAAATGCCACAGCTCGGACGTCCATTCCCCTTTGGCCGCGCTGATCTCTTCGCGCCGCTGAGGGACTGGAGGGCGCTGATCTTTCTCCTGGATCACCACACTAGTTTCCGGCAATGAAAACCCTCCGCGTATCCGCCGGGGCAATTCGCTTCGACGCCCCTGATTCGCTGCAAGCTCAAAAAAGTGTCCGCGGTGAACCACTGCTTCGACCGCTGCGACGCAAATGCTTCCAGAATATGCTTGGCCTTCTGCTCACACGTGGCGCGGTCCAGCCCCACAAAGAAATTGGGCGCGCCCAGGTCCCCATCGTACTTGGGAATCTCGTATTCCAGGATCAGGTGGCTGCGAAACGTGTTCCAAGTCAGTTCACAGATCACCTTGTGATCCTGATGCAGATCGTGGCGGTAATGCGTCAGAATCAGGTCCGGCGCGAATTCTTTCTTCAGCTTTTCAAATTCGCCTTTGATCTGCGCTTGTTGCGCAGGGAAAAAGCTGTCGCGGTAGTTGCGAATTACCACCTTCTTTCTCTTCGTGGGCATCAGAAACAAGCTCGCCGCCCGCACTGCTTCCTTCTTTCGAACCGGCGTTGAGCTGAAAACCAGCCAGTAGATTTCCGCTTCCGGATGCGCGCGCAAGAGCCGCAGAATCGTTCCGCCGCACCCAATCTCAATGTCGTCGCAGTGTGAACCCATGCACAGGATCCGGCGCAGGGGACGTTCCGCGGAACCTAGCTGCACATCAACCATCGCGTCGGCTCGCCACGTAGCCGGCAGGCTCGCCGGCCGTTGATTTCGCCGGCTCTGCTGCCGGAGTTGCGTCTTGCGGCCCGTTGGATTTCCACACCACCCATGGCGCATCCCCTCGCGCATACAAATCGTCCAGTTGCTGTTTATCCTTGAACGTATCCATGGAAGCGTAGAAACCGTTGTGCTCGTACGCCATCAACTGCTTTTCCTGGATCAGCCGCCGGAAGGGTTCGAGGACCAGCTCTTCCCCCTCGCGCATGTACTTGAAAATATCCTGCTTTAGAACAAAGTAGCCGCTATTGATGCGTAGTTCAGCATCGCGAATTGACTGGATGTCGCTCACCACACCATCGGGGCCGGCGGAGACAAGGTGATAGGTCAAATTCGGCTTCGCTGAGACGAACGTGGCAATCTTGTCGTGCTGTTGAGCAAAATTCAGCAGTCTCGGCAGATCCAGATCGGTCAGGCCGTCCGCGTAGTTCGCAAGGAATGCCTTCTCGCCCACAAGATATTTTTCGACTGCTTTGAGCCGCTGCCCGATGTTCGAATGCATGCCCGTTTCGGCAAACGTGATGTTCCAGTCGTGAATGTCGCTATTGAAAAGCTGCAGGTCCTTGCCGCCTTTAGAAAGCGAGAAGTCGTTCGAAACGCACTCATCGTAATGCAGAAAATATTGTTTGATAGCATCGGCGCGATAGCCCAGGCACAAAATAAAATCCTTGTGGCCGAAGTGCGCGTAGTACTTCATCACGTGCCACAGCACGGGCCGGTAGCCGATTGGCACCATGGGCTTCGGAACGTTGTCCGCATATTCCCGCAACCGCATTCCCAGCCCGCCGCAAAATATGACGACTTTCATCTGCGTCACTCCTTGACCGCTTGAGACCTCGCGACAACCCGGGGCCCGCTGCTTCCATCCCATCGATAAATCTTTATCTGGTCCTTCGTTCCCAGTCCCGACTCGAATACGAGATGCGCTCGCGGGTCAGGAACTCCCCTGGTAAACCATTCGCCCATCGTTGGCATGTTGCGAATGTTCAGGCTGTCCAGCACGATGTAGTCGACGTTCTTCGATTCCAGGTACCGCAGCGCCGTCGCCGAATCCGCGTATGGAAAAATAATGATTGTAGCGTTCGCGTAGTACGCCACCCGCCCCTCGAAGCCGAACATTTTTTTCGACGCTGGCGTCTGCAAACCTAGCCACTGGCCGGCCTCTTTGATCCCGAGAAAATCTTTCTGCTGAATCATGAAGAACCAATCGGTGCGCATGCCAACGAGAGAGAAGAGGACGAGCACCGTGCAAAGAGATACGACCGCGGCTTGCGCAACGTACTTTGCGAAAGGCCGCACCGCTTCCCCCCAGGAATTCAGCGTGCGAATCATCCAATCGCGAAAAACGTCCAGCCCCGCCGAGGCCCACAGCAAAAAGATGACGGGCAGCGGATAGGCATACCGATGCTCGATATGGGCAGCCGTCAGCAGCAGAAACACAATCGAGATGGCCATCACCACGAGGATGAATTCGTGCCGGAGTCTCCGTGAGTCCCACGGTCGCCCAAACACTCCGAGTACGACGAGAAGGATGGTGACGGGTCCGCCGATGTCCACTGAAAACAATTCATCGTACGTTGCGATCCAATTCCTGTGAATGGCGCGCGCAAAATAGCGCAGCTTGGTCGGCAGCGAGCTCGAATACGGCGTGTACGCCGCGTAGATGCTCGAATCGAGCAGCGGGCCGATCATCGTCAATTTGTCGTCCATCGTAAAGCCCGCTTGAAAATAGCCCATCCCGGCATCAATTCGGTTCCCCAGCGTGTAGTTGATGTTCCACTTTCCTTCGAATCGATACTGCCCCGTGTGGCGATGCTGAAACGCAGCGTACGGCGCCATCAAAATCAGCCACGTGCCAAACAACACCGTCGCCCCTCGCAACGCTTTGAGCCAGGAAATCTTTCGGAAGAGAGCAACCGTGCCGGTCGCCAGAATGATGAACACCGGATACGCGAAAGCTTCCGGCCGCGATAGCGTCGACAATCCAAAGAAGACACCCGCCAGCAGGAAGTCCCTCGGACGAAACGAATCCAGCGCCCGCAGCGACCAATAAATTCCAAACAGCCATAAGGTCAGATAAATTGTCTCGTTGAATACCGATCCCGAAAGCCCAATGAAAATGGGGAAAACGGCAAAGAGTGCGGCGGCGAGATATCCCACGCGCGTTCCATAGACATATCGCGCCAAGAGAAATGCGGCGAACACCAGCGCGGTGCCGAACAACAACGAAAGCAAGTACGCCGCGTGCTCTGCGGAAAATCCAAGCTTCGAAACGCCAGCTATCAACACTGGATAAAGCGTGCCGTACATCGTTTCCGGCCAGTCGAAACTTCCCGTCAACGGCCTCCCATCCCGCAGCTCGATGCCCATGCGGATGTATTCGCAGCCATCCCCGCTTATGACCGGCGTGAATTGCAGCATGAATCCGAGCCTCAGAAGAAACGCGACCAGCAGAATCGCCACAAGCCACTTGTAAGAAACTGGCGAACGCGATTCCTCCGCTTCTTGGGTGCTCACGGTTCCTGCCAGCGGTGCCTCACTCATGAACCTGCACCTCCGGAATCGGCACGACAAACTTCCCGCCCCATTCGCGAATAAACGCGTTCTGCTTGATGATTTCGTCCTTCAAATTCCACGGAAGAATCAGTAGAAAGTCGGGTTTCGTTTCCCGGATCCGATCCGGCGGAAAAATCGGGACGTGAGTCCCCGGAAGGAATCTGCCATGTTTGTATGGATTGCGGTCTACTGTGTAATCCAGGAAGTCCGTTCGAATCGCGCAGTAATTCAGCAGCGTATTTCCTTTCCCCGGCGCTCCGTACCCCGCAATTTTTTTTCCGTTGCGTTTCGCCGCTATCAAAAACTCCAGCAGCTTCCGCTTCGTCTCCTTCACCTGCTCCGCAAAACGCGAGTACGTCTCCAAGCGCGTGGTTCCGGCCGCTTCTTCCCGTGCGCGCAAAGCCGTAACTCGCTCGGTCACCGGCTTCGAAGAGTCCTCCGCATGCCGTCCGTAAATCCGTAGCGAACCTCCGTGCGTTGGCAGTTCCTCGACGTCGAAGAGAGTAATTCCGTGCGTCGCAAAGATCTTTTCCGCCGTCACAAACGAAAAGTAGGAAAAGTGTTCGTGATAAATCGTGTCAAACTGGTTTTCTTCCATCAGCCGCTGCAGATGCGGAAACTCCATGGTGATCACCCCCGCCGGCTTGAGCAGAAGTTTCATTCCCGCCACAAAATCGTTCAGGTCCGGCACCTGCGCGAGTACATTATTCCCGAGCAGCAAATCGGCTTGCTTCCCTGCCCCGGTCAACTCGCGCGCTGTTTCTCTCCCAAAAAACTTCACCAGTGACGGCACGCCCTTCTTCACTGCTACGGCGGCGACATTCGCAGCCGGTTCGATCCCCAGCACCGGAACGCCTTTCTCGACAAAATACTGCAGCAAATATCCGTCATTGCTGGCGAGTTCCACGACAAAGCTCTTCTCGCCAATCCCAAACCGCTCGATCATCCGATCGGTGTACTTCTTCGCATGCGCCAACCACGAATCCGAGTACGACGAAAAATACGCATAGTCGCTGAAGATATGTTCCGGCGTGACGTACGCCTCCAACTGCACCAGAAAGCAGTTTCCGCAAACGTAGGCGTGCAGTGGATAGAACGCTTCCATCTGATTCAAGTGGTCCCCGGGAAGAAAGCTCTCGCACAAGGGCGACATTCCTAGATCCACGAATGTATGTTCGAGCTTCGTGCCGCAGAATCGGCAGCCGGATTGTTTCGTCGCAGTCATTAACAGTCCTGTTCGAGCTTGAGTAAAAGCTTCGCCTCAGCGTAACTACGCCGTCGTCGCCGTCTCGAACTCCTCCGGCTTCGCAAACGGCGGCTGTGTTTCATACATCTCAAAATATCTTTCCGGCAGATGCGTCAAGTCCGTTCCGCGCAAGTAATCTCCCATCGTCGTCCCCGTGCAAGCAGAGTCAACGTTCGGAGCCCCGCGCCGCGCCGCCACATCGTCCACGTTCACGGTGCGGAAATCAATGCTGAAGCGCGTTTTGCCGGAGTTGTTCGGCACGCTCGAATGCATTTGCGCGGCGGAAAAAAGCAGCACGCCTCCTGGCGGCGCAATCACGCGGATTTGCGGGTCCAGTTCCATCGGCTCTTCTGGCTTCGGCTGTTTCCGCGTGTCCTGCTTGATGAATTGTGCGGCGTTCTGCCGGCTCGTGCGGTTCCATTCTGCGTAGTTGTACTCCGCCGAGCCATTGCGCACCGCCTGGCTCCAGTACCGCGGATGAAACGCCATCGCATTTTCCGCAACAATCGGATAGATCGGCAGCCACCAATTGATCTGGCACATCGGCGCGGAATACCACGTGTCGCGATGCGGGTGAAAGGCGTACGCAATTCCAGAGGTCAGGAAATCGTCGCTCGTCGAAGAGCGCATCCGCGGCACATCAAAATACGTTTTCTCCAAACTAAATCCCAGGTCGCCCAGCATTCCCTGGATGCACTTCTTCGACTCCGGCGCGTGGATGAACTTCGGCTTCAATTCCGAAAGAATCGCCGCGTACTTCTCCACCGGCATATGGAACTGCGCCGTTTGCGGATCGAGCGGATGAAACGCTGCTTCCACCATCTTCCGCGCAAAATTTACCAGCGCCAACGAACTCGGCGTCGGCGAGTACACCAGCAATTGCCCGCGGTACAGGAGTTCTCTCTTCTTCTCCTCGGAGATCGGTGCATCGATAATGATCGAATTCATGGTCTTATCCTTTCCACAGGCTCAACGCGCCGCTTGCGGCACTGACTTCAATTCCTTCCTCAACAATTTGTGTTCCTCGAGCGCCTCGGCAGCCTTGCGAATAGCCTCGAAACGCATCCCCGAGCGTTCCGCGATGTCCAACAGCGAATTCTTTCCGTCCGATTGATTCAGCACCCACAGCATCGCCATCTCGCTGACGCCGGCGTCCGCTGTCCCGCCAATCATGCGGTACAGCCCGCGCTTTCCTAGCTGTGGCTCGCACTTCGGATTCAGATTCACAAACGTGCCGTTGTTTTCAAGCACCGAAAGAATTTCCAAGCCGATTTCCAGCGCTTCACCCAACTTATCGGCTTGCACGAATTCCAGGTTGTCCGCGGAAGTGTGGTATTCCGGAAAGGTACCGTGCGGCGTGCGGGACAATCTTCCAACCGCCAGATTGATTCCCGGCGAGCAATACTGCCGCTCGTCGTAACCATACGGCGCGAATTCCAAAATCTCGTGCGCTTTCCCGGAATGCCTCAGCACATGCGCCGCGGCTCGATCGATGTCTGCAGTGCCCTTCCGGCTCTTCTTGTAGCGCAGCGCTCCCGCATCGCCGACGCCGGTCAGCACCAATCCGTGCTTGATGTTTGCAATCTTGTCTTCGTTCTTGGCCAGCCAGGTGATCGCGCCAATCGTTCCGGGAATGAAGACAAACCGGTACGAGTATCGCCGTGGTGCGGACTGCAGCCGCCGTGCGATGGATACCGCCAGCGCAATCCCGGAAAGGTTGTCGTTGCACAGGGAGGGGTGGCACGCGTGGCACGAAATCAGCACTTCGTCACGCGCCTCTCCCGGCAGGAAATATTCGCCATACGTCAAATGCCCGTCTTCCAGCGACGCATCAATGCAAACTTCGTATTCCTCGTTTTTCAGCCCCGCGAGCTGTTTCTCGGACAGGCAAAATCCCCAGCTCTCCTTGTAGTACGACGTCCGGTAAGGAATCCAATCCGGATACGCGGGCAGTGTGAACAGGTGCTCTTTCAATTCCGCCAGCGCTATCCGCCGCCGCACTGGCACGCTGTAATTCACCACATGCAGATTCGACTTCTGGAAATCAATCACCCTCTCGCCCTTCGCGTTCTTCACGTAGGCATCTCGGATGTTCCACTCTTTCGGAACCGTCCAATCGAACACCCGCGTGCCCGTGGGGACTTCGCGAAGCTCCAGGGGAATCTGCCGTTGCAGCAGCCGCAGCGTCTCTCGCAACCCGTCGCCCGTAATGCTGCGGCAGATCGGGTAAAGCTCCGCGATCAAGCGGACCATCGCCTGGCCCTCCGCCAGGAGATCAAAGCCATTTTGGAATTGCTGCTCGTTCAAATCTTTCCAGCCATTCTCACGACACGAAGTCGGGATAATTCTGGTCCCGCTTAATAATGATTCGCTCTCCTTCGGGCCATTCAATCCCGAAGGCTGGATCGTTCCACCGCACGCCTCGTGCGTGTTCCGCCGAATAACCCCGACCCATCTGGTAAAAGACTTCCGTGTCGTCACGCATAGTTTGGAACCCGTGTGCGAAATCTTCCGGGATGTACAGCATCCTTCGGTTCTCCGCGGAGAGCTCCATGGCGAAATATTGCTTGAACGTCGCCGAAGAAGGCCGTAAGTCGATGATGACGTCATAAATCGATCCCGATGTGCACCGCACCAGCTTTGCTTCCGCGAACGGCGGCGCCTGGTAGTGCATCCCTCGCAATGTCCCTTTGCCTTTGTTGAAGGAAACGTTGCATTGCACCACTTGCGTATTCAGACCGTGCGCCTCGAATTCCTGCTGGCAATACGTCCGGGCAAAAAAACCTCGCTGGTCCGCACGTCGTTCCACTTCGATGACGAATGCACCGGCCAGCTTAGTCTCCGTGAAAATCAAGTCTCACCAGCCGCTCGTCCAGGACGCCTCAGGAATTCTTTGCTTGCAGCACGTGCTCGGATTCCACCGTCTGCCAGCGCAGGTCCGAATTCAAGCGGCCCGACGCCAGCAATCCCTGGATGTGATCGATACGCTTGTAGCGCGCGCCTTCGAAGTCCTCGACGCGCAAGTCCACCTTCTTGTATGCCTCGTAGAGCTCGCGCGCGCCGCGACGGGCGTCCCACTTCGGCTGAAATGCCGGAAGCGTCTTGGCAATCCTCGAGAAATCCGCGCGGTAGCAACGCTTGTCCGGACCCGCGTCCGCCGCGAACTCAATCGTGCAGCCCGGAACCGTTTCCTTCACGATCTCGGCCAAGTCGCGGATCTGGTAATTCTCTTCGCTCCGGCCTACGTTGAACGCTTGATTGTGAATCAACTCGCGCGGAGCTTCGAGCCCCGCCAGGAAGGCTCGAGAAATATCTTCGATGTGCACAATCGGCCGCCACGGCGTTCCATCGCTCTTGATGAACACGCGGCCCGTCGTCAGCGCCCAAGCGGTCAAATTGTTCAGTACCAGGTCAAATCGCAGCCGCGGTGAAACTCCATACGCCGTCGCGTTGCGCAAAAACACCGGGCTGAAGTCCGGGCTGGCCAGTTGCGAAACTTCCTGTTCCACGAGAACCTTTGAGCGTCCATACGGCGTTACTGGATTGAACTCCGCCGTTTCATCCAAAATCTTGTCGCCCGCCGCGCCATACGTGCTGCAGGACGAGGAGAACAGGTAGCGCTTAACCCCAATTTCCTTGGCCAGCCGCGCCAGCCGGACCGAGGCGTGGTGATTGATCTCGTACGTCAGGTTCGGATTCAGATTGCCCAGCGGATCATTCGATAGTCCCGCTAAATGAATCACCGCGTCGAACCCCTTCAGGTCCGCAGCTTCTACATCCCGTAGATCCTTGCGAATCGAAGGAAACTCCCGCGGCGCCTCTCCAAATGTGCATTGCTCGAAGAGGTCGCTGTCCAGTCCGGCGATTTCGTGCCCGGCATCCGCCAGCAGCGGCGCCATCACCGTCCCGATATAACCCTTGTGTCCTGTGATCAGTATCCGCATTCCAACATTCCTGAATTCTCGAGGCTTCTTTCACCTCGCCATGTGCCAAAACCGCCCGCATCCGAATTTCGCTCTCTTTGAGTGCCGGCCGCGCCCTTCTGGGCCGGTCTATCGTGTACCATTACCTCTAAACGGACTGACACCCAGACTCACGATGGAAGTATGCATGCCGCATGCCAGTGCGTGGGCACCCCTCGTACTCCAAGCTATTGTAAAATAAAGACTTAGATAATACCCCTCGGAGATGAAGAAAGGTTCCAAGACCTCACGTCCACCCCCTTTCCCCTTAGCGGTACCCATTTTCACTCGCTCGTCTCCCTTGCGGAGACGGCCTGGGAACCCGGCTTCCGTGGCTTTATCTGGCATCATGCTGCCTCAAATGCCCCGCTACGGCCTGCACACCCGCATCAACTAGGGCTGGCAAACACACCCCTGCCCAAAAACTCTGGCAAGTTTTCCTTGACTCTCCCCTATCCCGTGGTATAATTAACCCTGTAGCAAACTCCATCTGGAGTGCGGGAGCTTGCTCCCGCTTTTCTTTTTTTTGGCCGAGAGCCGATCCATAGTACTCGAGTATCACATTCTCGACGCCAATCGCTCCAATCGGTGTTATCCTGAGCGGAGCGACCGAAGGTTCGGACCTTGTCGGAAAGGACCCCAACCGCACCCTCACTCCTAAGTGATCGCCCGGCAAGACTTTTCACACTCTGCAAGTCGCCCCATCTTGCACAATTTCAGTGCAACGTAAGTCCCTTTAGAATCAACACTTGCGCAGGTGTTCACAAGTGTTGATTCTAAATCATTTACACGGGACTCAAGTCCTTTAGATGCAACACTTACAAAAAACAGGGGGGTGGGGTCAGCTGGACTTCCGACCGTGACTTCCGTTCTTAGGCGGCCGACAACGCTAAACTGACACGGCGGCTTCGATGGGGCTAAGCTCACCTATAAGTGAGGCCAGGGGGCAAAACTCCACGTCCCGGACCAGTTTTCGCAGCTTGGATTCCGCGCCGCGCAAACCGAAGTAATGCCGCGCCCGCGCCGAAAGGCTGCCACCCATCCTCGGCTGTGTCGAATCAAGTTCCCAGGGGTGAATGTAGACGCACACGGGAAGATTCTCGTGCTGATTCAGGTGCCGGATCGACCACAGCGTGTAGCGGTAAGGGAGCAGCCGTAAATAGGCTCCTCCGCCAATCGGCGATCTCTTCGACCCCATCGCGAGCGTCGGCAAGGGAAACTCCAGAATTCGTCCGCTCGCCGTGTTGATCCAGTAAGGAGTCCGCGGCGCGTCGGGAATCCCATAAGAGGGATGTTCCACTGGAAAAATGCTCGAATCGTATTGAAATCCTTCTTCGGCGAGAATCTCCAGTGCCCAGGACGATCTCTTTGTGACGGAGAAACTCGGAGCCCGATAGCCCACAACCTGTTTTCCCGTTGCATCTTCGATGACCGCTTTGGCCCGATGCGTATCCTCGCGGAATTCCTGCGGTGTTAGATCGAAAATGCGCCGGTGCAACAGGCTGTGGCAGGCAATCTCATGTCCCGCGGCGGCAACCCGCGCCACAATCTCCGGCTTTTTCTCGGCAACCCAGCCGAGAACGAAAAATGTCGCTAAGCAATTACGCTCCGCGAGCAGCGCCAGCAGCCGATCCGTGTTCTCCGCAACGCGGCTCGGGTACGAATCCCACTCTTCCAAGCGTACCTTGCCCGCATAGGCGCTGACGTGAAAATAATCCTCGAGGTCAACCGTGAGAGCGTTTTTCATTCACCTGCCCAAGAACCTTCAAGCAACCTCATCCGCAATTGTACACACAAAGTTTTGGGAATTGAGATTTGTGCAGCGTCCGAGCAATTCCACAAGCCGCGAAGAACATCCCCGGGATGGCTTCCTCAACGCCGGCCTGAATATGCTAGTCTCGCCAGTGCGGCACGAAAACGAAATGCCACCGTATCGCCCGCGGCTCGGAGCGACCTTCGGACGTGCCCGCATGGCAACCGCGCTGGAACAAATCTGGTTTCGATGGATTGCGCTTGCGAGTTCTCACGTTCACAGCTCTTTATCCCAACAAGGTCAATCCCCTCCAGGGTATTTTCATCCATCAGCGCGTGAAGCACCTCGCGCGCCGCCCCGGCAATTCCGTGGAAGTCATCGCTCCGGTTCCTTACTTCCCGTCCTGGTTGCCCATCCCGCGCTGGCGGAAGTTTAGCGAAATCCCGCACGAAGAAGAAATCGACGGCCTTCGCGTCCACCATCCTCGCTATCCGCTACTACCAAGTATCAGTATGCCTGCTCACGGAATGCTGATGTTTCTGGCATCTCTTTCTCTTGCTGGACGCCTGCATCGCGAAAAACAATTCGACTGCATCGATGCTCACTTCGTTTATCCCGATGGGTTCGCCGCCGTGTGCTTGGCTAGAAAATTGAGCCTGCCCGTAATTGTCTCCGCGCGCGGCACTGACATTAATGTTTACTCATCTTTTTCCTTCATTCGCCCGATGCTTCGCTGGACTTTGACGAAAGCAGTGGGCGCCATCGCTGTCTCGGCTGACTTGAAGAACAGAATGATCCGCCTCGGTATTCCGGAAGCGAAGATTCAAGTCATCCCCAATGGCGTGGACACCGAACGCTTTCAACCACTGGACGCAAAATTGGCGCGCAAGCGGTTGGCGCTTCCGGAGGAAGGCGCCATCGCCGTTTCTGTCGGCTCGCTGATCGAATCCAAGGGACACCACCTGCTCATCGCGGCCGTCGCAAAATTGACGGGGCGCTTCCCGAAACTCCGGTTGTACGTGATCGGCGAAGGCGTTTACCGCGCGAAACTCGAAGAAATTGTGCGCGAGAAACAGTTGCAGGATCGGGTCTTTCTTCTGGGTAACCGGCCAAATCAGGAATTGAGTCTGCGGTTCAGCGCGGCGGATGTTAGCTGTCTGGCGAGTTCTCGCGAAGGCTGGCCCAATGTCGTTTCGGAAGCGCTGGCGTGTGGCACACCGGTTTTGGCCACGCGCGTAGGAGGCCTGCCGGAAATCGTCACCTCTCCTGAACTCGGCATGCTCGTGGAATGCAATGTCGACTCGATCTCGGCCGGGCTGGAGCGGGCGCTGACCAAAACGTGGAATCGAAACGAAATTGCACGGCGCTCCAGGTCGCGCAGTTGGGAGACGGTTGGGGGAGATGTTGAAGCTTTTCTCCAATCGAAAGTGAAGAAATAGCGAGAGCGAAACTCGCAAATCATTGGAGCGCGACCGGTAAAATTGTTTTCGATCGCCATGGCCTCGCCAATTTCCAGATCGGCAGAAAAACGGCGTAGCAGGGGATTTTTGCCAATTCAGAAAGAGCCATTTTTCGCGTTGAACCGTCTTTCCACCAATCTTGCGGAATCTGCGCAGCACCTTCTTCAGGAGCTGCGAGAAAATTGACTTTTATGTTCCGCGGCAGTAACACGCGGCAACAGATGCGCAAGCGCCGCAAGTGCGGGCCGCTGCTGACGATGAGCAAAGATGAGATCTCCGGATGCGCTTCGAGCCAATCGGCGAGCGCATCGATTTCGCTCAGCGTGCCGAGCACACGCACGGGGATGCGATGCACGGCGAATTGCTGATTCTCAAACAAAACAAAGAAGTGCCGCTCTTGCGGCGGGATACTTCGCGCCAGTTGCAGCAAGTCGATTGTCTGTGGCAACCCCAATTCCGGAAAGCGGCGAATCTCAAATCGGCTCACACTGAACAAGAGGCGCGGCGCAAGACCCTTTTCTAGAAGTCGGAACGCTAACACTTTGCGGCTCTTGTGCCCGGCGAGAACAAAGATGGCGTCGGCGTGCGCGGGAAGATCGGCGCGGGCCAGCCAATCGAATAAGAATTCGAGCATCAGCGATTGCGAATCGCGAAATCGTAAATGTTTATGTAGCGCTGGGCGACAATCTTCCAGTCTTTCTCGCGCAGAATGAATTCCCGGGCCTGCTCGGCTAATTTGTGCCGCAAACTAGCTTGCGCCAGGAGTCTTTTGGCCTGTACGCAGAAATCATCAACGTTATCGGCACGAAACAGAACGCCGGTTTTTTCCGGCTCCACCAGTTCGCGAATCCCCCCCACGTCGCTCCCAAGAATCGCTTTCCCCAGCGCCATGGCTTCGAGCGGTTTCAGCGGCGTGACGAGTTCTGTCAACCGGATGCTGTGCCTGGGATAAACGAGCACGTCCACGACGGAATAGTAGCGCTCGATTTCGTCGTGCGGCACCCTTCCCAATATTTGAATGAAGTCCTCGGCGTTCAACTCCTGCACGGCTTCGCGGACCGCGGGCATCTCCTCTCCGTCGCCGACGATCAGCAATTTGCAAGCAGTTCCACGATGGCGGAGTTCCACGACGGCGCGCACCAGCCACGCCACACCTTCCCAGCGGTACAGCGATCCGATGAAACCCAGAACCGGCTCGCTGCCGAGCTCGAGTTTCGCGGCGAGACTTTCGTCGCGGGAAACGGGAGAGAATTTTTCCGTGTCGACGCCATTCGGGACAAAGAACAGTTTTGCGGGATGTGCTTTTCTTTTTTTGAGTTCGTTGAGGATCGATTGCGAAATTCCCACGACCGCATCGGCGCGATGCACGACGTAGTCTTCGAGTTTCTGGCTCATGCGGTAGCGCAAAGAGCGCGTGCTGGTTTTGTTCTGATCGACGGCGGCGTCTTCCCAAAATGCGCGCAATTCGTAAACGAAAGGAATATGTTTCGAACGAGCCGCTTGCAAGGCGCCGAGGCCGCAGAGCGCTGGGGAATGTGCATGGATCAAGTCGAGGGGCTCATTCTCCACCACCTCGAGAATTCTGTTTCGAATGAGATGGACAATCGCCACTTCGCGCAAGATGGGCCGCCGCCGTGAGATGGCCCATTCGGAAAACTTGCCGAGGAACGGCGTCCTTCGATAGGTGATATTTTCCACCACGGTTTCCTTGGCATTGGGATCATCAACGATCTGCAGCGGACCGGTCAGGGCCTGCGGACGGAGCCCGAGCCGGTACTGCGCGGCGAGGAGATGAAGGCTGCGAATGCTGTAGCCCGTATGCACGGGCCAGGAGTGATCGAGCACGTGGAGGACGCGCAACGGCCGCACCGTTTCGGCTGGCGCATTTTCGGGCAGAGTTTCTGTCTTCATTCCGGATGCCACGAAAATCTCCCCAGAATCCTGGCGACTGTCTTTTGACCGGCTCGAATGCACCTGCGGACCCTCCCGCGCGACTTGTTACTACGCATGATTCTGCACTTTTTGCCGGGGCGGCGCCCACTTTCCTGAAAGATCGCCGCGGAAGCATTTTACACAACCAACCACCGACGCGAGATTAACCATGCAAAAATAGAAAGCCAGCGAAAGAAGTTTGCCGATTTTGTTCGCGGGCCGCCACTTCCAGCCAAACAGAGCGATGGCGTAAAACGCGAGCTGCAGAAGAGCAGTCGTCTTGTAGAGCGGAGATCGCCAAAGCGCAAAGCTCGCTGCAAAACAAACAATCATGAAAAACGGCGCAAACCAGCGCAGCAGCTTGTGCGAAATGAGCAAGAACCAGTGGCGCGTGTTGTGAAGAGGATTCAGCACTTGCGGCACTCGGCGCAAAGCATTCAGGCTTCTGCTGATGATGCGGACCTTGCGGCGGTACTCCTGGCTGAAATTCTCGGCAGCCTCCTCATAGCAAACAGCGGCTGCTTCGAACACGCCGGAATAACCGCGGGTGACAATCTGGAGCGGGTTCAAGAAATCATTGATATCGGTTGGCAGGAGCGGCGAGTACAGGTCTCGGCGAATGGCGTAAATAGCCCCATCGCCTCCAACGACTGAACTAAACCTAGATTCCTTTTTCTTCAGATAGGTTTCGAGTTTCCAGTAGAGCCCCTCGGATTGCGCGGAGGACGATTCCGTACCCTTTTCGTAGTAGCGGGCATTTCCGACAACGTAGCCAACGTGGGGACTCGAAAAATGACGGACGAGACGCCGAACGGCGTCCTGCTGGTACATGGCGTTCGCATCGGAGAAGACCAGAATCTGACCGCGAGCTTCCGCGACTCCGAGATTGAGGCCGGCGGTTTTGCCCATGCGCGGCTCCTGGCGGAGCAGACGTACGCTTCTTGCAGAAAATTGCTGAACGATTTCGTCGGTGCCGTCATCCGAGCCGTCCGAGATCACCATGATTTCAAGCCGGTCGCCGGGATATTCGAGGGCGAGCGCATTTTCCAACTTTGCAGCAATGACCTGACTTTCGTTGAACGCAGAAATCAGGAGAGTGACGGAAGGCGCGGGAAGATCGGGGTCTGGAACAGGCGCTTTCGAAAACCGCGCGAGAAGCGTCAACAGAAGCGGATACCCGAGATACACATAGACGAGGAGCCCGAAACAGACCCAAAAGACGAATTCGAGAATGGCTGCTAGCACTAGGTCCGCGGCCTTTTGCTAGGACTCGAACTCTGCCCACAGGGTCGCAAAGAGCAATTGCCCTGGAAGGAAAACAGAAGATCAGATTCTTTCTGGGGTCTGCGAAGAGAAGCGGTCGCAGCAAGGAGTCGTCGTTGAGCAGACCCAAGTGAGAGCAGCGGCGATGAGAGACTCGAGTTCATCTGACTAGACATTTCGGTTGATTTCCGGCGCTCACTGCTTATTGCGGTTGAGTCGCTGGCTGCTTGTTCTCGGTCTTTGAAGCCGCAGCCTGTTGCTCAGAAGTGGGGCGGCCGGTCGCGAGTTTCAGGGTGTTGTCCTCCGGATCCCGGAATGCGACATAGACGGTGTCATCTTTGTCGATGGCCATTGTGGCGTAGCGGAGCGATTCCAGGCCGTTTCGCGCAAGTACTTGGATGCGCCATTGTTTGCCGTCCCAATAAGCATGCTTCAGGAAACCGGCGTCTTCATAGCAGATGTGGGGCCGGGCATGTTTGTCCAGTACGATCGAACTCCGGAAATGCGCCCAACCGCCAAGCCAGGTGAACTGGTCGACGGTCTCGATTTTCCAATCCTCGCCAACGAGGTGCGCATACTTCACGGCTTTTTCGCTGTAAAAGCTGATGTACGGTTTTCCATCGGAATCGAGAGTCAGAGAGTTGCCCTCGCCGATGTTGAATTCCCCATGGCTTCGCGTGCGGGAGTCCGCGGTGTTGAACTCCCATTTCTGTCCGTTCCAATGCGCGAGCCGCAGTTCGCCGTTGTACCAGGCGCTGTAGGAGATCAGCGGATTGCTCTGGGCATCAAGGACCATGGAATTCCACTTGCCGGTTTCATTGTCGAAATCCAGCGTACGGACCAGCCAGGCACTGTCTTTCAGAACTGCGTAGCGCATGTGCAGGTAATTCGGCGTTGGGCCGGACAATTGATACCACGTCAGATGAGGCGTGCCGTCTTTAGCGATGGCTATCGAGCAGGTGTATCCGATTTCCCCGCTGTCCTTGGCGATCTGAATGGTTCGCCATTGCTTGCCGTCAAAACGCGCGTATTTTATGACTCCGGGCGTGTAGCAGATATGAGGGTCATTGTTCGAATCGAGCGTAAGCTTCGTGGTGAACGCGCCGAGTTGCTTATCGAGCACCATGAAGAACCATTTCGCCGATCCGGCCGGTCGAAATCCGTATTTAAGGGCGCCGGTGTTGTCCGCGTAGCTGATATGCAAATTCGAACTGGAGTCCACAGCCAGAGAAGGAAATTTCGCGGGCAGATCGAGCAATTCATAAGTCCAGGACCAGGACTGCGCTCCAACTGTTCCGGAAAAGAGCAGCAGAAAAAATAAAATCATCACCGCGCGGCCGCCAGCTCGGGCAGCACGCTTCCGTTTTCGAATAGAGAGCTCAGGCATTCCTTTTCCAGACCTCCAAGGATTCGTCGCAATGGCTTCGCGGCCCAGGCAACGATCAGGCTTCATGAGTCACCAGCGCGTCCTCATTTACAACGATCGGGTCAGGTTGCTCGGTGCGGACCTGCCGAGGCTGCTGCATTTGATCCCGATAAAGCAACTTCAGAATGATGACCATGGCAACCAACTGATAAAAGAGGTCGAAATTGGCGAGACCTAAGAATGCACCGCTGACCAGGAAACCGAAAAGAGAGACCTCGATCATGTGCGTGTATGGGACGATCCAATGTAAGGAAGGAACTCGGGACGCCCTGCGACGCAGACCGAACAAGCTCGCCCAGCAGCTGCCCACGAGGAGCAGATACAAGCCGAGCCCTACAAAGCCTTGCTCCTCCAAAGTCTGGAAATAAATGCTGTGCGGACCGGAGGACAGAAAGCCACCGGGCAGGGGCTCCGGCTGGTAGCGCTGGAACAGCTCTTCGTTCGGGAGCGCATTGAAGGCGCCGCCCGTTATGGGGTAATCCATGGCAAAATTCCACGCGGTTCCCCAAGACACAAGCCGTTGACGCCCCGACATATCAACGTCCCCGTGGACCAGCCCTCCCATGCGATTCATCCAATGTGGTGGAGCGAAGGTGATAACCGCAACAAAGGCCAACGCCACCAGGAATGAACTCAAAATCTTGTAGCGCGACTTGAAGGTGATAGCGAAGAGAACAGCTGCCAGCCCCAGCAGCCCGCCGCGCGAATAGGTCAGAATCACGGACAGAACGCCGCAAACAAAGGCCAGATAGAGAAACCAGCGATAGGCCCGTTTTCTCTCGTCGCGGGCAAGAAAGAGCAACATGGGCAGAGACATATTCACAGCCAGGGCAAATGAGTTGTTGTCGGCGATGAAGGAATCGGGAGGCCCCCAGACGCGCGATTCTCCCGCCGTGCGGACTCCGAAAATCGCCCCCTTGATCGCCAAAATGCCAAAACACAATGCTGTTACCATGACGAGCCACTTGATCCTCTTGTGCGACGTCGTCAGCAAGATCATCGTGAGCGTGATGAGCAGGACCTTGCCAACTCTAACCCACTCCAACCTGGCGTCATCGATGTGTCCCCGAAACAAGGGCACTTGCATCGCGTAAAGGAAGGTGAAGGTACACCAAAGGTAGAAAACAGCCAGAAGAATAGTTTCCCGCGTCAAGAATCGACGATTGACGGGCGGCCTAAAAAAGCAGCCTAGAAGGGTGGGGGCCGCGATGACGGCCGCTATGGGAAAGTTGTACATGAAGCCCCAGGTGTAGCGATGGGGGTTGAAAAAAGTAACCCAAGTCCATATCAGAATTCCGCAAAAGGGATAAAAGAAACTAATCGGAACGGAGATCGCGATGATGACGAACAGAATCAGGTCACGCATCGGGGTCTCCCAATGCGCCGCCGATGCTGACCGAACTGGGAACTTCTTGAGCGCGTGAGGGACTCGCGGCCGGAAGATTCAGCGGACGAAGCTCTTCGGCGCGCAAAAACGCGCGGCCAAGATCGAAGGAAAAACGCGCGAGCGAACTCTCGAATCCGACCTGCAAGCGGCGCAGTTCGAAGGGATTGACCTGGGGAGTGTTCACGCCCGGAACGGTGGTTACGGCAGAACGATAGCCGCAACGAGAAAGCATTTCCAGGGCGGCAGGGCTACAATCGGAGGCTTTGCCAAAGGGAAAAGCAAAATCCAAGACGGGGATTCCCAGCCTTTTTTCAAGAAGGCATTTGGAAGCGCCAAGCTCCTGCTCCAATTCTTGGGGCGCCAACTGGCTAACCACCGGATGCGTCAGGGTGTGCGAGCCGAATGCCATCCCCCCCTGATGCATGGCGCGAATCTCTTCCCAGGTCAAAACCCGGCTGGAAAGCGCATTTTGAGGCAGACCAATTTTATTCTCCAGCAGGGCGCAGCAACTGCGCCGCTGCGAATTGGAGAGTGTGCGCAGCAGGGCAACCACTTCGAGAGCCGCGCGCAAGCGATCTCGCGGGGAATTCAACTGGAAACGACAGGGACCGTGGAGAGCCAACTGGAGTTCGCCGCTCGGGGCTACAGCCATGGCCAGGAAAACGCGATCATACCAGGCAACCTGGCCGGTTTCGACGGATTCGACAGTCAAAAAAATGGTGGCAGGCAGGCCGTACTTTTGCAAAATCGGAAAAGCGACGGTGTAGGCGCTGCGATAGCCGTCGTCAAAGGTGATGACGATTCCGGGCTCGGACTTCGCGCCGCTGCGCAATTCCCGACAGGCTTCGTCAAGGGAGACGACGCGATAATTTTCGCGGAGGAAACGCATTTGCACTTCGAAGAGTTCGCGAGGGGGCGCAACGCCGAGCGGATTTCCGGACTCACCGATTCCGTGGTAGCACAAGATTACAAATTTGGGAGTTTTGACGCGCTGGAAGCGAGGAAACGGGAGCGAAGAGTCCGGACGAATTTCATGGGATTTGGAGAGACGGCGGGCGAGATGCAAGGCCCCACTATAGTGCAAGCCCTTGATGACGAGTTCGCGCCAGTCGAGCATCGGCTTGTGCGGGATGGAGGCATCCACCCAACCCTGGCTCTCGGGCCGGAGGGCGGGGAGCCCGTGTGTTGAAGTGCGATCAGCTTGCACAAACACTCTCCAGAGACCGTTCTAGGTGCTGACGATGCCAGAGTTCCAAGGCCACTAAGTACCAAAGAATTTCGCCGTAGAAATGGGCGTCCTTACCGCGATGGAGCTTCAGCAAATGGTCGAGAAAGGCAGGCCGGAAATAACCTCGCTGCCGGGTGCGCGAATCGGTCAGAACGTCCGCGACAAGCGATTCCAGCCGCGGATCCTGGAGAAACCATAGCGCGACAGGCACACCGAAACCATGTTTTTTCTTGTAGAGGACGTTATGCGGAAGGATTTCCTTCATGGCTTCTTTGAAGATGAAGCGTTTTTCAAAGTCTCGCATCTTCAAGGCCGCGGGGACGCGCCCGGAAAGCTCAGCGAGCCGGTAATCGAGCAGTGGAAAACGCGCGCGCACGCCTGCCATCTCGGCGGTGCCAAGCACTTTGCGGAGGTCATTGTCGGCGAGAGTCATCTTGACGTCGAGATAGAGCAGCCGATTCAAGTCGTCGTCCGCCACGGCTGAGCGAAAGTGTTCCTCGGCAATGTTCAGCCAAGTTGCAGGTGGAGCGCTCTCCAGCAAACCCGGCTCGAACACTTCCTCCGGCGGAGTACTCAGAAGAAGATGGTAAGAAAAAATACGCCGTGGAAGAGGAATGTTGGCCCGCCGGACATAGCGACGAGGCAGACTGAGACGGCTCTCATTTTGCGGGAGCAGCGCGGCGAGCGGTTCGATGACTCCTTTACGGAGCAAGGCCGGCACACGTTGATACAGAGCAAAGCGTTTGTCGGTAGCGTAACGCTCGTTGCCGGCAAAGAGTTCGTCGCCGCCGTCACCCGCAAGCAACGTAGTCACGCCGGATTCGCGCGCCATTCGAGCGCAATGATAGGCGCCGATGGCGGAAGAGTTCGCAAAGGGTTCGTCGTAATACTCCATGATCTTCGGAATGGCGTCGTACGCGTCGCGAGAGGTAAGGCTGAGTTCGTGGTGATTGGCGCGGAAATGCTGTGCCGCGGTGCGAGCAAAGCCAATTTCGCTGTAGACGGCTTCGGCAAAGAAAATCGAATAGGTGTTGACGGGAGAGTGGCGCTCATTCATGAAGGCAACGATGCTGCTGCTGTCGGTGCCGCCGCTCAAGTAGGCGCCGGTCTTCTCCGGAGCGAGGTCCGTCAGATGATGGTGGACCGCGGAGCGCATCCCTTCGCGAACTTCGCGCGCCCAGCGGGCGACGTTGCGATCGTCGCTCTCACGATATTGGAGATCCCAATAACGAGTATGGCGAATTTGCCCGGCCTCATACACCAGGCAAGTCCCGGGGCGAAGTTTCTCGATGCCTTGATAAATCGCCACGGGCGCAGGGACAGCGCTGAAAAGCATGTATTGCACGAGCGCGGCGGGGTTGACTGCGGCGGGCGCTTCCTGGGTGTTGCGAATGGCTCCAACGCGAGAAGCGAAAAGGAGACGGTCGCCTTCCTTACGCCAATAGAGACTATTGACGCCGAGCCGATCAATCGCGAGGACGAGGCGGCGGTTCTCTTCGTCAAAAAGGGCGAATGAGAATACGCCATCGAGGAGTTCGACGAACGCAAGGCCGCGCTCGCGATAAAGGCGAGCGAGTAGTTCGGCGCAGGAAAGAGCGGCGGAATCGAAGTCGCGGGCTTTTAAAGATTTTACAAGATCATCGCGATTCAGGAGTTCGGCGTCGGCGGCGATGCGAATACCGGGAACGGCAGCGACTTGCTGGAAGTCCCAGCGACGGGCCACGGCAAGCGAAACGGAATCGGCTCCCGGCGTTTGCTGGGAGGATTCTTCGGGCAAGACAAAAGCGGCGAGCATGGCTTTGATGCTCTCCGGATTCAATGTCCGGCCCGGTTCGCAGATTCCACAAATGCCGCTCATCGGGTCTCTCTAGGCTGCAAACGTTTCTTTCCACTTACGGAACATCAGAACCGACCAAAGATGCGCTGACCGGTCATAGTGTCCGCGCTGATGCTGGTTCCATATCTTTCGAAGAAAAGCAGGATCCAGAATCCCGTCGCTCGAATCGAAGAGCGCCTTTTGTGTCACTTCCTTGAGTTCCTGGCGGAACCACTGTCCCAGGGGAATCGCAAATCCCTGCTTCCGCCGGTGAAGGATTCCATCCGGTAGCATGGGAGCCATGGCCTTCTTAAAAATATACTTCCCGGAGCGGCCATTCAGTTTCAAAGGCGAGGGAATTCGCGCCACGCTTTCCATCAACTGGTGGTCGAGGAGCGGGGCGCGAACCTCGAGAGAAACGGCCATGCTGGCGCGATCCACTTTCGCCAGGATGTCGTCCGGCAGGTACGTCTTGATGTCCAGGTACTGGATTTTGGAGAGGAGGTCGTCGGTGTCAGCGCGGTTGTAGTGTTCGCGGAAAACGTCGATGGTGTCGTAACCATCGAGGCTCCTCTGAAACTCGGGCGTAAACAGCCGCTGCTTTTCGTCGGGACGAAAATAGGAAATCGAATTGAAATACCCTTCCAGCGGGGAGCGCGAAAGGCTTTGAAACGTGGCCTTGCCGCGAACGAAACGCGGCGCCCATGCAAGCGCTGGATACCAGCGGCCGAGCGGACCAAACACAGCCGACCTGACGAATTGCGGCACTTTGCTGCGCAGGCGGTTTTCATAGTAGTCCAGCATGTAGCGGCGATAACCTGCGAGATTTTCGTCGCCGCCGTCACCGCCAAGAGCAACCGTTACGTGACGCCGCGCTACCCTGGAAACGTAGTAGGTGGGAATGGCGGAGGAATCCGCGAACGGTTCGTCATAGTGCCAGACCAGCTTGTCCATGATCTCCAGCGCGCTGGGCCGCACCATTTCTTCGTGATGTTCCGAGTGAAAGAGATTCGCGACTTCCCGCGCGTAGCCAGCTTCGTTGAATTCTTTCTCCTCGAACCCGATCGAGCAGGTCGTGACCGGCCGCCTCATGAGACGGCTCATCGTACCGACAACCGCGGAAGAATCGATGCCGCCGCTCAAGAAAGCGCCCAGCGGCACGTCACTCATCAGCCGCACGCGAGTTGCTTCGCACAATTCATGGCGCAATAACTCGCACCATTCATCTTCGGTGCGATTTTCTACTTCGGCAAAAGAAAGATCCCAATAACAAACTTCGCGAACGTTGCCGTTCGAGGCGACCAGATAGTGCCCCGGCCGGACTTTGCGGGCCGCGCGATAGATGGTTTTCGGCGCCGGAATATAGCCACACGAAAAGTAATCGCACAGCGCTTCCCGATCTATTTCGCGGGACATCCCGTCGGCCGCGAGCAATACCTTCAGCTCGGAGCCAAAGAGGATGCGCTTGGAGTCCGCCGCATAGAACAGCGGTTTCTTGCCAACGCGGTCTCGCGCGAGGAGAAGCTTTCTTTCTTGCGAGTCCCACAGGGCAATGGCAAACATCCCCCGGAGCCTTCGAAAACAGTCCTCACCGAATTCCTCGTACAGGTGAACGATCGTCTCGGTATCAGAGTGCGTCGCAAAGTGATGGCCGCGGCCCTCAAGTTCACGCCGCAGTTCGGGGTAGTTGTAGATTTCCCCGTTCAGCATGACCCAGAGCCGGCCATCTTCGTTGGAGATGGGTTGATGCCCACCGGATAAGTCAATAATGCTGAGTCTCCGGAACCCGAAGCCAATGCCTTCGCCGCAATAGATGCCCTCGTCATCCGGGCCGCGATGGACGATAGTCTCGTTCATGCGGTGGACCACTTCTTTTGGGAACGCCTCGTGGCGCTCATATTCGAAGATGCCGCTAATTCCGCACATGTGCGGTATCCGTCCTTGCGGCCGCGACCTGGCGGCGTGCAGCGAGATGGAGATAAAAACTGCGGTATGTCTCCAGCATGCGGCTCAAACTGAACGACTCGATAGCGCGGTTCCTGGCGGCCGTGCCCAACTGGTGAATGAGGGCTGGATCGCGCGCGAGGAGCTTCAGCTTGCTCGCAAGCCATTCGATGTCACCCGGCGTGAACAAACACCCATTGACGTTGTTTTCGATGATTTCCCGATTTCCTCCGACATTTGTCGCGAGGGCGGGCAGGCCGCAGGCCATGGCTTCCAACAAGGTGTTCGACATTCCTTCGTTAAGCGAGGGCAGGATGAAAACGTCCATGGCGTTCAGCATCTCGGGAACACGGCTGGAATCGCCGGCAAAACAAACTCGGCCATCAAGAGTATCCGTGGCAAAGCTCTGGAGTTTTTCGCGCTCGGGTCCCGATCCAACCAGAAGAACGCGCACATCGATCCCGCTTTGGAAGAGCAGCGAGGCCGCTTTCAGCAGCGTCCGGTGATCCTTGATCGGCACCAATCGTCCCACCGTGCCAACCACAAAAGATTCTTCGGGCAAACCCAATTCTTTGCGCATTGCGGTGCGCGTTTCCTTGCACGGTGCGAAACGCTGGGTATCCACGCCGTTGTACATCACGCCCATGCGCTCCCGGTGGACCCACGCCTGGCGTGCATGAAAATCGCGCAACTCCTGAGTGACGGCGAAAATCGCGTCCGTCATGGCATATGCCGCGCGACGTAACAGACGGCGGCGCATTGGTAGCCCCGCAAACATGTCGACTTCATATCCGTGCTCGCTATGAATGACCACAGGAACGCCAGCTAGTCTTGCGGCCGCCACGGCTTCGATCGCGCCCCAATTGCGCGTGTGCACGATGTGAGGACGGTACCGGCGCATGATGCGAACCAGCCGGAATAGCGGGAATTGCAGCTTGAGGTTGGATCTTCCCACCACATACATGTTTTCCTCGGAGAAGGAGGATCGGACGAAGCCCGCATCGAACCCTCGGGTAGTGCAGATGCGGTGCTCGAACCCTTCGCCGAGCCCGGCGATAAGCTTCAGAATGCCCATCTCCGCGCCACCGCGGCCCATGTAGCTGATGACATGTAAAACACGCAAACAATTGGCATCCTCGGAAGCCGGGCCAGCGAGGACAGCATGCGGCGCAATGTTGGGTTCCATTTCAGCTTGGGTCTGCATCTTCAGAGAATCCGCACCAGTATCCCACGTGGGCCGGCTACCGACAGTTCAAAGGCGTTCTGCTCCGTTCATGGGATCCACCGCACAACTCGCGGCCCCAACCTGTTCGTCAACCACAAAGGCAGGCGGCTCCAGACCTGAGTCGCAACTTCAAATTTGGGATTGGCAGGAGAAAAGTTCGGAGCGGTCTTGCGCTTGACCAAGAACACCTGGTAATCGAGGTCCGTGATCTTGGGATTCCACTTCTTCTTGAAGGCGTACGCTCCCGTGCCTTTCTTGCTGCGGCCGAAATCAAAGGTGTTCATGCCAGATTGCGCGGCAAACTTAATGAGCTCCCACCACAGGAAATTGTTGGCAGCCAACGTGCGCGCAAGCGGCAAGCCGCCGATGTAGTAGGGGTGCAGGGTATCGCGAAACAGAAAGGATACGGCGCTTGCGATGGGTTCCGAACCCGCATACACAACGAGCACATCGATCTGCTTGCCAAACTCTTCGAGAAGATTCACGAAAAGCGCCCGCGGAAACACCGGCGTTCCGAGACGGCGCATGTTAATCGAGAAGAGCCTGTAGAATTCGTCCAAAAGCTCCGGGCCCCGCCGCACGCGCAGATCCGCCTTTTCCGCTTTGCGAATCATGTAACGGATATCTTTGGGAAGTCCCTTCAACACGGCATCCAGGTCCTTCGAGAGAGCCATCGAAAAACTGGAATAGCGAGGATTGGGAACAAATCCAGGCAGAGTCCCGCCGACCGGATTCCGCAACTCCAGATAGTCCACCTGCTGCTCTTGGGCCTGCCGTTTGAGGAATTCGAGCACGGCTTTTTCAGCCTCGAGGTCCTCGGCGCAAATGCCTCCGTACGAAGCCAGCGGAGAAGAAACTAGACATCGGCCCACCATCCAATTCGAAACCATGAAAACAGGAGCAACTGCGACGATCCGCCCATCGCGCTCTCCGTAAACATAGTGAGCGTGGTGATCAAAGGTTTTTTCGACGACCCGCTTCCATGCCATTTGGTGGAAGAAAGTCCCCGAGGGATGCAGCATAACGAATCGATCCCAGCGCTCCGCATCCTGGCTCTCAAACGCGCGCACCACCAACGGCGCGGAAGAAACCGAAGGATCAAGGATCGGGGAATTCACCGTCTGAACGCTAAGTGACGTCATCTTTCGTCCCGTTGGGCGGAGAATGATTGCCCGCCGCGCGCGCCGGCGAGGCATTCTCGTACTTTTCAAACAACCAGGATTCTTCCACTCCCAGGTAGCCCGAGAGCATCTGCCGCTGCTCCGCCGAGGGCTCACGATAGCCGTGAATGATTTTGCTCAAGATGCTCTCGTCGATCCCCAGTTCGCGAGCCAGGAAGTTCTGCCGAACCGCGCTACGAAAGAGTTGAAGCTTTAAGTTTGGATACATCGCATTGCCTCAATCTGTCCAATACAGCTGACGCTGTATTGGAGAGAGTCCACATCTAAGCTGAAAATACCGGGGACTTTGACGAGCACTCGCGTCAGCTCTTGCTGGAGCCATAGCCATACCCATAACCGTAGTAGTCCCTCCCAGCAACGTCCGTGGCATTGAAAACCACGCCGAGCAATTTCTTTGGATCGAGCGCTCCTGCAGTCTTCTGCAGCGTTTCACGCTGCCCATGGTGCGCTCGCACAACCGTCACAACCCCGTCGCAAGCCGCGCTGATCAACTCGAAATCGGCAAGGGGGAGTATCGGCGGCGTGTCGATAAGAATGAGTTTGAACATTTCGCTGCAGTGCCCCAAGAATTCCTGCCAGCGCGCGCCAGTGAAAAGTTCCGGAGGTGACGACAAAACGGTCCCCGCAGGCAAAACGAACAAATTCTTTTGATTCGTGGCCACAATGGCTTCGTCCGGCGTAACCTCGCCGGCCAGAACTTCCGCCAATCCAGGGGTGCTCGGATGGTCCAGCATCGATGTGAGGCCGCAGGTCCGCAGATCAGCATCAATAACCAGCACACGTTGCTGAGGAAGCTGCGCGTAGCACAGGCCCAGATTCATGGTTGTAAGAGTCTTGCCTTCGCCCGGCAGCGAGCTTGTGATGGCGATGGACTTGAGGCCGGTTTTTGCCTGGGCGCGCATGAGTCTGGTCCGCAATCCCCGGTAAGCTTCCAATGCGGCCCTCGATGCTTCGCCCTGATGCAGAACCAATCGTGCCCCGGTCCCATTTCCTACGTGAGCTTGGCGGCACTTGCTGAGACGCGAGTCCGCCAATTGCGGGTTGGAAGCCGGCCCCTGCTTGAGCGACTCCAGCATCTCCTTGACGTCCATGTCCTGGTTCGCAAGTTTCTGCTGCGCCCACTGGTGTGCCTTCTGCGTTTCATTGAAAAACTTGCTCATCTATAGCTCCATTGTGGAAGTACGGCGCAGCTTCATGGCTTGAACTAAAACGTCGACCGCCGACTCGATGACCTTGTCGCCGGCAGGGTCTTTTTCGTGCGCAGCGTTCACCGCCACCGCGACTTGTTCCTTGATGCTCATCTCGGGGCGGACCTCATTTACTTCTTGCACAAAAGCCCGGCGTCTCTTCATGGCCTGAACCAGCAGGTCAAGCGCCGTACCGATCACCACATCTCCCGCTACTTCTTTCCCTCCAGCCCCGTTGCCGGAAACGACGCCCTTTAGCTCAATCTCGGGCTCGATGTGGGGCACGTTCAATCCAAGTTCCGTCGCCGCCTCTTCTACGATGACCAGATCGATGACCGGCCGATGTGCCTTGCAGCCAAAGGTCAGGCAAGCATCGCAAAGCAGGTTCACGAGCCGTGGTACGCCCTCGGTAAGCCGGACTATCTCTTCCAGCACATGGGTCGGAAATGGAGAAGCGGTGCCGCGAAAGCCAGCGGAATGCAACCGCTCGGCTATATAGGCGCGCACCTCGGGCAAGCTTAGCGGACGCAACGAACAGCTACTCGCGACGCGCTGCCGCAGCGCACGCAATTCCGGCTTGCGGAGCAGGCCTAGAAGTTCCGGCTGACCGCACAAAACGATCTGCAACAGTTTTTCCTGGTACGTATCCGCGTTGCTCAACAAACGAATCTCTTCGAGGAGCTCGGGTGTCAGTAAATGCGCCTCGTCCACCAGCAAGAGCGATGTGCCGCCCTTTCTTTGCGTCTCCAGAAGCATGCGCTGAAGAGCGGCCAGACGTGCCGGCTTGCTCGTTGACGCGCACTGAATCTCAAATTCCGAGAGGAGCATTTCCAGGAATTCGTCGCGGCTGAGAATCGGGTTAAGAATGAATGCCGAAGAGATGGGATGATGGGTCGCGGCTCTCTCTGTGAGGATTTGCAGGGCCGTGTGAACAACCGTGGTCTTACCCGTCCCGATGGGTCCGGTCATTAAGACAAAGCCCTTGCGGCGCATTACGGCTTCGACCAGAGTGGCCAGTGCAGCCGCATGCGGTTCTGCGAGGTGAAAAAACCTCGGGTCCGATGTAAGCCGAAAAGGCTCTTCGCGAAGGTTATAGAAGGTGGTGTACATTTGGACGCTACGATACGAACCGCGAAATCACCAGGCCAAATGCAACGGCTGCCACGGCGGTGCCGGCCGTCAAGCTCGCGACCCGCCAAAGGGCCAAGGTGTGTTCCTTATCGGTGGTGATCTTCGGAATTCCCGCGAGCACTGGCTTACCGAAGATTTGTGCCGCTTCTCTCTCGTGCCTCACGGATTCATCGCTGACCTCAACGAGGCAGGCCACTCCAACGCCGCAAAGCAGTCCGAAAAACAATCCTCCGATGATCATCATTGCGCGCTTCGGTCCCGCAGGCCCATCAGGTGGAACGGCCGGGTCCAGGACTTCGAAGCGCTCTCCGGCTTGATGCGTTTCCAGCTCACCCGCCATCACAGCGTCCAGCTTCTTGGCCTGAAGCTGGTTATAGTGATTGCGTAGCGAGTCGTAATCACGCATCAGCCCTGCAATCTGCTGCTCAAATACCGGGACCTGCTGCAGCTTGCCAACGTGGTATTGAATCTGTTTTTCGAGTTCGGCTTGGATCTTGGTTTGGTCCTCGATGTCCTGATCGAGTTTGTTTACTTCGGCTTCCACGACCGGATTGTGAGCCTGGTGCGTCGGCGCGCTCAATTGCGGGTCCGGAGCGTCAGTTCCAGTCTTCTCGGACTCCGCCTTGGCTTTCAATTGATTGATTTCATTGCGCAATTTGCGAACATCGGGATAATTTGGTCCGTAGCGAACTTGCATGTCCTTCAACTGCATTTCCAACTTCTGCAGTTGCGCCTGATAAGGAGACTTCGAGGCACTTGCCTGCTGATCAAGATCGATTGTCTGGGTTGACATTCCGGCCATGGATTGGATGTATACCTTGCTCTGGCGATCACGGTTCACCTGATCCTGGCTGTTCCGCAGCTGATCCCGGAGCGTGTTCATGGCTTCCAGATGGTACTGCTTGGACTCTGGCAGATCCATGATGTAGCGGCTCTTGACGTCCTGCAAAAGGTGCTCTTTTTCTTCGAGTTGACGCTTCGTTTCTTGCAATTCGGTTTCTAGGAATTGGGACGTGCCATTGAAATGCAACTGTCTGGCTTTGAGATTTCGCTCAATGAACAACGAGGCGAGCCGATTGGCGACGCGCGCCACTTGATTCCGATCCGTGTCCGTGAACGCGATGCGAAACGCACTGAGCCGCTGTCCGCCGGAGTCCACCACTTCAATGTTCGTCGATTTCTGCATGCGGGAGACGAGTTCCTGTTCGGTCACTTTGTTCCGCAATTCGGGATAGAGATTCATTTCTTTGGTCAACAAACCGAGTTGCGTGGGAGACATGACCTCCTGGCGGATGGTGGAGAGACGGTCCGCTACGGTACCGCTCACGCTCGTGGGAACAACACTGTCGGGTACCTTTTGAGGGTCGACAAGGATGACAGTCTCTGCGCGGAAGATGCTGGGAAGGCGCAAGGCAACCACAGTAATGCAGATTGAGATGCCCAGAGTGAGCAGAATAATCCATAATTTGCGGCGGCGGGCCAAATCTAAGTACTCTCGAATCTGCGTGTTAACGCCCGTATCGCCCGAGGCGGTGAAGACTGTTTGCTCGCTCAAAGATCGTCCTCCAAGTCACTGGTCGCTCAGTCAAAAAATTTCGGACGCTACTTTCCTAGCAAGCTATCTTCCAGAGATACGAAGAGGAACTTCGCCCAGACGAAATTTAAATAGCCTATTTTCATATAGTTGCGGGATTGGCATTCATTCCATCGCGCGGTGAAACAACTGCAGCGTTGCGCCCAAGGGAAAGGCATTTCCCATATTTCCATCCGTGTTCCATTCATGTGCTAATCATCTGATACAGAATGAGTTACATCTTCAGGCCCGGGACAGGCCTTGCCGACTGAACCGACCCGATGGCAGTATCGCCTGAGAGGGGAGCACGCAAATCTTTTAGTGGGTCACACGACCGGGATTCCAGCGCAGTCCAAAGGAATAGATATTTCGGTTGCCGCTGAACAGGTTGTTGGCGTTTGCTCCCTGGTTCTTGCGATAGTAATCGAAAGTGGAAAAAAGGCCGGCTCTGGGCGCCAGCAAGAATTGCACGTCTGATGTAGCATACCAACCGGCGAACCCGCCCGATTGGACCTGTCGCAAATAGCCGCCCCCGACAGACCAGTTAACCCTTCTACCAATCTGATTTTGAAGCGTGAGGTCGACGCGATCCGCATATTGATTGGCGATCAAACCATTTGAGAGTGTGTCGCCGCGGGAATAGTTGAGACCGAGGGAAGAGCGGCCCAACTGCTTTACCACGCCAAGACTTCCGGAAACAGACCACTGTCTCGCGTTTTGACCGAACGCAGAAGTTGTGGCGCCTACAGAGCCTCTCACGAAAAACGTCGCGCTCAGCTGGCGTCCTGCAGTACCGGCGATGGTGTGAAAAATCGTGTCCGTCGGTGCGCCCGTTGTTAGAGTGGAAGTCCCCAGCCCCGCCTCATGGAGAAGCTGGCCCGTATACTGGATACCAACAGTCTGCCTCTCGCTCGTACGGTAACTCCAACTCACGCTTCCGCCGTAGGAAGCACCGCGCGTCAGGTTCGCACTCGCTCCAGACTCCGAAAAAGTATAGTTCGGGGAGATTGCAATCGAAGCTCGCCTGGACAATGCATAGGCGATTGACATGGAGGCATTATTCGACAGCCACCGACTGGGCCCATCGAGGAAATTGTTGGTGGCCACGCCCGACGTTACAGTATTCACGTCAAGATACGACAGTCCAACCGATTGCTGGGTGTAATAGTAACGAAAACCATCGCTGAATCTCACGTTCCACCGTGGGCGTGTGTAAATCAGCCAGTCCAGACTGGTATTCTGATTTGAAAAATTCCCCACAACCTGTCCTTCCGAGATGGCCATACTTGGCTGATATTGAAGAGCGAGCCTGCTGGTGCCAATCCTGTGATCGTAGACCACAGTCGTCTGGAAAACGGCGGACGTATAGCTAGCGCCAGGCGTTGTGCTCGTACCCTCAAACTGGTCCACAATTCCGCTGACTCCCGCAGAGGGGATGTACAGACTGCCCCAGCCAATGCCTTGTCGGTTTCCAGCGAGCAATCCGGAAGTTCCGATTTGCCGGATATACGAATCCGCCCAGGCCAACGCATAAGGACTCGCAGGCTCGGCTTCCTTTTTGTCCGCTTGCTTTGAAGCGCCCTGCGCGGGGGGAGTCTGTTTTCCTGCGTCCTGGCCTGTATCTTGGGCCAACGCCAAATTCGGCAGCAAACAAATCGCAAGGATTAAGGAGAAAATGAGCCAGCCACTTGTGCAAAGATGATTCCTGTACTGCATGTTTCTCACTCACCTCGAAGAATTCGGCTGAGGCACCACAGAATCAAGGAACCACAACCAGGTCCCCGGGCTGGAGCGTTACGTTCTCGCTCTTACCCGCTACTGCTTTCTTATAGTGGAATGGGATGCGTATCTTTTTGCCATTCTGTTCGCGGAGAATATAGATGGAGTCGGCTTTTGCAAAAGGTCCAACTCCTCCCGCCGCAGCGAGCAACTCCAGTGCAGTCATATCCCCATTGAGGGGAAAGGTTCCCTGATGTCCGACTTCGCCCACCAGGTAGACTTTTCGGCTGCGAATAGCACGGACGATGACAGTGACTTGCGGTTCGTTTACAAAGTTCTTCAGCTTGTCCATCAAGACGTTCTGCAATTCCTCGGTTTTCAGTCCGACCGCCTTCACATCGTTTATCAGCGGCAGAGTGATCATTCCGTCCGGGCGGACAACAACCGCGGTCGAAAGTTCGGGCTCGCGCCATACCGAGATCTGAAGTTCGTCTTCAACTCCGATGATGTACGTTAGTCTCTGTTCCGGAGTCAGCGCCGATTGCGGCAGGGGTTCCGGCTTTGTCCTCTTGTCCGTCGACGATTTCTCATCTTTGGCGTTCTTGTTGGCAGCCGAAGCTGGGCTCACGCCAGACTGCGTCGGTTGATACTCTGGGGAAAGATTTCCACACGGCCTCGCCGGCAGCATTGGGGCCGAGAAGCCAAGCAATAGGGAAACCGCTACTCCCCCAAAAAGATGGCGAGAAAACAAGCGCAACCTCCGTTTAGTGGTACCTAGGGTTAAGAGCAATGCTCCAGCCAAACGCTCTCCCCTCGTATCTGTTGAAACGACGATGTTTAGAGGATACTCGCAGGGTACCTACAAAACCACAGGAAAGCAGTTTCCCGGATTATGAAGTCATCTCCACGGCCCGGGAAGGCCACCTCTTGGGTACCTAAGAGTGGAAAATTCCCAAAATCTAAAACTGTCCTGCCCGAGAACTCAAGTCGCGCGCTTTTCTAGCGTCTTCTCATTTGGGGCCAGCCAAGAGCTGCTCGACCCGCTGTAACACCGCAAAGGACCGAATCAGCGCGTGATATCCAATTACCCAAAATGAAAGCAGCAGTGTGTCTGTGGCCCGCCGCGGCTGCGTCTGAAGTGTCATATTCTTGAATCTACAAAGCCTACTGGGGTGCTCGTTGCAAAGCGAGCTACATCTCCGCAGTTGCCCCTATTTCGCCCCGCGCTGCCACAACACAACCTTCGCTGTTTCAAAGAGAATGGCGAGATCCAACGTCAGGGAAAGGTGTTTGATGTAGAAAAGATCGTACTCAAGCTTGGTCTTTGCCTCTTCGATGCTCGCCCCGTATTGATACTTTACCTGGGCCCAACCAGTAATTCCCGGACGAACCGAATAGCGCAGGGCATAAAACGGCGTCTCAGCCTCGAGCATCCGGCAAAAGATTGCGCGCTCAGGACGCGGCCCCACAAAACTCATCTCACCCCGCAGTACGTTCACTGCCTGTGGAAGCTCATCCAAGCGAAGTTTGCGGATGATGCGCCCCACATGAGTGACACGATGATCGCCATCCGCCGCCCACTTCGGACCATGCTCCTCGGCATCGTGATTCATGGAGCGAAACTTTAGGATTTGGAACGGGCGCCCGCCCAATCCAATGCGTTCTTGCCGAAAGAGAATGGGACTGCCCGATTCCAGCCAAATGGCAAGCGCCGCGATCCCCATGATCGGCAGGGCAATGAGCAGGAGAATCAGGGAGGCCAGGACATCTAGCATTCGCTTTGCGGCAACCAAGAGTGCGGACTTGCGAAAACCTTCCGAAAGAATCATCCAGCTTGGTGACAAGTGCTCCAGACGAATTCTTCCATCAATCTGTTCGCTGACGGTGTGCGCGTCTTCCACCGCCACGCCGGCAAACTTCAGGTGCAAGAGTTCTCGCAGAGGCGTCAGACCGCGCCTTTCTTTGAGGGAAAGCACGATACGATCAATCTTTTCGCGGGCCGTTATCTCCTCAAGGTCTCGGGCCGCACCGATAATGCCCGGATTGACCAATGACTTGCCAATGTTCTCCCCTTCCTCGTCCAAAAAACCTACGACTTTGAGGTGAAGCTCCGGTCGGTGGAGGATTTCACGAACCAAGGAAATCCCGAGAGGTCCGGTACCAACTATAAGAACGCGCTGCTGTCTGGGCAAGAGAAAATCCGCTTCCATCAAGATGAGGCGCCAGCTCAGCAAGAAGAGTAGAACGGCGGGCGCGGATAGGACGGCAATTCCCCGCCCCAGACTGTGGTCCGGAATGAGGTAATACAGAATCGCGAGAATGACCCATGCCGTACCAACGGCCTGGAAGAGATAAACAAACAACTCGCTGCGTCTGTTCACCACGCGCGAAGCGTAGAGATCGTTGTAATAGAGAGAGATTGCGCATGTCACTAGCACGATCCCGAATCGGAAGGGCATGTCCGGAAGGAGGAGATAGTGCCAAACGGAGTGGAAATCATGCAAGCGGATCAAAATTGCCAAGCAAAGTCCAAGTGAGGTGAGACATGCGTCACCGACGACCAGTACTTTGGTCGTCATGGGAATCTTTTGGCCGCCGATCTTCAGCATGGGTTCTTTCGCGGTGCTATGGGAGTACCGCAAGGTTCCCGAAATCGAGTATTGACCACATCGAAGCGTAAAACAGAGGGATGCGCCCTCTGATGGCACACATAACCATCGTCCTCGCGGTTAGAGAAAGCAACTCACCATCCAAAGGTGCTGCCAAAGTGCTACTAACTGGGACTCTGTTAACCATATGTATTTTCATTAACTTAGGGAAAGGCATGATCCCTCGAAGCGCTCTTTCACGACGCTTAGGTTTCTTTCCCAGGGAAACGACTTACTCACATGGGAAATACTTGTTCCCCTCGAACTCCCTTATCTGTACTGCTGCAACAGCGCCACTTTTGCTTGAAATTGAAGAGCTTAGCCTGGAAACTAGGTGAAATTCACGAATGTAGGCTACTGGAAGATAGTGCCCGACCATTAATCATGCCACCCGTATTGGATCTACGAATCACTTGGGACAGCAAGCTTTGACTAAGCTTAATTCTATGAATAACATAAAGGCTCGAGTTGCTTTGGCAGGCAGCGTGCTCCTCAGCTCCACGAGCCTAGCTTCGTGTGTGGAGGGGTGTCTTGGCATCTCCGGCCAACAAATGAAGCAATGGCCAGGGATTCTACTTCTCAGGAAATTCGGATCTACGTGACGATCGAACTGAATCGCACTGTCCCACGAATGACAAACCTAGTAGTCCGTTCGGCAAGTGTACATAGGGAGAGAGCGACCCTAGTAGCCTTTTTGTCTACGTATCTCTCACCCGATGCGAACGATGATCGTTACGAGTGGTTGTACTGTAAGAACCCCGAAGGGCTGGCACGGGTCTGGGTGGCTTGCAATGCCGCCACAGGCATGATCATAGGACTTGCGGCCGCATTCCCCCGGCGAATCCATTGCCGCGGAAACGAAGTGCAGGGTTTTGTGCTGGGTGATTTTTGTATCCATCCGGATTATCGCAGTCTTGGCCCGGCCTTGGCACTGCAAAGAAGCTCTCTAGAGGATCTCTCCAGGGAAGGCGCGGGATTTGTTTTTGATTTTCCCAGCACTTCGATGCTTGCCATCTATAGACGACTCCGAATCCAGCCTCAGGATTCAGCGATCCGTTTCGCTAAGCCCTTGCGAGCCGACCGCCAGATCCGGAAGCGCATTCGCAACCAAGCAGCGGCGCGCACTTTGGCTGTTGCCGCGAATGCCGGATTGCGCCTACGTGATGCCGGCTTGAGTCGGTCTAACACGTGGACGATTAAGGAAGAGACGACCCCGTGTGGTGAAGAGTTCACCATTGCCTTCCGCCAGTGGGCGCCACGAACGCATATCTGCGCTGGCCGTTCTGCCGATTATCTGAATTGGCGATTCTTGCAGCATCCGCAACGACACTACCATTTTCTGACGGCTCGCAAAGACGGCAGGCTTTGTGGCTACCTGATTTATCATTGGGCGGGTGATGACGCGACAGTAGTCGATCTGCTCGCGGAAGAAGACCCGGTTTCCAAGGCGCTGCTCGTTGAAACAATTGCACTCATGCGGGTCTGTGGCGTCAACACCCTGAGCGCCCCGTTCCTTGGCTCGCGTGCTGGCCGAGAGATTCTTGAAGATTGCGGATTTCAGCGGCGGGAGTCATTTCCCGTTATAGTGCTCACCTTGCCCTGGGCGGCGAGTCAGCAGGGCTATCTGGGCGTCGATCCTTGGTATCTAACGCACGGAGACAGAGAAAGTTAGCACCGAGGTCGAAGGAATGAATCAAACTACAACAAGCTCGATCGAACAGAGAATCCACGCCTTTCTGCTGGAAAAATTCCCGCTTGCGCGGAAGGTCGGAGTTGACAAAGACACGGCCCTGCTTGAGAGGGGAATTCTGGATTCACTTGGAATTCTGGATGTGGTGAGTTTTCTCGAAACCGAGTTCTCAATGGCGATCAACGATGATGAGCTGGTGCCGGAAAATTTTCAAACGCCTGGCGCCCTCTCTGGGTTCGTTCTGAAAAAGACCGGAAGGAGTGAATGAGCCTTCCTCTGGCAAAGACCGAAGATCAAATTGCCGCGGTAGCGCCCCCGGATTTTACGACGCGTCCAGCGGGAGTTCTCACTCACGTCCGTGTCTACTCGGGATTGGACGATTTACCCGAGTCCTTCCTGGATCTCTTCAAGGAGGCGGGACGTCAAAGCATCTTCCTGACCCTTTCTTGGTTTCACAATTTCATTCAGACCGCGATGGCCCCCGAAGATCGTGTGCGGATTTATGGCGCCGCAACAGTTGGGACACCAGCCGGAATGCTGCTCATGCGCAGCTCAAGCAATCCAAACTCGTTTCCTCCGTCGCGAAAACTAGCAGCACTGGCCAACTATTACAGCTGTTTTTATGCGCCGCACCTTGCTGTTTCCGCGAGTGAATCAAGCGACATCCTACGGGCCCTCGCACAAACGATCGCTGAGGAAAAGCCGCGTTGGGACGCGGTCGAAGTCAAACCGATGGACGTTGACTCGAACGAATTTCGCGAACTCGTCGAAGCATTTAAGGCGGCCGGCTTCATCGTGCAAACATTCTTTTCTTTTGGCAACTGGTACCTGCCAGTGAAAGGAAGGAGTTTCGGACAATACTCGGAAAGCCTTCCTTCTGTGCTGAAGAACACGCTGAACCGCAAAAGAAAGAAACTGGAAAAGACCGGCCGGGCGAGAATAGAAATCGTGACCGGGGGACAACGGCTGGACGCCGCAATTGATGCTTACATGAAAGTTTATCTCTCAAGCTGGAAGCAGCCTGAGCCTTACCCGCAATTCGTTCCGGGGCTCATTCGCATGTGCGCGGCGATGGGAGCGTTGCGCCTCGGACTCCTCTACGTGGATGGCGAACCGGCGGCAGCTCAGCTTTGGATCGTGCACCACGGAAACGCGTTGATTTACAAACTTGCTTACGACGAACGGTTCGGAGAACTGTCTGTAGGCACGATTCTCTCAGCCACCCTCTTTCAACATGCTCTGGACGTGGACAAGGTCACAGAGGTGGATTACCTATCCGGTGACGATGCCTACAAGAAAGATTGGATGTCTGAGCGGCGAGAGCGCTGGGGAATTCTGGCGCTGAACCCGCGTACACCGCGTGGCGTTCTTGCCATTGCACGTCACATCGGCGGGCGCGCCGTGAAGCGCGCAGCCGTGTCGCTGGCGAAGCCGTTCCAGCGCGGCAAATCGCGGAACAGCGCCGCGTAAGCAAAAATCGCTGAATCATTGGAGAAAGGGTTTTCGAAGAGCCGCTATGGACTTCCTCATTTGGCATCTGTTGCATGAGAGCGCCCGGCGTTTTCCGGACAAGGAGGCCCTCGTTCATGGCGAGGAGAGGCTGAACTATTCCGAAGTTGCCCGGCGCGTGAACGGACTGGCAGCGGGCTTGAGAACGGGCGGGCTCCGCCGCGGGGATCGGATGGGAATTTACCTCGAAGCTTCCATTCCTCAAGCCATTTCGATATTCGGAATATCTCATGCCGAAGGCGTTTACGTTCCGATCAATGCCCTGCTGCATGCTGAACAGGTGATGCACATCGCGCGCGATTGCACCATGAAGGGCTTGATCACCACTGCGGATAGGCTGGCATCGCTTGCTGAGGTGCTTCCACAGATTCCTTCGCTTAAGTTCCTGGTGGTGGTAGGACCTGGTGGTGCAACGTCCCGCTTGCCCATTCATAACTACGAAGAGTTCTGCGCCCACGCGGTCCCCCTGGATTGGCGCGACGGCAGTATCGAGAAAGACCTAGCAGCCATCCTTTACACGTCCGGCTCAACTGGCAAGCCAAAAGGGGTCATGCTAAGCCACGCGAATGTCGTGGCCGGCAGCCGGATTGTCTCTACCTACCTGAACATCACGGAAAATGAACGGATTCTTGCCGTGCTTCCATTCAGTTTCGACGCGGGAATGAATCAATTGATGACTGCCATTGAAAACGGCGGGACGTGCGTGCTGATCAATTTCGTATTCGCACGCGAAATCGTTCAAATTTTGCTCAAAGAAAAAATCACTGGTCTCGCTGGCGTACCTACGCTCTGGAGCCTGCTGGCCCAATCTAACTCGACGCTGGCCAAACAGCCTTTGCCCCATCTGCGTTACATCACAAATACGGGCGGGGCCATGCCGCAAGCTGTGCTCAAGGTTTTGCGGACTACGCTGCCGACCACAAAAGTGTTCTTGATGTACGGACTGACCGAAGCGTTTCGGTCCACCTATCTCCCGCCAGAGGAACTCGACCGGCGGCCGACTTCGATGGGCAAAGCCATACCCGATACTGAAATTCTGGTGCTGAATGACCAGGGACGGGTCTGCAAACCCGGTGAACCCGGTGAGCTGGTTCATCGCGGGCCCACGGTATCGCTCGGCTACTGGAATCGGCCCGAGGATACCGCGCGCGCTCTTCGGTCAAATCCGCTGTTACCCGCAGAACTGGGTGACTGCGAAAAGGTTTGCTATTCGGGCGATCTGGTAAAAATGGATGAAGACGGTTTTCTGTACTTTATCGGCCGGCGCGACACGATGATCAAGTCCAGTGGATTTCGCATCAGCCCCACCGAAGTCGAGGAGGTCCTTTTCCAAAGCGGCAAGCTGCGCGGTGCAGCGGTTATTGGTATCCCCGATGAAACTCTCGGACAAACTATAAAAGCGTTTGTGGTGGCGAAAGACGGCGACGCCCTGGACGTCGACGCGATGCTTGCGTATTGCGCGGAGAAAATGCCCCGTTATATGGTTCCAAAAACATTCGAGGTACTGAGCGAATTGCCAAAAACTTCGAGCGGAAAAGTGGACTACCCGGCGTTGCGGCGCCGCCAAGGTTTGTAATGGGCGATTTGGCGGCAGCGCTGACGGCAAAATACTTTGCGAAGTCCGGGAAGTCGCTAGTCGTCGGTAATGTATCGGTCGTTCAGCTCGCTCACACCTATGGCACCCCGATATTCATTTATGATCGGGCGGTACTCGATCGAAAATTCGACGCACTACGCTCAGCGCTGCCCGGGCGCTTCTCGATCTACTATTCCATCAAGGCTAATCCTTCTTCTGCGGTTGTAAAACATTTCATGAGCCGCGGCTGTGGAATCGAAATCGCTTCAGGCGGCGAGTTCCAGAAAGCACTGGATGCCGGCTGCGCGCCGGAACACATCCTATTTGCCGGTCCCGGGAAATCCGAGGCAGAACTCGAACTGGTGCTCTCACGCGACATCGGTGAAATCCATATGGAGTCGCTCACAGAAGCCAAGCGTATCGCCGCCATTTGTCCGCGGCTCGGCCGCCGCGCACAAGTTGCGATTCGCATCAATCCCGCCGGTGAGGCTGAAGGAGGAGCGATGCGCATGGGGGGCCGCCCAGCGCCATTCGGCATGGACGAAGAAATCCTTGATCAAGTTTTGGATGCCGTTCTTTCCGAGCCAGACCTCGATCTGTGCGGGATCCACCTTTTCACGGGAACTCAGATTCTGGACACGGCGGTTTTAGAGAACCAGTATCGCCACGGTTTGGAACTCGCGCGTCGCGTCGTGAAGAGGCTGGGCCGGCCCCTGCGCACGCTGGATTTCGGCGGAGGCCTGGGAATCCCCTATTTTTCGCACGAGCAGGAGTTGAATCTCGAGTGCTTACAAAAGCGGCTGTCCACACTCTTTGAGGGAATTGACGGCGATCCCGCTTTCAAGGGGACCCAGTTTCTTGTGGAGCCGGGACGGTTTCTCGCCGGCGAAGCGGGCATCTACCTGACACGCATCAGCGACATCAAGATTTCGCGCGGCAAGAAGTTCCTCATTGTCGATGGCGGGATGAATCATCATCTAGCGGCATCAGGCAACCTTGGCCAGACCATCAAGCGGAACTATCCGATCGCACTCGTGAATAAGCTGGCCGCGCCAGCCGATGATATCGTGGATATTGTCGGGCCTCTTTGCACGCCCCTCGACACTCTGGCGCGCGGCATCATCCTCCCCAAAGCAGAGATCGGGGACCTCGTGGGAATTTTTCAGTCCGGCGCTTATGGTCGATCAGCTAGTCCCTTAGGATTCCTAAGTCACCCGTTGCCTTCTGAGATCTGGATTGATTCGGAGCGCCATTGGAGGATTGAGCAGTAAAGAGACGCACACACGACGGCATAGTAGGCACTTCAAAGAGATTGCCGCCAACCGGTATAGTGAGACTGGTCCTTTGGGAAATATACTGATTATCGCGTATCACTTTCCGCCCCAGGCGGGTAGCAGCGGATTGCTGCGTTCCCTGAAGTATTGCCGGTATCTCCCTGAATTCGGCTGGCATCCGGCTGTGCTCACCCCGCATCCCAGAGCGTACGAAAAAATTGACGAGAAGAGCCTGCATTTCATCCCACAGGGCGTGCCTGTCATTCCTTCGTTTGCCATGGATACGAAAAAACACATGGGCATTGGAGGCCGCTACTTGAGATATATGGCCCTGCCGGATCGTTGGGTAAGTTGGGTGTTCGGTGGCGTTCCAACCGGGCTGCGTGCGGTTCGTGAACACAAGACAGACGTTCTCTACTCCACGTTTCCCATCCTCTCAGCGGCAGTCATCGGGCTTTGGTTGCAGCGCTTCACGGGATTGCCTTGGGTGCTGGATCTTCGCGATCCCATTACCCAGGACGATTATCCTCACGACCCTCTGATCCGCCGGGTGTGGAGCAAAGTTGAACGAGCTTGCATGCGTCGTGTCTCACGTGTGATTTTTACAGCGGAAGCGACGCGACGGATGTATCTCGAGCGCTATCCCGAATTCCTCAAGCCGGAAATGTGCTTCCTGATATCGAATGGCTATGACGAGGCAGATTTTTGTGACTTGGAACTTCCTGCTATCGGTCCTGTTCCCGCGGGTCGTCGAATTCGGCTGGTCCATTCCGGACTGATTTATCCCGTTGAGCGTGACCCGAGGCCAATGTTTAACGCCGTGGGGCGGCTGAAAAAGATGGGCCGTCTTAGCCCAGACAAAGTTCAAATTGTTTTTCGTGCTCCTGGATCTGAAGATTTGTACCGGAAGCTCCTGGCCGAGAGGGATATCGAGGACTTGATTACCCTGGAGCCCCACATACCTTATAGGCAGGCGTTGCAAGAATGCGCGGAGGCCGACGGCTTGTTGCTCTTCCAGGCCGCAGACTGCGATAAGCAAATTCCGGCAAAGGCCTACGAGTATCTTCGAATTGGCAAACCCATTCTCGCATTGGCAACCCACACAGGAGACACCGCGGCGCTTCTGCGCGAAGTCGGGGGAGCTACCGTCGTCAACATCGCCTCCGAAGACGAGATTTATGAAGGGCTATCGTCTTTTGTGGATGCCCTGCGCGTGGGCACACATCCTGTGCCCAACAAAAACAAAATTCAGCGCTACACTCGCGAAGCTCAGGCGGGCCAGTTGGCAAGGGTCCTTGATGAACTGACGGACAAGACGCACCATGATGAGAAGGTGCGGATCGAGAAGGTTGCAAAATAACGGTTTACTGTCGCAACGAAAAGGATTGAAACGCTAGGCAAGCCATGTGCGGAATTTACGGCATCCTGAATTTCGACCGGCCTGAGCAGCCCACTGACTCCATTCTCTCTGCCATGGGCGGTGTCATCACCCATCGTGGTCCGGATGACTCCGGTCAGTATTGCGGCCGAGGGGTCGGACTGGGTATTCGCCGGCTTTCCATCATTGACGTATCAGGGGGCCACCAGCCCATAAGCAACGAAGACCAGAGCATCTGGATTGTTCTCAACGGTGAGATTTACAACTTCCAATCGCTCAGGGACGAGTTGGAAGCAAAGGGCCATATCTTCCGCACGCGCACGGACACTGAAGTCATCGTCCACCTCTACGAACAAGAGGGCCTTGATTTCTTTAAGCGCCTTCGCGGGATGTTTGGCCTCGCGATTTGGGATACGAAACGCGAACGCCTGGTCCTCGGGCGTGACCGAATCGGTGAAAAGCCTCTCTATATACGTCGCGAGCCCGGGCGTCTGCTTTTCGCTTCGGAGATGAAATCCATACTTCAAGTGGAAGGTGTTCCGCGCCGGTTAAATCACGCCGCTCTCGCAGAATACCTCGCACTCGGTTACGTGCCGGCTCCGTTGGGCTTGCTGGAAGGGATTGAAAAGCTGCCTGCAGGGCACTACCTCGTCGCTGAAAAAGGCCGTACGGAAGTCTACGAATACTGGGACGTGCCTTTCGGCCGCGCGGAAAAGTGCAGCGACGAAGAATGGATTGAACGGATTCGCGCAAAGATTCAAGAGACCGTTAGGATGCAGTTGATCAGTGATGTTCCCCTGGGTGCGTTCCTCAGCGGCGGGATGGACTCCAGTACGATCGTTGCGGTAATGGCCAGTTTGACCGGCCGACCGGTGAAGACCTATTCGATCGGGTATCAGGGGGAACACAGCTACTACAACGAGCTTCCCTACGCGAGTTTGGTCGCCAAGGCATTCGCCACCGATCATCACGAAATCGTCGTGCAGCCGAAAGTCAGCGAGCTTCTGCCAAAGCTCATCTGGCATCTCGACGAGCCGATCGCCGATTCGGCCTGCCTTACAACTTACCTCGTATCCAGACTCGCGCGCCAGAGCGTAACGGTGATTCTTTCTGGTGTGGGCGGCGATGAGTTGTTCGGTGGCTATCGCCGCTATCTGGGCGACAGCCTGATGCGCTACTACGGTTTTCTACCTGGTTTGGTGCGGCGGAAGTGGCTGCCGTGTTTGCTGGCGCGAATCCCGCAAGACCGTCACTCCACCTGGAAAGATTACGCAAGGTATGCTGCAGCCTTCGTCAAGTCAGCGGAACTCGAGCCGGCGCCGCGTTACATGGGTTACGTCACCCTCTTTTCTCCCCAGGTACAGCGGGAGTTGCTTCAGCGCGGTACCATCGCGGAATCAGGCGATGGCAACCTCGCCGCAAACGCACTGCAAGAGGCCTTTTCCCGCTGCACTGATTCGGACAGTCTCAATCGCATTCTATACGCCGATCTGAAAACTTCCTTGCCGGATGATCTCCTGGCCATGACCGATCGCATGAGCATGGCCGCATCGATCGAGTGCCGCGCTCCGCTGGTGGATCACGAACTGATTGAAATGATGTCGCGCATGCCCTCGTCGCTTAAGGTCCGCGGCTTCAGTATGAAGTATTTGATGAAAAAGGCGGTTGCGCCTTGGCTGCCTCGCGAAATCCTGGAGCGAAAGAAGCGTGGATTTGGAGCACCGATTGGCGCATGGCTTCGCGAGGATCTCCAGCCGATGGTTTCGGAATTGCTTTCCGAGAATCAAATTCGCCGCCGTGGACTGTTTCACTGGCCGGTGATTCAGCGGCTAATTTCCGACCATGCCGCTGAGCGGACGGATCACACAGATCACTTGCTGGCACTCGTTGTGTTGGAACTCTGGTGTCAGATTGTTCTAGATGGCAATGAGTGGGAAACCGTTCGCACTCCCCAAATTGCACAGCGCGAGTCACCCGTAGTGTTTTGATAACAAGAACGCCGTCAAAAGCCTCTTGAATGTATTGTGGCGTTTCTTAAGGCGCAGCTGCAGGAGCAGGCGGTGCGATCGGCTTCGTGGAAACGATCAGTTCGTCGTACCAGGCATAGGCAGTTGGTAGCTCCCTGCCCGGATCCTTGTTAGTCATATACGTGAGAAGTGTCAGGCAATCGTAATCGTGTCCAGGGTGATCGTTTTTCAGCACAAAGTTTTGCATCTTAATCCACTGGCGTAGCGGCTTTCCCTCCAGACCTGCCCATGCATTAATCGAGCTCTCCGGCTTGCCCCAGGGGCCGATCAATACTTCATAGTAAAACGTCACCCATTGATTCGCGGGATAGAGGAAACAATCTTTCCCATTTGTCTTTCCATACCAGCAGTTGTAGTCACCTTGCTCTAGCTTATAAGGTGGGTTGCCACTGTTGGTCACGAGGCCGCGCCCGCCGCAGTCCGTGTACATGATCGGAAATCCCGCGTGGTAATACTGGGCCGTGGTCAACTCCACTTCTCCGCAGGTGGCGCTTTCATTGTGAAAAATGACTTGCTTCCACGTTGTGTCACCCCACTCGTTCTTCAGCATCTCGGGCGAAAAACGTTCCCGGTACTGCACATAAAACGTGGAGCCGGAACCAAAGTTTCTGCCGAAAGGCTGCCGCCAAAACCCGCCTGCATTTTGGCCGGTGTGACTCACAATCTCAAAGCGCAGCGAACCGTCTCCCGAGGCTTTTTCGGACCGATCGAACTTGCCGTGAATGAGATTATCCCCACCGGGATACAGCCCCGCGGCAGGCCACCTTGCCGCGATGTTAATCAGGGGAGAGTCAAATCCCTGACAGACCACGACGCCCGAAGCATGGCACCTCGCATTGAAATCCTGCGGCTGCGTATCAACAGAATCTTGTTTGGTAGATGCGGAGCCTTGCGCTTCACCGCCCCGCTCGGCGGAGGGTAACGAGGTATTCTTCTCTATCCGGCCTTGATTGGTTCTTTTTCCCAAGGCTAACCCGCAAACTACCAGCCCCATCATCAGAGCAAATCTCAAGTATTTCATCATGCCGCCTGTCTCTCACTCTGTCGTCACTTCAATTATTGCTGCGCTGCGCAGGAGTCGCAACTGATTTTGTCCTCGGTGCCAGTTGCAGGAGAAATGCATTTTGCTTCCAGTCATTCACAAGTGCAAACACGCCGAGGCGCGGAAAATACCTGAAGCGTCCAAACGTGCCATTCGGTTGCGCAGCTCCAGGTCCCCCGGCATACGTCTCAGCCGAGCATTTGCGGCTCTCCGGCTGAAAAAGATAAACAGTATCTCCGCCGGACCAGCCCACGATCTCTCTTAGTTCTGCATCATAAGCAAGTCCTGGCGAGTGGGCGTAACGCAAGGGATCGCAACCTGTGACTCTACGCGACCAGTCCTGGACTTCGAATTTGGAATTTTCCGCGATGCTGATCGTCCAGAATTGTCCTGGTCCTCCGATCATGAAAAACAGCTTTCGCTCCGGATCAATCACTCCAGAGAGTCGATAGTCCACGCCACTAAGCGGCCTAAGTCTCTTGTAACTGTTCGTCACCGGATCGTACCGATATAGATTGCCTGTATCCGACAGGATTACCGTGCCCGTGTTGGGGTCATACTCGGCAATTATCCCTGGATTGCTCGCTGGGTTGTCGCCCTGGTGAGGATCGAGACTTTTCCACTCCATCCTCGCCAGATCGAAGACCCATGTACCCGCGCTCATAAAACCGCAAGCCGATTTGCTGCCCCCGTGGACAAACATGCTGTCCTGTTTCGCAAGGTAAGCGAGCCCCCCATAGGTATGGCGCGCGGATGGCCTGCCATCGGTGTAGGCCTCCGGGCAACTCATCACATTCGTCACCGGGCTCGGTTCCGTGAGCCGCGACAATGTCGATTTGTTCAAATCAAGCGCATACACCTCATTTCCGAAATAGTCGCTATGCCCGCCGCCCCAAAAAATTAGGCGGTCGCGTTTCTCGTCTGCCGCACCACCGTTCCAGGCATTGATCACCGCGCGACATCCGCTGTTTCCCCCGACCGCAGGATCATTCGGGCAGCGAGACGACAATTGTGTATCCGGAATTTCATGCCAGCCCGGGGGCGTCGGAATCGCCGCACTCGCCAAAGATTGCAGTGGCTTGTTTTGGCTCCGGGCGAAAGGCAAGAGGCAGAGCACTGCGGCAAAGGCAATCGTGATGTAAGGGACACCGCTTCGGAGCAATTCCACAGTCCATGGAATGCCCCTATTCCATACACGCGAAAACCTGACACTGGCTATTGTAGAGATGTCCAAATTTGCACGTCTTCCCATCATTTCCAGAAGAAGGATCTTATCGCAGAATATACTCCTTTCTGCAGTTCTGCCGGTGTCTAACTCATCGGGGGAAACGCATCAATCCATGAACACAAAAACACAAACGCTGGTCTCGGTGGGTCTGCCGAAACCAGCGTCATTGCTGAATCGAGTTGTCCTTAGTTGTTGGGTGGCGCAACCGGCTGAGTGGATACGATCAACTCATCGTACCAGGTGTAAGCCGTAGGTCCGGCGGATATAGTCGAGCTTCTGCCCGT
>WNFJ01440653.1_pt1 | contig 60570 bp, 35 predicted proteins | sample 5400461 | NCBI WGS metagenome assembly WNFJ01 (sample SAMN13153349, study PRJNA577476) | soil metagenome | isolation source: 115 cm saprolite on Douglas fir-dominated hillslope | place: USA:California | collected 2013-09-17
GACGTACAACTTGCGCTTCGTCTTATCAGGATCTGTGTTGAACGCCATCGCGCCTACAGCCAGACTGGGCTGGTCATCGGTCATGGGCGTCCAGTTGAGACCGCCATCCGTGCTGCGCCATACGCCTCCCAGGGCTGTGCCGACAAAGACATGTGTGTCGGGATGATCGGGATGAAGCGCAATCGCGGTGGCGCGTCCGGCAACCGGGGCGGTTCCGTCGTGTTCGTAACCGACTTGTCCGTTGATCACGCACGACGGTCCAAGCGGTATCCAGCCGTTGGGAATCAGAGGACTCATGGCTTCTTCTCCTCCCCGGGAGTCAGCCGCAGCCAGCCCTCGCTGCCCACCGGCGGGTCGGGCGGCAACAGAGCGTCCTGCGTGGCGTGGGTCACTGGATCGTTGGCCCACGTGGTCACATCCCTTCGGTGGTCCCAGCTCCAGGTGCCGTTCAGTTCGGCGGCGATGGGCATGCGAATGTTCTTGGGATCGATCAGCACCGGTCCGAAGCGGAAAGTGGGCGCCAGCTTGGCCAGAGCATCACTCACCCACTCGCGGCGCATGCCAATTTCTTTTCGCGGAAGGAAGCCGCAGGTGGCGTGAACGTAAGTATGCGGCTCCATCAGCAGCGTGAGGTTCACGTCCTGGTTGGGATGAATCATCATCACGCCGGAAGTCTCAATATAAGGATGCTTGACCGGCGTGGCGCCGGTTGGCTGGCCGGCGGAGATGTCGGCGGCAAATTGGTCGAAATAGGACTGCGTCAAGTTGGCTTGTTGCAGGAAGCCGACGCCGGGGCCGATCTTGCGCGCCAGTCCGGCGGCCGCAGCGTCGGAGCAGTACAGCTTGGTGTAATCATCATTGACGAAATAGCCGAGCAGCCCGTCCTGCCATTGCGCCAGCGCCCCCAAGCGGACCGGAATGGTTTCGACGTTAGCCACGGTCGGAGCCACCGGCTCACGCAGCTCCAGGCGCAGCCGAGCGCGCATCACCACGATGGGATGGCCCACCAGCAGCGAGAGATGTTCATCGCCCTGGTGACCGAACGGGTCCACCGACCACAGCGTGGAATCGATCACGCGCAACAGGCCCTTAAGTGCGGTGTCTTTGTCCGGTTGCAGGCCGGCATCGACCGCGCCCCAGCGAATCAGGGCGTCGCCAATGTCGCCCAGAAAACTGTTGGGAACGGAGCGCAACGGCGATTGCCCCACGGCGTTGGGAGTGCCGGGCGCGTCCTCCCACAACACGCTGTTGTCGTCGGCGGTGCGGACCACGCCCAGATTGGCACCGTCGATGCCGAAGAATTCCAGGGCGCTGTCCAGATGGTTGGGCATCAGATAGCCGCAGATCGGGCTGATTCCGCTTTGCTTGTCAGTGGCCAGCCGCGCCTCATCCGGTCCGCCCGAGGCATCCATAAAACGCAGCCACAGCCGGGCAGGCGATGTGAAACGCGGAGGCAGAGCCAGCAACTCCGGGCGGCCGGTAACGTCCAGGGGAGCGGTGCGCGTCAGCCTGGCGGGATCGGCGATGGTGCCGTCACTCGATCCAGCGAGGTCCACGAACTGCCCGAAGCTATCCACCAGGCGCAGCCGCAAGACGCGCAGGAAGCCGCTGCGCAGCGCGAAGAACGGCGACGGTACGGTGCCGTCTTTGGTGGTCGACGCGCCATCGCCGGGCAGGCCGCCGCGCAGTTGCGTGAGCAGGCCGTTGCAGCCGCCAGCCAGCACGTCCATGCCTTCGAGCGCGGTAGCGATGTCCTCAAGCTGGCTGCGGTCCGAGCCCGCGACATTTCCCGCGGCGAAGACGCCGGGCTTGAAAGTAAGCGAGTTGATCGTGCTCATGAGCATCTGCGAGAGAGTGGAGGCGGCCCTGGCCGTGAATTTTCCTGAAGCCAGCTTGGCGACTCCGCCCGCGTTGGCAATGTGGCTCAGCGAATCCCGCACCGCCGCGCCCAGCGTAGCGCTGGCGCCTGCGGTGAGCGGCGACCTGCCTTCCAGAGTAAGCGTGTTCGGAGGGTTCGTGGATGGAGGCAGCTTGGGCAAGCTTTCAGTGAAGTCGATTTCGCCCAAGTCCCAGTCCTTGGCGCCTCCGGCAGAGGGAATGAACTGGATGCGCCACTCCAAGTGCACCGGACTCCACGGATGAACCGGCGGCGTTACCGCGATGGGCGCCGGCAACATTCCGGTGAAACTGATTTTGGAAAGCAGCGGCGCGTGGTCCACGCGAGGATCGCGCAACGACCACCAGGCCGTCTGCTCGGTCATCACGTGCGTGGTTTGCAGTGCGATATTCTGCCCCGTGAGCCCGCGCGTCCCGCTTTGCACCATGTGGGCCGATGATCCAGGATCGAGCAGCGCGGCCTCGCCCAGCAACTCTTCACATTCTGGAGGCACGCTGCCGTTCTCCACGCCGCGGTCCAAAATGTCTTCAGGGTGGACGGGCAGCCAGGCAACGGAAGGATCAAACCGCATGAAGCTCTTGATGCACGTGCCGCTCAGCCGGCACTCCAGCAGGCCCTCCGGCGTGTACTGGCCATCAAACCCAAAGCGGAACGAGCGCTTCACTCCCTGCAACAAAATCACCGGGTCAACCGGATGAAAGAGGCGAGGCAACGCGCGCGGGACGTCGACCCACTTGCCTGGCTGAGAGGGTTCGAGCTGCTGCGGATGCACCTGTTGCACGACGGCGCTGAGCCGTCCTGCACCAAGGGTAGATTCCTTGATCACCGACTTGGCCTGGAACACCGGAGGCGCGGACTCCACCAAGGCCCTTTTGTCTCCCAGAGTCGCGGAGACGGTGCGGTTGGGCACGTGCGTGGGCCGATAATAGCGCTCGAAGATCCCCAGGCCCGGAGGGGGCGCCGCGGATGGCGGCGGTGTGCCGATGGGCGGCTGCCAGACGCGTTCTGTGGTCTCTCCGCCCGACATAGCGCCAAAGGCGCTGGTGTGCAGGAGAACATCGAGTCTCGCCTGGCCGTCCGGCTTGTCGAGCTCGGTGAGCGCGCTGAGTTGGAACGCCTCCAGAATTCTTTCTTCGGCGGTGGAGTTGTTAGCTAGCGAGATCAGCTTGGCCATGACTTCTCCCATGGTGTTGCCGATGGCGATCTTCAAGGCAGCGGGATCCGGCGGCCCGCCCTCTTCCCCGGAGAGCGTGCCTTGCTCGTTGCCCGGCCATCCGATGCCCGGCCATCCGATGCCCAGCACCGAGCCGTGATAGAGCGTGTGTTGCGGCCACCACGAGCCGTTGGTGACGTACGGGGGGCCGTCAGGGACGCTGCCGGGTGTCGGCAACATGAAAGAGCGGGCGTCCAGCGCAGCGGTGGCCCGGAGCCGGGCTTTCTCGGACAGAGTGGTCGGGAGTCCCACTTGTGCGGCGTGACTGGCGAACTGCGCCGCGTTGTTGGCGGCTTCCTGGAAGTCGGTATCGGCCAGGGACCATTTCAGGGCCTGCATGCGCGCGTTGAAGTCGGCGAGCGAATGGATGGTTGCGTCGTTCAGCGGATCAAGAGTCTCATCAGAAAACCAGCCGCACACCAGATAAGAAATGGGGCCGGCGGGCACGTCGTCGAGCTGGTCATAGAAGCCCAGGCGGTTGACGACGTTGTCATAGTACGCGGCCCAGGTCATGTCGCCGTGGCCCAGAGCGGTGAGCGACTTCCTGATGCCTTCCGTGGTTGTACCCGGCTCTTTCCAGCCGTCCAGGGCCAGCGGCACGGGGTTCGGATCGCCGGCCTGCAGGATCCATCCGCGGACCGTGCGCCGGTTGGCCACGCCCGAGGGCGAAAGGCGCAGCACCAGCCAGCGGTCCGGTATCGCCGGGAAGTTGGTCTCTGACGTCGTGGAACCATCCGGACGGGTAACGACTTTTGAAGTTCCGCTGGTGAGCGCGTCAGGCAGCGCCCAGTGAAGGTACGCGCCTTTGGGCCGCGCGGCTTCCAGCGGCTTGAACGGAGCGGGAAGCAGGGTCTTGATGTCCACCGGCTCCGGCGCGCCGGCCGGAGGAGCGGACATTCCCGTCTTGGCCCAGGCGCCGCCGCTTTGCCGCACCATCATCACTTCAAGATTCATCGGCACGAGCACGCGCGGAGTGCGCGGCAGCGAAGGATGCCAGGTCGCCGCCACGCGGGAGGAGATGCTATGCGATGCCAAGGCAAAAACTCTGTCGACAGGAATGCTCACAAGACCACCTTCTTCACCAGCGCCTGGAGCGCAGGCTCCTGGACGCGCGCCGCTACCGCGACGAACGGAACGAATGCTCCGCTGCCCATCACCTTCGGACGGCCGCCGCTGCCTTCGAATCGCTGCCGCCACGGCAGGTTGAGGAGTTCTACGGCAAAGTTGGCGCTGCCGGTCTGCCCGGGCAGAGGCGGCGCCTGTATAGCCAGCTTCCGGCGCAGGGCGGCGATGCCCAGCACATTGGGGTTGGCGAAGCGCACCGGTATAGTCACGTCCTTGCCGCCGAGCGCTGTGCCGTCGGGGCCGCGACGGAACACGGAAAATTGTCCGGAGCTTCCATGCACTCCGAACTGCACGCCATGATGCGGCTCTTCACAGACCACCATCTGCGGCACGCCCTCAAACAGGGCAATCAGCACGCCGGGCGAGAGACGTTCCAGCCGCATGGTGCGAAGTTGAAACTGCTTTTGGGCATCAGGATCGTAGTTGCGCGGCAGGACGCGGTTGTAAGCGCGCACGTCCATGTGCGGCCATCCACTGACCGCGCCGGAGCGGAGCAAAAAGCCGGTGATCACGTTTGCCGGATCCATCGCCAGCGCGGCCTTCATGGTCAGGAACGTCAGGCGGCTGCGTTGCAGGTCGCGGACGCCGCGCTCCGTGAGGTCCAACTGCTGGCATACCGCGGGATGATGCGCATGATGATGCGCCTGCTCGCGAGTGCCGATCTTGCCGACCGCGATGGCCCCGTCCACCAGGCGGTCTGTCCACGAGCGGTCGATGTAGAAAAAACGGATGGATTCATCGGGCAACAGGCGCGAGTCAGGGACCAGATAATCGAACGGCACGCCGATCAGCAGGCGAAGGTGCGCCAGGAAGGACTCCATGTACGGGGGCATCTCGGCTTCCGGCACGGCGGCCGCGACCTGCTGTGGATTGCTCATGCGCGCGCGCAGACTTTCACGTCCAGTGTTCCAGGCTGGTCTCATTGGTTTCCTCCAGTGCGGACCTTTACGTTGCTCAGGATGCGGTCGCGCGAGTTGTTCAGAGAGGTGAGCGCGGCGCTGTGGGCCGCTTCGGTTTCGAGCGTCGTGTTCTTGCGCGGCGTTTGCGCCGGCGGCTTCACCTCCAGGCCCGTCGCGCCGGAACTGCCGCCCAGCATCGTCTGCGCCTCAGCTACAGACGCGAGCCCCCACGCGGCGGTCAGAGCCTTTGGATTCATCCCCAGGGTGCGGCCCGCGGCTTTGAGCCCGTAGCGGTCAGCGATGGGGCCCGATCCGGAGACGCAGCGGCTGATGGCCCCGGCCGCCACCACCGGGGGCAGCGGGACATGCAGTTGCTCCTGGATGGTGGCCGGCAGTTGCAGCTTGATGCTCTTTTGCACTGCCGACAAGGTGGAGGCGCGAGCCGACTGCTTGAACGATTCGCGCCGCCAGCGCATTAGCTCTTGGGCCAGCCGTGCGTCTGCCGCCGCCAGCAGGCGTCCAACTTCAAACGCGGCGGCATACGAAACGTCTTCCGCACCGGTTTCCGGCGTGGCGCGCCGTGCCTGATCGGCGCTGTGATACGGCCCCAGCGGATCCCGCGTCAACTGGAATGGCGCCAGCGGCCCGCGATACCACACGACCTCTTCGGTTCCGCCGCGGTCTTGCAGCGGCAAGCGCAGATGAGCCGTGTCCGTGAGCGCGGGCTGGCCGGGCTTCTGTACCCTGCCCATCATGCCGACGTCAAGGTTTTGCATCAGCTCGTAAAACGTGCCTACGCCTTCGCAGGTGAACTGCCAGCTATAGAGAAGCACCAGGCGGGTTTTGCTTGGCAACACGGTGACCAGCTTGCCGAACTCCAGATCGGGAGAGGGCTCAAGGATCCGTTGCCGCGTGGAGAGTCTGAATCTGACGTCACGGACCGGGGCTGCGGTAACGGTGCGCACCGGCTTGGAGTCCGCGGTGGGCGGCGGGTCGCGCAGGACCAAGTCGGAGCGCTCCTCCAGAGAGACCAGGCAAGCGCGATACTTCTTGCCGGGATTCGGCACGCGGTTGGTCACCACCACCGCAAACCAGCCGTCGCTGCCCTCGACGTTGAGTTCGCGGTCTTCGATGTTCACCGAGCGGACGTGCGCGAGCAGCTGCAACTCTTCTCGGGAAGGCACGATTGCCCTCACCAAGGACTCATCTGCTTCCACCGCGTCGCAAAGAATATTCGGCGGATTTTGCAGGCGGTTGAAAACGTCGGCCGGCACCACGTTTTCCAGCGGCACGTTTTGCAGCAGAGTGTATTCACCTTCTTCAAACAGAAGGAGCCCGACCCAGGGCGCGGGATAATCCGCCGGGAGCCCCTTTCCATCCGAAGGCGGGCCAATCGGTTTGCCCTTATCAAGCGGACGCTCCCAGGGGAGGGTGCGGCGCTTGATAGCGATCTGGGCCAGGCTGTCGGCAAAGGGGCCGTGTCCGTTGGCGGGAGGAAAGACGCCGGCAACGAAGTCCGGAGGCAAGGTGAAGCGCGGCCCGGCAACCTGGAAGTAGATGGTGTTTTTCAGGCTGGGACTGCCGCCGTCGAAGGTGACGTTGGTTGCGGCTTCCAGACGATAGTTGTCGGGAGGCAACGGCGCCGTCGCGTAGTCATACAAGAACATCGAGCCTTTGGGTGGCGGAGCAGGATCACTCATGGCCGTCTCCTAACGATTGGTGATGGTGGCACGACCCGAACCGGCGTGGGCGGCAGCGGTGGCGCCGCCGGCAGGAGTTGCACCTGCACTGAGCCGCCGGGCGAAAGCGGGCCGTCTGCGGTGATTCGTTCCGGAACATCGCCGTGGAAGCGGTTGGCCCATTCGATGGCCTTGCCGGAAAGTCCCACCACGCCGCTGATGCTCCAGCCGGACTTGCTGGCTACGGAAACCACGAAGTGATCAGTCCCCGCAGTGCGACTCGCCACGTCGTAAAGCAGAGTGCGCCTTCTGCCGCCAGCGACTGGAATGGGGGGTGTCGTTAAGGTTGCGTTCTCCACCGCCAGCGCCAGGTCGCCGTCCGTGGCCGCGGCTGTGTCCTGCCCGTCAAGAATGATCATGACAGTGGAGACGGCGCTGGGGAGCCAGGTTTCCGTGGCGGTTTGCTCTTGAAGGATGTCGGCCACGCGCACCATGGCCAGCGAGGCGTTTTGCTTGCGCAAGCTCACGTTGGTCACGCGCGGCAGAATGACGCTGGAGCCGCGGCCGACGAAGGTCGAGGGCGCGATCTTCTCGCGAGAGTCGCCGGCTTGCCAGCCCACGGCAGGCAGCCCGAAGGCCGGCGCAGTGATAAAGCTGATGACTCCGAATCCTGGCGCCGGTGCCTTCACACCCGCGGGGAGCATTCCCATGCAGATGAAGACCACCGTGCTGGTGTTTTCCGGCGTGACGACGCGCTGCGCGTGGGGCAGCATTTCCTGGTCAAAGAGCACATGGCCGCCGCGGTCCAGGCAGATCACGCGGGCCACGCCTTCGCCTTGCACCAAGAATGTGTGACTGTGCTGCGGCGGAACGTCCCACACATGGGTTGTGCCGGAGGGCAACGACACGCCGGTTCCCAGCAGTTGGCTGGCGGCCTTATCAAGATCGGCGCCGTGCGCGGCCCCGGCGAGCATGCCGGTTTCAGGGTGCTGAATCGACCTGTGAGCGATGGCCGCGCGCGTGGCACGCGGCGCGTTGCTTGCGGGAAGGAGATCAAGTCGCGATCCCGCCAATGTCGTGGCCACTGGCGGTGCCATGCGGACCGCGTTGGGTATGGAGACTTTCACCGCGGTGGTCCGGGTGGCCGGCGGAGCGTCGGTGGTGGGCAAGGGACGGCCCTGCAAGGTGGCCCGCAAGCGCGGCCGCTCAAGCGCAACCGGGGGCGTCTCCGGTTTGCGGAAGATGGCCGGCGGCTGCGCCAGGCCCACTGGCTTCATGGTCAGTCCGGTCGATAGAGGCGCGATCAGCGGCGGAGCGGAACGCATCTTGAGCAGCGAACGCTGCGCCATGGAAGAAAGACCCGCGGAGCGCAGGCCCGACTGCTTGCGCAAGTCGGCGAACTGGTTTGTGCCGGCCAAGACTTGCGCTCCGCCAGCCAGCATCTTGTCGCTGCCCGCGGAGGCAATCTGCGCGGAGAGTTGCTCCGCTGCAGTCCCGATGACCTGGAGCCCGGTGAGCACCGGCCCGGTAAGCGTGGCGAAGGGTAGCGGCAATGATCTTTCGGGCAGATCATCGACCATGCCGGAGATGGGAATAAGCCGACTCTGCCCACGCATGACCGCCGATCCGGTAATACGCAAACCAGAGAGGGCCTGCAGCGTGTTGGCGGCAGCCTTCTGCTGGCCCTCCTCGCTAAAGCGCCAGGTGGCTTCCGGGAACAGGCCGCTGATCTGCTCGATGGTGAAGTGCTGCGCGTCAGTCTGCGCGGGCGTCATGGAGTCGCCGAGAAAGATGCGCATGTCATGAACGCTGCCGATGTGAAGTTTGTGCATCGCCGCCAGGTCGAGTGATGCGGCCCCGTCGGCAGGAGCCGGAGGCGCCAGGAAACTGGAGAAGCTGCTGGCCGGCATGCGCGATTCGGTGGTGAAAGCGAATTCCGCGCGCAGGATCCATGGCTGGTCTTTGCTGCCGGGCGCAGGCTTGGCTCCCGGGGGCTCAGGCGGCAGCAGCCCTTGCGTGATGCGCACCACCACCGGAGTATCGCTGGACGAGCCGGAAGCCAGATACTTCTGCTGGAAGATGTTGAAGTCGGTGATGTAGTTCGGTTTCTGGTTGGGATCGGCGCCGAAGCTGATGGTCACCGAGGTGACTGACAGGTCAACCGTCACATCGGCGTGGAGCTGCGGTCCCACAACGTGGACTGACGCGCCGAGAGAAATCTCCAGGTGCACGTGCCCGCACAGGATGAAGCACACTTCAAAATCAAGCGCGGCGCCGACGGAGACCCCGATTTGAATGTCGTAATGGAACGGGTCCCATGAAATCAGAAAGTTAGCGTACGCGATGAACCAGGCGCGCACGATGTCCAGGTCGTATGCCACTTCCAGGCGTCCGCCGGCCATCACGCAGGAATTGGTGAGAGCGAAGTAGGCTTCGCCCTTGATCGACACCGGGAGTTGGCGCCAGCGGAAGCCAAGGCGCGGAACATCGGGAAATTCCGCGGGCTTGTCAAACGCCGGATGGTAGCCGCCGAGGGTGAGAACAAACTGGCCGCGCGGGAACCACGCGAAGAAGGCAAAGCCGCCGGTCAACTGGACCTGGCGGGCAAAGATGTACGAGTTGTCGGTCAACTGCGCCTGAACGGAGAGAATTCCTTCCGCGGTACTGAAGCGCGCCTTCAACGCCAACTCCACGCTGGCAATGGCCAGGTCTTCCGAGGGCAGCGCCATGCGGCTGACGCCCAGGACGCCAATTTCAAAGCCCTTGTCCAGCGAAACATAGACCACCGCGATGGTGTGCACTAGAACGAACGAGTCGAACTTGACGCCGGCGGCAAACCACAGGCTGCCGCGGCGCGAAGGAATGGAGCCGGCAATCTGCCGCAGCGCGCTCATGGGATCGTTGGCGAAGCCGGAATCGTCGATGGCCTTGACCAAAAGAAAATTCGGGACCTGGTTCATGTCGCCAGGAACCAGCAGGCGGCGGTTGTATCCCGCGCCGCCGCCCAGCCCGGTGACGAAGAAGAACGGCGGTCCACCCAGCGGGAAGTTGAGCGCAACAAAAATGAACAGTGACGTGTACTGGCCGAGTTCATCGGAGGGCCGCGAGTACGCGCCGACGGCGGTCAGTCCCAGGTCGCTGATGTGGACGGTCAGCATGCCGTCATACTCAAGGGGCGGGCCGGGGTTCTTCAGCAGCCCTCCGGCGATGTCCAGACCGCCCTTGCTGTAGGCGACCGCCAGCCCGCGCAGATCCAGCGACCAGTCGCCGGGAGAGGTCAGCGAGCGCAGCGGAATGGTCACGGCCAGTTCATCGGCCTGCACCGTCAGCCCGGCCACGTTGACGCTGCCATCCACCAGCAGCGCGACCGCGGTCGAGGCGCTCAGGATCTCCAGCCCGATTTGATCGATATAAAGAGGACCGAACTGGCGATGAATCCCGAGCCAGATTGCCTGGTCGCTTCCCGCAATCTTGATGATGAACGTTCCGTTGCGGTAGGCGGCAAACAAGTCCACCGTGGGATGCACCGGCTGCGAATCGCCGCCCGCGCTGCCGCCATTGGAATTCAACAGGCTGGCCGCCACCGGGTTGCCGCCCGCGCTGCCGCCCAGCGCCTGGCCGAGAGGAATGCCGAATTGCTCGAGTTCAATTCCGGCGCCAAAGTTTTCCAACGCAATGCCGCCCGTCAGGTTGACGTTGAAGAACAGATATCCTGCCGCGCCGCCCATGCGCAGAAAAGATGTGTTGACCAGAGGCGAGTCGCCTTGCGAGAGCCCGACGCCGAGTCCGACCACTTCGAGGCGCGGAGCAAAGCTCAAGCCCGCGATGTTGAACAGGTACAGCGTGACGCCGCGATTCGCGTCGGGAATCCAGGTGGCGGGTTCGCCGAATTGCGCGGTCACCGTGAGGCTGCCGGCGTTGAAGTCCTGATGGCCGCGGATGCGCAGGCCCAGCTTGCCGCCTTCACTCACGAACTTGAGGGTGAGCGTGCTGCTGATAGGAATATCAATGCTCGCCGCCAGGCCGGTGAGCAGACCGGTCACCATGGTGGTGACATTGGGCAGCGGATGGGCCAGGGCGTCGCCGGCCACGATGATGCCCGCGCTGGTCAGGAGTTGGCGCAGAGTCATACCCGACCAAACGTTGGTCCCGAGTTTGGCCTTCGCCGCCTGGACAGCGAGGTCGGCAACGATGGGCAGCAGCCAGCTCTCCATCAACTGCACTGGGCCGCCGGGACCCAGATGCACGCCCGGCGAAGGTAGCAACTCGATATCGAGCGTGCTGTTGGTGCCCGCGCCCAGAGGCAGCAGATGCGCCTGGAAGCCGCCGCCGGAGAACGTGGCGGAAAACTGGGGCGCGGCGTTGATCCCGAGACTGGACTGCAGGTGGAAGGCCAGCGCCGCGGCGGCCTGCACGGAGTTCATCGCGTATCCAGCGCCCAGGGTTAGGCCGATGGGGCCGTTGTTAAGTTTGAAATCGGTGGCTTGCAGGTTCAGCGTGGGCCCGGCGGAATCCCACCCAAGCGTGACGGCAATCGAGCCGGAACCGAGCGCTCCCGGTGAGAACGTCCAGGTGACGGTTTGCGTAGCGGAGGTGATCGCGCCGGGCAAAACACCTTTCAGGGGCGACGCGGCGTTGTTGAAGAGCTGTTCGAAGGCGGAAGCAGCCTGCGTGCGGATGGTGGAGGAGAGTCCGCTGAGCCAGTTGCCTTGCAGCAGCGCGCGCAACTCGGTGGCGTGGCCGGCGAACTGGGTCGCGTCGTCGTAGAGATTGAAGGCCTTCGCCAGCTTGAGCACCAGATTGACGAAGGCCGGAGGCGCAACGCCGAAAGAGTTCACCACTTCGTCCAGGGCGGCCGGCAGAAGGGCCGCGGCGCCGCCGGCCAGCGTGCGCAGCCCGCTGAAAGTCGGCAAGAGCTGGATGGGCGGCGATCCGTCGGGCGTGATGCTGAGCGTGATTCCTCCCGGCGCGATGGCGAAGGCCACGGTCACGCCCGGCCAGGTCCCAGGCAGCGGAATGTGAAGTGAGAGCGTTCCGGCGGGCAAGACATGCCGCAGCGGATCGATGTTCGCGTCGAGCTCAAATCCCAAGACGCCGCCGATGTTCGTGGTGGTGGCCAAGCGCAGTGTGATCGTGCCGGTGCCGGTAGCGGAGAGGCGCAGGCCCGCGGGCAGTCCCAGGCCGGGCCCGGCGGGCGCGCCAATTGCGCTGCCAATCGCACTCAGCAGCGCATTGATCTTGGCGGCATCAAAGCCGCCTGATCCCGAGCCGAGAGAAGACCCGCTGCTGAACGAGCTGCCGGGAGAGGCCAGGAAGCGGTCGATGGGGCCGACGTGGAAACTTGCCGGCAAGATGGATTCCAGCAAACCGGAGACCACGCTGGAGAGCAACAGCCGCGGGACCAGGCTGCTCAGAGCTGCCGTGATGGCGCCTGCCGCGGGCAGGGGAACCAGAGTGAGCGAATCCAGCCACGGAGGCGCAGTGATGCTCAAGTGCTTGGTGCTCTGCGCGTAGGTGAGCGTGGTGGCCGCGAGCGAGAAAGACAGGTCGAGTCCCGTGGTGAACGCGGGAACGTTGACGCGGGCATCAAAGGCCAGCGAGTCGGTGGTCCCCATCGTGAGCTTCCCTGTGCCGGCGGTGCGGACGCCGATTTGCCACTCCCGCGTGTTCGATAAATAAACTTCCAACGGTCCGGCGCCAATGGGCATCGTCCACGGCCCTGCAGGCGGACCGCTGAATCCCAGGAAGCCCGCGGGGTCGCCGAAGGCCGCGGGCAAGCGCGGCGCAAGATAGGCGCGCGCATCGGTTTGGATGGCCAATAGGGCGTCGGCCGAAATCCCGGTTCCGCCGTGCGGGTCGGGCACGGCTACGCCGAGTTTGCTCAAGGCATCGAGCAGCACGGCAACTGACGACCCGGCGAGCGGAGCAGGCACGCTGATGGTTTGGAGAACCGCGCCGAGCAGCGGCGAAGCCAGCGAATCGGCAAGCTGCGTGAGCGAGACGGAAGGACCATGAAACGCCGCTTGATGCAGGCGGACGAGCGGTGTCACGGTGATCGAGCTTTCGCTGGGGGCAATCGTCGCGCCCAATTCCGCCCAGCGCACACGCACGTCCACCAGCGGCGCGCCCTCTCCGGCATACGAATTCGGTGCCCCGGCCAGCCAGCCATTGACGCGGCGCAACGTCGCCAGAACAGTGAGCGAGTGAGCCGGACGAGCCGGCTGAGCCGCGCCCGAGGTCAAGGCGATGCGAAATGCGTCGGCGCGCAGCTTCGCTTCGGCCTGCACGGCCCCGGCGGGCGCGCCGGGCACAGCAAGCGTTGAACGCAAGCCAAAGCTGATGTGCGTGGGCGCGGGTGTTGCCGCGCCGGCAGCGCCTGTGGCCAGCGCGGTGATGGCCTGCTTCACGGCGGCAAACAGATCGCCGTCCACAACTCCGCCGAGAGCAAAGGCCCGCACGCCGCCGGTGTCCGCGGAAGGAGTCGTGGAGAAGCTGCCCACCGGATAAGGGAACGGCTTAGGAAGTCCGCCTGGAGACTCGGGAGGCAAGGCGCCATCGAGCGCCTGGCGCAGGTGGTCAATGGCGTCTTGGAGCGGACCGGCAGGCAAGGCCGGGGTCAGACGCTCAATGAGCCGCACGGATTCCGCGGTGGCTGCGTCACGCAGAACCGTCAGCGGAGCGCCTGCATGCGGAGAGCCGATGGTGATCAGTCCGGCGACCTTCGCGGCGTTCGCCGCACAATAGGCGCGCGCCGCGACGCCCGCCGTGGAGTGCGCCAGCAGAATGACTTTCTGTCCCGCGCGAATTTCCGCCAGGCGGTTAACGATGCGGCCGATCTGCGCGGTGAGCGAGGCCAGGTTGCCCGTGCCTTCGTCGCGGAGATCTGCAGTGTAGTAGTCGGCAGTCACGGTCACGCCGCGCAGGTCAACGCTGGCCGGGTCCACACCGGGCACGCGTAGATCGAAATGCGCGGCGACGTTCGTGCTCCCGGGCCGCGCACTCTCGGCTTGCGTCAGGAAGGCCTGCCAAGTCCTGTGGTCAGAAAACGCCGGGCCCAGCAGGAGAACGCAACGCGCCCCGCCGCCAAGCCATGTATTCAGCTGGGCCAGCACCTGGCTGATTGCAGACGGATCAGAAGGCTGCTTGGAATGCGCCGAGCTCAGGGCAGTGCCAGTGGTCCACGTGCCGCCACTCGGGATTTGCGAGCTCACCGGCACGACGCCGTCGCTGGTGGCAAGGTGAGTGGCCAGGCCGTCGAGCGCTGAGCCCAGCGGATCAAGGTCGGACATGGCCAGCGCGTCGCGGACTTCAGGCAAGAACGGCTGCAGGCGGGCGGCTGCTTCCAGCAGAGTCTGGAAACCGCCGGCGGTGGAGATCTTCGCGGCCACCGGCGCCAACCAGTTCGACGGTGGGCCAGCGGGCTCGAGCCAGGCGAGCAACTCCACGGGACGCACCGCGGTGGCGGCCACCGGCAACGACCAAGGATCTTCGTACACACCGCTGCCCGCGAGAGGATTGTCCGCCATGGGAGGCCCCGCTGCAGGTGTGGCGGGGAGCGCGTCGCCGATCAGGGCGCGCAGCCAATCGAGGGCCTGAGGCAGGAAGGGCGTGCCGTCCGCTGAGACTTTGACGGCAACTCGCGCCACCCAGTCGCGCAGGGCGCCGAAGGGATCCGTGAACATGGAGCCGGCGCCGCCGGGGTCGCGAAGCACGGGCCAGTCGGCTTGAAGACCAGGCAGGTTGCCGCCGAGGCCGGTGAGCGCGGCGAAGGCCATGCCCGGCATGTTGGCCCAAGAGAATGCCGCGCGGGTGGCCAGCAAACGCACGAGCGATTCAAGTTGTACCGTGGAAATGCCGATGCTCGCCGGATTGGTGATGTCAAAGGGCGCGGCTGGCGGAAAGACAAGCGAACCCACGGTGACGGTGGTCCCGTTGCTGGTGACGCGCAGGTTGTTCAGCGCGCCACGCAACGCCAGCGGAGCTCCGGGGTTCCAGTCCAACGTGATGCCCAGAGAATCCGCCGCGATGGTCATTCCCGCCAGCGCGGGAGCGGACGGCGCGGGCTGCAACAGGAACTGGGCATGTTGCCCAGCCATGAGACGAACGTCGCCGGAGCCGGAAGCAGGCAAGTCGAAAGCCAGAAGCTCTGCCAGCCACCAGAACAGCCACGGGCTGCTCGAAGCGGAGAGCCGCAGGCCTACGCGTAACAATTGCGGATCGGCGGCGTTGCCGGATTCCTGCGCGTTCCAGGCCGCGAGTTCCAAGCTGAGAGGCCCCGCGGTTTCCAGCGAAATGCGCCAGGGATCGGTCCTTTTGCCCGTGCCGGCGACTGCGCCGCCAAGCCCGACGAGAGCTCCGATCTCCGCCAACAGGAATCCCCAGTTGTGCGGCGCGCTCAGCAACGCCGCGCGATGAACGGAAGCGATGGTCCCCGTGGGATTGGAGACCAGCTTGGCCAAGTCGCCATCTGCAATGGTAAACGGCCACGCCGCATCGCCCGCTGGCGGGAGCAGCCCAACAAGAGCCGCCAGGTGCTTGGCGGTCGCGTTGTTGCCGAGCGCCGCCAGAATGGCCGTCTTCACCGCTGCGCTCGCGGCGGCGACCACGCTATCGGCGTGGGTCAGATCAATTTGGTCGTAGTGCGTCCCGGAGAAATTGACGTTCAGCAGCTCAAGCAGCGGCGTGAGGGCCGAGCCGTTCCAAAAAATTCCGCCATGCAGCGAATCCACGGAGATAGTGCCGCCGGGAGCAATCAGGGCGCCGACGCCGCCGGGCGCGCGCAGCACCACGCTCGCCGAGGGCAGCACTTGGGCCGGGGCCGTCCCCGAAAGCGGGATCGCAACCAGCATGGCCTGGGCTTCCAGGCGCACCGGAGGAGTGGCTCCGCCCGGCACGACCAGCGCGCGAAGACCCACGTTCAACTGCTGGCCAACCTTGCCGAGGAGAACGTCCAGCTCCGAGCTTGCGCCATCGAGGGCGAGCAGGCGGACGCGCCAGGGATCATCCAGTGTACCGGCGCCGGCGGTTGCCACGGTCGCACCAAACAGTCCGGCGAGATGACTGAGCCATGCCGTGATGCCGCCGGAAGAGACCATGGCGTTGAGCCAGCCCTGCAGGGCCGCTGGGCCTTGCAGAATGCCGGCGAAGGGGAACGCAGGAATGGCTGCGTCGCCGAAGCCGAGCAAGGGCATGAAGTGGGCGGCCACGGCCGCGGCTTCTCCGGCGGCAGCCCCGGCAATTTCATGCAGCTTCTGCGACACCAGACCCAGCACCAGCTTCATGGCCTGCGAGTCGAGGTGGGCGGGGTCAAGCGGCGTATCATGCGCGCCGGAGCCGTCAAGATCCAGGCCTTCAAGCACTACGCTGGCGGTGGCTGTTCCAGCCAGCGGGGCCAGGTGGATCACAACGTTGATTGCGGCCAGAGCGATGGCTTGGGCGGGGCGCGTCCAGTTCAGTTGGACGCGCAAGCTGACGTCGAGCGGGCCGTCCGCAGTGCCGGCGATGGGAGTTACGCTGGTTCCCTGCAGGCTGATCAGCGGAAGGCGCGCGCGCAGGGCCGCCGACGGCGTGCCGCTGGCTGGCGAAGCGTGGAACTCACCTCCGCCGCCGATAACAATTCTTCCTCCGCCGACGTCGGCGACTGTGAGATAAACGTTGCCTTGCGCCTGGTCGCCCAGGAGCGGATGCCATTTCTCGCCGGATGCGAGGCCGGGCGGGTTCTGCGGAGGAAGAAGCTGGTCGAGCAGGTCCAGAAAAGCGCTGCGCTGGTCGGCGTTGGAGAATATCTTGCCCAGGTTGTCCAGCGGCTGTGAGAACCAGTGACTGTTCAGGGAACCATCGCCATGGAGCAGGCCGATGGCTTTGCCCGAGTCCTGCACCTCGCGCAACAGGACGTCGGTGCTCATCTGATGACTCCCGCAATGACGGTGAGAGGCGCGCCGGCCAGGAAGACCAGTACGCCCGGAGTGGCACTGATGGCCCGGGGCGCCAGCTTGTACTTGGCGGCAAAATCGGCAGCGATGGCCAGCAGCGCCGACCAAACCGCACTGCGCACGATGGGACCCCAGCGCCCAGCCAGCACCGGGTTGCCGCGCGGCAGTTCGTCCGTGACGGCGACCAGGCCGGCAGGATCGTTGGCGGCCCCGGTGGCGAACACCACCACCAGAGGAGTGCGCCCGGTCTGGTCGGTCTCCAGGTCGATGGAAATCAGTACGCTGCGATTGAGCACGCGTGCGCGGACGGAATCAAGGTGGACGAGGACTTCATCGCCGCCGTCAACCCATATCACTTTCTGCAGTGGCGCGCCGGTCGGTTGCGGGAGCAGGGCGGAGCCGTCGGCAGGCTTGCCGGCCAGGCGTGCGGCCAAGGCAGGGCCCAGAGACTGCTCGGGGAGCCGGTCTGTCCCTCTCGGCGGTCGCGTGATACCAGTAGCCACGGGTGCCTCCTTGAGTCAGGCAGCTGTGGGCCCCAGGATCCCAATTGCGAATAACAGGCCGATGGCGCGAGGCTATCGGCGGTTGAGTCATCTGTTTGTGGCGCTGGCCTTTGTCGAAGTTTGCGATGCCGGTTCTGCCCGATGTACAGCGCGACAGCTCCGCACGAACGCATTGCCCGGACGAAGATGGCGCGCGCGATCGAGCCAAATCATAGCCAGACAGAGCAGCGGCAAGAGCAGCAGCATCGTCTCCAAACTTCCGCTACCTGCATCCGGCGAGACGCCGACCAAGCGCTCAATGAAATTCACAATGACCTCACCTCGCGGCAAGCAATCGCGTATGTCGGCTTAAGACGCCACGCAACTTTACCAGAGTGGCCACGTCCACGGTTGGACATTTTAACTCTTGCAGTTTGGTGATGAAAGCGTCGGGGGCGTTTCAAGGCTCATGTTGTTTCTGGGATTGGCGGAAGTTTGCGGAGAAGAATCTCGCGTTGTCAGGCCAGCATCAACCGCAAGTCTCGCTCCCATTTGCGAGTGTCAATGCCCTCAGTTTCGAGCATGTTTCCGTACTTTCCAGGTGCGGCCGTTTTTACGTAGCCTTGTGCGCTGCGGATCTGCTTGCGCAGGCACCTCCATGCGCTCCTGCTCGCAATGGTCCACGACCGGACACGCCCAGCCACGGAAACTGCGTTGACGGGCCTGGCTAGATCTTGCTTTGCGCGCAACGCACTTGAGGTCCGCAACAGGAGATTCAAAAGGAATCGGCTTCGCATTCCGCTTGGCGGTTGCAGACTGAACGTTCCAAAATCATCTCTTTCTGAAACGCCAATTCGCCTCTCACCGCCCCTTCTACAATCAGGCAGTTGCGATACTCTCCGCAACAACGTTTCTGGAACGCCTTAACGCGTTCATCATTTCGTAGTTCCGCGAAATCCTTGCCGGCGCATCTCCAACCAGCTATCAACCAGCGACATGCGGAACCGCAGGTAAGTTCCCTTGCCACGGGCCGAGCTGCGGGGCAGGCACCAGGAACCGAAAACTCGGTGAACGAGCCCGTACGGACAGCGGCAGAGATTCCGAATGGCGCCAGCCAGGCCGAACAAGAAGTCCTCAAGATCACTCAAGAACTAACTGACGCCACGGTCCGAAATGACGTAGACGCAGTGGGGCGCATCTATGGCGACGATTACTTGTTTGTGGCGTTCAACGGCAACCTTGAAAATAAAGAGAGCCAGCTTGAGGCTTTTCGATCAGGATTCATGAAATTCTCCGCCGCCACCATAGAAGACGTAGTCGTGCGCGTCTACGGCGACACGGCTGTTGCCATAAAACGCCGGACGCAGGTGGCAACTGTCGGTACCCGAACCAACCCCGGCGCCCGCCCACGTGTAACCAGTGTGTGGGTAAAGCGCCAAGGTCGATGGCAACTGGTCTCCGGTCAGGTTACGCCCACCCTGGAGAACCCACCGGCACAGACGGAAACAAACAATGCTGGTGCGTCCGGCCAGACCCGTACCATGGACGACGAAGCCGCAATCCGGAAGCATGTCGCAGACTATGTGCTTGCATATAACACGCATGATTGGGAGAAGATGGGCGCGTTGTTCACGGATGACGGAGATGGTCTACGTTCTGGGCGGCTGGCGAAAGGAAGATCTGCCCTCCGCGATTTATTTATCCAGAGCCATTCGACCACCGCAAAAACATCCCACCTGACGCACGGTCGAGAACATTCGCTTCCTGAAACCCGATGTTGCGGTGGTTGACGGCACTTACGAAGCTACAGGTATGACAGACGAGAAAGGAGGTGCAGCGCCCGACTTACGTATGTGGGTCACTGACCTCGACAGAATGGACGATCGGAACCGTTCTGACCGCACAGCTCCGGCCCAAGAACCCGGCCGGAATCCTGAGCATAGTTCACGATAGCCAACACGTTGCACAATCTATTTCAGGGAAAGAATTTGTGGCCGAAGCCTCATGTTTCCTTGTGCTTATGCGCTTTCAACGATCTTGTGCCCTTCGAACTTGGCTGCTTGCACGACGGCGGCTAGCGTTTTTGCTTTCTGGAGAAGGTGCTCGACCATCGCGCCTGAGACTTCCGTGCCAATGGCTAATTGTGCCGACGCAAAGTAGCAGGGGTGATTTGATTCCAGAACATACAACCGGCCGCTTGGATGTTCCAGAATGTCAACTCCACCGAATTCATGCCCCAGCGCGCGAACCGCCGCAACGGCGGTTTCCTCCAAACCCGCAGGCGCGGGAACCCGGTAATCTTCTTCTTCGTCGCTGCCGGAGGTTCGGAAATCGTCCTTATTCGTGACGTTGCGGTAATGCGACACCACGCGATCTCCCACTACGACGGCACGCCAATGCGTGGCCGGGTGCACATAGGCACAAAGCACCGGGTGGTTTCCGCTGGCGAGCGTGTAATCGACAACGGAGAACAGGCTGGGCAGGGAATCGATTCGGGTCACGCCCATCCCGCGAGAGAATCCGGCGAATTTCAGAATCACCGGGAGCCCACCCATCCGCTCCACGTACCGGCGCAGCAAGCAGCGGTCACCGGTGGTGACGTGCACCCAGTGCGGCACAGGTACACCAGCACGCTGAAGGACCAGCAGCGGGTTGGCTTTTCGCTCCAGGGGACCGTCGGCGCTCGAATAGAACGTAGCCACACCCTTTTGATAGAGATGCTCCTCCACAAATCCGGCGGCGCCGGAAGTTCCGGCGCAATACAGCATGTCGCCCGGGCTGGCACGGCGGGACGGCTCGTAGTCGAAGGTAGCCGCATCGATCTCCACAAACTCGATGTCGCGCTGCTCACATGATTCACGAAGCAGCCGCACCGTCTCTGCGGGAACGTTGGCGTTAATGAAATAGAAGTCGGGCATATCCAACCGAAGGGGTCTCTTGCAAACACAACACCTCGTCCAACGGAATTACTTTTTTGTGTGCGTGCCGGTTGCCCGCCGGCTGCTTAAAAACCGGTAGGCTGCTTCCGGATCATAGAACTGGAAGCACAGATTGTCGGTGTTGATGGCAAGCCGCCAGTTGTCGCCGACCGCCGGGTCCGCGATGTGTTGAAGGATCAAGTAAGTCTTCCTCTCAGAATCGCCGGCCAGGAATGGTGGCCAGTACGGGTCATCCTTCGGTAAATCGAAACCGGCTTTCGTGAAGCGAGCTAGGGCTGCGGGCGACTGTCGGACGTCCCATCCAAATGTGGTTTGCATGACTTTGAATTTCATGTCGTGGTTGTTGGCGTTCAAGTCTCTCGAGTTTATCCAGGCCTTGACTCCATAACTCCCTACCCAACTCTCCTCCAACTCCGGGAATTCCGACAGTTTGTGCCCAACCAGCTCATACACCTTCGGCCAGGAGGCCCTCATCTTCTGCTGGAGCAGGTCGCTTTGCCGCGCCGATTCGATGATCTCATCGGTCGTCTTTTTGAAGTCGCTCTTGCGGCGTTTTTCCGCATCCTGCTGCCGGTTCCAGTCCTGCTTATCGTCAAATTCGCGGTCATGGTTCTTGTTGCCGCGCTCCTTGTTGTCGGACTCGCTATTCGCTGCCTTGCGGCCGCTCTCCTTGTTGTCATATTCGCGATCCGCCGCCTTGCGGTCGCTCTCCTTGCTGGCTGACTCGTTGTACTGGATGAGACCACCCGCCCTCGCGGAGACTCCAGACATCATCCAGGCCGCGGCCCCGACAACCGGTGCAATCCGCACCAGCAACGCGCGCCGCGAGACATTTCCCTCGCCCACTGGCGGGGCTACGCGTTGCTCGATGAGACCGGCATCGGCCAGAAAATCAAGTGCGGCAAAGACCTCCTCCATATACACGACCCTTTCATAGGCCTGGCCGGCGGCCTGAGCCAGGGCTTCAATGTTGCGAGAGCCGTCACAAAGATCCCAGATGAGTTCGGCCAAAGGATCGAGAACGAACTCGCGGCCAGCATCGACTATCTCAAGTCGCAAAAGACCATCGGTGCCGCGTACCATCTCATCGTTGCGAATCGCCTTAGGTTGCATAACCAACCCCCCTCAAGCTGCGCGGTTCTCGCCGCGCAATTAAGCACCAGGTGTCCGCGACCAAAGTGCAAGCTTTCCTGGACACCGTGCTAGATAGTGAGTCCGGGTGAAAGATCATTGCAGATCTTCACTAACGGCCTAGTAAAAACCAGTCACCTGTCAGCGCTCTTGCGGACTTTTTGACATAAACATCCCCATCTCTGGGCTGCCACGTTCGGCAAAATCGCTGGAAACTGCGACCTGCTGCGGCAAGTCTTCCTTGAACCCTAGTAGACCTTTTCCGTCATACTACGAAGTCGACGGATATGGCTCACTCAACAACCGCAACACTATTTCCTCCACGTGTTGTTGAGGTGCAAACTCATGGTCGTGGAAAGCGAGCCGTTCCAAATTGTCGACCTCCGCGCTGGAAGATGGAATGCCTGTCGCCGCGAATCCTGCTTGCGCTTGGCGGCAGCCGACGCCATCGTGATTGATATTCCCCCAAGCCGTTGTCACATTGCCTCCTCCAAATGAAGCGATCGGCGAATCGTTTATTTCAGGGCAAGGTCAGGCCGACCGACCGGTAGCCGGGCGCGCTGACCGTGGCTGTGCACTGCACGGTCCCGCCGGGGGACATGCGCTTGACTGGGCCCGTGGGCCGGACGGGTGTCGGCTCTCGGCCTACCTTCAGCTCGGCTGAGTTGGGAGCGTCCAGAAAACACGGTTCGTAGGTGATGACGGCTTTGCCGATCGCATTGCTGACAGCGCCTGCCGAAAGATTCGCACCTTCCGGGTATACGACAGCTACAGTCACTCCGTTCAAAGGAGCGCCACCCCACGACACGGTTACAATATCCATCAGAGCTGAGCCCGGGAGCCTGACTTGGCCGGCAGCGAGACACGATTTGCCATCGATAGTCGCGCAGGCGGAAGCCGATAGTGGGGGGCCCGGCCGATAGATCGTAGCCACGAAGCTGCTAATTCGGCCGCCCGCGTTGCTGACCACGACGGCAAACTCCGCGCCATAGTCGGAAGCAGTCACGGGTGGCGTGACGTAGGTGGAGGAAGTCGCCCCACTGATGGGCTTACGGTTCTTCCACCATTGGTAGCTGAGGGGCGCAGCACCGCCCGCAGTGACAGAGAAGGTCACAGTCTGGCCAATGGACGTAGTTTGACTCACAGGCTGCTTCGTAATCCCAGGGGTGGCCGCCGGGTTGATCGTTGCCGCGCCACTCCATAGACTTTCGCTGGAGTTCTTCACCAGGACTTTGAACTCTGCGCCATAGTCGGTTCTGGTCACGGGCGGAGTGACGTAGCTGGCGGAAGCCGCCCCGTTAATGACCGTGCCGTTCTTCCACCACTGATAACTCAGAGGCGCAGTACCCGTCGCCGTGACAGAGAACGTCACAGGCTGGCCAATGAAAGCAACTTGACTTACGGGCTGGTTGATAATCGAGACGGGTGGAGGGGAAGCGGCAGCGGTAGCTCCTGCGTAATCACCTGAACACTGCCCTTCCCCTGCCACCGTCACAACGAACGAGCAGTTCAGATATCCTGCCTTCATTACCAAACCGCGACAGCTTGCAAGGGGAGCAAGGGCAGCCTTCGAACAGCCGGATGAGTCCAGTGTTACCGTACCATCCGAAGCTGTTTTGCCTGAGACTAGTGTGCGTCCCTGTACGTCGAGGAGATTCACCGTTGCATCGCCAACAGGCGTCTTTGTCAGCGGATCCGTAACGCTCCCTGAAAACCTGTTCGTGGAGGAAAGGCGCGCCTTCGCTGCCAGTACCGGCGTCCAAAGATCGACCCGTTGATATCCGTACGACCCCGCGTGGATCGGACAGGCAGGAGAGGGCGCCCCAGGGAACCTTGCACCCGGAATTGACTGCGGCCCTGACTGCGGGCACGCGCCGAATTGAAGACGTACGGTTCCGTCCGCAGCAGTCTTGGCGCCCGATTGCGCTTGATAAGCGCCGTCCACCCACACGTCCACGCCGGGCACAGGTAGTTTGGTCCCAGGGTCGGTAACCGTCACCGCCACAGTCAGGGGCGATTGTCCGACGATACTCGCTTTTGCCGACAGCGGTCGAGGCGGCACGGAGCAAAACACCCGATACAGGGCTTTGAACCGTCCGTAAGCTCCGTTGGCGCTGCGCCCCCGAACCATTACATGCACGTGGATACTATTGGCGCCAACGGTTATTTGAGCACCGGTGTTTGAACCATGCAGACCCGCATTGCCATCCTCGACTGTATTGAGGTTGGTCTCATTGGGCGCCGTCCCCACGAGTTCTTGATAGTCAAGTCGATACCCGCTCGGGCAGGCAGCCGGTAGAGCAATGTCCTCGTCAACTGTCTGAGCAGCGCAGTGCCCCGCCAGGCAGTGCTCTGATAAAACCGCAATCCCACGCAGCGTCTCCTTGTGTCCGGGGTCCGGCAAGCCCTCAATCAGATCTGGCGGATGAAACTCCGTCCATCGCATGGGGTCCTCTGGTCGATCGTTAATGCCATTGCCCCAGGCTATCTTGATGTCGTTGTCCTTTGCGAGGTCGGAGCAAAGCAATCCGAAATTGCCGCAGGCGAAGGTTGGAAGGCCGGCTTGATGCTCGTGCGGTTCGTCGGTTACCAATGAGCCGACCACCCTGACATACTGACCTTCCGCCAGCGGATTCTGCCCGGTCGGATTGAGCGGATTGAACGGCCAAGACACCTCGGGGCACCCAGCAGCGTTGGTGAACCGCCAACCCGCTGGTAGCGGCTGCTGGGGATGATCACTCGGTCGCCAGCCCCACAGTTCTAACTCGACCGTCGGCGTCGAAACAGCCTTCTCGCGCGCGCCAGTGTTGCTTGGTAGATATGCATTAAAGTAAATGTCCCCTACTCTAAATAGTCGACTAAGATCGATTCGCTGGCTCCACGCCCAAGCAGAATCAACTTCAAGCTGATAGTGCCAATCAGGATCGTCTCCATTGCACGTGGGGGATATACCATGGATCCACCCGCGTAGTTCGACTATCTGGACGTTGCGAGCGGGGCATGCCGCACTTGTGTGGGAAGTAGCGAGCTGAACGGGATACCACTTCTTCCCGTCTGGTATGGGTCGTGTTCCCTTCATGTCACTAGCGACGCATGATCCTGGCGTCGTAGCCCCTCCTCCACTCTGCGCTCGCAAGCTCGGCTGCAGAGCCTGAAGAACGAACACAAAGATAAGATCAACGATTAGAAGGTATGCTCGGCGTCTTGTCATGGCGCGTCCTCCCTTTGCTGTTCACGCATCAGAGGTACCCGCTAACCTCTTAGCGCTAAAACTGGCATCCCGCCTGCGGTTTCTGCCGGACGGATGATTGCTAACTAGGCAATTGCTTGCTCCACTATGGCGTTGAGCTTCTTCCGCTCTGCCTCTGAGCGCTGTACCTCACGAAAAAGGCCAAGCGCAGTTGAACGACAAACCTTCGGCCTGGATTTCCTACTCTGTTTACGGGTTGCAGCGGGGGGCAGGAACAAAATTAACCAGCTTTTCCTGGGGCGCTAACGGAAGCGTCGAAGACGAAAGACGAGAGGATATAGGCCAGCAATAAGGAAGAAAGACTTATACAAGACTTTCCGCTGAACTTAAACCGAGGGGAATTTATCGAGGAGTTCCAACCGGGGCCGAAAGAAGCTATTGGCTGCTGACGACCGTAGGCGGAGATCCGCAGTTGGGCAGCGCAGCGCCGTGGTCGATATTATTCATCCAGCCGAGAAGCTTGCATGCCAAGTAGTCGCTGAGCACTCGGTGATCCCAGTTGGAGGCATTACCTGCCCAATCCGTCCAGTGGGTCACCGTCGTTTGGTCCATGGGCATCGAGTAGTCATATCCACAATTACTGCGCCCCGCAGTGGGGACTGGCTCTGAGTCTGCGGCTAATGCGGAATCAATGTTGACGAAGGCCGGCTGATAATCCAAATCGATCTTCCTCTTTCCGCACAGTCCCGCGTTTGGACTCGTACCTAATACGACAAACCCTTGAACGTCAGACTCATTATTGGCATCGGTCTTGGTCAGGTAACCTGATCCGGCAACACAGTCGCGCTTCCATCCGGTGATCGTCTTGCCCGCATATGGACAGTTGATACTTAAAGTGAAAGAAATATTGATGAGGCTATTGTCGACGCCCATAAGTGCGTGGTTATAGACATCACCGTAGGAGACAGCAAAGTGAGGAACACTCTGGGGCGGCCAACCCAGCCCGGAAAAATAGCTGTCGTGAGCCTGGCTCGAAGACACACAAGTCCACTGTGAGGGGTCTTTTCCGATTGTTTCATCATTCGGGTTCAGGTTGCGGCCGCAACTACATTGAGGTGCGTTGAAGTCAAGCGGGTTAGCGGCTAAGGGATTGGGCGTTACTCGCGTATATCGGTTCCAAACCTCCTTGCCATAACCACCGCAGCGAAAAGCCAGGCGCGAATCCTCGCCCTTTCCGAAATTGAGTCCTTTGTGCGGCGTGTCGAGGCTGTACCAGGCGCTTGTGTTTGCAACGGTTGAACTGTTGTGGGTGAGGGCTTGGCGGACCAGCAATCCTCCCACGCCGACACCGATGACCTGGACTTTCTTTCCCGTCATTGCTTGAGCTTGCTGAATCCAGTTACTGATCTCGGTATCGAAGGCGCTGATCGGCTGCGAACCATCTGCAAAATTGCCGATTGAGACAGTGAAGCCGTCGCGCAGCAGAGCACCAGCCAACTTGCGAGTTGCGACGAGTGCCATCGTGGATGTTTCTTCATTTGCAGCGTCCATATCGGGAACGATGACCACGGGATGATCGAGCGACGATCCTCCTTTCCAGGTTAGCAGTTCGGAAGTATTCGGCCGTGAGGCTCCGCCGTAGTGCGGATCGGACAAATCCCTGCGTTCCGGCTTGGGCGTAACATTGCTGAACGTGATCGTACCGCCGTTGTCCACCTCATCTCCAAACGACGTACCAGGTAAGACCAGCACATCCCATCCCCACTGATCCTTGTTTGCGACCCCTGTGACCTTCATGTCCGAGAGCACGCACTTGATATTGAACGGGTGCCCATGGTTGTCCTGGCAAGGTCGCACATAAGCAGGTATGGCCAATACTGCCTGGCCATTAGCATCGGTATGCCCCACAAGATTTACATAGAAGTTGCCTTTGCACCACGCCCAAGCACTAGGGCATGTACCTTCAGCCTTCCCATAGATGGTGAGACCCGGACGCGGCCGGTATTCGAGGCCGTCAAGAACTCGGACGTACGCCAGCCATTGGCTGCCGGCGCTGCCCGATCCTGCACCGCCGCCGGATGAGCTCTCAGCAGGCAGCGAGACACCAGGGGCCGGTTTTGTATCAACGCTGACGATGGAACAGCATGGCCCCTGCGCCTGAGCGGTCAGCACGAGCGACGCGCTGGGAGCCGCACCGGGAGCGCAAGAAGGTTGCGCCGCAGCTTGGCCCAGCAGCGCCCCTGTCAAGGCAACAAGAATCCAACGGTAGGCGACACCCCTGCCCCATCCTACGTGAATGTTCCTCATGGCAGCCCCCTTCCCGTGGGTTGTTCCGGCCTGGCAGTGGGCTAGAATCTACACACGCAGAGAGTGTAGGAGTTTTGGCTCAGCGGCCAAGCGCGATGTGTTGGTAAAACGAATCGGCATCCAAAGTCTTGAAGCGCCGCTCAAATTTCTTTCAAAAAGTTCTCAAAGGCCCCAACTGTTTCCTCGCGGTGACCACCAGGTTGTTTGGGTGCTTGGATTTCGGGAGCGTGCTCTCGAAGGAACTCCCGGCCCTTTTTTGTAATAGTGAGTCCCAAGAGCTTCAAAGCTCGTTTTGCTTCTGTCGAATATAAGGGGAGATCTTCGCTGAGCATCGCAAACGTGTCCTCACGTCTGTGTGAAGTAGCACCCAATTATGCCATTCAGGTGAGCACCACGACGGCCAATCGTGCGCCTGCGCATCGCTCCACCAAAGACCCGCCTCAGCCCACGGTGTGCAACTTTTTGGGCGACCCAGCCCCCCGCCGCGCTCCCGCACCCCGCAGCTGGTGGTGTAGCAAAACGCCCTCAATGCGTAATACCCCGGCAAACAGCGCAGGGGAGAAGGGAAAGAGACCCCCTCGGAGCGCCCCCTCTCTGGTCATGTAGAACTGAGCTGTTGTCAGCATGTAATCGCGCTCATGATTGCTCTCGCATACTGCACCCTTGGATTGCTTGTTGGCTTCATTGCCGGCTTAACCTCGTCGCCAGTCTCGGCAACACTTATGGCGGCACTGTTTACATTTGTGGGGGGTAGCGGTGCATACCTCATTCAAATGAAGCCGTCGGAGCGGAAACTGGTGAGCACGGCTATCTTCTGCTTCTCGCTGTTTTGCCTGATCGGGTTGATCGGCGCCGTCTCAGTCAAGGTCAATAGATTCCTGGACGTTACAGATATAGCCGGAACGGAGAATGCGATTTACTTAAAATCGGAATGGTTTTCGAGCCTCGATGCGATTAATCAGAAGTACACGCAACAAATAATTTCTGCCGACGAAGCGTACAGGGATACATGGGCCGAAATCCAGAAGATCCGGACTAAGAAATGAAGAGGATCTATCGAATCGCAAAACAGACAGGCATCGCGACAGGACTGCTTGTCCTTGCTCTGTCGCATTGCCATGGTCAAGATCCGTCGCAGGCAGTGGTGCGGATCTTTACTGTCCGTCCCGGCAGCAGTGCAACGAGCCTTGGGGCTGGCGTGTTCATATCTGGGACCGGCGATGTGTTGACGGCGTATCACGTTGTTCAAGGCGCATCTGCCGTTGATATATACTCCGCTGCGAAGAAATGCGGCGATGTGCAACTGGTTGCTTACGACGAAGCGCAAGACCTCGCCCTTCTGAACTGCAAATTGAACGGCGGACCTTCGGTCTACGCGAAAATCGCGGAGGTCCCGGCCCATCTTATTACTAAAAGCGGCGAGGCGCTCGGGTTTCCGGAAGGCAAGCCATTAAGCCACGTCTCGGTCAATTTTCTTCAGGACGCCCCGATACGGGGAGAACAGTATTATGTTGCAGGCAAGCAAATCTTCACGGTCGCAGCGTGGAAAGTTGGATTGCTAAACATCGATGCCACACTGCCACCCGGTATGAGCGGAGCTCCAGTGGTGGTTGACGGCCGTGTCATTGCTGTGGTTAGCGGCAGCGAGGAGTTACGCTCTAGAGCGCCGGGATGGGCGATGATTGCCGCGAATGCTAGAGGGCTCAAACCAGCAAAGGATCCCCGGCGATTTGACAACACGCCGAAGTTGACGATGCTCCTTAACCCATATTTGGACTCAAAGTCACCCTTGCTGAAGATGGCCCTTGGCGCGGCGGGCGCGCAGCGATTGATACTTCGCGAGGAAAGGCTCGAAGGTCTTCGTGTCGCTGCAGCAGAACTGGATTCACGATACGGAGCTTTGCTCGAACGGCTACCACGCTCCTTCGAACCCGGACCTAATTCGGTCACTCCCGGACATTTCGGTCGAGACATGCTGTACGGGAAGCTAGCCGAGAACGCCCTTTCGGCCGCCGATGAGTATAAAGGTATTTACGAAGGTTATCTGGGGTTACTTCAAGACTTGCTGTCCGTAAACTCGGATACGGATACTGTTTGGGACCAGGTGTCTAATGAGCTCAACGGCGCGAAAGTCGACTTGACACCAGAGATCTTAGAGCGGTTCCTTACATTCGAGTTGCTCCAAAGAAGCGACTCTGATCTCGACAAAGCGATAAGGCAGAGTTCGAAAACTGAAGAAAATCTCTACCAACGAATCCCGCAAATGCGCATTGAATTGCAACAACTGGTCTCGAATGCCCCGAAGGATCCTATAGACGAGCTAAAGAAGCTTCGCGACCGGGCGGCAAGCAGCCCAAAACGGCAAGCCGCGGGGGTCTCTCTGGGTTGTGAAGAGTGTGCTGTGAAAAGCGTCGCGTTGTTGACTGCGGTGGCATCCCAGGCCATGCGCGGACCGCTTATTCTTGAGGGAAGCCTTGTCGGTGGCCGGGATGCAGCAAAGGGCAGTGAGGATTCTGATCCAGCTCAGTAGCGACCCAGTTATCGTGGCAAGTAAGCCAAAAGTGGCGAACTAAGTTTATCGCATCACGAGCCAAGCGGACCAGGATGCTTACCTCGCGCTTCGAGAATGGCGGTGGTGAACCCGGTTGTTATGGGTAGGCCAGCATGTCGAGAAAAGCCTGCTCCGATGATGAAAACCGTTTCAGGTTTCACGGACAGCATATTGAGTCCTTCAGTCGCATCTTGTACTCTCTCGGAACGCTGGATTGGGCCATGGTGCCTCCCGTGAACTCTCGACTTAAGATCCAGCGTCGAATAGGGCTTGCCAGTAATTTGATGGGTGAATTCTACACGCGAGTGAGGAAAAACGAACAAAGGAGCGCTTGGATCTTCTTCATGCCCGAGGGCCAAAATCTGCCGGACCCTGTACGGTGAGAACGCCACGCATCGTGGGCTTTCCCAGGAGCGCCGGCGCTGGGTCCTGAGCATTGCACGGTTCCAAACTCGTCAATTGAGCAATGAATGCACGCTGTCCTGGATCAATTCCATACGTCTCCATCTGGCCTATTAGCGTTTTGAGATGAGAAGCGTCTTCTTCAGCGACCTCAAAAATGATCTTTGCTCCGCGGCGGTAATCCATTTGTGACAAAAGATAAACGGGACTCGCGCAACCGAGCATGATATTGTCCGCGAGAATCGACAAAACAGCCATCGCCTGAAGCCTCAACCGAAAACAGGATCGCATTTTGGCTGGAGTGGGTTAAGTCACCGCTGGGCCGTTCGTGGCAAAACGTGAAATTCTGAGCCAGAAGCTTTGCACCCTACGCTGATACAAGGCCGATGACCACACGAAAACATCTGGTCAAACGCAAGCCAAGATTTCAGGCATTATCGTGCGGCGAAAATCATCGTAGTGAACAACCTCCGCTGTAAAGTTTCCAATTGCAGCTATTTCGCACAAAGCACGCAGCTGTCTTTCGTCCGCCGTGACGAATTTGTCGCAGTATGGCAAATGGGCCGCGCAGTACATATCCAGACGGCCAGCGCGAAAGGACGGTCCTTGACTCAGGTCGCGAATGCACCGCTCGTATTGAGCCGTGCAGAGGGCCAGGATAATAGCCTTCAGCGGCGGGCACCGTTGGACAAAATCACGAATGGTAGCCTCATCAGGATTAACCCCGGTTATCTTGGCGTAAAGCCCTTGACCATAACCCCAAAATGCCCCGCCTGGAGCCTGAAACAAGGTCACCAGTTGCTGAACGTTATCTGGTTGCCTTTCTGCGCCGCTCTCAAATAGTGCCTGGAACTCGTCGCGGACATCGCAGAACACAGACTCAAACACAGCAGCGTTTTCGCGGGCGTCCTCCCTCTCCTCACGTGCAACCTTGTCATTCACGAACTCCTGGTGGACGATCTCCATCTCCGCATGACGAAACCGCACCGATCCCAGCTTCCAGTTGTACGCTTGAGGATTCTGGTGGAAGCGGATAATGTGCCCCTCCAACAGCCAGTTGTATGGCAGGATTTGCTTAGACTTAAAGCGAGCACCGGATGTGGTTCCCAAAGCCCCTGGACCTTTGCACTGTAAGTCTGGAGGCGCTGGTAAAGCTCCGCGTCGATCATTACCGGCACTCGCTTGCTCTTCACTTTGCCTCCTTGGCCGTCCGGGCAAGGTAATCCGCGTTCTGTTCCTGCCAGCATGTCCAGCAAGTAACCATTCAATCGCTGTCCTGATGTCTCCGAGGCTTTCATAGAGCTCTGCCATGTCGATTAAACATTTGGCATATTCAGCGTGGTTTTTCCCAAGTTTTTCTCGTCCAAGCCGCAGAGACTCTTGTAGGTAATCTTTCGAAGTTCGGACGTTGGCCGATAACTCTGCCACAGCATTCAAAATCCTAATACTGAGGATGGCATAGTCGTCTCCCTCATGCTGCGTCAGAATTCTTAAAGTACAAAGATCAGAAATAAAGCGAGGCGCCGTCGAGATTCCCCTCATTGAAGTCGATTAAATGTGGCGCCCCTGATCCACACAGCTCGCGGCGATACAGAGGGTGCGAGCACAATAAAGGATTGCTTCAGATGACGACCATCCGAATAGTCAAGATAAATTGTGTAGTCGACGACGCGATAAGTGCCGATTCCAGGATCAACCATGTGGCGATTCGCGTAATAGCTGTACTGGAAAGCATCATGCATCGCACCCTTGTCTAAGAACCGTCCATCAGGGAAAAACGTAATGGTCATGCTCCTATCTCCCCAATTGTACGTTCCGCCAAACCGCATGCCATTGCAGTGGCACACCTGCATATAGGCGTTGAGACCGGGGGCACTTCCACCCTGGTCAATATCAATACCGATAGCCGTGCCGTCTTGGGATCGAAAATCAACGTGATTGTCGTGGCACTGATACCTTCCGTAGTTGACCGGCTCCCAACCGGCTCGGGCGGCAGCGGCCAAATTGAAGTTGTCCAGCCCTTCCTCCGGAAGATACATTCCGGTTCCATCCGGGTAAAAAGCAAACACCCGGACTTCACCCGTAGCGGTCGCCCCCGGCCCATAGCCAAAATGAATTCCCGCATATACGCCGCTCAGGCTGTTCGGACCTGGAGGCGTATCGGGCGGAGCAGTTGAGCGAATTCGCGACGACCCTGCTGCTTGTACGGCGGAGATGCGCTCGTCTCTGTTTATGGAAGAGGCATCTGGGCTGTTGGACGTTAGCCCGGATTGGATCTCGGGACTTGGCCCTAACGCGACGAACACTTTGATGGTGATCGGATGCCATTGGCGAACGGCGAGGCCAGGTTGTTGCGAGGCGTCAGCTGGACCGCGCAATATTTGCAACGTCATTGCGCTACCTGGTTCCATTTGGACCAGAGCGTTCTGCAAGTCGGCCGATGTGCCAACCGCCACACCGTTCACGGCTGTGATCAGGTCATTGACGCGAACCCCGGCCTGTTCAGCGGGACCGCCAGGCTCAAGGCCCTGAACGACAACACCACCTCGGGAAAGCCCCTGGGATCTTGCATCGGGAGGACTCACGGTGCGCAATCTTATGCCTATGTGCCCGCGCGCTTTCCGACTTGGGAGCATCTGAGGTGCTCCGCCCGCGCCTGAAAGCGGCGACTGCAGCGCTCCTCCGGAGTTGAGTGCTGCAGCCTGCGCGTCGGCGAAGTTGGTACTACCTGGTGAGCCGGGCGGCGCTGTTGCCGTCGCAGCAGACTCAGGCGCGGTGCCGCTGGCCGCAGCCGCGGGATTCTGGATAATAGCGATCAATTGTTGGGGATCGGCAGCGTCCGGTGGATTCCATACGTAAGCTCGCCCTGTTTGCGCGACTTGCTCGTCCGGCATCCACCAGAAGTGGTACGTGACCTTGCCAAACTTGATCTCCACTGCATTTTGCGGAGACCATGGGCCCACCCAAGTCATTTGCGAACGCTTGAATGTAAACGAATGATTCTTATCTCTGGGCGGGGTACTGACCACGTAGCTGATGACATCAGGCGTAACATACAGGTAGCCGAAGCACCATGAGGCGAACAAATGCTGGTGCGCAACGGCGAAGCGGAGCGCTTGCGGATCAGATAGGAGCGTGCTCGGGCTCAGTAGCGTAGCCGAGCCGTTCGAAGGAGTAGCTGCAGCGCTAACTTGTCGCGCTACACCAGCGGCTGCGTCTGCCGCCGCAATGACATTTACCGGTTTACCTCCCGCGTTGTACGGATTTCCGGCGTCGTCAACGAGTGCAATGGCGGGCGGGTGCTGGGCATCGTCTGCGTCATCCAAGTAGGTGACCAGATATTGATTGTGCAGGGTGTGGGCAATAGTCTGGAGCGCCGCCTCGAGGCTGGCGCTCGTTAGAGCGATTGAAGAATACCCCCCGTTCGTCGCGGCAGCCATTGCACTGAGTTGTTTGCTCGTCTGCAGACACGCCGCTTTCCACTCGCCCTCGGCAGCGCGGCCAAAATCCACAACCGAGATTGTGAGCTGCGGCACAGTTTTGATTTGTCGAGCCAAGTCTTCAAATGCAATCTGACTGGCGTCGCAACCGTCTGTGAGTACCACGAGGGCTTTTCTTCCGTTGATTGCACTCACGCGACTCGTGGCATCCTTGATGGCATCGAATAGTTTCGGCGAAGAACCAGTGGAAACAGGCTTAACGAGCTGGAGGCGAGACACTGCCGATCGGTCCTTTGTAAAGTCCATCAATATGTCGCGGAAGTTCGGCGTGCCGTTGCCGTACTGAAGGACCGCGAGCCAATCATCCTGCGATGCCACGACACCCAGTGACTGGGTCGGCGATGCATATCGCGTCAGATCCCAAAGGCCCGGAACATTCTCCAACAGAATCGCAATAGAGAGGGGCGCGTCGGGCGACTGAACGGAGACAACACGCCGCGGTTGGCCATCTCGCGTGATGCGGACGTTCTGCGGCTTCAACGCATCGTGCACATAACCGTCAGCGGTGGCAACACTAAAGCGAGCTGTTGCCGTATTCTGCGCCCCAAGCACGATAGGACCGAATGCCACATCGACGACCGCTATGAGGAGCACAATTTTCACCGCAACCGTTTTCCGCATAACACGCCTCCACGCGCAAGCCAGTTCCATCGCGCTTGCCGATTTCGCTAATTTCTACTGCGCTGCCTCCGTGCTCCCTTTGAGCGTGTCATTCAGCGACCCCAAGGTACCGAAAATCGCCATTCGGGGAGTGAAATGCACAGCCGGCTGATGACGCTACCGGAATGCTAAAGAGCCTTGGGTACCCGGACTTGCTCAACGACTACTTTCGAGCCGGTGTAATATCCGCATACATACGGCCATTCTCCCGGCTGCCTTATTTGTTGGGCACGGCGGCTGTGATCCCAGTTCGACCTGGCGCGGCGGCCTGGGAACTCGCGACGGTATACCGGATTTTGAAAGTCACACTACCAGCTGTACCGGGAGCGCATTCGTATGGTACATAAGGTGCGTTCGCCGCCGAACACATCGTCACGGGGATCTCATACTGCGGGTAAGCCGATGTTTGCTTGCCATTTGGACCGAAGATGGGAATGCTGCTTGGTACGTTTACCGGTCGAGCAGGCGGATCGTCCTCGCCGGAGACTGCGATCCAGCCCAACTTGCGGCGCAGTTCATAGGCTGCCTGCCCGTCCGGATTCCGCAGCGCCCAAGCGACTTGGTAGGCGCGAATCTTAGCGACCTGAACGCCAATCTGAAGTGCCGTCACAGGCAAATTGAGACGGAAGGGTCCGAATTGCAGTCGCTGTGCTGCCTGCAATATTTCATTGTCGCTTGGCTGGTGGGAGCGAAACGCGTCGTACGCGCCTCGTCCGGTCAAAGCAAGATCCGCATAGGCGTTGCCCTGCCCGACATTGTTGAGTGCGTAGCTTACGGCTGCGTGCGCCAGAGCATTTGTTGGGTTCTTCGCCTGTGCGACTGCGCGATACTCTGGTTTAAGCCGAAAGCCATACGCTCCGGGATTCTTGTTATTGCTGAAGTTTCCACCCAGAATCGCTGGTTCGTAAAGGTATGTAGCCGAGTCAGGGTTGTCGAGCAGTTCACGAGGTACATGTGGAAATTCTGACAGTTGTACGTGACAGCTTTCCAGCGGCATTTTGGCTTCATCAAGTACCGCATTGACCCGCAACGGCGCTGTGGGTGCGGGGCCCGAAAGGAACGTGGCGATTTGATCAGCGAAAAACTGTGGTCGTTCATTATGGATTGAATGCCCTGTATTAGGCAAAAACAATGCATACCCCGGGGTGTTCTGCATTCTGGTCGCCATCACTTGTGTCTGTCTGAAGCGATTTTCCCAGTGCAGGGCTGGACCTTCGTTCCAGTCATCGTCGTCCCCCGCGGCCAGCAACGTCGGCTTCCGAATACTCAGGAAATTAGCGGGCTTTGCTCCGTGATCCGCTGCCGTGTTGGCAGGACCTGCCCAATCGTCATTGAATAAGCTGAAGACCAGCAGCTCCGTTCCGAGCCTCCAGTGCCACTTACGGTAAGTCGCGTTGTATACCTCCTGCTGTTCCAAGCGGCTTGCTGCTATGTAATCCCATTTGCAATCCCATTCACTGCGAAACGGCCTTTGTGTGCCATCATTGCTGTAATGATCTCTGTCCCCGCGATACCACTCCTCCGGATTCGGTTGAGTGACTGGCGTCGGCTGGCCGAAGGCGAGATTAAAGTACTTCTCGCGAATACCCGGGTCTGTGCTTTCCTCCTGCTTCGCCATATCAAAACCGTCGTGAAGCACCTTCCCTTTGAGAAGGTCGTGGGTGTATGTGGTCCACACGCTCGCCGGGTTCCAGGCGACGATCTTGTTGATCCACGGCTCGGAACGATGTCCCATGCGCAGTGCCAGGGCCCCTCCCATGCTTCCGCCAATGAAGTCGATCTTTCTGTTCTTGATCGGGGCAACGGCGTTAACCTGATTGATGAAGGCCGCAAGAAAGTTCTCGCTAAATGCCACCAGAGGGTAGTAATCACCTATCTTGTCGTGAGGGGGCACGATGACGGTGGGGTGAACCATCAGGGAGTAGCCTTCGCTGGGCTGATCCAGGGAGATGACCGTGTATCGTTTGCCTCTGACCAATCCAGCATTTAGAAGCGGTCCGGCTAGATCAGACGCTTCTTCGAGCCGGGAACCCGGACCGCCGTGAACGTAAACAATCACGTCGTCACCAGGAGGAATGACGGGGTTGGGCTCCGGCGGAAGAGCGCCGACCTGATAGCCGCCCAGTATGCTCCGCGGGTCTACCGCCCGTGCTTCGCAAGACAGTTCCGCTGGAGGATGGCCCCATGCGTCTCCCGGAACCATTACGGTCTGACTCGAAGCGTTGCCACAGCGGAACGCGATCTCCATTGCCTGAGTACAGAGTGGTCTCGTGCGGGCCTCCACTCCCGCCGCTCGATATTGGCTTTCCGTAGGTGCTTTGTAAGAACAAGATGCCTTACCGTTGCAGGCGCTGGCAACGAGCGCCGTAAGATTTGGCTGCTTTTGAATATCAAGGCACCCTATGCGTGCCCCGGTAACAGTGATTCCTGGGCCTGTGCTGTCAGAGCTTGGCGGCTCGCAATAAAGCTCCGCTGGCTGGTGGTCCCATGCGTCTCCCGGAACAGAGATGAACTTGCTGCCGCTACCGCTACATTGGTAAGCGATCTCCATCCCCTGGGTGCAAAACGGCCGGGTGGCTGCCTGTACCCCTGCCGCCCTGTACTGGTTTTCCGTCGGCGCCTTGTAGGAACAAGCTTGCTTACCATTGCAGGCGCCCGCGACAAGCGCGGTGAGGTTGGGTGTTTTCTGAACATCAAGACAGCCGATGCGGGCCGCCGTTACGTTGATGTCCTGAGAAGGGACATTTACACGCGGCGTTCCACTGCCACCCCCACCGTTCGTCACCGGCGCGCATGCTAGCTCCGCCGCGGGGTGCGTCCACGCGTCACCGGGCACGGAGACGAGCCTGGTGCCGCCATTGCCGCACCGGTACACAATCTCCATTCCCTGTGTGCAGAACGTGCGCGTACGTGCCTGCACGCCCGCGCGGCTATATTCCTGTTCGGTCGGGGCTTTGAAAGAGCAGGAAAACTGCCCATTGCAGGCGCTCCCGACCATTGCGGTCAGGTTGGCGTCCTTCTGAATGTCAAGACAGCCGATGCGCGCCGAGTCCACATGAATCTGTGCCTGCGCGGCACCCAGCGCGACCAGCAACCAACATGCTCCGATGAGCCACATAGCGCCAGATTGTGCCTTCATAACGTTCCCTTTCTTCTTAGCCTGCTGCTCCGGGGGAGCCCCTGTACTTCCCTGCCTCATCACAAATGCCGCATTTACTATCAAGACCGTCAATGCAACCGGATCGCAGCCTGGTTGTTCGCCGGATTAATGTCCCCGTTGGCCATCACCTGGACGCCAAGTTGCACACTGCGACCCGCAGGCATGGGCGCTGTCCAACTTGCCTGGAAAGACCCACCCGCGGCGATGTTGAAAACGGAGGGACGCGAACTTGTGATTCGTCCATCAGCATTGAGAGTGAAGACAACCGAAGCACCTTGCGCCCCAACCGTGCCCAGGTTGTGAATGACTGCTGTAAAAGTCGTGGGTTGCCCTGGTGCAACCGGACGAAAACCAATCTCTCCCGCCGTTATGCTCAGGTCTAGATATGCGCGACCGGGCACTGAATTCCCCGTCGCCAGACCTAGCGGGCCGGCTAGTGTTGTTCCCGCCGGGGTACGACCTGGTCGAAGAACAGTAGTCGGCGCAACCGTGTGAGTCGTTCCGGGGCCTGGGGCAACAGCCATGGTTATTCCAGTCCCTGGTACGGGACGCGGGGGAAGAACCGTCGTCGCGACAGTTGTAGTCTGATTCGTTGTGCTGGATCCTCGAGGAACCACAGCCCTTACTGCGGGGATCGAACTCGAGCTTCCGGCCGGAACAGCTGTGGTTACACTTCCTGCTTGATTTGCTCCGGCAGCACCCGGGGGAAGCACGGTCCTTACACCTGTGGTTTGGCCAGAGCTTGCGGGTGGGAGACCCGTCGTTACGGTCCCTGCCCGATTCGCTCCGGTAGAAGTTTGGGGAACCACGGTCCTTACGGCTGGGGCTTGCCCAGAGCTTGCCGGTGGAAGAACTGTCGATACGGTTCCTGTTTGATTCGTTCCGGTAGAAACTTGGGGAAGCACGGTCCTTACACCTGGGGTTTGCCCAGAGCTTGCTGGTGCAAGAACCGTGGATACGGCTCCTGTTTGATTCGTTGCGGTAGAAGTTTGGGGAACCACGGTCCTTACGCCTGGGGTCTGCCCAGAGCTTCCTGGTGGAACAACCGTCGATACGGTTCCCGCTTGATTTGTTCCCGAAGAACCCTGAGGAGTGATCGTCCTTACCCCTCCAGTCTGGCTAGGGCTGCGCGTCAGAACCGCCGGCGTACTTCCGCTTCCCGTCTGATTGGAACCAACGGTGGGAGTGGTCGACGTTCCCGCGGGCAAATTAGCCCGATTTGGAGAAGCAATGGTCGATATAGCTCCGCTCTGACTTGCCGCCGGAGGTTTTTGGGAACCTGTTGCCGATGCGTTAGGGGCAGCGGTTCGTGGGGGATTTGGACCTGCCGAAGTCTGCGGAGGGGGCGCGGACGCCGATGCTGGCGCCGTTGTTACTGTTCCAATCTGGTAGCTGGCGGGAAGGCCCGATCGAACTGGCAGGCCGCCACGAACACCCCTTGCCGTCAAATTGTTCACACCAACGCTATGCGATGGCCCCAATGACGCAGCCGGCGAAGCCGTGGCCGATGCGCTGGCGCCATCGGCGGTTGTGACCACTACCTTAATGTTGTGAGTTCCCGCAGCAACCGTTGAGCTATCGAACGTGGCCGATCGTGTCTGGCTAGGAAGCAGCGGACCAAGTGTTTGCACCGGTCCTGGCTTTCCGTCCACAAATAGCTGCGCTTGCGCCGAGCTCATCAGGCTGGCAGCCGGGTTGGTAACTTGTAAAGACAGAGATGGGGTTTGTCCAGTTGTTGCCGCCGGCCCAAAAAAGACGATTTGTGGCTGAACAACCGCGGTTGCCGTTCCCGATTGTGTGTTTGAGGAAGCGAGGGCCTGTCCGGGCTGACTCTGCGTCGTTGACGAAACGGGATTGGACCCGCTCGCCAACATGTTGGTCGTAGAACCGGGGTTAGCGTTGAAGTTTCCGGAAGTAGTATTTTGTGCGGTTTGGCCGTTTGAAGAACCAGAATTGGAGCCGTAGGGCGGTTGGTTAGTCGTATTACCGGAATTCGGGCCCGCATTAGCGTTCGCTATCGTAATTGTTGGAACTCCAGCGCTTGCCACCTGAGCGCCGCTCGCATCCAGCACTTGAACCAGCAGCGTGGACGGCGCGCCCGTCGGCTGGCCGGCCGTCCAAGTCAACTGCACTGGGACGATGCCTAGGCGCGACACTACGATTCCACTTTGCGAAGCCTGGGGTAAAGTCGGGTTAGCCGCGTCCACCAATTGGACGGTGAGCCCTGCGATGTCTTGATCTGTACTACCGTTGTGAAGCTGCGCGGTAACGTGAACCGGCTGGCCAGCTGCAGGATTGGCCGTGTCCAGAGTCACATCCTGTGGGCCTAGCGAGATCACCCCGACGCTGGACGGCGAGGTTACCGGGTATTGTGGCGCCTGCGGATTGACGTTGTAGTTGGTGTTCGCGTTAGGAGTCTGAGGAAATGTCGCGCCGCCATTTTGCGCGGCATATGAGGAGTATTGCGGCTGTGCAGGTGAAGAGTTGGTCAGTTTGTTGCTCAGCTTGGTCACCATCGCGGTCGTAAGTTGAGTAGTGACTTGCTGCACGAGGGTCTGAAGCATCTGTGAGTAGAACGACGGCGTACCTGAGCCGGCGGTCTGGGTTGCGGTTGGAGGTGCCGGTGCTCCGTTCGCGGGCATGGCCGCAGTGGGCGGCACGAAAGCCTGCGAAAACATGGTGGAAGAGGCCGTGGTGTCAGGTGAAGACGGGGCCTGCCCGGTGGAAGGGGGCGTCTGCGTCGTTGAACTGATTGTCGCCGGCGTCATGTTTTGGCTGACTTGCGCGACAGTCGCCGAAAACTGCTGGACCGCCTGAAGGCCCGGCGAAGCGACCATATCATTTCCACCCGACGCGTTGGCTTGCGCGGTCAGTAGAGCGCGCCCCGCCCGGACCTTCTCCAACCACCATGTAAGATCCGCGGACTTCCCCCCTTTGGACCACATTTGCGCGAGCTGCTTGGCCTTCTCACTCCAGTTCCACTGCCCTGGATCACTGGGTCCCGCCGGTGAGGCCTGCGCTTTGCCGGCCGAATTGTCGAAAGCTTGGGAGATCGTTACGCCCACGAAGCGGCTGTCCGCTCCATCTGTGGCGCGAAACCCTGCCAAGTTGGTCAGAGCAACGGTCATAAACTGGCTCTGCTGGTCGCCCGAATTGAAGGCCGTGGAAAACCCCGTGTCCAACAGGACTTTCTTGCCCGGAACCGCGCCTTCAAGTTCGCGCAGCAAGCCAACGAAATGGCCTTCGTCGCCCGAGGTGATGCTCCGCGGAAACCACGACACGCTGATCGCATCTACATTTGCTGCGTCGGCGAACGGCAGCAGAGTTTTCTTGAGGGCTGCCTGCGCCTTTTGCTCCGTGGTTGCGTCCAGCTGGACCCCGGCGATGGCGCCCTGTTGAATCAGCTCGTAGTCGAATGAGGCGCTGACGATGATCGGCGTGGCTTGCACGCCGGCTCCCTGCAAGGCCTGAGATTCCGCGCTTCGCAAGGAGTCGACGGCGCCAAGCAGCTTCTTCTGCGTCTCGGCCAGCTTCATGCTGGCGCCTGCGAGTGGAACGTTGATGGGATCTTGGATCTGAAAGTATGACAGCTGCGTATAAGCGGCAAATTGCTGCCCATCGCCTCCACGCAGGAGCGAGATCACGGCGCCCGGAAACGACGCTGCCGCCTCGCCGGCAGAGGCGTTGGCGAGTACCGGAATCAGGGCTACGCTGTTCGCTTTCGCCCAAATGCAAAGGTTGGCAACCCGCGCGGCCGCCTGTGGATCGTTGAGGTCCACCTTGAAAACGATTGTGTTGAAACCGCCCGGCTTTAGCGCCTCCCAAGCACGCTGAATGGTGTCGTCAACTCCGCCATTGGCGGACTTGCTCGGAACGTCGGCACCGTCAACCTGCGACGGGTCGAAATTCATATTCACCGCGAACTCCGGGAACACGCCCGTCTGGGAAACAGCCTGCGTGCCCTGTAGCGCGGCTTGCTGAGCCGGGTCCGCTCCGGGCCCGCTGGAGGGCTGCGCCAGTATGGAGAAGGGAGTAAAGAAGAGAGCTGCATAAACCGTGCGTGCAGCATAGACTCGGAATGCTTTTTGCATGACTTACCTCCACACCGCCCGCCTGGCATCCTTAATTTGGTGCATGGCGAATTCCAACTTTGAGGGCAACACAGGTGATGGTCTGGGCGTGATCCAGGGCATCCTCGCTTTTGGCATCAGAATGGTTTTGATCAAGATGTCAGGCGGAGCAGCCATGGGTGGGCTCGCCGGTCGTGCGTTGCCGCTAGTTACATCGTCCTGGTTCGCAAGCCACCGGAAGTGGTGCACCTTGCCTTGAAACGCCAACTCAAAGGCATCTTGAGCTGACTGAATACGTTCCGCCGTAGCGCCCGGCTGTGTTACCCATCGGCGAGCCGTGACGCTCGAGCGATTGATCGCAAACGCGTGAGCCCGGTCAGCCTCAGGCTGCACGACTTCGTAACGGACCTGGTCGTGAGTCACATAAAGGTATCCGTAGCACCAGGACGCGTCCTTATGGTGGTGGGCAACGGCGAAGCGCACGTCGCCCTGCGGCACAGGCTCTTGGGCGGCAGCCGGTTGAGCTTGCGGGTTTGGAGCTGTTGCACCTGACGCTGGACTTGAGGTGTCGGAGGGACGTGGTTGAGACGCAGCCGCGACGTTCGCCGGCATCGGCGGTGCGCCGGGCACCGGGCTTTGAAAGGCGGACAACAACGTATCCGGTAGCGCCGCCGCAGGTGGACTCATACGATGAGCGCCGCCGTTTCTCACTTCTGACTCGTTTGCCAGCCAAAGGAAGTTGTAGCTTTGGCCTTTGACTTTCAGATTGAGGAAATCCTTAAGCGCCTCTGCGGGCTGGCCGAACAAAGTCCTGTGACTGACCACCACGTTGGCACGATCGGCTGTAAACGAGTGTCTTTGATCCGATTGCGGCTGCACCACTTCGTACCGCACCTGGCTGCCGCTTACATAAAGGTATCCGTAGCACCAGGAGGCCATGTGTTGGTGGGCGACGGCAAATCGCAAATCGCCGCTGTTCGCCTGTACTGGCGCTTGATTAGGCGGCGTGGGTGTCTCGGAGGCGGCCTGCAACCCCGTGATCACGAGCAAACAACCGAGCCCCAGAGCCGACCCGGTCTCCCTCAGCCGGCGTCGTTTTCTCAATCGCGCATTCACCGGTTCCTCACAACCTCGAGCCAATACTGTTTGCGTTTGATCGTCTTCTCTAGTGAGGGATAGACGATCTTTCGGCGGAAGGCACCTATGTGGTGCAAAACAAATACGAAGCCACGCGTCTGGCTGCGTTGGCCGCCGATCAGGCGTTACCTCTTCGCCCATATCACTATTACGGATGGGAGACACCAAACGGAATGAAGCCACGCAAACATCGAGTGACCTGGTTTCACGAGTGGCGAGCGTCCCGGACCAGTGATTCGAACCAGTCGGTGGACCATTTCCATCCGAAAAATCCTGTTACTTGATAATTCGAAAAAGGAGGTCAAAGTGGCTCAAGCAAATTCAGATAGGTGCTGACCGGGGAAGCTTAATCTCACCACCGAGCAGCAGGCCAGAATCAAACCCGTCATGCAGGAGCTGCATGATGCCACACTGAAGCTTATGCGGGACGAAAAGTTGTCGCATGAAGAGCGCTTGGACAGGGTAAGACCCCTGCGATACAGCGCCGACAAGAAAATCCGCGTAATCCTGAATGAGGACCAGAAGAAGAAGCTCGATCAGTACCTGCAGGGGCCTCACCACGAAATGCACGGCGACCTGGAGGGGAAGACACAACCGTCGCCACAGCCGCCGAAGTAGAGTTGCCTCCGTGTGTTGCCCTCTATGTCTTTGGTGGTTGCGTTCAAAGGCAAACGACACATGTCACAGAGGCGCAAGAGATATCCAACGAAAGGAGCAGGGCAATGACGATTTGCCTTCCGCTCGCAGTGATGAGCCTGCCCCCGAGATCCCGATCCCCGCAACTCACTCACCGATGGCCCCGGCCTTCATCCCGGGGGACGCGGTTTCTTCGCCGACGCACCGCCACTTTGCTAGTTCTTCATCTGCAGTCATGCTGCATCGCAACAAATAACTCACCTGGTTTTTTCTTGCCGTTTTATTCCTCCTCTTCGGTTAGTTCGTAAACAGGCCAGAGGTGTTCACCCTCTGCATACGGAGTTTTGAGGACCGACACAATCGCCAGCCGTGGGTCGCGCCAAGCGGTCGCCCCGCGCCGGGCGGCGTTCCCGGGCGGCTCGATCTCAGCGTTGCACCGGGCGACATTCGTGTGGTGCCCGGGCCTCGACCCGGTCAGATTTCGTTCCCTGGGCTTAGGTCTTTGGCCGGCGGGCGATCTCCCGCCGGCCCTCCTGCAGGAGCCGATCAGCGCCTTGCGGGAGAGGTCAAGCAGTTTTGATTGTTCAAGCAAAGGAGCACTCGATGAAGATTCGTGTTTTTGCCCGCCTGGTTTACACAACCGTGGCGACGTTTGCGTGCGTGGGCTCGGCATGCGCGCAGATCCACGTGGATGAAGCTCGCATTGGATGTCTCGACATGCAGAAGGACGGAAACCTCACCGGTCTGGTTGGGGGCGCGTGCAACGGCAAGTTCTCTTGCTCATATAAGGCCCCGACTCCCACCGAGTACACGCGCGCAGGAGTGCGGGCAGCCGGACGTTCATTCTGCACCCAGGCTATGGAGATCACCTATCACTGCGGTACTAACGCCAGCCCGAAGTGGGTGCAGGTGCCAGGCGACGCCTGGACCAAGCCGCCCGGACAGTTGGCCTGCGACCCGCCCCCGCCTCCGCCCGGCAGCGTATCCGATCCCATCACAGTGACCAAGGCCCGCATTGGATGTCTCGCCATCCAAAGGGACGCAAACCTCACCGGGCTCGTAGCCGCGGCTTGCAACGGCCGGGCCTCTTGTTCCTACAAAGCCCCCACGCCGGATGAGTACACGCGCGCAGGAGTGCGAGCAGCCGGACGTCAATTCTGCACCCAGGGCATGGAGATCAGCTTCCGATGCGGCCACAACGATGAAGAGACCGTGGAAGTGCCCGGGGATGCATGGAACCACGATGCCGCACAATTGAGTTGCGGTGGGCACACGGTCGCCAGCAATTGCAAGTACGTGACGCCTTCCAACTCTCCGTGCACTCCGGCGAAGCTCGGACCGCCGGACTACATTGTCGCGCCTAGTAATATGCTCGACTGGACGCCGAATCCGTCACACGGTGACTACACGTTCCTGGGATTTCGGCCGACCCAGCCCCCCACTCCACCAATGTACAACTCGTCGCCGGATGGCGGAGTTCCAGGAGCCCCCGGCAGTACGCTCGGAGCCAATGAAGGCCGCGTACGTGCCGACTTGCGCGCGGCTGCGGCAAGAAAGGACCCGCTCCAGAGCCTGTGCCAGGCAGCCCAGGCCTTTACCAAAAACTTGCCGGCCTCGCCTGCCACGCCCTCCGGTCAGGAACTTGGCAACGCGTTCGCAGACCTGAGCGTCACTGGAAAGGCTTCTTTTGAGCGATTCAAGCAACTCCACCCGAACGAAGCAAGCCTGCGCAGTAATCCTGCCTGCGCCGGAGCTTCGCCCGATTCGATCACAAAAGCTCTCAATCGCGCGTACGCTGTGGCCAACGCGTTGCGCGGACCCCATGATGCGCCGGCAAGGCAATCGCTGGGGTGGATCGCCGTTTCCGGCGAGGACGATCAGCCGTACCGCCCGGTGAACGTCCCCACCAACAAAGGCAAGTTCCCGGAGTTCCAGCTCACGGTGATGGTGCCCAAGTTCAATATCCCGGTCAACACGCGTTACGTGATCTCGCACCTGCGCCCACCTGCCTTCATGAAGCCGGCAACTCCGCTGGTCGACGGCGGGCCGGGACGCCAGGTCGCGGTTGATTTTCTGCCGGCGTTGGCTAGCGACGCCAAGGTGATCCTCTTCATCCACGGCATGGATTCAAGGTTGGAAGAGGCGGACGACATCACTGCGGCGCTTCATCGCTTAGGCGGGCAGAATTGGACCGTGATCGCCGTGGACTTTCCCACGAGCGGTTACGCGGACAACATCAATCACCAGCGGATTTCACCGATCACGGCAGTCGCTTGCCACAAGACTCCACTGCTGGATTTCATGGAAGAGTTCTTTGTAGCCTTCGTGGACACGCTGGACGCGCAGCTGCACGGACAGCTCAAGCCCAAAATCGTCACCGTGGCCGGCGGAAGCTTTGGTGGAAACATGACCATGAGACTGGGGCGGCGACCCAATACGCCCTGGATTCCCACGGTCATCCCCTGGTCGCCCGCGGCAATTTGGCCTTCCATGATCGCCGAGCACGGCGTGATGGCCGGATGCGACACCGGCTGGGACGGGGGCAAAGACCGCGGCGTCAACCAGGCTCTCAAGTGGGCCGGCCTGGAGACGAGATTCCTGCCCGAGCATGAGACGCCTGAGCTGCGGAGAGAACTCTTCTACGGCGGCTTCGACTGGGATGGAGGCGAGCTGGTGGCGATCTTCTCCGGCAACAACCACAAGCCGCAAGCAGCGTGCTGGTTCTCGGATGGATACCCTTGCAAGAAGCACAGCATCTTGGCGGCTCGGATCGATCGCCAGGAGACTTACGATGCCAATTTCCGCGCCATGCACTGGCGGATGGGGGCCGAGCAACTGGTGTTCAGCCAGCAGCAGTTCGTTCCCGGAACGCATGATCCGCTGTACCTGCACAACAACAAGAGGATGCTCTTGTTGACGGGTACGGAGGACGTTTGCGCCGATCTCGGAAAGTACACGCGGGAGGTCGCTTCGAAGATGGTCAATACGCCGGGCTATGCCCGCTTCCTGGAACATACCGGACATTCGCTCGATAACGAGCATCCTGACTGGGTCGCGCGCCAAATCGTTGACTTCCTGGCGCAGAAGTAAAGGGTAACAAGCAGAAGTAAAAACGTAGAAACGTGTTCGCGGGTGGCGGAGGCAGAAAAACTTTACCCTCCGCCAACCGGCGGTCCGCCAGCCGGTCTCGACTACTTCCATGGTCCCGTCGGGCAAAAGATCTATTACCTCTGCTCGCCCAAAGCGCTTCCGTCCGGCAAACCTCTCGATGAAGCATCCGCGGCCAGGGAGCGCATCATTCCGTGCACCGTTGGCGTTTCGGCGCAGGGCTATCTGGAAGGGAGGCTGACATTGCCCTCGACGTTCTAATGACGCGACACTGCGCCCCAGATCTTTACTGCTTGGATCGAAACCAAAGCTCGAAAGAGCCGCGGGTTGTTGGTTGCGTGAGAGCGCTTTTTTGGTGGTTGTTTAAGGGCGATTTTTTGTTCCCGATTGACCTCTGGTTCGTAAACAGACCAGAGCCGTTTTACGAATGCGCGACTTTGCATTTTCGAGGAGGAGAGATGTTCCCCACCTTATTGAAATCCATCAAAAGATTGGGAGTTTTGTTGCTGGTTCTGGCTGCCGCGGCGGCATCGATCGCCCAAGACTCGGCGAGCCCAGGTCAACTGAATGACGCCCAGGCACAGGCGCTGATGAAGAAGCTTTCTTCTGCGCCGGCCACGGCCAGGCCGCTTACCGCGGCGGAAATCAACAAGCTCTTGCAGTATGTGACCGATCAGGCGAAGCAGCAAATCGCCGCCCAGAAACCGAAGAAGATTCGCCTCGGAATCGTCATGCCCCAGGCCAATTTGGGACCTGGTTTCTCCGGCGACGCTGTGGGCGGGCCACTGCGCGACCTGATCGCCCATTATCTCAGCGGGCCGATGATGGAATTAGTGGCGCTGGACGCGCTGGTTTCACAGCAGGTTGATGCCGAGGCGCAATCCAAGCAGTGCGCCTTTGTCCTATACACCAGCGCCAGCCAGAAGAAAACCGGAGGAAACGGGCTGGGCGTGTTCAAAGGGGCAACCACCATGGCCAACATGATGCCGATGGTGCAGGCGGCCAAGATTACCGGCGGCATGATGTCGGCAGCGGGGTCCGCCGCCAATGCTGCCGCTTCAGCACAAGAGGCGGCTACTCTCTCCAAGGCAATCAAAGCCAAAAACGAGATCAGCCTGGAATACAAGCTGCAAACGCCCGGGAATCCGGCCGCCGCCGCACACGATGTCTTGACCGCGAAGGCCAGCGCTGACGGCGAGGACGTGCTGACGCCGCTGGTAGGCAAGCTCGCTGAGGCCGTAGCCGCTCAAGTCACTAAATAATGAGGCGGTGCACCACGGTTCAAGGTGGGGTTTGTGGCCACTAGATGGGCAGCGAAGCCCTTGGCTTCATGCCCTACGTGAACGAGCCTTTTGCACGCCCATCAGCCTTTGAGGGACGTTTTAACTTTCATTCTAAAACAGCGCTCGTTTGACGGAGAGCTCCTCTCCGACCCGCCAGCCATGCCAATCTCAACGAAGGTCCCGACGGCCTTCTTTCGGGCAGGCCAGTCGCCTGATTTTCAGGGTTTCCTGACGTCCGCGGCCTTGAATCGAACGACAAAAGCAGAAACGCGGAAAATCAGTCAGATGTTGATACAAAAAGGGTACAAATCTCACTAACCTCGCAGGGACGGGTGGTGATATACTTCGCCAGCCCAGGAAGTCATACCCGGTCCACAATTGTGCTGTTTGTCCACTGCGGACTCTTAAAGGGCCCCTCCGTACTTATTCCGTTTTTGGGTTCTCAACCGTAACTCAAATGACAGATTTTGAAGCCATTTACCGGAAGAACGTCAACGCGGTTTTTCGATACGCGTTGCGTACGGTCGGAAACCGGTCATTGGCTGAGGACATGACCAGCGAAGCTTTTCTGGAGCTGTATCGCAAGCTGGATTCGATTGACTCCGGAAGATTGCCCGCTTGGTTGTTCACAGTGGTAAAAAACCGCGCTGTGGATCACTGGAGAAAGCAGACGGTTGAGCAGCGCTATGCGCAGGATTTCAAAATGTCACCATCTGTTCCTGGACCAAAGGAAGGCATGGAGACGTGGCTGTTGCACGAGCCGGCGCTCAAACCAATTCATCGGGCCTGCCTGGTGCTGCACTTTGTGCACGGTATGACCCGGACGGAAATCGGCCAGCGCCTGAATCTCTCAGAAGTCAAGGTCAAGGGGCATCTGCAGTACGCGTTGCGATTGCTGCGCAAGGCATGGCATGCGGAGACAACAGGAGGCCTTCATGGGCTGGATGAGCCGGCGGCCAGCAGAGCCGGGGTTCTCAAATGATTTGAGCCGATCCGTGCGTGAATGGCGCGACAAAGCATCACTGTGTCCCAGGCCCGAGCTGCTGCAAGCAGCTCAGGCAGGCGTCCTTCCGCCCGAACAGGGCCAAGGAATTCTTGAACACCTCGAGAGCTGCGAGCTTTGCAAGTCTTTGCTTGCGGACCTGGAGACCTTGGATAACGCGGGCCTTGACAAGGCGGGTGCGAACAGAATCTGGACTCAGGTGCAAGAGGGCACTGCCGGCGCCAAACGTGCAAGAACTGGTGCGCTTGCGGCATGGCGGGAGTTCTGGCTGCGCCCGCTTCCCGTGGCCGTGGCCTTGGCATTGGTTGTGGCGATAATCGGAGTACGCCTGGCGAGGGAGTTTCGGAAAACTGGGGCTCCAATCGCTGAGAGCCGCCCCACGGCGCCCGCGCCACCGAGCGTCTTCCGTCTGGAAAAGGCGCCGGTATTGTTGCCGGGATCCGCCGTCATTGTCTGGCGTGGCCAGGTCGACGCGTCGCGCGGGCAGGCCAAGGATCTCAAGCAGGCCCTGGCGCCCTACGAAAAGGAAAACTACGCCGAAGCCGCCCGGCGACTCGTCTCGCTTCGCGAAAGATACCCGCACATGGCGGAAGCGCCGTTTTACTTGGGTATCTGCCAGCTCTTCTTGGCTCAGGATGAGGCGGCGACAAAGAGTTTGAAGGAAGCTGTGAATCTGGCGAGTCCGACCCTAGCTGATGATGCCGCCTGGTATCTGGCGCTTGCCGACTATCGAACAGGCAGGCTGGATCTGGCGATGTCATTGCTCGAGCCGGTGTGCCGTCCGGGGGGCGATAAGTCTGCGCGAGCTTGCGCCGGAGTGAAGGAAATCAAAGCGCGGTATTGAAACCGCGAGAAATTCAGGTGTGTTGTGCTTTACCGGTCGAGGTTGATTGTAGCGTCTGCGGTGTTTCTAACGCTGTCCACGGGCTCTCAGTATTGCGCCGGGCAGCAGGGTTCCCGACCCCCATCCTCGGCTCAGGAAAACTACCTGGGAATTCCGCCCGAGTCCACGCCGCTTTATCCTGAGCTCAAGCGGGCCTTTCTACTTTCCCAGGCGCATCGAGCAGACGAAGCGGCTGCCGGTTACCGCGACGTCCTGGAAAAAGCCGTAACCACCGGAGACAAACCGGCCCAGGCGTTAACGCACGCGGGACTGTCATCCATCTTCCAAGCCAAAGCTGACTACCCGGCGGCTCGCCTGGAGAGCGCCCAAGCCTTGGCCCTACTCCAGGCTCTCCAAAATCCCCGAGGAGTGGCGCAAGTAGAAAAGGACTTGGGCACGATTGCTTACTTTATGGGCGATCTGAAGATTGCCCAACAATACCTTCAGCAAGCTCTCCTGGGTTTTGAGGGGATGGGCATGTTGAGAGAGCAGGCTGCAACGCTCAGAGTCCTTGACATGGCAGGCGCTCCCGATGGCGAAAAACTTTTGCAGCATGCACTTGCCATCGCCCAGCAACTTGGGGACAAGCCCATGGAGGCGGCCCTCCTGCAAAATTTCGGTGACGGGCTTTTCACCAGGGGGCAATTCGATGCCGCTCAAGAAAAATACACTGAAGCAGCCCTCATTTACCAGCAGGCGGGAAATGAATTGGGCTTGGCCTACGTGCTCACCAGCGAGGGGCGTCTGCAGCGAGCGCACGGCCACCCGGAAAAAGCCATCCCGCTCTATCAGCAGGCACTGGCTTTCCAAGAGAAGGCCGGGGATCGTTTCGGCGTGATCCAGAGCACGAATGCCATGGCAGTTGCCTACCAGGCGCTCGATAACGCCGAGAAAGCCATCCAGGTTTACACGCAGGCATTGGCCATGGCCAAGGCAACCGGCTCCAAGAGGATCATCGATTTCGAACTGGGAAACCTCGCCGCGTCTTATAACTCCGTTGGAAAATATCAGGAAGCCATACCCATTCTGGAAGAGATGCTTCGGGGCGACACCGGCCATGCTGATTACCGCTACAGCTCGCTGGGGATCGCGTACTTCAACTTGGGGCAGTATCAGCAGGCAGTAAAAGCGCTGACGAAGGCCATTGATCTTTCCCGCCAAGCTGAGAATTGGGATGTCTTGCCGGAGGCATTGATCACTCGCGCTCAGGTGGAGGAGAAGCTCGGCAACGAGAGTGGAGCGCTGGCCGACGCAGAGGAGTCACTCCGCGTGATTGAGCGCGTCCGGGAACACACGGTGCCGACGGACTCTTTGAAACGAGGATTCTCCGAAACCAATCAGTCGACGTTCGGCATTTATGCTGGACTGCTTGAGCATGCGCATCAGCCTGAACGAGCGCTCGAGGTGGCGGAAGAAGCCCGGTCTCGCGCCTTTCTTGATCTCATGGCCACCCGCGATCTACAAACTAAAACGGCTGCTCCGCTACAGGTGGCCTTACCGCGCGAGCCGCAGGAACAGCTCCTGGCCCAAAGCAGCGACAAGGCAAACGCAGCTCCGGGTTCGCAAGGGACGGTCTTTCGGGGAGACAGTTCTGAGGCGGCCGCTCTGCGGAACCGATGGAACAGCCCGGATCCCGAGTTGCGCAGCCTGGTCTCCGTGCCGGCATTTTCCCTGGCTCAGGTTCAAGCGACAGCGCGGCGGCTGAACTCTACGATTTTGAGCTACTGGGTCACCTCGGATGAAACCTACATCTGGGTGGTTCCACCCCAGGGCGCGACCCATAGCGCAGTAGCGAACACGTCCTGGAAACGTCTTGAAGAACTTATCGCCGGGCTGGGACCGGGCAGCCCAGAACCAGACACGAAGAAGAACGAAGCAAGATTCCAAGCGCCGCAAGTACGCGTACAGCGTCATGCTTCTGCTTCCATTTCGAAAGAATCGGCCGTAGCGTCCCAGGTGAGGGCACGCGGCGGAAGCGTTTTGACGGCAAAGCCGAACCACTGCAAGAAGTGGCATGAACTCTACTCGCTGTTGATTGAACCGGTCGAGACCTGGCTACCCTCGAAACCCGCCAGTTTGCTGACCATCGAGCCTTACGGGCCGCTGTTGAGACTGCCTTTCGCGGCATTGACTGATCGACAAGGCCGCTACTTGCTGGAACGGTTCAGCCTGCATTACACCCCTGCGGTTTCGTTGTTGCAGTTCACACAGAGGAAGAAAGAAGAGACGCAGCACATTTCCGCACACTACTTGCTCGTGGCCGACCCCTCGGGAATGCTAAACGTTCGCGGCGAAAGTACGCTGCCTGCACTACCCGGATCCCGCCGCGAAGTTGCCGCAGTGGCTCGTCTGCTTCCCGCCGGCGCGGTGACGCTCCTGGAGGGCAGGCAGGCCGTAGAGGGCGAAGTTTCAAAGCTCGCCGGCCAGAACACCGTCATTCATCTGGCTACTCATGGCATCATTCGTGACGACCAGCCTTTCGCTTCTTACCTGGCGCTGGGAGCAAATCGTAACCATCCTGAGGAAAACGGCCGGCTTACTGCTCAAGAGATCTACGGGCTTGATCTTCACGCCGACCTCGTGTTCTTGAGTGCGTGCCGTTCCGGAACCGGCAAGGTCAGCGGTGACGGCCTGGTTGGTCTGACGCGCGCATTCTGGTACGCGGGAACAGCCTCGGTCATTGCTTCGCTCTGGGATGTGGCCGATGAGCCCACCTCTCGCTTGGTCGCCAACTTTTACCGCTTGTGGCTGCAGGGCAACGATAAGAGTCGCGCCTTGCGCCTGGCGCAGCTTCGTCTTTTGCGGCAGCTTCGCGCCGGCCAAGTGATTGTCCCGACTTCCGCAGGCAATGTTGCGCTTCCGGAAGATCCAATGTTTTGGGCCGGCTTTGTACTCCAGGGCGAACCCTAGCGTGCTTTTTGTGATGGGGTTCGAGCGTCTTGGTTACGCAACATTGATTCCAAATAGAAACGCCCCGCGATCTGTTCCCGCCTCAAGCTCACAACGCTTTGCCGAAGTTCGTTAACGGCTTGCCGTCATCCCTCAGGCGACAACAAACGCTGCTCGTCGAACTGTGCGGTGTTTGATCATCTTAAGTTCGTTGACTAACTCTTACCTTTTTGCCAACTGCAAACATCTCCCCCAGTCTCGGCAACGAACTCGTCAAAATACGCCGGCACAAGCACGATTTAGCGGCGGAGCGGCGTTCAAGACTATCGCCTGATCGGCTGCACCATTTCCCTTGGAACTATCTTTCGCACATTCTGGTCCAGTTGTTCCCGCGAAGCTGCATCCGATGGGTCGGGGACTGCCGTCGTACGGATCAAAACACCGTTGTGGCCGGGCCCAGGAATCGGCTGATGCGGAGGAATGGATGCCGATGCCGCAACGGCGAGTCGAACCGTATGTGGCCGTGGCTTTTCGGCAAGCTGTGAGGCTCGAAGAGTCTCATCGAGCCTCTTTTGGTCCTCGGGATTGCGCATCCGGTTTCGCACCTCCTCCCACTCATCGCCGCGCGGGATGCGTGCTTTCAAAACCGGGGTAGTTGGACGCATTTTCGTTTGCGGGGCAGTGCGGCTCGAGACAGCATAGTGCAGGGAAATTTCACCGTCCAATACCGGGCCGAGCGCAGGGTCCGGCAACCTAAAACCAAGATAGGTCCATTGAGAATCCCGCGTAATCACCGGTCCTATCATCCCGGCCTGATTGGCCCAAACCTGCGTCGCGCTGGCTTGGACGGTCACACTCGTTGCTCCCCAAGGCGATGGCAACTGGATGAAATACCAGTTCCCCGGAGTGTTTCCCTCTTTCAAACCATTCCAGTGGTGGATCAGGCTGCTGCAGCAACCCTCTCCACCACTATTCCGCAGGAAGAACGCCCATGTTGCATCGATACCACCTGGAACGGCCTGCTCTGCCGTCTGAATGGCGAGTGAATAGACCGGATGGGATTCGGTGTAACCTCCGTGGACACCATCGATTCCGATCAGACCTGTGACGACCGCCGGCTTGCCCTCGATGGAGTTCATGGCGGCCCTCTTGTCAGAGGAACTTAGGGATTCAATGCCGTTGTAAAAGCTAACCCAAAATGGAGACCTGAAATTCTTGACGGTTTCGCTCTCCTTGAACTCGAGGTGCAAGCCATATTCCGGCGGGGCATTCAGCGTCGTCTGCGCGGCATTGTCAGGACGCGTCAGCTCAAAATTAAAGTCACCGTCATTCGAATCTTCGGACCAATAGATAGTCCCAACCTCGGTGGCGATACCCCAATTCAAGTGGCCCACCAGGACTTTCTTGTTGGACAAGCCACAAGGGATATCCTGCTTGGGAACGTCTAGCGTTGGTGACTGGCTGGTGCATATCGCAGCGAGCATTGATTCGTCCAGGTTTCGCTCGTAGTCGGGGAGGAAGGCTGGCCCGCAAGTGGTTTTGAAATCGGGTAGCTGCCCTGGATGATCGACTTGAAAATGCCACAATGGATTTAGAGGAAGACTGTTTGCGTCCACACCGGTCTTCACGTCCCATACCAGGTCAAGCGGTCTCGGATGCGACGCATCACCGGAGCCTAGCCGCGGGTCGGTAGGGCCGGCCGCGGGGTTCCCACCATGCCGAACGGAGGCCTGAAGAACTTCGTGGATGTCGCTGATGATATCGTTCACCACCCTGGTAACATCGACACCGGCCTTGCAGCCCTCAAAGCACGGCCCTTTAGTCAGGCCGTTGTTTCCTCCACAATCCATCGTGCAGTGGACATGTTTGGTATGCAACTCCTGGTGCTTCTGGCACGGAAAGCAATCCCGAGGAATGGCCTGCTGGAGGTTGGTTTCGAAATTTCTATTATCGCCGCGGTTTGCTTGAGCTTCCAGAATGGCATACATAGCCTGCCGCGATGCTAGCGTACAAACGTTGCCTGCGGCGCACTGCACACCTCGGTCTCTGGGTTGCAAACCGGCAGCACTCTTCAGGTTCGACAACCGCCGATCCATACCGCGGTTGATCATGTCTTGCTGCGTTTCGTACCGTTCCAGGATGCACCCCTTATATTTGTGTAAGAGCCCCTGGAGAACCGGAACCAGCTGCGGGTCTTGAGCTTGTGCGACGCTGGCGCATAAGAAGAAGAAAGGTGCTGCAGCGACCAGATGGTTAGCCGAAAGCCGAGGCCTTAACCGACCCAACGAAATACGCGCAAGTCTTCGTATGTTCATTGCTTCCTCCAATAACACCGAGAAATACATCCTGGGACCCCATTACCAAGCCGGATAACTCACTCCGTTAATCGAGTAGTGAAGGCGATAGTTCACTTCATGCCAGGACGGCGGGATCCTTCCTTTCCCTTGATCCCGTTTATATTTCTCATAGCTCTCGGGGTTCATCCATCGGTTCAGCCAGTAGGTCTTCTCGGTGCCGGTGCTGAAGAATACTTCTCCGTTGTTGGGATTGATGAGGGAGAATTGGATCTGGGTACCTAGCTCCGGATAGGCCCACCAAAGATCATTGTCGTTTAGATGGCCAATCGGCTTGAGGATTGCAGCTGCAAACGACGCTGGCAGAAACGCGAGAGTCCGCGGCCGGGCCTTTCCCGGGATGAGTCGATATACGCCCACCTCGGCGCCAATGCCTCCTGGAAACTTTTGCATTCCCAGGAATTTCTCACAATTGCCCTTCCACAACTGAATGACGGCGGGTTTGTTGTTGATCTTGGTCTTGAACGAGGTGGTCGCATAGTCCGGCCACTGCAGCGCATTGAAGCACGGGAAGGCAGTGCACATTTGCTTCCACCCATCTGAGGTCTCGACATAACTGTATCCTCGCGCATCGGTGTAAGGAACAGTGGGAGAGGATAAGTCCTTCTCTACGGTCTCGATTTCCTGAAGGATTGAACTCAATTCTCTTCCGACATCATTTCCTAACGCCCGCAACGCCTTGGCAATATCCTCGGGGGTTCCTCGCTTGGGGTTCCATTTCTGTTTGATCGCGATGTAGCGCGCTCCAGCAAGAGCCTGGGCGGGAATCGCGTCGTGCCAGGCGTCGTTTCGATCCGCGTGGCCAAACGGCACAAGCTTGCCATCTACACCGAAAGTTTCAGTGTGCGAAGTCCAAAGCAAGGCGCGATTCTGATCCAAGATTGCAACCGCAACAGAGCCATGAAAGCCTTCGACGCCATTCGCAGACCAGGTGTGCGTCATGGCCATCAGCTGACCTGAAGCGGAAATGTTGACGTCCGTGTGCATGTAGCCCAATCCGTTGATCGAATCCGTTTGCGATTTGCTGATAGGGAACTTCACCGCAGGGCCGCCAGGATTCGGAATGGCGGCACCCCACAACGAGAGAGGTTTCAAGACGGAGAGCCCGGCCGACGCGGCCCAGGCGGTCGTTGCTATGCCGGGGATCGATTTCAAAAACTGACGGCGTGAACGATCGGAACTCACGACAACCCTCCTACGTGCGTTGAGAACACAGTCCAAAACCTTAACCTTGCTCGTTCGAAAGCTGATCCCTCATGGATTGATTAATGGCTTAGGCAAGTCGACAGATGCAGGCTGAAATCCAGACTTGCTGATGTAAGCTGTGGGCGCCAAGTATGCTGCCGCGTCGGCCTGCCCCACGATGGGCCGGGGTCTTTCACGCGCGCCGCTGACATCCTTCTCAATCCGGGAGGGAGCGAGCCCAATCCGAGTGGGAGCGAGACGGTAAGTGACGACGGCTGCACCGTGCAAGTCGGTGACACTGTGAGGAGATCCCTCCACTGCCACTGTGGCGCCTGGGATGGGTTGTCCATTGTCAGTAACCGTCACTATGGCCCTAAACACGGTGGTGGCCTCCTGTGACTTAGATACTGTAGGTTGGGAAGCGGAGCACGAACTGCCATCGATAGTCGCGCAAACCTTGGCTAGTAAGGCAGGCAGCGCTTCAGCCGGACCATCAACAAAGTCAAGGATCTGACGCGCAAGGAAGTTGGGCCGCTCATTGTGGATTGAGTGTCCCGTTGTCTTCAAGAACAAGGCTCGACCCGGTGTCAACGTCATTTTGGGCGCGACCTCGCGCGTACTTTTGCAGAGGTCCCCACCTACGTCTTCTATTCCGCATAACAGCAGCATCCGCTTGGTGTTCGACAGGTAGAGAGGCTCTGGAGGGTTGGTCCCGGGCTTGGGGATCTGCTGGCTAAACTGGAGCTGCTCCATACCCAAGCGCCAGTGCCACAGGCGGAAGTTGTGGTCGTAGGTCTCGTATCGGTCGATGCGTGCGTAGCGCATGTGGGACGGTTTACACTCCCAACCGTCGCGAGTCCAGTATTCCGCCTGGGGGCGCCCACCGCCAACCGGGACACCACCAATTCCAGAACCGCCAACCTGAACAGCAGCAACCTTGCTCTGCCAGTCGAAACCCCCGTAGAAAAATGACCGCCGGGCCCCCGGAGTTTCTGGGAGGTAGTTTGTATCGCCACCGGCGAAATACCAAGGAGCGGCAAGTCCCGCATGCTTTACTGGATCATCGTCAAGCGAGGGCCAAATCGCTGCCGGCGACCAAGGCACGACGGTGTTGATCCAAGGCGCGTCTGCCCGAGGGCGTCCAAGACGAAACGCCATATTCCCACCCAGGCTGCCGCCGATGAGTACGATCCGATGCTGGGTTAAGTTCAAGGATGGATAGCGTGTATTGAGTGTATTAACGAATGAAACGATGAAATCCTCAATGAAATCCACGATTGGCGCGTTGTATTTGATAGGCGTGAACTCCAGCCCGGTAACGCCTCCGCCGGCGTGCCCGTCAAAGGCGAGCGGCTGGATCAGGGTCTGATCGAGGTTATCGGCATATCCGCTGGTCGGAAGATCCATTGAGATTACGGTGTAGTTTTTATGCCGCTCTCGTCCCAACCTGTGAAGGGCATGTGTGAGATCCAGGGCTTCTTCAAGCCGGGAGTCCATCCCGTCGATGTAGAGGAAGATCTCCGCGTCCGGCGCCAGAACGGGTGCGCGATCTGCGGGTATGGTGGGCCCAGCAAACCCGCAATTGCCGAGCTGGCCACCCGGCGATGGGTTCGTTTGCGCAATCATGTAGCGCGTGTGGACGCTTAGGGTGCGGCGCGTTGACCGCACCACAACAGGAACATCCAGGTCGTATTGCGGGAATTCCGCGGACGGCACGTTGACGGGCCGATGAGGCTGGTCATCCTCCCCTGATACGGCGATGTAGCCAAGGCCCGCGCGGTCCTGGGAGCAAGCCGGCGAAGCCGGCGTTCCCGGAGCAGGGGACTCGGGGTTTCCCGGCCATCCACCGGTGCGCACAATGTGGAGAACACGATAGGCGCGGTCGAGGGCTTTGGAGACCGCGGCCTGAAGCGTCGCCTGGGGAAGCGCTTTCGTGGTTGGATTGCTCCGCAAGAACGAAAGAATCTGAGCCTCTTGGGGTGGTTGGGCCCGGAAGGCGGCAAAGGCATGCCGGCCCGTAACACTGAGGTCGGCAAAGGCGTTGCCATCGACTTGATTGTTGACGGCAAAGGCGGTCGCGGACTTGCAAAGACTTTCTAAGGGTTTACGATCTGCGGCGGCTTCCCGGAGATCGGCGCGCAACCGTCCTTCGTTTGCGCCAATATTGGCCTTTACATTGTTCAACTTGGGGTCGTTGATGGAAAGCGCGGCGGGATTATATTGTTCTCGTTTGGGCGACGGAGGCGGGGCGTAGTTGGTAAGAGCAGACTTAAATGGGGGGGCATTCGTTGGTGTCCAATCGAGGAGTCCGGACGGCGCGACGAAAATACCGACGGGGTTCTTCTCGCATTGTTGCTCCGGGACCACATCGGGGTTAACAGTGGAGTAATTGGTCGCGATCGACGGCCCGCCCGTTGCGGGTGGAGGGTCGTTGCTTCCTACCAGTCCGATGCCCTGAAGAGCGCCGTGGATGTCGTTGACGATGTCGTTCACCAACTTGGTAACATCGACTCCGGCTTTGCAGCCCTCAAAGCACGGCCCTTGAGGAAAGCCGTTGTTTCCTCCGCAATCCATCGTGCAGTGGACATGTTTGGTATGCCACTCCTGGTGCTTCTGGCACTGAAAGCAATCCCGAAGGATGGCCTGCTGGAGCTTGCTTTCGAAATTTGCAGGATCGCCACGGTTTGCCTGAGCTTCCAGAATGGCATACATAGCCTGCCGCGATGCTGCCGTACAAATGTTGCCTGCGGCGCACAGTACACCCAGGTCTCTGGGTTGCAAACCGGCAGCACTGGTCAGGCCCGACAACCGCGGATCCAAACCACGGTTGATCATGTCTGGCTGCGTTTCGTAACGTTCCAGAATGCACCCTTTATATTTGTGCAAGAGCCCCTGGAGGATCGGAACCAGCTGCGGGTTCTGAGCTGGTGCAACCCCGACGTATAAGAAAACAAAAGACGCGAGAACGACGAGACGGCTTGCCGAAAGACGCAGTCTTGACCGCCACAACGAAATATGTTCAAGTTTTCGTAATCTCATAGCTTCCTCAAATGACTCGAACGTGCACTGTCATGTTTACGAGCCAAAGGTAATAGAGGAATAAACGACCAAAAAAATCCAGCCAAGCGTGAAGGATTGCTTGTCGGGCAGAATGACTGAATTCTTTGCCTTGACTCTCTGCGCATTGTGTCACGCCTAACGATCGGGATGCTGCTGCTCTAACGACATTTTCCAGAATCTCATTCTGAACGCAGAACCGATAACCCTATGCACGCTTAGGCATTTCTCACCGTGCTGCCGAAAGCCCGTGGCGAGGGAAGTTGCTGGATTTCGGCCGCCAGCCGCGATAACATTACCCACCATTTCCGGCGTCTGGACAGCATTGCTGCCTCAGCGTCGTCGATCCCCGGCAGGTTATCGACGATGAAGGTGTTCACCTGCTGATCGAAGCGTTGATTGGGGGCCAAAGGGCTCTGTGCCATCGACACCGGAGCCGTAGCGTATTTCAAGAATCTCTAAGCCGCCATATCGAAGCCCAGGGAGCAATTCCTCAACCCACTGTGACCGAGGAATTGTAAAGATCAGGTCATTGATGCTGCCTGCGTGAAAGCTGGCCACGCAATTCGTCCCATGTAGCGCGAGGAGTAGCCGAAGGTTGAGTCCGACCCTTGGCTTTCCGCCATTGCGCTCCGCTTCAATTCGGTGGATGGTGGACAGCTCCATCGGAATCTCGAATGTGACTTGAGAAGCAGCATCATAGCGCGGGTCGTGCGCAAACCGCCGCGCATCAGAAAGCGCGGTTTTTTGATCACACGCCGGATCAAGATTGAATCCTCATCAGCATCATCGCCGGAGCGCAGCGGAGGCTTAGCAGTTCGCAGTTCGAGCTGAGGCAGTGATTGAGGACCTAAGGGTTCTCTGACAAGATTCGCCTGAGATCCAGCGCAATATATAACAGTTTAGGGCTGTCTGTGTTGTCGAGCAGGACGATGAGTTCGTTGTGTTGTGGAATACGCTGAATCACTGACTGGAATCCAAAAATCGCACCTCCGTGCATCGGGATGGATTCTCCTGCGTATGGCGAGCCTGTCTCAGGTACCAACATCACCCAGCCGTAACCGTAATCTTCTAAGTTGGGTTTGAATAGCAGGTCCCGCAACCGAGCAGGCAACAGGTGCTCTGTATAGAGAGCCTGGTCCCACAACAATAGATCCCTTGCGGTCGAATAAAGTGCGCCTGCGGCAAACGGAATCGACATGTCGTAGTAGCGCGCATTTTCGAATCCTGATTCGGAACGCTCGTAGCCCGCGGGCACGATGCTCAATCACCGTTTCGGAGTGGCTATAGCCGGAATTCTTCATGCCGAGAGGACCGAAGATGCGCTCCCGCAGGAGTTTCTCATACGTCTCGCCTGATACCCGCTCCAGGATTGCTCCCAACAGAAAATAACCAGAATTGCTGTAGTCAAACTTGGTTCCCGGCTCAAATTGCAGATCGCCGCTGCAATACTTCTGAACGAACTCTTCAACCCGGTATCGAACCCGGCTTGCGGGGCCATCCAGAAAACCTGGGATGCTGGTAAAACTGGGCAGACCGGAAGTGTGCGAGAGCAGTTCGCTGATGGTGATGCGCTTTCCCGTGTCCTGGCGATAATAAGGAAGGTATTCTGAAACGTGGCCGTCGAGCCGGAGTTTCCCTTCGCTTACGAACTGCAACACCAGCACCGCCGTGAACTGCTTGGTCATTGAGCCGATCTCGAATTTCGTCTCCAAATCGTTGGGAACGCTCCATTCGCGATTCGCGAGTCCGAATGCCCGCTCGTAAATCACCTTGCCCTGACGGGCAACCAGCACGGTCCCGTTAAAGTCTCCAGCCGCGTATCGGCGTTGCATGGTTTGGTCGAGCTGAAAAGCTGCAGGCGAGTTTTGCGCGAGCCCCCCGCGCGCGAGGACCAG